>Ga0326728_10005825_pt1 | contig 33965 bp, 33 predicted proteins | sample MB3enrmetagenome_FD_207602 | JGI IMG/M metagenome (GOLD analysis project Ga0326728, IMG submission 207602) | Lab enriched peat soil microbial communities from McLean, Ithaca, NY, United States - MB31MN | ecosystem: Environmental > Terrestrial > Soil > Wetlands > Peat | place: USA: New York...
TGCGGTAAGCCGGGATAATATCGTTTTTGTGTTATCAACGTCGTTCCAATGCCTTACCGCCTTCCATATTATCAGGGCTCCAACTACGTACACCAGTATGAAGGCCAGTAGGATGGTGGGATTTTGGAACAGGGAGAAAAGAGCCACGACCAGGGCGAAAAGAACCAGCAGCAGGGCGACTGCCAGCACCCCGAAAACAGCCGTGCGCTGCCATGAAACCTTGCCGGGTGGTTCCTGCCTGCCTTCCACAGTTATTATACGCAAGAAACCAATTAAAAATAGCCGGATGCTGGCATAAGCTTAAATTCACGTCAAGCCTGAATCCACCTGATGCTCTACACGATAAAATATGCGCCGAAGAAACTCGATGAGCTGCTGGGCAACGAGGAGAAGATGGCCCAGGTCAGGAACTGGGCGCTTCAGTGGCTCGCGGGGAGGAAAAGGAAGCCGCTCCTGGTTTGGGGGCCTCCGGGCACCGGGAAGACCTCCATCGCGTATGTGCTGAGGCAGGAATTCGACCTGGACCTGCTCGAGCTCAACGCGAGCGAGCTGCGCAACCGCGAACGCGTGGAGCGCATAACCGGCGGCGCGTCGCTGGCAGGCGGGCTCTTCGGCCGCGGCAGGCTGGTCCTTATCGACGACGCGGACGTGCTGGCCGGCCGGGCGGACACCGGCGGCTCCGGAGCGATTGTGGATTTTTTGCGCGAATCGCCCTGCCCGATACTCGTCACGGCCACCGATGCCTGGGACCGGAAGCTCGCGCCAATACGCAACGAGTGCGAACTCGTGGAGCTCAAGCGCGTGAGCAGGGTCCCGATACGCAAGCTGCTCTCGCGCATCGCCACGCACGAGAAGCTCGGGATTTCACCGGAAGGACTCGCTTCCATCGCGGATAATTCGCACGGCGACGTGCGCGCTGCGCTCAACGACCTTCAGGCGCTCCGTCCGACCCTGCGCGACACCGAGAAGGACATCTTCACCACGATAAGGGACATACTGAAGGCTGAAACCTACGCTGCCGCCAAAGAGGCGGTCCGCGGCGACATCGACTACGATACGATTAAACTATGGATAGACGAGAACATCCCGATGGAATACGAGACGGTGCAGGACATCGCAGCCGCCTACGAATCGCTCTCCAGGGCGGATATCTTCGATGGCAGGATAAAGAAGCAGAAATGGCAGCTGCTGAAGTATTCCATCGAGCTGGCTACAGCGGGCGTGGCCCTGGCCAAGTCCAGGCCCTATCATAAGTTCACGAAATACAATTTCCCCAGCTACCTCCGGAACATGTCCCGGTCGATGGAGCGCAGGGCGATGCTCAAGGGGATAGGCACCAAGCTGGGCGTCCGGCTGCATACTGGACGGAAGGCAGCGCTCTACTACCTGCCGCTCATAAAGGAATACGGCGCCAAGGAGCCGGAGGCTGTGATGGGCTTCTACGGCTTGGCGGATGAGGAGTTCGCATTCATAATGGAGACGAGCGTGAGCCGGGTAAAACGAGACTAGAAGTCTGTCATCTTGGTCTGATTGTCTTTTTTCGGTTTGGCCGTCTTCTTCAGTTCGTCGGCGATGACGAACGAATCGTTTTTTGTTTCCTGCGCTCTGGTTGGCGCCGCTCTTTCAAACCCGCTTCCCTTTCCCGATGCTATCTCTCCGGCACGCTTCATGCCATGCAATATGCTCTTCATCCTCTTCTCGCGGTTCTGCGACGCGTAGTGGTAATACTCGTCCCTGGTCCCTCTCGTCATGAGCACGATTACCTCGCCTTCCTTGAGCCTCGCCGCCCTGCCGCGCCTCTGTATGCTCCGTATCTCGCTGGGGATGGGCTCGTAGAATATGACAGCATCCACCGCAGGGATGTCCAGGCCCTCCTCGCCTATGCTGGAGGCGACCAGGACGTCGAACTTTCCCGCACGGAAATCCGCGATGGTCTCTTCCTGCATCTTCCTGGTAACGCCATCTTTCTTGCCCACGAAACGTTTCGCTCTTATGCCCCCTGCCTTCAAAACATCCTCTATGCGTGCTATTTGAGACCGGTACTGGACGAATACTATCATCTTCTTGTCTGAGTCGGACAGCTTCTTTACGAGGTCAGTCAGTACCTTCATCTTAGGGTGGTCCTCGTCCTTTTTGCACAGCTCCTCCACCTTTGCCATGGCCGGCTCATGGAGCAGCAGTTTCGCGGACTTGCTGTCCTTATCGCCCAGTTTCCTGAGGTATCCCCTTACCGGATAGATGCCCTGCGTCTCAAGCAGTTCGGTCATGTGGAGGAGGTGCAGGAGCACCGAATACTGGACCAGCGCCGGGTATTTGATGGGGCTGGGGATGTTCAGGATGCGCTGGCGGAGCTGCAGGAACTGGCCCTTGTGCTTCAGAGGAGGCGGGAATCCCATGCCGGCCAGGTGCTGGGCATATTTGCCGGTCAGCGAGTCCAGGTTCCTTTTTATTTCCTTGAAATGCTCGGACAGGTCGACCGGCACCCAGCTTATGGTGCTCTTCTGGACGTACGGAGACACGTCCGCGTCATCGTGGCTGCGTATCTCCACATTGGCGATGTGCAGCGCGTCCATGACCTCCTTTATGCGGTCGCGGCGCCCGCCCGGCGATGCGGTCAGTCCGACAAAAAGCGTGTCCTTGCCGGCCAGTTTCTCCGCCACGTATGTGTAGGCGTAGTCGCCCACCGCCCGATGGCATTCATCGAAAATCACGAGCGAGAATGACGGTTCGAGCAGCCCATCCATGAGGTCGTTCCTTATCGTTTGGGGCGTGCTTATGACAACCCTCGCCTTATACAGCTCCTTCCGCCTCTTCGGCGCTATCTCGCCGTTCACCAGCGCGACCTCCTCCTGCTCCAGCGCCAGCGTGCTTATTAGGGTGTCGCGGTGCTGCCTGCAAAGCGGCTTGGTCGGCGCCATGAACAGGCACCGCCCGAGCGGCATCCGCTCCTTTATCAACATCAGCCCTATGAGCGTCTTGCCCAGCCCGGTCGGCAGCACCACCAGTGTATTGCCTTTCTGCATGATTGAGTTGTATATGGCCAGCTGGTATGCGCGGGGAGTCAGTTCCACGGAAGGATATCCACCGGGGTTATTTTTAACGGTTGGCCGGGCTGCGGATGCAATTAGTTCCTTCCTCAGAACTCCATTTTCTGCTTTTGTGGCCAAGATTCCTGTTTATCATGTAGATATGGTGTATGAAAATGTATGAAAAGGGATACTTGTGGGCCTGAAACCTCTTGATTCTACATCATGTCCGCATAGGCTGACGAGATGTCAAGGTTCGAGAGGTCCTGCTCCACCAGCGCTTTCTCCTTGAGCTGCGGCTGCAGGTCCTCGTAGGTCGGCCGCTCCGCCTTGTAGAACACGCCGATGGGTATCTTCTCATAATTCGTGTTGAATGCCTCGAACGCCTTCTCCAGCGCCGCATTGATGCTTGCGGTGTCGTGTCCGGAATTCTGGAGCTTGTAGCAGCGCTTGGTGAAATAATCGTAGGTGTTCAGTTTGTTGAATGTGACGCAGGGCTGGAAGACGTCTACGAGCGCGAACCCCCTGTGCGCTATCGCCTGCTTCATCATCTCCTTGGTGTGAGCCATGTCGCCTGCGAACACGCGTGCGACGAACGTCGCACCGCCGCTTATGGCCGTGGCGATGGGATTGAACGGCACCTCCACCACTCCGTAGGGCGTCGTCCTGGTCTTCATGCCGAGCTGGGATGTTGGCGATGCCTGCCCGGTGGTGAGCCCGTATATCTGGTTATCGTGGACTATGTAGACCAGGTCGTAGTTCCTACGCATGATGTGCACGAAATGGCCCGCGCCTATGCCGTATCCGTCTCCGTCTCCGCCCACCGCGATGACGTTCAGCTTGTGGTTCGCGAGCTTTATTCCTGAGGCTACCGGCAGGGCCCTGCCATGAAGCCCCTCAAAGCCATAGGTCCCGAGGTAGTGGGGCAGCTTGCTGCTGCATCCTATGCCGGATGATATCACGGTCTGGTGCGTTGGTATGCCCAGCTCCTGCAGCGCGCCTTTTATGGCCGCCACTATGGCGAAGTTGCCGCAGCCCGGGCACCATTGCGGGCGTTCCTTCACGTTGAAATCTGTGAGTTCCATCATGACCACCTATAGGCCGTATCTCTGCGTATTGTAATACTCGATATCCTCTCTTTCCATTACGGTGAGCGGCTTCCTTGCCCTGTATCCCACGGCCCTGAGCTTCACGACTTCCTCGGCTATCTGCTCGGGGAAGAACGGCCTGCCGTCGTATTTCAGCAGCGTCGCGTCCATCTTCAGCGCAGCGTATTGCCGCAGCATGCCGGCGAACTGGGCAGTGGAGTTGTTCTCCACCATCACGAGTTTTTTGTATTTCCCCAGCAGCTTCTTCACTGCCCTGCCGTCGAGAGGGAACAGGTGCGTGAAATGCACGAAATTGGCCTTTATGCCCGCAGCTTCCAGCAGCGGCAGCGCGTCGAGTGCAGGGAGCTTCACCGAGCCCCAGCCCAGCAGCGTCACTTCGGCATCCGCATGGCCGTAAACCGCCGGCGGCTGCATTTCCTTGAGTATTGCCTTGACCTTGGACGCCCTCTTGTCGACCTGCCTGGTGCGCATGACGAAGTTCTCGGTGCTGAAGCCGTGCTCGTCATGCTCGTAGGAAGAAGCGACGTGGTTGCCGTTGGGCGTGCCCGGGAAAACCCTTTCCGATACGCCATCCCGGCCCAGCGCATAGCGTTTCCACCTCTCCATGGCCTGAAGCGGAGGCAGTTTTTTCGCCAGCTTGCCCCTTTCTATTTTCACTTTGGACTGGTCGAACTGCGCGGTTGAGAATATGGTCTCGGAAAGGTGCTTGTCGCTCACCACTATGACCGGAATCTGGTACTTCTCGGCCAGATTCAGCGCCTGGGCGGTCATGAAGAAACATTCCTGCACGTCTCCGGGAGCCAGCACCACCCTTGGGAACTCGCCCTGGGATGCATGGACAGCGAAGCGCAGGTCGCCCTGCTCGGTCCAGGTCGGCAAGCCTGTGCTCGGGCCAGGCCGCTGTATGAGAGCAGCCACTATCGGCGTCTCTGACATGGCAGCCATGCCCAACGCTTCCCCCATGAGTGCGAATCCGCCTCCGGAGGTTCCGGTCATGGCACGGACGCCGGCATAGGATGCGCCTATGGCATAGTTCATGGCCGCCAGCTCGTCCTCGGTCTGCTTGACTACGAGATTGAACTTCCGCTCGTTTTCTATGAGGCAATGGAGTATGGTGGATGCGGGCGTCATGGGATAGGCGGCGAAGAACTTCATCCCGCCGCGTATGGCTCCGAATGCTATCGCCTCGTTTCCCGTGATTATCAGGCTACGCTTGTCCGAGAGCGGTTTAACCGTTTTCGATGCCTTTATGCCGTTCGCCTTGGCATAGTCATAGCCTGATTTGGCTGCCATGACATTGAGCCTGATTATCTCCTCGCCCTTCCTTCCGAATTCGTCGCGTATTATGCCTTCGAGTATCCCGAACGGATAGTCTATCATGGCGAGTGCGGCTCCCAGCGCCACGGTATTCTTCATCTGCTCGGTTCCACCTTCTGCCTGGGCGAGCTTGGCCAGGGGCAGCGGATACATTTTCACGTCAGGGCGGATCGTGAACCTGCTCACGTCTATGAGCTCGTCGTATACTACTGCTCCTCCGCTTGACATCGTACTCATGTGATAGAATATCGCGTCTTTGTTAAGCGCCACAAGCAGGTCCTGGTGCTGCACCGGCGAATTTATCTGCTTGTCGCTTATGCGTACCTGCACCGTGTTGTGCCCGCCCCTTATCAGCGACGGGTACTCAGGGTAGCCTATTGCGTTGTATCCCCCTCTGGTGAAGCACTTGACCATCATACGGCCCGTCACCATGACTCCTGCCCCGGCTTGGGCCGCTATCTTGCACACGAAAACCATGATTTCACTTCTTCCAGTCAATCCCTGTCGTTCTGGTCGGACAGGGGTTAGTGCCAGAATACCTAATTTAAGCTTATCGAATTGCCAGTCGGCATCTGACGTTGCCGCCTCTGCAGGCGGCAGGAATGACAATTCGGGCCCCTTGTGAAATCAGGCGGGATTTCACTTCACGCACTTGTTCGACGTTTCGCGCACCCTGTTCATCAAACGAACCTGATCGTGCCCGTTTTCCGTGAGAGCCACTTCCGTTTTGCATTTTCCCGAAGAGAAAATTAGCAAAACAAAAACGGGCCCGAAGGGATTTGAACCCTTAACCTGACGGTCTCCTCCGCGCTCAGAGGAGGGCATCCGAAGCCGTCCGCTCTATCCAAGTTGAGCTACGGGCCCGTTCCGTTAAATCATCGCGTAAGGACTTCGCAGCCGTCTCCGGTCACGAGCAGGGTGTGCTCGGCCTGGGAGACGAGCCCGCGACCGGCCTCCCTCAGGACAGGGTAGCCGCGTATGAAGTGGTTCTCGAGCAGCTCGCGCAATGCAGCGCTCACGAGCAGCTTGGATGGGAATTCCTTGCGCACCCACCGCTCGGCGAAGGGCAGCATGCGGTAGTTCTTCACCACGAACTCCACAATCTTGCGCGACTGCCTCATGCGCACGCCTGCCGGGGAGTAGATGGAGAATATCTCGACCTGTTCCATGTCCTCCACGAACCCTGCTCCTGTGGTCGCGAAGGGCTCCACAGCGAAGATGTCGCCTTCCTGGAGCACATAAGCCTCTTTCGTCCTGACATTCGGTATCTCTATGCCAGCATGGAGCTCGTTGGACTTTATCATGTGGCCCGAGAGGTTGGCTATGGGCTTGAAGCCGTAGCCTTTGATGGTATCTTCTATTATAGCACTCACGCCGGATACCGCCGTCCCTGGCCGTATGGCCTTTATGGCCTTCTCCAGCGCCTCGTCCGCTGCTTTCACCAGAACGTCGTTCTTCCCGCTCAAATCCACAGTATATGCAGTGTCCGAGAGCCCGCCGTCCAGGTCTATTCCCAGGTCCACTTTCACGACATCGTTCTCTTCCAGCGATGCTTCGGACTCGAATTCCGGCGTGTAATGCGCGGCTATGTCATTTATCGAGATGTTGACCGGAAAAGCCGGCCTTCCACCTTCCTCGGCTATCATCTGCTCCACTGTCTCGGCGACATCCAGCAGGGATTCTCCTACCATTATGAGCCGTTTGCTCTGCTCGCGCACCCTGGAGGCCATCTTTCCGGACTCCCTGAACTTTTCCAATTCCGCCTCGTCCATGGTAAACTCCTGCACAGTCCTTGTTTTAACCGTTTTTATGCCTGCCAGCGAGGTTTATATTCGGGCTTCGGCACAATACTGCCATATGACCGACGTAGCGCAACTTGTGCGGGAACGGTTCGGCGAGCTTACCGAAATCCAGAAACTCGCAATCCCCAGGGTGCTCGCCGGCGAAAACGTCCTCATCCTGGCGCCGACCGGGTTCGGGAAGACCGAGAGCGCGCTGTTGCCAATCCTGGAGAAAATCAAAGAGAAGCCGGGCCGCAGCGCTGCCGGAACCGGCAGCCGGGAAGGCGGCGCAGAAAGCGAAGGAATACGCGCGTTATACATAACCCCGCTGCGTGCGCTCTCGCGCGACCTGAAGGGTCGTTTCGAATGGTGGTGCGAGCGGCTGGACATAAGCCACGACATACGGACCGGAGATACGACGCTGGCCGAGCGGGCCAAGCACAGGAAGAAGCCGCCGCAGATATTGCTCACCACCGTGGAGTCGCTGCAGGCCCTGCTGCTCGGGAGGATAATGCGGCAGCATCTGGCCTCCGTCGAATTCGTCATCGTGGACGAGATACACGACATCCTCGACAGCAAGCGCGGCGCACAGCTGTCCATGGGGCTGGAACGGCTCGCGACAATCGCGAAATTCCAGCGCATAGGCATAAGCGCGACCGTGGCCAACGAGAACGAGGCGGCCAAACTGCTTTTCGGCGAACGGCCGTTCGCTGTCTGCGAGGCGGGCAAGAACCGGCCGATGGACATAAGCGTGGAGGATGTGCCATCGCATGAGGAGCGCATAAAGCGGATGAAAGACCTCATCGCGGAGAGCCGCTCATTGCTTTTCGTCAACACGCGGAGCACTGCCGAGGAGCTGGGCGCTTCGCTGAAGAAAGCCGGGGCCCCAATCGAGGTCCATCACGGCTCTCTTTCCAGGGAAATCCGCCTCGCTACCGAGGACAGGTTCAAGCGCGGCGAGATAAAATCCATCCTGGCCACTTCCTCGCTGGAACTGGGCATAGACGTCGGCGACGTATCGCTGGTAGTTCAGTACGGCTCGCCGCACCAGGCATTCAGGCTCACGCAGAGGGTGGGCCGGTCAGGACACAGTCTGGAGAAGACGCCTCGCGGCGTGATATTCTCCACGGATTTCGACGACATGCTCGAGAGCGAAGTAGTGCGCGTTCTGGCTTCCAATGGTTGGATGGAGGACAAGCGGGTGGAGCGGGGCGCATTGGACGTCATCGCCCACCAGCTCGTTGGGCTGTGCCTGGACTCCGGGCCGATGAAACTCGCCCAGGCGCATGAGATACTCTCGCGCTCCTACGCCTACGGCATAGACTACGACAAGCTGCGCATGGTCGCATTGCAGCTCTATGGCGAGGGCATCCTGAATTACGAGGAAGCCGGACGGGATGTATTCGTGCGCATACGGCCACGTGCGCGGATATACTACTCGTCGTTCCTTAGCACCATTCCGAAAACCAAGCGTTTCTCCATGCAGGACATATCCGCCAACAAGCCGGTATCCAGTCTCGATGAGGAATTCGTAGTCAACCTGGAGCCCGGAACGAGCTTCTTCTCCAGAGGGCTCCCCTGGCGGGTGGTGGACATAACAGAGGATGAGGTGCTCGCGGAGCCGAGTTCGGCCAGCGAGATAGCTGTCCCATCCTGGGCCGGCGAGGACATCCCGGTCTCCTTCGAGGTGGCGCAGGATGTGGGCCGGATGCGCGCGCTGAAGAAGGAGGTTTCCCCGCTACCTGACGGGAAGATGGTCGTGATGGAGATAATCGAGGACCTCATCATCGTCCATGCATGTTTCGGTAGCAAGGTGAATTCAGGACTGTCACGGATATTCAGCCACAATCTCTCTAGGACCATAGGCGAGAGCGTGCGCGCAGTGTCAGACCCCTACCGCATAATGGTGCGCCTGCCTTACCCGCTGAAGGAAGATTCCATCCGTCATGCGTTCGGAGACATCCGCGATGTGAAGGCGCAGCTTTCCGAGGCGGTCGTCAATTCGTCGCTGCTGAAATTCAAATTCCTCAACGTCGGGCGCATGTTCGGGCTGCTTTCCGAGGAAGCGACGATAAACGGCCGTTTCATCGACGCATTGCGCAACTCGGTCGTGTACGAAGAGACCATGCGTTCCATATTCTTCAGGTATTTCGACATCCCTAAAACCGAAGAGGTGCTCGCGAAGCTCAGGAAAGGCGCCATCCGGCTGGTCATTGATGCGCGCAAGCACCCCAGCTATTTCGCCAAAATCGGCATAGACCGTGTTTCGGGCGGGGAATATGCAGGCGCCTTCGAGCCGCGCGAGCGGATGATAGCCGCCTTCAAGGAGAATGCGCTCTCGAAGACGCTCCGCCTGGTATGCCTCCACTGCAAGGCAACGCGATACCTCCATCTGGCAGGCGCCCCGGAAATAATAAAATGCCACAATTGCGGGGAGAAGGCTCTGGCGCTGCTGAACCGAGAAGGCGAGGCACGGAGCGATATGGAATTCTCCGCAGGCCTCATAAGGGCATACGGCAAGAAGGCGCTCATAGCCCTTTCGACCTACGGCATAGGTCCCAAGACCGCGGACCGCGTGCTGAGGAAGTTGCAAAGAGACGAAGCCCCGTTCTATCTCGACCTACTGGAGGCTCAGAAACTTTTCATAAAGAACAAGCGGTTCTGGAAGCCCTGATTGCCTCAGATTCCCCTGTCTTCTATATGCGCTTCGATAAGCGGCTCCTTGGAATAGAGTATCGCCAGGATGAGTATGGATCCAGTCACTACCTCGACCCACATGCCCAGGCCCACGAGGACCCCTATGGCAGCCGTGGTCCAGACGGTCGCTGCGGTAGTGAGCCCTGTGGGCTTGCCGCCGTATCTCCATATGGTTCCCAGACCCAGGAAGCCGATGCCGGTGACTATCTGCGCTATCACACGCGTCGGGTCGACGTTGCTCAGGCCCGTGTTGATGGATATGATGGTGAATATGGTGCAGCCCAGGCAGAGTAGCGCTAGCGTCCGCACGCCCGCAGGTTTGTGCCTTCTCGCGAGCCCTATGGCAAGGCCCACCAGGGCCGAAGCTATGAACCGGAGTACAACTTCTGTATCTGGCAGCATGGGTTTGGCATTGTATCTGAGATTTATAATCTTTCGCGCGCATGAACCTCCTGTATGTACAAGCAAACCATAGTCGTCCGTGCCGATCTGGGCATGGGCAAGGGCAAGCTGGCCGCGCAAAGCAGCCACGCTTCGCTCGGCGCATACAAAAGCGTAATGCGCTCGCATCCGGAAACCGCCAAAGCCTGGGAGAGCGAGGGGCAGATGAAGGTCGTGCTCAAGGTGAACGGAGAGAGCGAGCTGCTCGAATATTACAACAAGGCCAAGGGTTCCGGCATCCCCTGCGAACTGATTCGCGATGCAGGCCACACCCAGGTGGAGCCGGGCACGCTGACCTGCTTCGCTGCAGGTCCATGGAATGAACGTGAGCTGGACGTCATCTTCGGGAAACTGAAGCTGCTCTGAATGTCACGAGCAGTTTATTTCGTCTCCGCTCCCATTAGTTCACCCTTCGGCATCCTCTTGTAACTCGGCCCCAGTTCCACCTCGTTGGCTCTGTCCGTGTGGCTTTTGAAACTGAGCACGGGCTCCATTTCCCGCCCAGTGTCGAAGACCACGCGGGATTTGAGCGGCTTCATCCCGTCAATGACTTTCTGCGTGCCGGAAGAAACTATTATGGCCGGGCTGATACCGCGCCGCACCCAGGCTTCTGTAGGCCTTTTAATCTCCATGAGCGGTTCAATGCCCAGCTGGCAGTGGTGATTGCCTAACGGAAACGGCCTCAGGGCATCAAGACTTATCTTCGCTATCCCATGCTGCCTATACCTGGCTATCTCGCGGGTGGGAATCTGATACATGCCTATTTCAGTCGTCTGCATCACCTCGTTGTTTTTCCGGCGGCAATAAGTCAAGAAGGAAATTTTTTCATACAGTAAAACTGTGGTGCGTGGGTGGCTGGTCAGGCCAATACCGGCAGAACCACGGCAAGAGCCAAGCTGGGCACTAAGGAAAAGGCGCTCCTGTTTCCGGCTTTGGCTTGCATAGTGGTTACCTGTTGCTATAACTACTTTTAAATGCATGTAACGCTCTGTGGGACTGAAACCGGCTCACTATGAATTCATCGCCCTTTTGTTCGGATGCATCACTCTGGGAGCAGCCCCTCATTCAGGGGAGGGAAACCCGCGTTCCACCCGGATTTCTTGTTCTTCTCCGGCCAGCGGTCGCTTTTCCCGAGCGGCTTCGCCGGAGTCCTGGCAATCGGCCAGTCTCCTGTAGGTATCAGAACTCGTGGTCTGCGGTGGTCGTCTTGTCTGAGCATTACCCCCTCTTTCACAGGCATTCTTTTTGCATTCATATATTACACCTCTTTCAGGGCAGTTTTACGATGCCGTCTTCGCGGCGGGAGAAAAGAATAAAACTGAGGATATTTTCCCTACAAATCCGAGATTACGAATGAGTGTGGCCGGCTAGGCCAGCAAAAGGAGCAAGCTGAGCGTTGCAGAATCAGAGACTCTTGTGTCGCTCCTTATGTCCATAAACGATATTATAAGGACAAGTCTTTTTAATGATTTGTAACGCCGATTTTCAAAAAGGAGCAAAATGCCGCAGGCCTGATTTGAACAAGCGACCCCACCGTCTTCAGCGGTGTGCTCTCCCACTGAGCTACTGCGGCTTGACCTCTTCCCTTTGTATGACAAAACATTCTAAAAGGTCATCGCAGCAACAGAACTCCGATGGCATCCATATTTTCCGATATCAAGGCGGTCGTCTTCAGGCTGCAGTTCCTCGCGGTACTCTGCATGTTCATCTCCGTCATACTGATGGTGGTGCAGGACGACATCGCCATCCGCGTACTCCTGCTATTCCCGGTCATCCTCTTCTACTACCTGTCCAAACTCCTCTTCGCAAAGGAGCAACAGGACAAGTTCGATGAAATCATAAGGAAAATCAAGGCGCAGCAGGAATAACGAGGAATTTTAAATTTCGCCGCGCCAACACTAATCCATGGACATGCGTGAGAGGCTCTCGAAAACCGCCGCAGCGAACCGGACAATCCTCTGCTTCGGCGTGGACCCTGACCTGGTGAAGATAAACCATGCCGTGACCGGTGAGGACAAGATAGGCCCTTTTTTTCATCCGATAATAGAGAAACTGCTGGATGAGAATGCCATTTCCGCAATCAAGCCGAACTACGCTTATTTCGCCCAGTACGGATTCGACGGCCTTTATGCGCTCGAGGACGTGATGCAGCATTATCGGAATAAAATACCGGTAATCCTGGACTGCAAGCGCGGGGACATAGGCAAGTCCAGCGAGGCGTACGCCCGTGAGGCATACGATTTCTGGGGCGCTGACGCTGTGACAGTGAGCCCGTATATGGGTTACGATTCTGTGGCGCCGTTCGTACGCGAAGGCAAACTGGCATACCTTCTCTGCAGGACGTCGAATGAAGGTGCGAAGGATTTCCAGGAACTCAAGTGCGGCAGGAAAGCGCTGTACGAAGCCGTAGCGGAAAAGGCCGCTGCCTGGAAATGCGGTCTTGTGGTCGGAGCTACCAGCACTGCAATCGCAAAAATTGCCAAAAGCACCAAATGCAGAGTTCCCCTCCTCATCCCGGGCGTCGGTGCACAGGGCGGCGACCTGGCGGCGGTCATGAAGGCGATAACGGGAAATCCTCTTATCCATAGGATAAACGCCTCCTCATCCGTAGCGTATGCTTACGAGAAAGCTGGCGGCAGGCCTGCCGATGCTGCGGCAAAGGAAGCGGAAAAGCTGAACTCGGAAATACGGAAGTATCTTTAACCATTTCGAACCATACCTGAAATCATGAGAGAGCCGATAATCGCGGTTCAGTGCGAATTCCCAGTTCGCCAGCCAAGTAAATTCCGTGTATTCCTGGCAAACACCAAGAAAAAACTCGCAGGCAATCTGCTCGGATACTGCTTGGAAGAAGGCATGATGACTACCGCAAAGAAGTACGCCGGCAGCCTCGGCAAGGAAACGGTGGATGATACTGCCTGGCGCGTCATAGTTTCCTGCACAAAATTTCCCAATACCAAGCGCCTGCTCAACGCGATGCACGTGGCGAAGGAATTCTCAATTCCGCCCTGCGATACCCTGCGGCTTGCCCTTTTGGGCGCTATCCGCCTCGCATGCGGAAGGAACCACACGACCGGAACAGCAAATCTTATGGAACTAGCGGAACTAAAGTTCACAATCCTGCCGAAAATAGGTTCTGCTGCCATAGACTATGGCTGGAAGACCGAACTCAAGACAGTGGCAGAAGAATTCGATACCTCCTCCTTGCAGATGGTTGCAGCCGATACTCGTGCGGCCAGCATGATAGCCAGGTGGGGACGGGAGCTCTAGCACCATACGCGAACTAGAATTTCAGCCTGGCCAGCAGTGAGCTCACCAGCGCCCAGTTGATTATTATCACGTAGATAAGCAGCAGCAAAAGCAGGAAATAGGCGAGGCGGACCGGCTTCTTCACCAGATACCTGAATAAGGATTTCAGCGGTTTGACCAGAGCCGCATTTATCACCATCCCGAGCGCATTGATGATGAACCGCAGCAGCTTCAGCAGGAATGTGAATGCGCCGTCCCATGGCGAGGGGCCTGCCCTGGCGGTTTTTGCAGCCGCTGGTTTCGGCTGGGTTTTTTCCGTTGCCGGTGCTTTGGCCTCTCCGGCGGCCGGTTTCACCTTCCCGGCTTCGGCTTTTTTCGCAATGGCATATCCGGCCATGAGCTTCGGGTCGGTCATTTTGCGGAGCATCTCGTCAGGCACCACAGCCATGCTGCTTGCAGGCGCGAAGATTTTCACCTGCATGGGCGGGGTCTGGTTGCCCTGCGCGTCAAGAGTCGAGAAAAGCGCGGTGCCAGGTGCCATTGTCTTGAGCACCTCCATGACATCGCCGGATGAACGGGGGAACGAGTTGGCGAGCGCCCTGAGCCTGGCGGTGCCCTTCCCCGTGAATACCCTCTGGGAGAATATTATCTTGGTGGACAGCTGGCCGAGTATCTCCTCCGGGATGTCCCCCGCCTCCTGGGTGATGAAAAACACAGCCACGCCCTTGGAGCGTATCTGCCTCAGCATGGTCGCCATGAGGTCATTGAGGGACTTGTTGGCGTTCCTGAAAAGGTAGTGCGCCTCATCGAAGAATATGGCGAAGGACGGACGTTCAACATCGCCCACTTCGGGCAGCTCATTGAACAGTTTCTGCAGCAGGAACGCAGGCGCCAGGGTGGAAATGGGATTCTTCCTTGAATCGGAAAGGTTCAGCACGTTCAAGCCCTTCAGGTCTGAGAGCTTCACTCTCGGCTCTCCGAACATGCCCGCCAGCCCGGATTCGTCAAGCGCGATTATCTTCCTCTGGATGACCGCTATGCTTGAGGGGCTTATGCCGCGCTGTTTAGTATCCACCAGCTCATCAAGTACGTCCAGCAGGTCGTCGGATGTGCGCAAGCGCCTGCCGCTCTTCCTGGCATGGGAGAATGCCCTGGCGAGGTGGCTCTCCTGGGTCGGGTTGAGCGAGAGCAGCCTGGAGAACAGCACCGCACCGGTTTCGTCGACAGAGAAGCGCATGGGCACGAAACGCCCCCCGACGCTCCAATAATCAGCTTCCAGCGCGTGGGGCTCATATGGCGCGAGTCTGTTCCGTTCGCTCGGCCCCCCGCTCATGCAAAAACCGGATGCGTCGCCTTTCACATCCGATACGAATACAGGTATCCCTGCATCCGCGAGCTGCTCGGCAAGGACCTGCATCGCGCGGCTCTTGCCGCTGCCGGTGCTGCCTGCGATTATGCCGTGGCGTGTGAGGTAGCGCAACGGTACCCTGGCCACACCCCCGCCGGATTCGCCCAGTGCCAGCGTTTCGTTGTTTCCCACGATTTGTGATTCAGAGGGATAATTTTTAATCTTTCTCGGCGAGAACGAACCGATGCAACTCTTCGTCCCCCGGAAACGCTCGCATAAGGGCGAGAACGGCAGGCTGCTCATCATAGGCGGGAGCAAACAGTACCACGGCGCGCCGGCCCTGGCAGTGCTCGCAGCCCGGCGTTTCGTCGACCTGGTCTACTTTCATCCCGGCGATAATGACCGATACGTCATAAGCGCAGTGAAGCGCGTGCCAGAGGTCATCGTGGTCCGCGGCCTCGGCAACCTGGCGAAAATGGATTGCGTCCTCTTCGGCATCGGCCTTGGCAAGGCAAAATTCAGCCTCCGGGTGCTCAGGAAGGCGAAAAAGCTCGTGGTCGATGGCGACGGGCTCAAGCGCATAAAAGGGAGGATACCAGGCGGTGCCATTCTCACGCCGCACGAAGGCGAATTCCGCATGCTCTTCGGGATGCATGGGACGCGGAACAATGTGCGGGCTATGGCAGCCAGATGCGGATGTATCATCTTAAAAAAAGGTCCGCAGGACATAATAAGCGACGGCAAGCGCGTCGTGGTGAACCGTATCCACAACCAGGGGATGACCAAAGGCGGAACCGGCGACGTCCTTTCCGGGCTTGTGGCCGCGCTGGCCTGCAAGAACGACCGGTTCACGGCCGCAGTCGCTGGCGCGAGGATAAACGGTTATGCGGGCAACCTGCTGAAAAGGTCCTACGGATATAACTTCTCGGCCTCTGACCTGGCGGACAAACTGGCGGAGAGCTGCGAAAAGATGTATGGGCTGAAGAAGAACAAGGCAATGTGAGCGTGTACTGATGATTATCGAAGACATGGATGCGGACTGGCTCGTGGCACTGGATGCCGAACGGGCATTCTCCGGCTGTGGTTTCCAGGCCACGAATCTCGCGCGCGGAATTTCCATAATTCGGGATATGAAGAAAAAGAACGCGACCGTTTTTCTCACCTTCACATCCAACCTGGTCGCCTCCGGCCTGCGCGGTGTAATCGCCGAGCTGTGCAGACGGAAATTCGTAGATGCCGTCATAACGGCCGGCGGAAGCCTGGACCATGACCTCATCAAGTCCGCGAAGAATTACGGACTCGGCTCATTTATGGCCGATGACGCGGAACTCCACCGGAAAGGCATCAACCGCCTGGGCAACATACTGGTCCCTAACGAATGCTATGAATACCTGGAAACGTTCATGCAGGAAACGTACCAGGAACTCTATGGGGAAACGAAGCTCGTTTCGCCATCACAGATAGCCTGCAGGATAGGGGAAAAAATCGGCGCGAAAAGCCGGAAGGCAGATTGTTCGTTCCTATACTGGTGTACGAAGAACGAAATCCCTGTCTTCTGTCCCGGCATAACTGATTCGGCCATAGGTCTGCAGGCGTATTTCTTCAAGCAGAAGAGGAAGGATTTCGGCATAGACGTGACGAAGGACATGGACGGGCTGGCGCAACTGGCGCTGAACGCAGATTATAGCGGCGGCATAGTCCTTGGCGGCGGCATATCGAAGCACCATGCCATGGGGGTGAACCTCCTCCGCGGCGGCTTCGACTACGCAGTCTACGTGACGACGTCCTCGCCCTGGGACGGCTCGCTCAGCGGTGCCAGGACCAATGAGGGCATCTCCTGGGGCAAGATAAAGGAGAAAGCGAACCATGTGACCATAGATGCGGATGCGACTATCGCCTTCCCGCTTCTTATGGCCCCATTCATGAGGAAGTGATTGTATGACCGATATGACTATGCTGCCATTCATCCTTGCATTCATCGCAGGCTTCCTGGTCAAATGTGTGGATTGGCTGGACGACGACCGCAAAAGCAAAAGCGGTTACAAATACGTCATCGCTATAGTCTACGGCATCCTCATCGGCTACATCATAGGGGTATCCACGTTCTCGGTCCTTTTCCTGGCAGCGCTGGTGGCACAGGTGTTCGCGAAGAAGGTGGACACGACCGCGCATATGATTGGCTTCATCGCCGCCGCGGTGGCGATCGTGTTCTTCGGATTTCCGTACATAGACCTGGGCCTGTTCGCCTTCTTCCTTGTGCTCGCATTCCTGGATGACGCGGATTACATCGGCTGGCTCAGGCCGCTGACAGAATACCGGCCGTTCCTGAAGGCCGGCGCGTTCGTGATGCTGGCCTTCGGCAGGTGGGACTACTTCGTGGGCATAATGCTCTTCGATATCGGCTACCTCCTGTTCCAGGTGCTGGCCCAGAAAATGCAGCCGAAGACCTCAAAACCAAGAACCCGGAACACCAAACCCGCATGAATTATAGAGACGACTGCAGAATACACTACCATGGAAGAGGGTCTCGATTTCGCGGTGAAATACCCATTCAGCGAGAGCGCGCGGAAAAGCCTGGAGGGTCTCGAACTCACCGACCGCATCGTGGAACTTGCCGTGGAACGAATAAAGAAGGGCATCCGCGGGGACGGCAGCACCAGAGTGGTTCTCCACGAATCAGACAAGAAGGAAGAGATAGCATCTTTCGCAGCGGCGCGCATGATACTCGGCTACCTGCGCAACCCGTTCCTCACCAACCGTTTTGCCGTGAACGAGTCGAAAATCGTCAGCAGGCTGATAAACCGGGAGGACGAGAAAATCGTGGATGCCGTCGCGGCCCAGTTCGGCATAGCAAGCAGCGTGGAAAATGGTCTGATGCTCATAGACCTGCCGACCTATCTGAAATACAGCGTGCGTGATCCGCATTACCGGCTCATCAACAGGAAGCTTTTCAGCGGCAAGGTGGAACTGACCGCGGCAGAGAAGAAAAGGCTGGTGGAAGAAGCGGTCAAGAAACACATCGAGAAAATCCCCATCGTCAAGGATCCGCCGGATATCATCAAGGATGCAGGCAAACAGCTGCTCTTGGAGATACCGAAGACCGAGGTCAGGATAACCGTGCGGGCAGGCGACCATCCGCCCTGCGTGATGCGCCTGCTGGAGAGCATGAAAAAGCACGAGAACCTAGCGCATCATGCAAGATGGTACCTCGCCGCCTACCTGCTGGCCATAGGCATGGCCGAAGATGACGTAGTGAACGTGTTCTCGGCTGCGCCCGACTTCAGCGAGAAGATAACCAGATATCAGGTAGGTCACATCAAGAAGAAAGGATACAGCGTGCCGTCCTGCGCCACAGTGATGACTTACGGGCTGTGTTGCGCGGTATGCAGGATCGGCAGCCCGATAAACTGGCACACCCTTTCCAATGAGCGGAAGGACGCCATAAATTCTGAGGCAGACTATGCAGCCAAAGGATAAGGAGGTGCTCCTAAAGCTGTTCGCGTCTTACTACGAGACTGCGGACTTCAGGATACCCGGCCTCGAACAGAGGGAGTTCGGCATAGGCAATCTCAGGAAAATAGAAGCGCGCCACCTCAACTTCCCGAACCTCCAGTCATTCCGCACTTACCTGGCCACGAATACGCCATTCTTCGTCTCGCATTCGACCGCATATTACGATTTCCCGGGCGCGACCCCTATCCAGAAAAAAGGCTGGCGGGGTGCAGACCTGGTCTTCGACCTCGACATCCACGCCGAGGGCAAATACGGCGCCTACGCTCTGCTGGGTCAGGTCAAATCAGACCTCCAGCGGCTGGTTAAGGACTTCATAATCAACGATTTCGGCTGCAAGGACGTGCTCATCGTCTTTTCCGGCAACCGCGGCTACCACGTGCACGTGCGTGACAAGGCGTTCCTGCCGCTGGGCGGCGAAGAACGGCGCGAACTGGTTGACTACGTCATGGGCAATGGCCTCGACTATCGGGATTTCTTCAGCTATTCCGATAAAAAGCAACTCCTAGGGCCGCGGCCTGATGAAGGCGGTTACAGGGGCAGGTTCGCAAGGGCAGCGGTGGAACTACTCTCGCATAATCCCGCTTCGCTTTCGCGCGTGTTCGTGAAGGAGAAGGAAAGGGAGTTCTTCCTGGGTGGGGTCAGAGCGGGCAACTGGAGCAGGACGTCACTGAAGTTCAATGATCTCGTAGGCAGGCTCAGCCCGCTCGCCACAGCATTGCCTGTCAGTTCCGTGAATACGGATGCAGGCGTGACAGCTGATCTGAGCAAGCTGATACGGGTGCCCAACAGCATCCACGGCGAGACCGGACTGGTGGCGAGGATAATCGATGCCGGGGATGTCGAGCCGTTCGAACCGCTCAGAGACGCATTCATCACAGGTGTCAGGGCCAAGGAAACGATGAAAGTGAAGTTCGTGGAGGACGTGCCTGCGCTGGAACTGGGCGGCGAGACGATGGGCCCGTTCAAAAAAGACGATAAAAAAGAATTTCCACAGCCAATCGCGGTATTTTTCCTGGCCAAGAAAAGCGCTACGCTGCTCTAGAAAAACCCGAATCCTACTTCCTGCCGGGCTTGGGAGCCGGTGCCGCAGGAGCAGCCGCAGCCGCGGGCTTGGGCATCTGTATCTTCGGTGGGATGAGCGGTGCTGAGAGCCCGAGAACCCTCGCCAGAAGCGTGCCGTTGGCCATTCCGCTGTAGTTGACCGCGTTGAGAACCGTTTCCGCATAGGTATCCGGGAATTTCTTGTTCTTAGTCCAGCTCTCCCCTATCTCCCTGGCGAGCTTGTCCTCTTCCTTGGCCGTGAGCTGGCCTTTTATCTTTATCTGCCCGACGTTATCGTCGTAGTTGGCAGTATACACATATGTTATCTCAACCTGGCCGCTAGTGGTGTTCTTCACGTCCTCGAGCGAGATGTTTATGTTCAGGCCCTTTATGGTGGCTCCAGCTTCTTTCTTTCCGCTGACTTCAAGTATCCTTTCTCCAACAATCATCAATTCGCCTCCTTTTATGTATCTGGTACTCTGCAACAGAGAGCTTTAAAACCTACTCTGGGCACTGGGAGACGTCTCAAGCAGGCAGTCGCTTACGTCGTGCATAAGTCAAACTTCCACTAATCATATAAAGGTTTGCTGCCAATTATGCTCATGACTTCTTTTGATCAGATACTCTCAAGGAAATCCATCTTTCGGGACGTGTCCGTCTTGTCGCCGCACTACGTTCCCAGGGAACTGCCTTTCCGTGCCAAGCACATGCACGAGATAATGACCGTGCTTTCGCCTGCGCTAAAGAACCAGAAACCCCGCAACCTGATAATATACGGTAAGACCGGGACGGGGAAGACCTGCTGCATAAAGCGCGTCACCGAGGAACTGGCACAGGCGTCAGCCAAAAGCAACAGTCTCATCTCAATCCACTATGTCAATTGCAGGATATACAATTCGCGGTACCGGATACTGCAGAAGATACTCAAGGACTTCGTGCCCGAGCTGGAGAAGGCAGGCTTTGGGCTGACGTTCCTCTATGAAAAGCTCGTGGAGCTGGCCTCCGGCGGCAAGCAGATAATCGTCCTGCTGGACGAGATGGACATGGTCAAGGATCTGGACGAGCTGGTCTACACGCTCACCCGTTCCAACGACGAAATAAAAAAAGGCGGCGTTTCCATGGTCGGTATATCCAACAAGCTGCAGTTCAAGGATGTGCTGGACCCGCGCAGCAAGAGCAGCCTTTACGAGACCGAGATGATCTTCGAGCCATATACCGCGGAGCAGCTGCAGAGGATACTATCCCAACGCGCAGAAGAGGGCTTCGAAAAAGGCGTCGTGGAATCTTCCGCGGTGAATCTCGCCGCCGCCATAACCTCCCAGGAGAGCGGCGATGCGCGCTACGCGCTCAAACTTCTGGTAAAAGCAGGCGAGATGGCAGAGCAGGCGGGGAGGATGAAGATAACCGACGAGGATGTGGAGGCGGCCAGGAAGAAGGTGGAGCTGGACCTCACCATGGAGACGACCAACACCCTGCCGGAGATGCACCAGATAGTGCTCTACTCTGTCGCATCCATCTCGATGAGCGGGAGCAGATATTCCCGCTTGGAAGGGCTCGAGAACGGGTTCCTCTTCTCAGGAGAAGTCTACGAGGAATACGAAAGCACGTGCAGGAAACTGAGGAAGCGCCCCAGAAGCACGCGCTGGTACAAGGAATATCTCAATGACCTGGAGACGCTCGGGCTGATAACGACCACACCGAGCGGCAAGGGTATTCGCGGCCAGACCACGCTGATAAAGCTTGGCCCCAGTCCCCAGGGCATAATGGCCATCGTGAAGAAGAACCTCTTTGGCAGCTAGATGCCCCGGTTTTCCGAATCAAAAGTCTCTTAAAAGCTAACCCAGAAATGTAATCTGGCGATGAAGCTCACCTGGCAAAAGCCGAACTGCCCCTTACCGGACTGATAGCTTCTACTTTTAGGAGGTAGATGGCCATGAGCGGTGAATATACGATGATATGCCCGGCATGCCGGATGAGTTCGAGCATGAATTACCAGCTGTCCAAGAAAGAGGACGTGTTCTTCTGTCCCAAGAATCCCGAACATAAGTTCAGGCTGGGTAGTGACGGATTCCTGAAATCGGTTTAGCGCCCCTGCGGAATGGCGGCCTGAAAAAGTACGCCGGGGGGGAGATTTGAACTCCCGAACGCTAATGCGCAACAGGTTTTTGAGGCATGTGGAGAAGACCTCACGCCTTTTTCCAGGGTTTTTGGCCTCGGAAACGCCGAAGTCAAAAAGCCTATAGCAACCTGCCGCCCTACCGGACTAGGCGACCCCAGCATGAAAATTTCACACCGTTTGACTTATGATAAATTTTCAATCAAACGTCCTTAGTATAAACTCTTGTTTTTGGCGTTTGACACTGCCGTCAATAAGAACTTCTCGTGGCTTTATTTTAAAATCGCACCGCTAGACTACCGTGCCCCAGGCGCTCAGGCGCCATCTCTGGCCCGACTTCCTGGAAAGAGCCACATGCATGTTCTTGTAGACCACGGCCGCCTTCCGGAGCTTGATCGTGGCTATCCCCTTGGCCAATTCGGTGACGAAGCCCACGCTGGTAGCGGTATGGACGTTGACGACGACTGGTTCGTTTTCGCGCAATGGGACGTTGTCCACGTCCGTGCGCTTTAGGAGCGCATACCTGACCTTAATGACATCGACCGGCTCGGGTACTTCCCCGTTCCTCCCGATGACAGAGCCTACGAGCGCGTCTGATTTCGTGAGTGCCGGGTCCAAAGTAGTGCCCACCGCGACCAGCCCGCCAGCGTGCGCGATTTCCAGCTGTTCAGTCTCCTCCATCATGCTCTGGACTTTGCAGACGATGGACACGGGTTTCGCGCCTTCCTTGCGTGACACGCCCGGGTTTATCTCTATCTCATCGCCCACCTTCAGCGAGCCCTGGACTATCGATCCCCCGAGGACGCCCCCTTTGAGGGATTCTATCCCGGTGCCGGGCCGGTTGACATCGAAGGAGCGCGATATGTACATCCGCAGCTGCGCATTTTCATCCCGCACGGGCGGCTTCATGATCTCGCTTATGGTCTTCAGCAGCAAGTCTATGTTCAGGTTGTAGTTCGCAGACACGGGTATTATGGGCGCATTTTCAGCGCCCGTGCCCTTGAGGAACTGTTTTATCTGATTGTAGTTCTCCAGCGCCTTTTCCCTGGTGACGAGGTCTATCTTGGTCTGCACTACTATGATGTTCTTTATGCCTGTGGCGTTGAGCACCAGCAGATGCTCTGTCGTCTGAGGCTGCGGGCACGGCTCGTTGGCCGCGACGAGGAACAGTACGCCGTCGAGGATGCTGGTGGCTGATATCACCGTAGTCATCAGTGTCTCGTGGCCGGGTGCATCCACTATGGATATCTTCCGGACTAGTTTCGTCTTGGCCCCGCATTTGGGGCATTTCGCCTCCGGGTTGAATCGCTCGCATTTCTGGCAGTGGTAGATGTAAGCATCGGCATAGCCCAGCCTGATTGATATCCCCCGTTTTATCTCCTCGCTGTGAGTGTCGGTCCATTTCCCAGTCAGGGCCTTGGTCAACGTCGTCTTGCCGTGGTCGACATGGCCGAGCATACCGATATTCATGTCAGCCTGCATCATTTCTTCTCCTTCTTCTCCTGTTTGGGGAACAGCTGATCCAGCGGCGAGGCCCCTGCCTGCTTCACCTTCGCGTTCACCTGCACTATCTCCGACGAGTAAGCGTTACCGCGGACGTATTTCCGCCTTCGCTCGCCCTTATCGGACGCGTGGAAGCCTGTGCCGTAGCTCATGAGTGAGAACTTCTTAGCCGAACCGGCGACGTCGCTTCTCATGGGCACACCGCTGCTGTCGCTACCCCCTGTCAGTTCCAGCACATATCCGGCTGCGCCTATCAGGTTGCCGTCGAGGGCTTCGCCCATCTTCTTCCCTATTATCATGGCTTCCTTGTCCTTGGCGATTTCGCCCTGGTAGCTCTTTCCACTGGATTCTGATATCACTATACGCATACATCCACCTCAATAAATAGGCTGTGCTGGAGGAGAATTAGTAGGGGTTGATTTAAAAATAATGGGGAAAAAGGAAAAAAGAAAAAAACAGGGAAAATTCAGGCATTCTTCAATTTCGCCTTGTAAACATAGCCGTCCTTGCCCAGGTAGTACATGTAGCCGGACTCCTTGCTTACCCTCTCGCTGCCGACCTTCTTCTTCCGGCCGCTCTTATTGTGCTTCATAGGCGCTGCCCAGACGTAGCCGTCCTTTCCTATATAATACAGGTATCCGTCTTCCCTTGAGATTCTTTCAGATCCGATTTTAGATCCCATTTATTCACCTTCCAAGCCCTTCGTATGAAGGGTTCGTTTGCCTCCCAGATTATCCCGTGTGAGGGGCATCGTGTGTATATCCAGAATACGGTTTATAAATTTATCGTCGATTTTCCGTCGTTGTTTTCATGGCAGTGCCATTTTAAATATGCGCCTATGAAACAGGGTTCATGTTTTCCGTATTCGCCCGGCTCAAGCCGTGCAAGATAATGACGACGCTGCGCGATACGGAAACGCCCTGGCATCTCTCGAAACTGGCCAAGAGCAGCGACACCACTTATGTCTACGTGACGAAACTCGTTTCACGCATGCAGAAAGAGGGGCTTGTAACAATAGAGCCCAAGGGCAGGAAGCGGCTGGTAAAGCTGACGGAAAAAGGGATGAAGGTGGCAAATGCCATAGCAGAGCTGGTGAACCAGTTCCAGAACTGAGTTCACACCGCGCGCAGCGATGCGCTCTTCTTTATGTAGCTCATGACCTTGTCGTATCCTATGTAATGCGCGAACACTGTAATATTCACCGGGTATGCGCCCTCGCTGGTCTGGCTGTTGCTCCAGATCTCTATGGCGACATCCTTGCTCTCGCCCGGCTTCAGCTCGCCGGCACGCTTCTCCACGACCTTGTTTATGCAGGCCTGGTCAAAGCCGACCATTGCATTCCTCGGTAAGAGTGCATCCACGGAGACCAACTGCGGATCAGGAGATACATTCTTGACCTTGACCAGCAGGCTCACAGCGCTGCTCCTCTTGGCAGAAAGCCGTAGCGGCGAAAATCCGACCGTCACGCTGAACGGATTGGTATACTTGCTATCGCCCGCGGCCTTCCGTGTTTTCTCTTCGCCCAGTATGGAATCCAACAAACCCATCAAATTCACCTTTTATCCGAGATAAGTAATAAACATTAGAATATTAAAACTGCCGCAGCAACCACGGACGTCCATTTTCCGTCCTTGTCGCATACTGCCGACTGCGTCATGTTGGTTGTGCGCACGATTTTCCCGCTCATCTTGAAGTAATTCTCGCGTTCGTCCCAGGCCGCATTGGGGTCGAACTCCAGTCCCAGCGTGGAGGCGAGCATCGACGCCGCCAGGTCCTCTGCATATTCGCCGGCCTTCTCTTCGGTCTGCCCGAAGGCGTGGTGCTCGCTCAGATAGCCGTAAGTGTTCTTCTCGGCCGGTATGGCGCAGCCCACGGATGCGGCTATGAGTCTGTTCGGTTCGTCGGATGCGCAACGTGACAACACCACGAAAAGTATCTGGCCGCTCTTCAGATGCTCGAGTCCTTCTTTCCTGGAAATGACTTTCGTTTCGGGAGGAAAGATACTTGATACCGAGACCAGGTTGAATGGCGCGATACCTGCATCGCGCAGCGCCAGTTCGAAAGACGTGAGTTGTTCCTTGCTCCTGCCGACCCCCTTCGTGAAGAATATCTTTTTAGGCACCAGTTCCATAACCACAACAAACCAAAATACATTTATATTCATGCCTTCAGATACCTTAAACCATACCAGCGAGGCTTAGTGCCCGCAAAGAGGCGTTTCGCATGGAATATCAGGAAAAAATATTGCTCTTAGTGACCGTACTGCTAATCGCGCTGGCGGTCTATCTCACGCTGACCGCGCCGGTGGCGAAGCCCGCCACCAACATCACCAATGTCAGTACGAACGGTGTGGAGGAACTGCTTCTGAAAGGATTGTCGTTCGGCACAGGGCAGGTCAATTATGTCTATGCATACAATGTCGTATCGGATGGCTACAATACCAGTTACGTGCTTACTAAAAACGGCAATGACAGCCTTATCGCGGTGCAGGACCCGCTTTCTACCAAGGAGGTATACTTTCTCAGCAACGACACCATTCTTTGTATGACCTATGAGGGTGCCGAGAACTGTGCGTCCGTGCAAAACCAGTCCCTGCTGGCCAACTACCTGGAGTTGCTGCATGTGCAGTTCTTTAATGATGCCCTGATCCGGGATAACAAGAATGACCTGTCCTATCTGGTTTCCAATGGTTATATCAAACTGAATCCGATCCTGACTAATGACAGTGTGAATGGAAATCCCTGCACGGAAATAACGTATGTGCTGGACTACACCAATATAAGCGTGGCCGAGGCCGCGCATTTCGGAGTGAGCGCGACAACGCCCAAGGTATTCAACTGGAGCATGTGTGTGGGCAGTTCCACCGGCTACCCATGGGAGAAATCCTTCAACTATACCTATGACGCTATGCTGCAGACATATACGGTCGACATGGTTTCCTACAATCCCCTTCCACCCGTAATAGTGGTGCCTAAAAACCTTAGCGGCGATGTCATCACGCCCCTTCTCGCTGAGATGGGCCAGCAGGAGCAGCTGGCAGACTGCTACACTACTAAGCAGGGCGAGCCCCTTGACACATGCCTTGCCAACTTTGCGCTGACCAACCGGCAACCGGCTATCTGCCAATCCACAGGTGCCCTTGTCGACCGCTGCCTCTTCACCATCGTTCAGCTCACCAATGATGCGAATATCTGCCCGACCATCCTGTCCCAGCCATACAAAGATGACTGTTACATAGAATTGGCAGGTTTCTATAAGAATAGTTCCTGGTGCGCTGATTTGCAGAATGCGAGCAATATGGCGCAATGCATGAACGTGTCTATACCGGTCGTTTCGGCACCGATTGCTATCCGGCAGAGCAATGCTACTGCCGGCGAGAATGGTTCTATCCAGACCAAAGAAGGCAACATGACCATCAACGAATTCCTCAACTATCAGGAGGAGACAACCGACAATGCCACCCCTGCCGCGCCCCCTGCAAACGGTACCAATGCCACTGCCCCGGCCAACCAGACCTGATTTTCTTTTTTCCACACCCTTTTTATACCTCCCAAGAGCAGTAACCCCATGAAGATAGCAGTATTCACGGACACTTACCTGCCGCAGACCAACGGCGTGGTCACTTACCTGGTGGACTCGCTCCGCCTGCTGTCCAAGAACGCCGATGTAGTCCTTTTTGCGCCCGGCGGCCGCGACCTGCGGGTGGAACAGCATTCGCCGCGCATGAAGATCTACTGGATACCAGCATCGCCATTCCCTTTCTACGAGAGCTACAGGATAGCGTCATTCAATTACAGACGCGTGAGCGGCATCCTGAACAAGGAGAAGCCGGATATAGTCCATGCACATGCGCCCGTTCCCCTGGGCCTTCAGGGGCTGCTCTGGGCAAAGCGCCACCACGTCCCATCGGTGATCACCTATCATACCCACTTCCCGGATTACCTGCCCCACCTGCTCAACGGCAAGCTGCCCACTTTCCTGCACGGCCTGGGGCGCCAGAGTGTCAGGCAGCTCATATGCCACATTTTCGGCAGGGTGGATGTAGTCACAGCACCAACCTACGAACTATGCGATGAATTGCGTTCCTACGGCTTGCATAACGTCGTCCACATGCCGAATGGCGTGGATTTCAGAAAGTTCAGGGCCGGACCTAAAGCCGGCGCTGCCTTCCGGAATGCGTATGGCATAGGGCAGTGCAGGGTCGTGCTTTACGTGGGCAGGATAAGCTTCGAGAAGCGTCTGGACATCCTTCTGGAGGCATTCCGTATGATAGAAGACCGGAACCGTGCCCTTGTAATCGTGGGTTCTGGTCCATACCTGGGCAAGCTCAAGGAACTCGCAGCGGCCCTGAAAGCCAGGAAGGTAATATTCACCGGTTTCGTCAAGGATGCCGGTGCAGCCTATCAATGCGCGGATATCTTCGTTTCCGCCTCTGATACAGAGACGTTCGGCATGACGTTCGTGGAAGCAATGCATGCCGGCCTGCCTACCATCGGTGTGCGTAAACTGGGCGCCAAGGAAGTCATAACGTCGAAATGCGGCCTGCTGGTCGAGCCGGGCAGCCCAGGCGAGCTGGGCAGGGCGATGGAAAAACTGCTCGACGATGAAAATCTCCGTGCAAACATGGCCAAGGAGGCAGTGAAGCGCGCAGCGCAATATTCCATAGAGAAGAGCGTGAGGAAGACCCTTGGCATCTACAGAGGGCTGCTTGGGAGGCGATAGCATATACGTAATCGGTAGGCATTGGTACCTGCATAAAGAGCGGATGAGCTGAAAAATGGTCATAATCTGCGGAAGGACAGGCGGAAAGCCCGATAAAAGGTCATGAATATACACTAATTATCACTAAAAAGGGAACCTTTATATATAAAAAATGCGTAAATATTGAATGCAACTGAGTGGGTGATACATTGTCTACAAAAAAGGTTATTCGTTCCAAAGCCAGGTCCCGGACCGCCAAACACGCGTTCGGCACCCGGGCTGGCTCCAGGGCCAGAAGCCGTGCTGCAAGCCGCTCCAGGCGTTCAATTCCGGCCAGAGTATCCGCTAAATCCAAGGTAGTGCGGCACATTCGGAAAGGCACTGTTCATCCAAAGGCAAAAATCCGGTCTTCAGCTGCAAAATCCAGGGCGGCAGCCGTAAAATCCGTCAAGGTCAGGGAACAACCAAAATCCCCTAAAAAGCCCCTCCGGAAGGAGAAGGATGCCTTTGAGGAGCGGATTGCCAGCAAGCTGCCGAAGGTAGAGGTAGGGCCTGATCCGAAGGATGTCGAGAAGATCACCGCAATCCTTGCGGATTCACGCGTACGCCAGATGCTCATCGAGCTCGGCGGCGAGAACGCACTCGCAATCATACGCAACTTCTACGGGAACCACAGCGACGATGAATTGTCCAAGAAACTCAAGCTCAAGATAAGCGACGTCCGCGCGACGTTGAACAAGCTCCACAACGAAGGGCTGGTCAATTACATCCGCGAGAAAGACAGCGAAACCGGTTGGTATTCCTATAGCTGGTCCCTCAATATCCCGCGCATGGAACGCTGGGCAGGTGCGCAGAGCCTGAAGATCGGCGACCTTGTAGGCAGCCAGTATTACTTCTGCCCGTCCTGCGGCGAGTCGAGCATCACCAATTTCGATTCTGCCGCAGAGGATGACTTCAGATGCGAACGCTGCAACAAGCTCCTGGACTTCATCGACGAGAAGAAGCTGAATGAGCTCATCGCAGGCAAGAAATAAGCATCTTTGTCCAGTTCCCTGCGGAATCACGCTGGGTCCTTCAGCTCACATGGACTTGAATTCAATCAGCATCTTTTCGAACTCATCGGCTGTCAGCAGTTGCACAGACCCGTTGTCAGCCTCCATCTTGAGTACCAGCGGGGCGACCGACGGCGAATGCATGATGTCCTGGAACAGGGCCCTCTCACCCTCGTTCCTGAAGAGTATTATGGTTATCCCCTTCCCTATGGTGCCGAGTGCCCTTTTAAGCAATACTCCGCCATCCTCCTCCTTCTCGTAGAAGTGCAGGAACATCTGCTGGCCTGCCACCGTGACTTCGCTGTCGGCAGCAGCGGATTCGCCAAGACCAGTGAACGGAACGGCGTTGTTTACGCAGATGTCACGGAGCCTGCGCATCATGGCGAGGTAGTTTATTGAGCGCTTGCTGGTTTCCTCCCACTGAACCAGGCCATAGTAGCCCATGGACTCCTTGACCATGCGCTTCTTCTCCAGTTCATTGAGCAAGTACTCCACATTGTAATCCGTAACGTAGATTGGCCTGCCCTTGTAGAATATGTCCTTGAAGCCGTTCTTTATCTCCGATGGAGTTAGCGGGGTGTTCTGCCACCGGTAGTTCTCATTGACCTTCGCCAGCACACCTAGCACCGCATCGGCCGGCAGCGGTATCTTGGTGCGTGCAACTGGCGGGAAGTCCGGTATGTCTATGGAATAAAACACGTCTTCCTGCCTGGCGAAGAAGATCCCGATGCCGACGATGCCGCCGGTAAGCACGAGGACGAGCCAGAGGAAGGGGTTGTTGAAGATTGTTTGGGATCCGGATAACTGGACGGACACGACCTGTGTGAGCCCGCCGGCCGTGAATTCGAACTGGTGCGTCCCCAGGGGCAGCGCGTCGCCGCCGGTGAAATTAGCTACGTTCACAGGTATCATCATGTTGGAGACATCGCTGAAGTTATAGCTACCGTACTTTCCGTCATCAACGGTCACCTGGAGGCTGCTGAGCGGTATCGGACTGCTTATGTTGAAAATATAGGTCGAATGCTGTTTGACCAGGTTGCCGAGGTATGCTATGCCTATGGACGACACATTCATGTAGGCCTGGGCGTGCACAATCCCTGCGTCATCCTGCAATCTTATCATGTACTGCCCGCTGCCCACGTAGACAGGTATATCCCATTCGTCATCCCCCTGCACATTGACATCGCCCAGCGGGACGATCTGCGCCTCGGTGCCATTGGTATCTAGTATGCTCAGGTGCATGTCCGGCTGGGCAGGCACAGGTTCGTTTAGGTAGGCGTTGAGCCGTATCTTCTGGTTTGTTATATTGGTGGGTACTACGTTCATACCCTGTGCAATGTACAGTTCTCCCTCCGGCTTCTTTTCCACCCAGCTGAAGAGCGTTTGCTGAACCGGATAGACCGATGCGGCTGAATACCCTGTGAAATCCGCTCTCACCGTGGAACTGTTGCCCTCGAAAGGTCCAGAGAAGAAATACGAAGTTCCGGAATAGTTCGTCTGGTTCACGAACTGATAGAGCATTGAGGGTGCGTTGGACTGGGCCCAGGGTGTTTCGAACAGGATTTTCTCTATGTCATCGGCCGCGGCCGTATAGTTCCCTCTCCACCCCCCGTCCAGCGTCTGGGGCACGAAAACGAAAGCACCATCTCCTTTGGTGAGTATGCTGACGGCACCGTAAGCCAGACTGCTTTGCCAACCCGAGTTTGAGGTTACCTGGTAGAGCGGCTGGAACAGGAGCAGGCCTCCGTTGGGTGCAAGCGCTGTGGTTGTGTCGAAGCTGATCGGCAGTGTATTGACCACGCTCTGGGGTGTATCGACAGCCAGCGTGCCGTTGAGCATGGTGGTGAACGGTAGACCGATGTAGATGACCACTATGCCACGGTCGGCGAGATTATCCATGCTTAGGCTGCTGCCTATGCCGAGCAGCTCCTGGGGGATATAGCCGCTTGGCACCAGTACTATGGCGCCATCCGGAATCGTTTCCAGTTGCTTTATGCTGATTTCGTTCAGCGGTATCTGCCTTTTGGTCAGCTCTGCCCTGAGTGTGCTCAGGAAATCCACATAAGTCGTAGCCTCGACCATGTTGCTGTTCAGGACGAACACCTGCGATGGTATCTGTTCGTCGTAGGTCGTTATGTTCACGGTGTAGTTGACCAGGTTGCTGGTGTTATAGTCCACCCTGACCGCTGCGATGTCCTGGGGGGTGCTGAGTGAGCCTACGGTGAGTATGTCTCCGCTCAGGATGATGTTCTCTATGGCAGGCGTCTGAAGCTGAGGCTGGAAGGTTCCTGGCTGGACCGCACCCTGTAATGTCAGGTACAGCCATCCCAGTGTAAGTATGATGAGCGCCACCAGAACAGCCGCGCCGAAGACGACGAAGTTGAATCCTTCCGGAACCGGCCGGGCCACAGCTTCGGCTTTCTTCTCGGTTTTTTTTGGCGAGAGCAGTTTCCCGAGCCCGTTCCTTATCCGTTCTATTGGTGCGAGTTCCCTGGTCTTGTAGTGGCCTACGTACGGATACTTCTTCCTGACCCCGAACTGGTAGGTCTTCCTGGTGATTTTTATCTCCCGGATTCCGGCCATGTTACTGCACTACCTCTAAATATCCTTCGCTTACGAGCCTGTTCAGCAGTTCCTCTACGCGGGCGTCCGAAACCTTGTAAAGCTTGGTGAATTCGGGTATGACTATGGAGCCGTTGTGCTCGGTTATCCATTCCTGCAGCTTGGCCTTCAGCGCGTCGTCTGAGAGACCTTCGAGTTCCCCTATCCTTATGTGCAGTTCGTCATTCTGGCTTTTGAGCTCGTAGTTCTTCGTGGTCAGCGCCTGGTTCTGATCATTAAGGCGATCCACCTTCTTCCTGAGGTCATCCACATCCTTTTTCAGCGAGTCGTAGGCCGTGTAGAGCTTTGAGTAGTCCATGGTCACCGAACTTGTGAGCTCCTTCACCGCATTCTCGACGAGCTGGTAAAGGGTCTTGGTGTCCACCTCATAAACGGGCTCCACCAACGAGAAAATGTTGAGAAGGTATCGTATCACATCCATCCTCCGTTTCTTCGGGCCTATCTCCGATGGAATGGAATATAGGACCTCGACCTCGTCCTCCTTGATTTTCAGCAGGGAGAAGAGGTATGGATTCTTGTTTATGTCCCTGCTCTCCACATAAATCACGTTCACGAGGTCCTTTTCCGATGCTATCTCAAGGAACGATATGGAACGCAGGAGGGCCGCTATGTCCTTCAGCGAGCCTTTGAGCTCCCCTTTGAGTTTGAACCCGTCCACTTGGGGTGAATGCGCCTGTTCCTTGCCGCCCTGCGTCGGAATGGCCGTTGCGGGTTGTTTCGGTGCTGCGACTTTCTGTGGTTGCGGGAGTGCCATATTTTCACCTCTTGCGTTTTGCCTTCTTTAGCCCCGGTCCGCCTGGCATCGGCGGAAGCGGGGAAGGCTCCGGGACTGGTGCTGGTTCCGGGCCTGGCGGAAGCTGCACCGCCGGTGTATACGTGAAAAACGGGAGCAGCATGACGAAAGCACCGATTATGATGATGGACAGCGCCGCCCACGGATTGAGCCGGCCGGACAGAATCAGCATCCCGAGCAGCGCTATGATGATGAGGCTGCCGCACACTATCGCCAACAACCTGTTCTTCTCGAAGCTCTGCCTGTGTATCTTGTGCTTCTCCAGGCAGCTCTCGCACACGTAGAGGTCGTTCATCTTGGCTATGCCCAGCGCTTTCTTGAGCTTGCGTAAGGTCCTTATTACGCGGTCCTCCTTTATGGGATACGCCTTCTTTCCGGACACATCCGCTTCGCATGAGATGCAAACCTTCATGGATTTATTCCTCCAGAATCACCTGACTGATTTCCCTGCCGACGCCGCCGCTTTTGCGCAGGTCCACCTTGCCGAAGATGTTGATTATGGTTATGTCATCCACTCCCCCGTCCTTGAGGAAGTCGCTGATATTGCGGCGTATTATGCCGTCACGTTCCAGCTCCATCACGAATGATACCACATCCATGCGGCGGTTGCTTTTATCGAACGACTTGCTCAATTCCTCCATCTTCTCGTCGCTCAGACCGAATTGCCTGAGTTTCCTCCTGAAATCGTCCTTCAGGAATGAAATACTTCTTGCCATGGAAACATCCCTCCGCTGTTTTTCGCTCAGCACATCGGTAAGGTCAAGGAAGAGCTCCTTGCTGGGCTCTTCCCCCTCTATCCTGTCAATCAGGAAAGTCGACGGATATGGGGTAGGCAGGGTGAGCGAGAGGTTCACTGCGCACTGGCCCACGCCCAGCCGGCTTATCTCGTCCCGCATGTAATTACTGAAGTTCAGCGAGCCCTGCAGGTAGTCTAGGAACTTCTCGAACTTGACCTTCAGTATGAAGGTGGTACCCACGTTGCTGAATATGGCCTCGCTTATATCCGTCGGATTCTGCGATGCGATTATCATGCCGAAATTATACTTGCGGCCTTCACGGACTATCATGACCGCGTCGCTGTTCTCCTCCTTGCCTATCTTCCAGGCTTCGTCAAGCACGATGATGAGCCGCAGGCCTTTGGCGGTCTTCCAGCCTTCGAGCCTCATCCTCTCCTTTATGAACTGCAGTAGTGTGAGCGCACCCAGTGCCCTGGATGCCTCATCGGGAAGACCGGAGAGGTCCACGCCCACCAGGCCTGATGTGATGAGTTCATCCAGTTTCACCGTGCTCTGCTGCGCGAAAAAATCTTCTCCTGGCTTGGTGAACTGCTTCAACCGGTATATGGCATTCTCCAATTCGGCGGGGAATTCATAGGAACCCACCTGAGCCTGCTCCGTGAGGATACGGACCACGTCTTTGAGCGTCGGTGCGGTGAGTGGCTTGCCCAGCTCGTCCTTCTGCTCGAAGGTGTCCATCCTGAACTTGTTCTCCATATATGTCTTCTCTATCGCCTGCTCCGTGAGGCGGCGCTGTTCTGGATAGTTGGCTATGTCAGTGAGCAACTCAAGGGTGCGCATGATCTGCTTGATGCGGTCATATGGTTTCATGCCCCCGAGGTCGAGGAGGTTCAGGTAGGAGCCTTTGCCGAGGGATACT
>Ga0326728_10005826_pt1 | contig 33963 bp, 23 predicted proteins | sample MB3enrmetagenome_FD_207602 | JGI IMG/M metagenome (GOLD analysis project Ga0326728, IMG submission 207602) | Lab enriched peat soil microbial communities from McLean, Ithaca, NY, United States - MB31MN | ecosystem: Environmental > Terrestrial > Soil > Wetlands > Peat | place: USA: New York...
GAGGAAGTAGAGATACTTCCCGTCGCGATCAAACGCCGGATTGCGCGAATCGCCCATCTCGCTGGTCACCTGGGTCGACTGGCCCGAATCCACCGAGTACAGGAAAATCGCGTGCAGGTGGTTCGGCATCGAGCGCGCATACGCGATCCACTTCGAATCCGGCGACCATGCAAAATCAAACGATTCGTTCGAGAATCCGCCGTAGACATTCTTGTCGTTGACCACCGCCAGCTTGCCCGTCGTGGTGTCGAGCATGTAAGTCTTCAGACGATTGTCGTGGAACGCAATCTTCTTCGAATCCGGCGACCACTTCGGCCCGAAGTAGTAGGCCGGCTCCGGCGCCAGCGCAAACTTCTTCACCGCCGGGGCGCCCGCAACTGCATCTCCCGTCTGCGGCGCAACGTGCAGCGCGTACAGGCCTGACTCATCGGAGAAGTACACGATCGATTGCCCATCTGGCGACCACGCCGGATCGCGCTCCATTACACCGGGCGTGTTCGTAATGTCGCGGGTCGGCCCGTGCTTCGCCGCCACGGTGAAAATATCACCGTGCGCCTCGATCGCCGCGCGCAAACCCGTCGGCGAAATCGCCGCGTTCTCAATTTCATCTCCCACGCTATCTATGCGCGGCCGCACCTCCGGCAGATCCGCATCGATCTCGATCGGCACCAGCTTGCTCGTTCCCGACTTCGTGTCGAAGAGATATATCTCGCCCAATCGGTCGTAGACAAGCGTGTCGCCTTCGCCGTGCAGAGAGCGAATGTCCGGGCCATCGTTTTCAAGCGCCTGCGTCACAGTTTTCGCAGCCGGATCGTATTTGAAGATCGTCGCTTTGCCTTTCCGGCTCGACAGGAAGTAGATCTTCCCTTCCGCATACACCGGCGAAAAATCCGACGAAGCCTCGTGCGGAATCTCGATAGATTCCAGCCCCGGCAAGGTGGTGATCCAGATCGTGCTTACGCGCCCACCGCGATAATTGCCCCACGAGACGTACGACATGTAGTCGAATCCATACGCAGGCGGCAGCGGCGAGTACGCAATCTCCTTGCCGTCGGGTGAGAACTGCCCCTGGTATGCCATTGGCAGCGGCATCTGATTTGCAATTCCGCCCTTCGCCGGCACTTCGTAAAGCTGCGTGTACCGGCTGTGCGAAATCCGCGTCGACCGGAAGATGATGTCCTTCCCATCCGGCGTCCACGCCACCGCAAAATCCGCCGCGGGATGATAGGTCACGCGAAACGGAATGCCGCCCGCCGCCGGAATCGTGAACACATCGGTGTTGCCGTCGTAGTCGCCCGTAAACGCGATCTCGCTTCCGTCCGGCGAGAACACCGGATCCGTCTCGATGCCCACGCCGATCGTCAGGCGCCGCGCCACACCGCCAGCACGCGGCACGGTCCACAAATCGCCCGCGTATCCAAACGCGATCAGATCCTTGCTCAACGCGGGGTGCTGAAAGATATGCGGTTTGGTGGCGGCATGTGCTCCGGCCGGCTCAAGCGCCGCTCCAATTGCGACCAGCAAAACAGCAAGGCAAGCCAACACAGGCAGGCGGAACGCACGCATCAAGAGCCTCCGAAGGAACTGCAGGAATGCCAACATCTTACAGCCCCGGCCTGCCGTTATCTCTTCAGAAATGATCTCGATTTACCGTCCCACTGATCGCCGATGCGCAGCCGCAGTCCTCACCGCGCCATGCGCGCCTGCCTTCCACGATGATGATGGGGACCGCTGCCAATGCCGCGACCGTGTCGACCCATCGAATCTGCCACACCGCATAAATTACGAGTCCCGCAAGAGTAACGGCGGCCAGGTATGCGCATGTCGCGGATTGTGTGGCATCCGCTGCCAGCGCACGATTGTTCATCTGCTGCGCCTGTCTGCGCTTCAGCCAGGCCAGCATGGGCATGGCCACCAGCGCCAATGCCGTTACAGCAATGCCCACATAGCTCGTCTCCATCGGCCTCGAGCGACCGAGCCAGGCAATGCACACCACAACCGCCGCCAGCACAAACAGCAGAACCGCCGCGGCCCTGTCAGCATGTGTCTTCCTGAGCGAGAATCGCGGCATGAACTGCAGCAGCACCACCACGGCGGACAGCATTTCGACGAGGCTGTCTGCACCGAACGCCAGGAGCGCAATGCTGTGTGCCTTCGCCGCAGACCAGAGAGAAGCGAAGCACTCCAGCGACATCCACGCCAGCGTGATCCAAAGAAGCCACGTTACTGTCCGAGGCGGCACCGCGGGAGGCGCACACGATGCGCAGCAGTCAGCATCAGCTCGAATATCAGAGTGCATATAGTGTCGAAAAAGGCAAAGCTCTAATGCGCATCCGGCTGATACGCAGGCCGCTTCGGCTTGGGTGAAACTCTCTTCGCCACCGGCTGCCCGCCTTTGCTCGCGCTCTTTGCGGTTCCCGTCCCACTCGAAGCCACGCTCGTGACCACGGGATTTTTGTTGCCGCCCACAACGCGCGTATCGCTCGACTGGATCCCAACCACCACGGGCTGCTTCGAATCGGCTGCAACTTGTTGTCCCTGATCGTTGAAATACTGCGTATCGGTCGTAGTCCCGTTCACCACCTCAACCTTCATTGGCGGTGGCGCATTCTTCAGCGCCGCGGGCAAATTCTTTGCCGATGCAGTTGCAGGCTGCTCGTTGTGAAACACGACCTTCTTTGTCGCGTCTCCGTTGATCACTTCCACCGTGTTGTCGGTGTACTCCGGCCGGTATGCGGCTCGCTTCGCGCCATTGCGCGCCGCCGCTTTCGAATACCCTCTCCTCGCCGCGCGATGCCTCTTCTTCAGCTTCGTTGCCGCCGATTGAGAAGCCTGTCCGCTCGGCTGTTTCGCCGCAGCCGATTGCGCCGCATTCTGTGCTGTCGCGGGCTGTGTCTGTTGACCGGCCATCACAATCAGGCCAAAGACCAACGGAAGGCCGAGGCACATTCGAACCAGCCGCATCATTGGATCTCCTTGCCCGATCAAGGTCCGATCGAGCACTCACGCGCTCCGTCAACCCCGCATCCGCCCCGGGACCGGCTCTGCGGTCTTCGACGCACCTATTCCTTCAGAGTCACCGAGATCTTCCGCGCGTCCCCGCCGGCCGATGCGATTACAATCTCGCCGGTCGATTTCTTGCGAATGCTCTTGAACTTCTCGCCCCACTCGACCAGCACCAGCGCATCGGGGCTCAGCAATTCGTCCAGGCCCAGTGTCTCCAGTTGCCGCTCGCCCTCCAGCCTGTACACATCCAGGTGGAAGAGCTTTACGGGCTTGCCTTCACGCACGCCGTCGTACTCATGCAGCAGCGTGAACGTGGGACTTGTCACCTCGTCGGGCTCGGCTGCATCCAGCGCCTGCGCGATTCCCTTCACCAGCGTCGTCTTGCCCGTTCCCAACTCGCCGCGAAGAATCAGCAGTTGCGGCGGCGCGAGCAGGCTCACCAGCTTGCGCCCCACTTCCACCGTGTCGGCGCCGCTGTGGGTTACAAATTCGTGAATTCGGCCTTCGGCGACGCGGCCCTCCTTGCTCATTTCGCAGCCTCTGGGGAGTGCGTCGTCGGCCTGACCTGCGCCGGCAGTCCCTGTAACCAAACATAACCTCTCCGGGCACCCTTCGAAAAGCGCAAAGGCCGAAATCGAAACGCGCGCGAGAAATACTTCAGGCTGTCGGTCGCCAGCAGCGTGCGCTCATCTTCATCGCGCACAGCAAGATCGGCCGCAAATCCGTGCAGATAAACCGCTGCCTCCACCGCGTGCGCCACATCACCCTCGAACTGCGCCAGCATTCCCGCGATTACGCCTGTCAGCATGTCGCCGCTGCCGCCCTTGGCCATTCCCGGATTGCCCGACGTATTCACGGCCACGCGCCCGTCAGGATGAGCGATCAGCGTGCGCGACCCCTTAAGCACCAGCGTCACGCCTTTCTCGCTTGCAAAGCCGCGCGCCGCTTCGAGCCGGTTTGCCTGGATCTCACCCACGCTGGTCGCCGCAAGCCGCGCCATTTCTCCCGGATGCGGCGTGAGCACGATCGTGCGCCCGGCCTTCGCAACCTCCGCCATCTTCTCCAGCAGGAACGGATTTGCGGCCAGGGTGTTCAGCCCGTCCGCATCGATCACAAAGGGTAACTTCGTATCCGACAGAACCGCCTCCAGCAGAATCTCTGCGCCCGGCCCCTGTCCCATTCCGGGCCCAACGGCAATCACCGTCTTGCGATCAATGAGCTTTTGAAACTGCTGCGCCGTGACTTCCTTGGCGGCCAGCTCTCCTGTGGGGCTCGCCAACATCGGCCGCGTCATCAACTCCGGCGCAAAGCTCGACACCTGGCCTACGATCGGGCTGGGAACCGCAGCCGTCACCAGCCCGGCACCCGACCGCAGAGCCGCCATCGACGTCATCGCCGGCGCGCCCGACTTGCCGAGCGACCCGCCAATCACCAGCACATGCCCGAACTTCCCCTTGTTCGAATCCGTAGCGCGATGCCGCTCGAGCAACGCGTGTGAAGCGCCTGCCCAGCTCAGTCCGCTGTTTGAAACGATCGCCTCATCGGGCGACCCAATCGGCGCAACCACAATCGGCTGATCCCACGCACGAGTCAACTCACCAAAGACATGCGCCGGTTTCGGAGCCGTAAACGTGATGACCGCATCGGACGGAAAGGTGTTATCCGCCACCGTGCTGCTGGTCGCATCCGCCGGCCAGCCGGAAGGCAGATCGACCGAAAGAAACGGCGCGGCGCTCGCACTCGCCCACTCCATCGCCTCCAGCGCCAGCCCCTTCATCGGAGGCTTGAAGCCCGTTCCCAGCACCGCATCGACAATCAGGTCCGCATCCAGCGCCGCATTATGCGCCCTCAGCTCCGCCGCCGAATTCACTTCGTAGATGAAGCGATTCGGAGAGACGCTCAGCTCGCGCCATGCCGTTGCCGCATCGCCCTTCAGCTCGTACTGCGAACCCAGCAGCACCGTCGTGACGTCGAGACCGGCCTTGGCAAGCAGCCGCGCAGTCATCATCCCATCGCCGCCGTTGTTTCCCCTCCCGCACAGCACCGTCACGCGCCGCGCCCGCGGAAAGTGCTCGCGCGCAAACGCGTCCACCGCCCTCGAAGCCGCCCGCATCAGCTCAATCGACGGCACGCCGTAGCGTTCCGTCGTCAGGCGATCGCACGCCTGCATCTCCTCCGCACCCAGAACTTTCATTGCAACCATGTTACGTGAAATCAGAACCGAGTCATTGGAGGAGCAGCTTTGGATCGCTTTCAGATCCCTTTGATGTCGATGGTGGCGAGCGTGACCTGAATCACACAGAAGATCTTCACGCCTCTACCGGCATCGCGAGCGGTAGAAACGCTCGCAACATTTGCGAGGTTTGCAATGGGGCTACTGAAACGCTGAGCGATTTGTGCTGGCCTTGGGACTTGCGCCGTGTCCAGCCATGCCAGGCCAACGCCCGCCGGGTATGCTTTCTGGCCCGGAACGGTTCAACCAGGAAGCTGCCGCCGCTGATCCGGCTGGGATTCACATATACAGTCATGAGCTCATCCTGGTTATTGTTCCCGAACGAAAAAACGGCCCCCGTCATTAACGGGGGCCAAGTTGCCTTGGTTCTCTCGTGTTGCGAGAGCCTTATTGGCGGCCAACGGCGGGGTAGCCGTCGGCGCGGAAGGGAGCCTCAGGGGGGTGGCTACGCAGCATTACTGCTGCTCCGCACCGGTCGAGGGCCCCGTACCATGGGGGGATGCGGTGCCCTGGGCCGCCAAACTGTTTTCCATCAACTTGATATGCACTGTGCTCGGCACCCGCTCACGGTGGTGGGCTGCTGTCGGCTTCGCGCCGTTGTCGCCTGCATTGCTGGCAACCTCGGTGGTCGGTTCTGTGATCTGGGCATTGCCCAGGGCCACAGAGTGCATACGGTAGACGGGAATTTCATGCTCGGTTACGAGGTAGCGCTTCACAGCCTCTGCCTCGCGCTGGGAGTTCGCAATGCCTTCTGCCCCTGCAGCAGGCGAGCGAGCCTCGATTTCGATGATGTAGCCCTGATGACCTTCCAGGCTCTTCGCCATGTCATCGAGCTTGGCCTTCGCGTCCTTCGACAGCACAGGGCTGCCGCCGCGGAACGGCACTTCAACGTCGTTGATTGGCTTGTAGGTGTCGAGGCCGTTCACGGTCGTGTGCAGAGAGTCAACGTGACCCGACGCCGCGACTGCGGTATCGTTCGCCTTCTTGGCCTGATCTCCGGCTGCCGTGGCCGTCTGGTTCGCCGCATCCGCCGCTGCCTGCGCCTTGCTGATGCCGGCCTGCGCGCGAGCATCCACGTCCTTGATGTCGGCGGCATTCTTCGCGTTCACCTGGTCGAGCTCAGTCAGGCGATCGTTGATCGGATCGAGCCGCTTCTTCACCCACTTCTTGCGGGCCATAGGATTGATCCGGCCCCAGAATCCCTCTTTGTCCTGCGTCATCGGCTGCGGGCTCGCAACCGGCGGAGTCGAGGTTGGTTGCTGCTGCGCGGTCGCCGGAGCACTCTGGGAATTGTTGGGCTGCTGCGTCTGCTGAGCCATCGCGGGGATCGCGATCGCTGAAGCCAGTGCGAGAACCGCTACCTGGGTGGGAAACAGTAAACGAGCTCTAATTTCATTTTTCATTTTTTCTTTAACCCCTGATGATGCAGTTGCCGCGAGATTCTGCGGGTGAGCAGGTCTTGCCGCTCGCCCGTCTTTAGTGCATGGAGCATGCCAAAGCCCCCCAATCCTGTGGAGAACCACATAAGATGCTCATTTTTAGTGAGTTAAAGTTGTCTTGGGACAGTTCGAATGTGGAGGTCTTCAGACCCTGAGTGTGTACGGGAAAGTAATTTTTACAACTGCCGGTAAGTCTTACCCTGTAAATCGAGCTATCCCGCTACTTTGCCTCGACCCGCACGATCCGGATCTCCGGGTAGGCGCCGTTCCAATCCGGGGTCACGGTGTCGAAGATCATCCTGAAGTCGCGGCTGTCGCCGGGCTTCATGGGGGCCGCTGATGCCGGCTCCAGGTCCACATATGGCTCGCGAATCCGAATCCACTTGAGCGGCTGGGTCTCGTTCTGCGCTACTTCGTTGGCCACGTTCCGGAACAGCACCTGCGCCCAGACCCCTGTCACTGTCTTCGTGCCGTTGTTGGTGATGTGCCCGTCAATGTACGTCACCTTGCCGCCGGCCAGGTTGCTGCTCTCGCTCATCTTCACGTCCGAGATCGGCAGGCTCGCGGCATATGAATCCGGCGCAGCCGAGATCGGCGTCACCGTCGCCTTGCCTTTACCGTGTTCCATCATCAGAATGACGACGGCTGCGACAATCAAAACTGCCCCGGCGGCAATCGCCAGCGGCATCCAATTCCGTTCGCGCGGTTCCGTGGGAGGAACCAACTGGGGTCCAGTACTCACGAGCGGATTCTACACCTTCACGCGCCTCGCACTTCACTCTTGAATATGAGATTCCTCACGGCCGACCCGGCGATGTACACTGTCGCGACCGGTAGCGCCCGGCGAGACCGGTTTCAGAGCCGCAACGGAGGTTCCATGCCCAAGTACGTCATCGAGCGCGAGGTCCCCGGCGTTGGGAAAATGTCCCCTGACCAGCTCAAAGCCATCTCCCAGACGTCCTGCGGAGTTCTGCGCCAGCTCGGCCCCGAGATCCAGTGGGTCCACAGCTACGTCACCGGCGACAAGATTTATTGCATCTACAACGCGCCGAACGAGCAGTTGATCCGAGAGCACGCCAGCCGGGGCGGATTCCCGGCAAATTCAATTGCAGAAGTGAAGGCGGTCATCGACCCGACGACCGCCGAGGGCTAGAACCCGCCTCGCCCGTCCTCGTCTACCGATCAAGCGCTGCCCCATCGGCTGTCCGGGACTTGTGTGCCTGTGGAGTGACAAGGGTAACCACGGCACTAGCACTTTTGTTTGATTCACAATTGCATCAAACTGAATCTTAATAGTGAGCAGCGTGCTCAGGGCCCTTTCGGCGAAAGCGTCTTCGCCGCGAGTCGTTAGAAAGGCAGCAGGCATGAACCCCTCCCCCACTGCAGTTTCAGCAAAGCCGCGCCGCAAGGAGGACCTGGTCTACCAGGTCGTCACCGTAGCTGCGATGGTTTCACTGCTGGCGAGCGTCTGGATCTTCTAGGCGAGCACTGCTCCGCCCCACGCCCCACCAGCGCGGCGTCATGTCCTTAAAAATCCTGCATGTGCTTGGCCTGGTCGCTCGATTCGGCGCGCTCCTTTGCGCCGCGGATGATCGCAACAAGGTGCCAGCCCACTGTGGAGAAGATGACCACCAGGAACACCGGTATCAGCAGCGGCGAAAGCCGAAATTCGGCGGTGCGTGCCGCCTGGATAATGGACCACTGCAGAAAGGTAAACAGGCAGATCATCTCGAACTTGATCCAGGCCAGCATCACGCTCGTCTGCTCCTGGATGAAGGGCAGATTCGCCTCCGTCACGCGCACCGGCAGGTTGTACCTGCGAAAACGAATGCCGGACAGCGCGGTCATCAGCAGATATAAGCCCGTGCCAACGATCGGAAGAAGCCACAGAATGCCCGGTTGTCCCCACCCGTTCGGCTGGCCGGAGATGTCAAAGTGAATGGGGATCCTATCCGGCAGCCGCTCAGGGCCATTCAGCGCCGACCAGGTGATCCAGTACAGCACCGCCAGCATCCCCAGCCCAACGACTTCCATTGTCTTGCGCATGCGAAGCCTCTTTTTGCCCGGCAATCAGGGGAAGGATACACGGTATACGCCACCTCAGCGGATTCCTCTCTTCATCGCGCGGATCGCACTCCTCAGAATTCGGCGCAAAGGGCTCATCCCGCGAGTGATTTGCAGTTTAATCGACGCGGCGCCAGCCGCACCTCCAGAGGAATAGGCAGAAGGGGGACCTGGCGCGAACGCGAGTGATTTCCGCCGCCGGATCGCAGACCGTGTGCGGCTGGGCTTCGATCGTCACCACGTCGGAAGTGTAAGTGAATCGAGGAATAGACTTGTCCGCTTCTCCAACGGAGCACCCGATCGGCGGCCCAAGCCTAAAGGAATACGTCAAATGAAATTTCGCGCCTGACGCCGTGCATCCGCTGCACGCAAAGGTGCTCTTCCGCGCACTTTCAACTGCGACTGCTAGTAGCATCTGCGGACCGCTTACAACCGTCACGTCGCTCACGGTGCCATCAGCGCGAAGATCGACAGCAAGATTTACATCGCCAGACACGCGAGCAGCGAGCGCAGGCGGGGGATATGTAATCGGCGATGCGTTGGCGATTGCGATCTGCGGTTGTGATGATTCGGCAGGGGCCTGTGCATTCAGTCCGCACGATATGGCGCAAACGATGCAAGCTGTGGCGACTCGAATCATCACGAGAGTATAACCCCAAAACAGAACCAGCTCCCCGAGAATCTCGAAGAGCCGGCCAAACTACGGAACAAGCCAGGAGCTAGCGTCTGGAAGCTGCTTTGCTCACTTCACCCTCACCTTCGGTTCTACCGACAAACCCGGTCTTAGTGCGTGATTCGGATCTTCCTTGTCCAGATTGTCGAAGTCGATGCGGACCGGCACGCGCTGCACCACCTTCACGTAGTTACCGGTGGCGTTCTCCGGCGGGAACAGCGAAAGCACCGAACCTGTCGCGCCGCCGATTTGCGTCACGTGTCCGCTGTAAGTCTTTCCGGTCGCATCCACGCTGATCTTCACCGGTTGCTTCGCAGCCATATGCTTGAGCTGCGTCTCCTTGAAGTTCGCCGTCACCCACAAGTCCTCGAGCGAGACCAGCGTCAGCAGGTTCTGTCCCGCCGATACGTTCTGGTTGATCTCCACGCTTTTGCGGGTAATGATTCCGGCTTCCGGCGCAACGATCCTGGTATAACTCAGGTTTAACTCGGCCTGGTCAAGTTGAGCCTTCGCCTGCTCTACTTGCGCTTCGGCCTGGTTGTACCGTGCGTTCTGCACCGCAACCTGCTGCGGCCCAGTCTGCGCGTACTTCAATTGCGCCTGTGATTGCGCGGCCTTTTCGTGGGCAACGCGCACCGCGTCGGCCGCGGCACGCTCGTTGGCATGCGCACTATCGACGCTGGCCTTCGCCGCATCCGCCGCAGCCACGGCTGCGTCAAACTGCTGCTTGCTGATCACGTCCTTCGCGACCAGCGGCTTGTATCGTTCCAAGTCCGACTGCGCCTTCTCATTGTTGGCCTCTGCCTCGATCACCTGCGCATGTGCCGCAGCCAGTTGCGACTCAGCCTGCGAAATCGACGCCGTTGCCGCCGTCACGTCTGCGCCCGCCGAAGTCAGGTTGCTGCCCGTATTGACTGTCGTGATCGGTACGTTCACCCTGGCCGCGGCTGCAGCAGCCTGCGCGCTGGCCAGCGCGGCTTTCGAGTTCTCTACCGCGACTTCATAGTCGCGCGGATCCAGTTCGGCAATCACGGTTCCAGCCGGCACCTGCTGGTTCTCATTCACGTTTACGCGGACCACCTGCCCCGCAATGCGCGCGCTGATCTGGATCAGGTGTCCGTTGATCTGCGCGTCATCCGTGTCCTCGTAATAGGTGGAGTGCCACCAGAAGCCCAGCGCAACAAGCGCCATAACCACCACCACTACGATGATGATGCCTCTGCGGCGAGAAGGGGGCTGCGCCACCTCGGTACTCTCGTCCCGCGGCGCCTGCACTGTTGTTGTGGTTGTATCCGCCACGTCTACTTCCCTCCCACGTACTTCTTGTACTCCAGCCCCGCTCCCAGGGCACGCACCAGGCTCAGCTTGGCCACATTGTCCCGATAAAGGCTGGATATGTACTGATCGTTTGCCTGCGCCACGGACTGCTGCGCCTGGCTTACGGCCAGGTTGTCGTTTACGCCGGCGGCATAGCGCTGCTGCGCCTCACTCAATACTTCATTCGCCAATGCCACGCTCGATTGCGCGACCTGGACCAGCTTCTGCGCCGACTCAATGTCCAGCAGCGCGTCGCGCACATCCGCATCCACCTGAGCGTTCAAATCGCTCAACTGCGCCTTTTGAGTATCCAGTTGCGACTGCGCAATCTGTGCCTCGCCGCGCAGTCCGAACTCCTTGAACACCGGCACGCTCAGTGTTCCCTGCGCGTCGCCCGTCCCGTGCGAGTGCCGCACATTCACGCCAATGTCGCCGTAATCTCCGTCAAACCGAACCGTCGGATAGCGATCGGCGGTCGCCGCCTTCCGTTGCTCCTCGTCCGCCTTGGTCTGCTCCAGCATCGCGGCCAGATCCTTGCGATTCGCACGCGCCTGCTTGATCGCCGCATCAATATCCAGGTGATCGAACACCGCGTACGGCGCCTTGTCTGCCAGGTTGAACTTCTGTTCCAGCGGCAACCCGATCGCCCGCGCCAGTGCCAGCTTGTCCTTCTCCAAGGCGTTCTGCGCCACGATCAACTGCTGTTCCAGCGACTGGTAATCCACCTGCGCCCGCAGCACGTCCAGATTCGGTGCCGTTCCCGCTTCATGATTGGCGATCGCCTGGTCCAGCGAGACCTTTGATGTGGCCACCTGCGCCTGGAAACTCTCGACTCGCCCCTGGTCGGCCAGCACCAGCATGTAGGCATTGCCCACCGTCAGCACCACCATGTCGCGCGCGTCCTGCGCTGAGAGTTCGGCCGCCGTGAAATTGTGCTTTGCAGCCAAATACGACCGCAGGGACTTCACATCCACCAGGGCCCACCCCAGCGAAGCCCGCAGATCCGTGTAGCCAAACGGGCCGATGATGGTCGGAAATCCGGGAATGCGCAGACCCTCGGCCGCCAGATCCACCTGCATCTCCGACTCGTGCGCATTGAATTCCACATCCGGCAGGAGCGGCTGCAGCTGGCTCAGCCTCTGCGCACGCGCCGCCGCCGTCTGCGTCCCGCTCAAAACCATTCCGAGGTTGTTCTTCAAGCCCCGCTGGATCGCATCGTCCAGCGAAAGATCAAGCACCTCCGCGGTCGGCTGGCCTGCGGTCACACTGCCCTGGAAGCTTCCCGCAGTGGGACCCACTGTCTGGCCCGGGATCTGCGATGGCAACTGCTGCCCAATGATGGAGTTCGCCACCATGGCGCCAACCACCAATGCCAGCACTCGACCAGTGCAGAAATACTTTGGATACTTCCTAGAGTCTTCTGAAGACATCGATCTACTTTGAAAACCGGGCGGCAAAAATCTGCCGGAAAGCTGTTTGCATTCTAATAGATGCCAGTTACCGGACGGCAGGTTCTTTATCTTCAGTGCACAGAATAAAAAAGCGAAGCCAGTGATATAGCTTGATACACCCTGGTCGCTGATCCGTTGATTCCTGATCTCTGGTCCCTGACGCCTGCGCACCTAGCGCGCGGCTGTCGCATGAATCAACTGTGACGCCAGCGAACACAATCCTTGTCGGAAGATCTCCCGCACGGCATCCGCGTTCCAGCCCTCGGCGCCCCTCCCGCCGTGTTCAGCGAGGATCGTTGCCGTCTCCTCAGCCGTGAATCCGGCCACGGCCCGGAGAACAAAGATGACCCGCACATCGGTCGCCAGGCTCTCCACCCAATTCTTCACGTTCTGGCGGTTCGGCCCCGCAAGCATGCTCTCGAGTTCTGAGCGCGAAATTCCCGCCGACTCCAGGTCGTCGTCCTCAATACACGTCGTCGCATGCTCCAGCCACTCCGGAGCCGCCAGACTCCCCGGCTGGCGCTCCGTTATCAGCTCGACGGCAGCAGTGCACAGCGCTCTGCAGCTGCTCATCCTGGCATGGTTGGCATCGATTGCGGCAGCTATATCGCTTCGCGACACCGCCGTCTCCACCAGCCGGATACTTTCTTCTCCTTCGCCCACCATCATCGACGCCAGGCTATACAATCCGGCCGCTATCACGTCGAGCATGGCATCCATGCCGCTGAGCGCTCTGGCCACCGTGGCTTCATCCTTCGGCTGGCCGTCCAGCAGACCCTGCACCTTTTTCGAAAATTCCTCCGCGCCCTCCGGCATCGGTTGCCTGGGAATCAGTAGATCCTTTGAATCCGAATCATGAGACATGCAAGGAACTCCTCACTGGGGGAAAATGCCGCAATGCACCGAGCTTTTATCCTCCACCCAATCCCCATCCCGGGTCAATGCGGCCGGACTTCTCCGCTCAGTCCCAATTGCAATCACGGGAGATTCTCATGCATCGAATGTGCGATCTTTTTCTTCCCGAATTCGAATTCTTCGAGCTTCACTGAGGTGAGTGCATCACCGTTCTCTTGAATCCGGTAAGCCTGGTCCACTGCTACGTCTCTAAACACCTGCCGAATACCCGAAGCGGGCCACCAAATCTCGATCTCACGAACACTCGTCGCCTTCCCCACCCCGATGTGCTGGCGAAACGGATTTCCTCCAAAACTCGAAACTGAACCCACAGCCCGATAAATGGCTCTCCTTTTCCCGGCCTCTTCAACTGTCACCTTGATTCGCGCGCCGTATGCAGCCCGATTCGATCGCATTCCCTCCAGCATTAGTGTCACCCAATGATTCCCGTGCCCCGGATTGCGGTAGAGCGCCGGCATGAACACATCACCCGGATAAGCTCCTCCCAGTTCCTCCAGAACATCCTCATTTCCATTGTTTTCGATATCGGCAAATGCGATCCCATGTCCTTTTTGAAGGTTGCCGAATCCGCCCGATGTCGTTATATCCTGAAAACCCCGGCCGCGATCGTTGCGGAACATCCGCTTTGGCAGCAGCGACTCATAGGAGGGCTCACCCAGTCCCAGGTAGACATCCAGCCAGCCATCATTATCCAGATCACCGAAATTCCCCGCCATTATAGTGATTGCTCGATCCAGTCCGGCTGCTCTCGGCATATCAGTAAAAGTACCGTCGTGGTTGTTGTGAAACAGGTGCGAAACCGAAGCCTTGTTTGGCTTATTCAGCTCGAACGCGCCCACATCTTCCATTGAAGTGGTCGAATACCCGCCTGCAAAAATGTCGAGCCACCCATCGTTGTCGTAATCAAAGAACCACGTCGGAAACGTGTACCGCCTCCCGCCAAGTCCCGCTTCCTGCGTGACGTCGGTAAAGATCCACTCCCCCGTCTCGGGATGCTTCGGATTGCGCGGACCATCATTGCGGAACAAAAAACTCTGGCCGAACATCGTCGACACATACAGGTCCGGGCGACCATCGTTGTTGTAGTCTCCCCACGCCACGCCTTTCACAAATCCAAGATCGACACTCATCTTCCCCGGTGCAGCGTCCGGCGCCCGTACCATCGTGAACGTCCCGTCATGGTTGTTATGAAAAAGCTGGCACGCATACACGTTTCCCGGCTTCGACTCGTGCCCCACAAACAGGTCGAGCCAGCCGTCCCCGTCATAATCCGCCCATGCCGCCGTCTGCGTCGGTCCCGACGTCAGTAATCCGGCCTCTTCCGTCACATCGTCAAACGTCCCGTCGCCGTTGTTGCGCAGCAGCGACAGCGGATACTCGCCAAACTTCCCCCACCATCCTCCCCGCAGCACCAGCACATCCGGATGCCCGTCGTTGTTGTAATCCGTCAGCACAAGGTTCAGCCCGCCGATCTCCTCTTCAAGTCCGGCCTCCTTCGTCCGATCTGTAAACGTGCCATCGCCGTTGTTGTGAAAGAAGTGCATGTGATCCAGAGGGCCACTCGAAGACAGCATCACGTCGAGCAATCCATCGCCGTCGAAGTCCTCAACAATCACCCCACCGGCCCTCTCCATCACATCGATTCCCGCGATCCCCACCATGTCGGGGAAATACCCAATGTCGTAGTCCGACTCAAACAGTTTCTCCGGCGCAAGCCACTTCTTCGGAACATCCTGCGGATACCGGCCCAGCTGCATGTAGGCAATATTCAAGAGCCATTGCGCCAGGTTGCTCTCGGGATTCAGCTCAAGTACCTTCGTGTATTCGCGCACAGCTCCCTGGGCGCCCGTCAGCTTCTTGTGAATCCCGTCTCCCCGCAGCGGAAAGTTGCAAGACAGCATATTGTGCATCCCGATGCAATTTTCCTGTTCGCCCAGCCGCAGATACGCCAGCGCCAGTTCCTGGTGCACCTGGGCCTGGATCGCGCGCGGTACCTCTGCGGTGTGCTGATCGACCAGCTTCACCAGCGCCTCCAGCGTATCTACCGCATGCGCGCTGCGACCGGCCCGCAATTGCTCATTGCCAAGCTCCATGCGTACGGCCATCTCGTCGCGTAATGAAAGGTGCGTCGTCAGCAATTTTTCGTAATAGGGAATGCGCTCGATCGGCTTGTTCGGATCGGCTTTCCAATCGAAGCTGTTGAACTGGGCTCGAAGCCGCTGGCCCATCCGCCTCGCCCCCTCGCCGTGGGGCAGCGGCGCAGATCTCACCGGGATCTGATCACGCACCTCAGCCTGGCCTGGAAGCCCAATCCGCACACGATCCTGCTCGAGTACGCGGCTGCCGTTTTCAACCTGGGGACCGCTGGTTGGCGAGGTTTTCGGCGGAAACAACGGGCCTTGAGCCCACATCCCGGCGCAAACGCATATTCCACACGCCCACACCAACCGCATGACACGCCTTGCCTTCACCCAAAGTGCATTCACTTTCTTACAATTGCCTTGAAGACGAAAAGAAACGATGATGTCTATTGTGGTTAGATATTACGCAATACATTCAGCTTTCCGTCTATACATTTTGCGCCTTTTTAACGCTGGAGTCGTCATCCCTCATGTATTCGATAACCCACGGGAGCCCCTCCGCAGCCGCGGAGCGTAGTCGCTGTGCCGGGATCCCCGAAACGCGATAGACTTTCCAACACAGTCTGTAACGACCCAGATGGCCAGAACGAAGCAGAAACAAAAGCTCTTTACCGGACGCGACCACTCCTGGATGCAGTTCAATCGCCGTGTCCTCGAAGAAGCCGAAGACCCCTCCAATCCGCTCCTCGAACGGGTCAAATTCCTCGCGATCACCGGTTCAAACCTCGACGAATACGTCGAAATCCGCCAGGCCAGCCTCATGCAGCGCATTGAGGACGGTTACCGTGAGCAGGGCTACGACGGCCTCCGCCCCGATGAATCCCTCGCCTCCCTCACCGCCGAAATCCACAGATTCGTCGAAGCCCAGTACCGCTGCTGGAACGACCATCTCCTCCCTGAGTTGCGCAAACAGGGTATCCGGCTGCTTGAGTGGGGAGAACTCGATGAAGACGCCCGTTCCTTTGCGAAGGGCTACTTTCAGCGTGAGGTCGACCCGCTCCTCACGCCCATCGCCATCGACCCCGCGCACCCTTTCCCGCGAGTGCTGAACAAGGCGCTCTGCCTCGCCCTGCTGCTCCGCCGTAAGCGGAAAAGCTCCGGCCCTTTGATCCTCGGTGTCGTCACCGTCCCGCGCGCCCTTCCGCGCTTCATCCGCCTGCCTGCTGAAGACGGCAAATTCGACTACCTGCTTCTGCAGGACCTCATCGCGCAAAACCTCAGTGGGATGTACCGCGGCTACGAGGTGCAATCCCGCGCCGCCTTCCGCGTCACGCGCAACTCCAACCTCTACATCGAAGAGGAAGAAGCCCGATCGCTGCTCGAGACCGTGCGCGTCGAACTCCACAACCGCCGTAAAGGCGATGCCGTGCGCCTCGAAATCGAAGCCGGCGCCGATCCCGAAATCGTCGAGCGCCTCCGCGTCAACTTCGAACTCGACGAAGACCAGGTCTTTCGCGGCGAAGGCCCAGTGAATCTCTCGCGCCTGATGTTGTTCTACAGCGATGTCGAGCGCACCGATCTCAAGTTCGTGCCCTTCACGCCGCGGCCGCTGCATCTGAGCCGCAAGTCAACCAACATCTTCGACGAACTCCGCCAGCACGATCTCCTGCTCCACCACCCCTACGACTCCTACAATTCCATCGTCGACTTCATCCAACAGGGCGCAGAAGACCCCGCCGTCGTCAGCATGAAGCAGACGCTCTACCGCACCAGCCAGGACTCGCCCGTCTTCGCCGCGCTCATCGAAGCCGCTGCCACCAAGGAAGCCACCCTCGTCGTCGAACTCATGGCCCGCTTCGACGAAGCCTCCAACATCCGCTGGGCGCGCAGCATGGAAGACGCCGGCGTCCAGGTCTTCCACGGCGTCGTCGGACTCAAAACCCATTGCAAGCTGGCCCTGCTCGTCCGCCGCGACGAAGACGGCGTCACCCGCCGCTACTGCCACCTCGGCACCGGCAACTACAACCCCATCACTGCGCGTTTTTACACCGACCTCAGCCTGCTCACCTGCGATCCACAGATCACTGAGCGCGTGCACACGGTTTTCAACTATCTCACCGCTCACGCCGAGATCGACGACTACAGCCCGCTGCTCGTCGCGCCTCTCACCATGGCCGAGAGCTTCCTGCGCCTCATCCGCCGCGAAACCGAACACGCCCGCGCAGGCCGCCCCGCGCACATCGTCGCCAAGATGAATGCGCTCCTCGAGCCCAGCGTCATCGAGGCCCTCTACGACGCCTCGAATGCCGGCGTCGAAGTGGACCTCATCGTCAGGGGCCTCTGCATTCTCCGCCCCGGCGTCCACGGACTATCCAGCCGAATCCGCGTCCGTTCCATCGTCGGCCGCTTCCTCGAGCACTCTCGAATCTTTCACTTTGCCAACGGCGGCGACGACGAAATCTACCTCGGCTCTGCCGACTGGATGCCGCGTAATCTCCTCGAACGCTGCGAAGTCGTCTTCCCCGTCCGCGACCCCGCCGCCAAGGCTCGCATCCACGACGAGATCCTCCCCGCCTACCTCGCCGACACAGTCAAGGCCCGGATCCAGTGTGCGGACGGCACTTACCGCCGTGCCTCCACCCCGAAGGACAGCCAGCCCTTCTCCGCCCAGGACTTTCTGATGCAGCTGGCCGAAGGCAAAACCGACCTCAGAGCCATTCCTAAAGTGAAGCCGCTGACCCCGCCCGCCAAACGTCCCCGCGCCCGCAAGCCTACGCCCGAACCCGCCCACGCCGCTGACTAGAGCTATTTCGCAGTTACTGTGTCCAGAAGCCGCAGCCGTTGCGGCCGGCAACGGCGCGTGCTCTAGAACTGCAGCTTCGCCGCAAACTGGATCTGCCGCGAAGTGGTCGATGTTGCCGTCACCAGCCCCGCTGTCGGCGAAATCCCCGACGTCGCCGACGTATACACCACCTCATTCGGCGTCACAAAATTCGTGTGGTTGAGAATGTTGAAGAACTCCGCGCGAAATTGCAGCCCCAGCCGCTCCGTCAGGTGCGCATAGCGTGTCGCCGAAAAATCCACCTCCGACAGCCCCGGCCCCGTCAACGCATCGCGTGAGACATTCCCGTACGTCCCCGTCGCAGGCGGTAGAAACGCCGCCGGGTTGAAGTACTGCGCCGCCGTCTTCGGATACAGCTTCCCTGTGAAGTTCGGATTCCAGTTTGGCCGCACCGGATTCCTGGTGTCGCCGTTGCCCGTCGGGTTGTAGCCAAGTTGCGGCGTGAACGGGAACCCGCTCTGCGCCGTCACGATCGCGCTCGCCGTCCAGCCACCGGCGATGAAATTCACCGGCACGCTCGCGTGACTCAGATACCGCCGTTTCCGTCCAAACGGCAGTTCATAGCTTCCGTTGAACGACGCCGCATTCCGCACATCCGTCGCCGCCGGTCCCCAATCGAGCTTCGGATCAAGCGGAAACTCCACAAACGCGGGTGTGTTTCCGCTTACGCTCGTATTCCACGCCGACCCGTCGTCGAGGTTTTTTGAGTATGTGTAATTCCCTCTGAATTGAAACCCACTCGCGAACGACCGCCGCACATCCACCACCAGCGAGTTATACAGCCCCACCCCCTGCGAAACCCACGACGTCGAATTCGCCAGCACCGGATTCGCATTCTGCGCTCCCGCCGGGTAGAACACCGTACCGTCCGGCTCGTACGTCGGCACCGGCTCATTCATGTCCTCCGACAGAATCTGGTGATAGCTGTGCGATCCCACGTAGCCCACCGTCAGCGAAGTGCGCGGCGCAATCTGCTGCTCCACGCGCAAACTCCACGTCAGCACCACAGGCGTTGCGATATTCGGCTGCACGTTGCTCGGTGAAATCCTGCTCCCCGCCGGCGGCGTCGTTCCCGGGGTAATATGCAAATTCGAGACCGTAGTATTCGAAATCGACTCCGCCGTGTTGAACGGGGCAGTCTGATCCAGTCGATAGTCCAGCGTGTCCAACAGTCCGTGATACAGCCCAAAACCGCCGCGCACCGCGGTCTTCCCGTTGCCCCACACATCCCACGCAAACCCCACGCGCGGCTCCGGCAGAAACTTCGCGCGATTCGTCGTCAAGGCCGAGCCGCCGATCACAGGATTCGTCTGTAGCACGCCGCCCACAACCGCGTAATTCGCCGCGCGTCCCTGCGACTCGTTCCATCCGTTCGTCGACTCCGACCGGAACCCCGCCCGCACCTCGAGCCGCGGCGTCAACTTCACCGTGTCTTCCACAAAGGCCGCAGCGGCCAGCATGCGCCATCCCAGCTCCGTAGGCGACGGAACAACCGTGAACGTCTTCACTGTCCCCTGCAAAAACAACCGCAGCGTGCTGAACGAAGCCTGTCCGTACTGATACTGTGCCAACAGATCGTTCGACTGGATGCGCTGCAGCCACACGCCCGCCTCCACCTGGTGCCGCCCCCGCGACCAGTAAACGTGGTCGTCAAATGTGAACAGGTTGCGCGCAGCAGTGTTGTTGCTGCCCACATTCAGTCCGGCCTGTGTAATCTGCGATGCGCCATTCGACGCCGTGCTTCCACTGATGATGATTACGCCGATCGGCTTGCCCGTAACCCACCCGGGGAGCGAGACCGGCGAGTAGCCCGTGAAGAAATAGCTCGCACGCGAATACCCGAAACGTGCCGTATTCAAGAGCGACGGCGAAAAGACGTGCTGCTCCTGCACGCTGCCCACCTGCTCACGCAGGCTCTCATTCACCCGGCTCAACGGATTCTGCGACGGCGTATCCGCCGTGCTGTCATCCACCGTGTACACCGCAAACAGCAGGTCCTTGCCGCTCAGGTTGTCGTCGAAGCGCGTAGTCCCAAAGTCCTCGCGAATATGCTGTGGCGGATGCGAGAAGGCCTCGGCGATGCCGCCCCCCAACTCCGGCCCGTTCTGCACTGGCCACAGCGCTAGCAGCGGCGCCACCGCCGTATTCACGCCCACATACTGCTCCTGACCCGCAGCGTTGGGCAGATATCCCTGCCGTGCCTGGTTGTCCGGCACCAGCGTTACCGCGCTCAATCCCCAGTTCTGCCGGAAGCCTTCGTAGTTTCCAAATAGAAACAGTTTGTTCGAGCGGATCGGTCCGCCCAGCGACCCGCCAAACTGGTTGCGCTGAAACACCGGAATCGCGCCCTGGTCAAAGTAGTTCCGCGCATCGAGCACGCTGTTGCGCACAAACTCAAAAGCGGTCCCGCGCAGATGATTCGTCCCGCTCGTTGTAACGATGCTCACCTGCGCACCATCGCGCTTGCCATACGTCGCACCGTACGTATCGGTGGAAACATTGAACTCGCGCACCGCGTCCACGCCCAGCAGTTGTCCGCTCGTGCCGCCCGGCGTCACGTTGATTAGCGACGACCCCGTGTACTCAATACCGTTGAGCAGAAACAGATTGTCCTGTGGTCGCCGCCCGCTCACCGCAAACATGTTGCCTACCGATGAATTGGAAGTGCCGACCCCGCCTGAGCGCTCGTTCGTGTAATTCACCGTCGCCGGATTCAGCGTGAGCAGTCCATCGTAGCTGCGCCCGTTCAGCGGCAGCTCCTTCACCTGCCGCTCATCCACCAGCCCGGCCGTCTGCTGCGTCGTCGTATTCACTGTCGTTCCGTCAGCTGTCACCTCGATCGCCTGCTGCACCGCCGCCACCCCAAGCACCAGGTTGAGCTGCAAGCTCTGCCCCACGGTCAGCGAGATTCCCGATTGCTCCTGCGCCGTGAAGCCCTCATGCTCAACGCGGACAATGTACGAACCCACCTGCACCGACGGCGCAAAGAACCGCCCGTCATCATCCGTCGTCAGCGTGCGGCTCGCGCCCGTCTCCGTCTGCCGCACCGTCACTGTCGCGTCCGCAATCGCTGCGCCCGAAGAATCACGAACAACTCCGCTGATGCTGCCGCCCACCACCTGCGCGTTCGCAGCGGACGCAATTGCAGCAACTCCCAAAACAATGAAAACTGCGCTAACAAGATGAGAAAGCCTGAAAGAAGAAGTCACGTGTGCCTCCGAGGAAATCGTGCTGATTGCTGAGCCAGTCGTCATGCCTCCGCAAGCAGGCGTGGCATGCGGTTTTCACTTCTGGAATTGCGGGAAGTAGATGATCAGCGACAACAACGACAACAGCCGGAGCAACAGCGCAGCGTCCGCCAAGAGGCGACGCGGTGGGAGGGCGTGTTCGATCTCGAGCTGTTCAAAGAGTCCTGCGTGTCCTGTCTTTTTGGTCCTGAAAGCAGAAAAGCCGCGTCAGCGTTTGCTGAAGCGGCCGTAATGGGAAGCGAATACCGAAGTCTCACCCACACGACCGGTCAAGCGTGCAACAGGATGCACAATTCGAGACCGTCATGGAGCGGACAACCATAGCGCGACTATAGCGGAGACAAGATTCCACGTCAAACTCCGCCGTCTGCGGGATTTCAAAGCATCGAACTCCTCGACCCGCTGGCGCCTCCGGCCTGTACGCGCCAAGTCAAGCCCCTTCAGACGGGAACTTCCGGCCCACACCTGAATCCAAATGGGAAATTCCCGCAGCCCCGGGCAGAAGAGGAGGATCCCTGTGCCTTTTTGGTGGTGAAACCGGGGTGACGATCATCACGAAGTAAAACGGCGCGGCAAGCGGGAATTGTGGGACCATCGTAAGAACGACTATGCGAGTCTTCACCACAATTTTTCTAGCAGAAACTCTGCGGGCCAATATCGAATGCGTGGACGAGACCGAGGGCCTGGACCAGAACCATCCCGGCGCCATCGAGTTCAAGCAGACACTCGGACGGTACATCTCCGCGCTCGAGAGTCGCAGCTTTATCGCATTCGACGAACCCGGCCAGAACTGATCGGATTCAAGGCACACGTGTGACCGCGTTGCAGTATTGATCCGGCTCGCGGGCGCGCGCCGCATCGTACAGGCCGCCGCCGCCAACTATCTCGTGACTCAAATGGTTCCCGACAGCGGCCTACGACAGGTTGCGAGTCTTATCGCCGCACCGTAAACCCTGATTTACCGGGACGATTGCGCAACTTTCGGAATCTCCATACAATAGAAGAGGAAGATTGCAGGAAAGGTCTGTCTTTAGATGCCCAAGGAAAAAATCCACCCGAATTACGCGACGGTGCGTGTGGTATGCGCCTGCGGAAACAACTTTGAGACCCGGTCGACCCACAAGGGCGACATTCACGTGGAAATCTGCTCCAACTGCCACCCGTTCTTTACCGGCAAGCAGCGGCTGGTAGACACGGCAGGACGCGTGGAGCGCTTCCGCCGCAAGTACGCCAAGGTCGGCGAGACATCTCCGGCAAAGTAGGCTTGGAGCAGCGGCTGAGAGATCGGGCCTCCGCCTTGGCGGAGGCCCACGTTTGTTTGGAAGAAAGCAAGTCATCAGTTAACAAGACCGGACTGAAACCGCTTGCTGAGAACTGACAACTGTGAACTGAGAACTGCATTTATGGCCGGCAAAGGATTCACGGTGAAGAAGGACTGGGACAATCCCATTGAGCACGCGATGCCCAAGGCGGTTCGTGTGCCTGCTGAGATGCGGATTGGGCCGGTGGTGGTGGCGCCGGCGACCGTGCTTGCGCCGATGGCCGGGGTCACGGACACTGTGTTCCGGCGGTTTATCCGGCATGCCAGCGTATTCACCAGAGACCGGAGAACAGAGAGCAGAGATCAGGAACTCGCGGCGGTCGAGGAAGCCATGACAAATCAGCAGTCGGGATGCGGACTGCTGATGACGGAATTCACTTCGGCCGATGGGCTTTCGCGCATGCGCGAATCGAAGCGCAGGCGGTACCTGACGTTTTACGACGATGAGCATCCGATAGGCGCACAGTTGTTCGGTTCAAATGGGGATACGCTGGCGGAGGCGGCACGGATCGTGCAGGATACGGGTTTCGATACGGTCGACCTGAACCTCGGATGTCCGGCAAAGCGGGTGGTGGGATGCAATGGGGGGTCGGGGCTGTTGCGCGATCTGCCCAGAATCGGAGAAATTTTCCGCGCGGTGCGGAAGGCCGTGACAATTCCCTTCACCGTGAAGTTCCGCCTGGGCTGGAACGATGCGCAGATCGTGTGCGTGGACCTGGCGCGGATGGCAGAGGCCGAGGGTCTGAATGCCGTGGCCCTGCATGCCCGCACCCGCGAGCAGGGGTATAGCGGCCAGGCACGTTGGGAGTGGATCGCGGCTGTGAAGCAAGCTGTGAGGATCCCCGTAATCGGGAATGGCGATATCCGCACGCCGGAAGACGCGGCGGCAATGGTGGCCCAGACGGGATGCGACGCCGTAATGATCGGCCGGGCAGCAGCCGGCAACCCATGGATTTTCAGACAGATCGCGCAGTATACGGCCAGCGGGAGCTACGATCAGCCGGCCTTCGCGGACCGGCATCACATGATACGGGCCTACTTTGAGATGTTGCTGGTGGAGGCGGAAGCTACCAGGGATCTACCCCGGGATGCGCGGATCGTCGAAACTGCCGGGAAAATGAAGCAGTTCGCGACCTGGTTTACTCATGGGGTAACCGGCGGCGCGCGATTGCGCAAGTCGATCTACCAGGCGAAGACCGGGGTCGAGGTGCTGGAGCGGGTGAATGAGTTCTTCGCCGCGGAGCCCACGTTACCAAATTCACCGGAAGACGGCGACGCGGATGCGTCCTTCACGGAGGCGGCGCTGGTGTGCGATTAGAGATATCACCGGTCGAATCATTTGTTTAATGGATGTAGTCGATGAAACTATGGTAACCTGCCTTTCATTACCTTTGCACCTTGGTCCCACAATGACTTAGACCAAAGTGGAATGTCCTGCCGGCAGCCTCGCAGCTATAGTTGGGTTACTGAAGAGCGAGAGGTCGGGAGTCGGAGAATCCAGGTGGGTCCAGGGTCCTGAATTAGTGGTTCAAACAAGTCCCCCGATCTACTCCATTCCAAGGGCCGAGGTGCAGGACTTTGCGGAATCGGAGACCCAAATCGAGCGGGCTATGGCGGCGCGCTGCCGCTGGATTAGCGCTGCTCTTTGGATTTACATCGCTCTGCGACGCCCAGCGTTACAGCTTCCGCGAGTACAACCAGGGGCTGGGGAACCTCAACATCACGGCACTCCAGCAGGACCGGGTCGGCTACCTGTGGGTTGGAACGCAGAACGGGCTGTACCGGTACGACGGCAGCCAGTTCCAGAGGTATGGCGCGCCTGAGGGCATTCCCGACCGAATCATCGACGACATTTTTGTGGGTCTGGACGGAACTCTCTGGGTGGGGACGACAACTGGCGTCTACTTCGAGCGGAGAGACGGGAGATTCTCACAGGTCCAGCTTCCACTTCCCCTGAACGAGTTTACTCATCCGACGGGCACCACATTTACCGCGATCAAACCGGACGAGGTGGTAACGGCATCGAGCAGCCGCGGGGTGCTGCTGCGGCACCGTGGCGGGGACGATTGGGCAGCCGAGCCGATGAACCTGCAGGGAGGGTTCATCTGGAGTGTGCTCTATGGGCCTGATGGTTCGCTGTGGTACGGGTGCGACAAGGATCTTTGCCGCCTGAAGGACGGCAAAACCAGGCAGATGCGCACGATCCTCGGACTGCCGGAGGAGCAGTGGCTGACGATGATGGTCGCGCGGAACGGAGACATCTGGCTGCGCAGCAATCTGCACATCGTTGAGATGCTTCCTGATGGCAGCCGCGCAGATTTGCGCGATCTGCCGGGAACGCCGACGTCAGAGCCTTATCCGACGCTTGCCGAGGATGAGCAGGGTCGCATTCTCACAGCGCAGGGTTCGTCTCTGGCGCTGTGGGAGAAGGACCATTGGCGGCTGGTCACAGACCATAACGGACTCTCGCCGTTTGAAGTGCAGGATTTGTTCGTCGATCGCGAGGGTTCAATCTGGATGGGCGTGGTGGGCCACGGACTGCTGCGCTGGGTCGGCGAGGATCGCTGGGAGGCATACACACAGGCCGACGGGCTGAGCGACAACCTCGTGTGGGCTTCGATACGCGACCACCAGGGCAGGCTCTGGATTGGCACTGAATCAGGACTGAACTGGATTCCGGCCGGCGGGAATATTCCGAAGGCCTGGCATTCGCCCGGAGTGCAGTTATCGCGCGCCGGCTCGCTGGAGGTGAGCGCAGACGGGGCAATCTGGTTGGGCAGCATGGCCGGAAGCCTGACCAGAATCGATCCGAAGACCCTTGCCGGAACGCAGATCAAGATGCCGGCAGTCTACGGAATCCTGGCAGACGGGCCGCATCGGATGTGGATTTGCACGGTGAGCGGCATGTACCAGTTGGATCCCACGGGAACGGATCGCCAGCCGCACCCGGTGGATGACCCCAGGTTTTCGAAGCAGGCAACGCGCTTCACCGACATGAGTCTCGACCCCTCGGGCAATCTGTGGGTGACTTCGGACCAGGGAATCTTCAAACACGATGCGAGCGGCTGGCACGCGATTGACGTGGGCAAATCAAGCGCAATGCCCGACCTGATCGCGGTGGACTGGAACGGGGATCTTTGGGCGGCGGGTCCGTCGCAGGACCTGATGCGGCTGCGGGTCAACGGTTACAAGGTGGTGCAAGCCGAACATATTGGCCGGCCGCCGCTGATGTCGGAAGAGATCGTGTCGCTGGTTGTGGATCACCGCGGCTGGCTGTGGGTAGGCGAAGATGCGGGCGTCACGGTCTATGACGGACATCGCTGGCGGAGCTTCACGCAGGATGACGGGCTGATCTGGAACGACACGGACAGTTTTGCATTGACCGAGGATAGCGACGGGAGCATGTGGATCGGCACATCGGGCGGGCTCAGCCACTTGATCGCGCCGCAGAACGCGCTGGCCGGCTCGCCGCCTCCGCCTGCAATCTCGCAGGTAATGCTGGGTGCGGTGCCGGTGACGGAAGGCAGTTCCGTGAAGTGGAATTCGAATCAGCTCACGATATCGATGGCGCTGCTCTCGTTCAAGGACACGCAGGATATCGGCATTCGATACCGTCTGATCGGCGAGCAGGACTCGGGTTGGGAAGAGACACGCGAGATGACGATTCACTATCGGCATCTCGAGCCGGGCAACTATCGGTTTGAAGTAGCCGCTGTGAATGCGGCGGGCAGCACGGTTTCGCCCGTGGCGTCGTTCTCGTTCTCCATTGTTCCCTTATGGTGGCAGAACAAGTATGTGATGTGGGGACTGGGCGTGATGGTGCTGGTCCTGGTGGCGCTGGCATGGCGTCGCCGCGTGGGTCAACTGATGCGGCAAAAGAGGCACCTGGAAGAAGCAGTGAAGGACCGGACACGGGATCTGGAGCGCGAAAAGACCGACCTGGTGCGTACGCGCGAACAGATGCGGCACTTTGCAGAGCATGACGGTCTGACCGGCTTGTGGAACCACCGCATCATTGTGGAGCGCCTTCGCGGCGAGGTGGATCGTTCGCAGCGCGATGGAACTCCACTAAGCATCATCCTTGTCGATCTCGACTACTTCAAGCGCGTTAACGATGCGATGGGACATGTGGCTGGCGATATGACGCTGCGCGAAACAGGCATCATCTTCCAGCGCGCTGTTCGCAGCTATGACTGGGTGGGCAGGTACGGTGGAGAGGAATTCCTGCTGATTCTGCCCGGATCGGATTTTGAAGCCGCGCGGAACCGGGCGGAACACCTGCGCGCCGCGCTCCAGGCGGCACAAATGGGTGAAGGCGACAAAACGTTCTCCGTGACGGCGAGCTTCGGCGTGGCCGCTGGTTTCCCGGCGAATCATGAAGAGATGATTCAAATTGCCGATGCGGCTCTCTACCGCGCCAAGAACGCCGGCCGCAACTGCGTGATGGCCACCGAGATCAAGCGATCCGTGGTGGAGATTTCCGCGGCCGGCTAAGGCCGTCAGGCGATCGGCAGATGGATAATGGCGCGCGCGCCCGCTCCATCCTCGCGATTGACGAGGCGAATCTCTCCGCCATGGGCGCGGGCGATCTGCTGAGCGAGCGCAAGTCCGACACCGCTGCCTTTTGGCTTGGTGGTGTAGAAGGGCACAAAGAGATTCTCGGTATTGGCAATCCCCATCCCGCTGTCCTCAATTGCCACAACGAAATCGGACTCGGCCAGGCGCCAGGAGATCTGCACCGGCTTGGCGCCGTTCGCGAGAGACGCATCGGCAGCGTTGGTCAGCAGGTTGATGAACATTTGTTCCAGTTGATCGGGGTCGGCGTTTAGCAGCACCGGCGGTCCAGGGGCAAGCCGAACGGGCACGCGTTGCTCTAGAAGCGCGACCCGCTCGAGCAACGGCCCGGCCTGTACCGGCTTGAGATGCGGCGGCGGCAGTTGCGCAAGTAGCCGGTAGGACTGCACAAAACGATGCAAGGCGTCTGCGCGGCTTTCCACCACGCTGAGGCCGCGGCGGAAATCGCGCACCGTGGTTTCGTCAGCGTTGATGCTTTCTGCACGCGCCAGCAGGCTTCCGGCGATGGATTTGATCGGAGCCAGCGAGTTGGAGAGTTCGTGGCCGAGCACACGGATCAGGCGCTTCCACGCGATTTGCTCCTCTTCCTGCAAAGGCTGGCTGACGTCGGCGAGGAGCAGAAGCGTGTGCGGTGCTCCATCCTGGCGAAAGAGTGCTTTGCGAAGGAGCCAGCGCGATGGCTTGGCGCCAAAGGAATGAATCGTCTGGTCGGCGGAAGCGAGCAGGTTGTCGAGGCCAAGTTCGCGCGCGCTGTGGCCGAAGCAGCGTGCAAGGGGGCGGCCGAGAAGCTGCGCTCCGGCATTGTTGACGAGTTGAAGTGTGTCTTCGCGATCGAAGGCAAAGAGCGGGGCATGCATGACCTCGAGAATTCGCGCAAGAAGCGCGGTTGCCTCAAGCGATCGAACGCGCTGGCGCTGCAGCAGGTCGGCGAGCGCGTTTATCTCGGCGGCCAGTTCTCCTAACGCATCTGCTGAACCGGCACCCCGGGCACGGAACGAGTAATCGCCTTCACGCAACGACGAGACAACGTTGGAGAGCGTCTGCAACGGACGCATGAGACCTTCGATAAGCGAAGCCGAGATCAACAGCAGATAGATGAGCAGGCAAAACAGAAGCAGCATGGCAGGCGCAGCAGTGATATGCTGCTGCCAAAAAAGTATCCCGACGAACAGGAACGCAGGCAGTGCAAGCAGAAAGCAGAAGAACCACGCCCGGCGCATGGCCGAGGGTTTGCGCTTTCTTACGTGCCTTTCATAAGCCATACTTTTCGATGCGACGATAAAGCGCGGCCCGGCTGAGACCCAGAGCTTCAGAGGCTTGCGAAATGTTGCCGTCGCAGCGGCGGAGCACTTTGCGGATAAGCAGGGCCTCGACTTCGTCGATACTCATGTTCTCGAAGTTTGGCGCGGAGGAACGGGCCGAGGCGATGGCAAGGTTGGCCGGCTCGATCTCTTCGCCGCGGGCCAGCAGCACTGCGCGTTCGACGGTGTGCTCGAGCTCACGGACGTTTCCCGGCCACGGATATTGCATCATCTGCTGCATTGCTGCGGCAGAGAAGCCGGTGACCTGCTTGCGATAGCGGGATCGGTTCCGGTTGAGAAAATGCACGGCGAGCAGTGGAATGTCCTCCCGGCGCTCGCGCAATGCGGGCAGATGGATTTCGACGGTGTTGATGCGAAACAGCAGATCTTCGCGGAAGTTGCCGGCCTTGGCTTCTTCTACGAGGTTTGAATTGGTGGCAGAGAGCACGCGCACATCGACGCGACGCGTTTGCGAAGAGCCAACGCGCTCAAGTTCCCCGGTTTCGAGCACGCGCAGCAACTTGGCCTGCTGGCGCAGGGGAACATTGGCGATTTCGTCGAGAAAGAGCGTGCCGCCATTTGCTAATTCAAAGCGTCCCACCCGGTCGGATCGGGCGTCGGTGAATGCGCCTTTGACGTGGCCGAAGATCTCGCTTTCAAAAGTGCCCTCGGGCAGGCCGCCTGCGTTTACGGCGACCAGCGGCATCCGCGAACGCGGCGATGCGGCGTGCAGGAGCTTGGAGACGATTTCCTTTCCAGTGCCATGCTCGCCGGTGATGAGGACATTCGCGTCGGACGGTCCCACCTGGCCGATGAGTTCGAGCACGGGCTGCATGGAGGGAGCGCCGGCGACGAAATCAGGCATGCCCTCGGCGCGGAGAAGTCGGTTTTCGAGCTCAAGCTGGCGAGCGCGCTTCAGAGCCTGGTGCAGCTCGGCGTGAACGCGGATGAGGGAGATGAGCCGCTCATTCTCCCATGGTTTCTGGATGAAGTCGCGCGCGCCGCGCTTGATGCTTTCGACGGCAAGATCGATGTTGCCCCAAGCGGTCATGACGATAACGGGAAGCCGCGGATCGATCTCCTGCAAGCGGGCAAGCAGGCCGAGGCCTTCCTGGCCGGAGGTGGTGTCGCGGGTGTAGTTCAAGTCAATGAGCAGAACGTCGTAATCGGTCTGGCCGAGTGCCTCAAGCAGCAGTTGCGGGGAGCGCACGCAGTCCACGTGGATGCCCTGCGGTTCAAGCAGGAGTTCCACGGCCTCGAGGATGGGCGGTTGATCGTCGGCAACTAAAACCCGAATACGTTCGTTCTTCCGTGGGTCTGCCATTTAGTGATTGTCCGCCTCCACCACGCCGGTTTTCGCATCGGCGATCGAGATTCCGTAGTTTTCAAGCACCGAGCCGGTTGCCCTTTTCAGTTCGATCCGGGCTTTTTCGTACGCGGTCTGCGCGGTTACGAGGGCTGATTCCGCGACAGACAGGTCGTGTTCAGCTGAAAGCGTCTGCTGATTCGAACCGGCGCCGAGTTTCTGCTCCTTCTGCATGATATCGAGTGTGCGCTGGGCCAGATCGCGGGCCTGCAGGGCTGCGGCGACGCGGCTGGCGCCCTGCTCCACGGCGTATCGGGCGTTTCGCACTTCGATGACGATGTTCTTCTTCAGTTCTTCAGCGTACACCTGCGACTGGCGGTATTCGAGTTCGGTGCGGTACTGGTCGGCCTTCGCTACGCGGTTGCGCAGCGGGATACTGAGCTGCAATCCCGTCTGATATTCAGGCGACGAATAGTTGAATGCGTTGTCCAGTGCATCACCGAAACCAGTACGCGCGTTGGTGCCCGTAGTGGGATTACCCGCGAATCCCGTACCAGCATAGAAGCCGTAGAGGGTGAGCTGCGGCAAAAGGGCATTTCGGGCCGTCTTACGGCTCAGCTCACGGTTGCTGAGGTCCAGAGCGGACTCCTGGAGCTCGGTACGGTTTTTGAGGGCGGCGGCAATGCTTTGCTGGACCGGTTCGGTTTCAGGTTGGATCTGAGCCGCAAGATGATCGGTCGGCACCACCGGCATCTCTTCGAGAGTTGGATCGTCGAAAGAGCGGGTGATGGCGTTCTTCATGTAGAGTTCCTGCAACTCGAGATTGGTGCGTGCAACGGTCAGGTCCTGCTGGCGCTGAGCCAGCTCACTCTCGGCCTTCAGCGCATCCATCTCGGGAATGGCCTGGAGGGCGAGTTGCTTGCGGCTGGTATCGAGGGTCTCGGTTGCGAAAGCGACTGAACGCTCCCCGACCTGTTCCGTGTCGTATGCGTTTACGAGGTCCCAGTAGATGTTGCAGACCTGCGTAACAGTCGCAATGACCTGGGCTTTGAATGCGATATCAGAGATTTTCTGGTTGGTCTTGGCAATGCGAAGATAGCGCAGGTTCGGTCCCACACCAAAACCAGCCAGCAACTGCTGCTGCGCGGCGAACTGGAAATACGAGGTCAATAATGGATTCAGCGAACTGTTCGGGCTGTTGGTGGTTTCACGACTGTTGTTGAATAACACCTGGATCGCGGTACCGGTTGGGAAGGCTTCCTGATACGTCACATTGCCCGCGATGGTGTTCTGGTGAATGACAGGCACGCCGTAAATAACCTGGTTGGGCAACGACTGCGAAATGTGATCCACATCTGTTGTTACAAGGATGTTCGGATCGAAGCTGGAGACGTTGGTTCCCACACCTTGTGTGGATAGCACAAGACCGGAAGCGCCAGTGCCTGCACCGCCCGCGCCGCTGCTGGTGCCGCCGGCGCCGCTGCCGACCCCGGCCCCGACCGCGTTGCCGCCGGGTGTGCCGGAGACTACGCCGGTATTTACGCCGCGGACGGATCCGCCGGCCTTGGTGCGGAGGATGTCCATCTGCGCGATGGGCAGGTTGTAGCGCGCGATCACCATGTCGAGGTTGTTCTCCATGGCCAGATCGATCGCGTCGCGCAACGATAAATAGAGCTTGCCGTCGCGGACCAGCGAATCGAGGCGCGTGGAATTGGTCATGCTCGGGGGTGGAACCGCCTTGCCGCGATAGGCGTCGAACGGGTTATTCGACTTGCGCAGCATCTCGTTGAACGGGACCGGATTGTGCGGGGTCTGCACGGTTGCGGTAGCCTGCGGGGCATTCTGCGCCGGAGCGTTGGTTGATTCCGGTTCGACCGCAAAGGCCATGTTGAGTTGCAGCAGCAGAACTGCTGCGCCTGCGACGATACGAGTACCGGGAGGAGTGGCCGGGCGTTTCAATTCGTTCACCTGTGCGTTTTTCACTGTGCGCCGACCTCCGATGGGGCGGTCTGCAGGGTTTCGTCGCGCGTCATCCAGCCATCGCGCAGCTCGATGATGCGTCTGCTGAAGCGCGCGTTCACTTCAGAGTGCGTGACCTGCACGATTGTGGTTCCGGTGCGATTGAGTTCACAAAAGAGTTCCATGATTTCGCGTGCCTGCGTGGAATGCAGGTTGCCGGTGGGTTCATCGGCCAGCAGCAGTGATGGCGCGTGGACAACGGCGCGCGCGATGCCTACGAGCTGCTGCTGCCCGCCCGAGAGCTGATTCGGAAAGAGATCCTTTTTCGCGACGATCTGAAAGCGGTCGAGGATGTCGGCAACCATTCCGGCGCGATCTTTCGAAGGAAGGTTCTTATACGACAGCGGAAGGTCGATGTTTTCGGCGACAGTGAGATCGTCGAGCAGGTGGTAGCTCTGGAAGACCATGCCGATGCGCTGGCGTGCGAGGTCGGCACGCTGCTTGCGATTGAGAGAGTGCACGGGCGTGGAGCCAAACCAGTACTCGCCGGCCCAGCCGTCGTCGAGGAGGGCCAGAACGTTCAGCAGCGACGACTTCCCTGCACCCGAGGGGCCCATGATAGTGACGAACTCACCTTCGCGGATGGTGAGATTGATACGACGGAGCACCCAGGTTTCGGCGTGGCCGGTTTTATAACTGCGTTCGACATTCTTCAGTTCGATCATGATGGTCATTTACTCCGATCTCAAAGCGAGGATAGGGTCGACTCCGGCGGCGCGGCGCGCGGGCAGCCAGGCCGCAAGAAACGACGACAACGCAAGCACGAAGGTAGCGGCGGCAAAGGTGATGGCGTCATGTGCACGCACGCTGTAGATGTAGCTGCCGGCGAAGCGCGCGGCAAACCAGGCGAGGACCCCTCCAATGGCAAGGCCGGTGACGACAAGCACGACGGCACGACGAAGCACAAGCCCGAGGATGCTGCCCTGCGGCGCGCCCAAAGCCATGCGGATGCCGATTTCGCGCGTGCGCTGCGCTACCGCGAACGACAGCAACCCGTAAAGGCCGACAGACGCGATCATGAGCGCAAGGCCGGCGAAGGTCTCAAGCAGCCGCGCGATGAGCGTCTGACTACCGAAGGAGTCTTCGACGGATTCGTGGATGGTTTTGACATTCGTGGTTGTTGCATCCGGCGCGACTTCATGGAGTACCTTGTCGAATTGCGCGCGAAGCGAGTCGGCAGGCACCGCAGCGCGGATCGCTACCTGAATGAAGGCAGTTGCAATGCCATAAAGGGGTGTACCGGGCTCAGTCTGCGCTAGACAGAAGTAGATCTCGGGTTTGGTGGCATCGGTAACGCTTAACTGCTTTACGTCTGCGATCACACCGACGATGTGGATATCGGCGAACCGGCCTTTCCCCATGGAGAGCGTGTGCCCGATGGCATCCTGACCGGGCAGGTACTTATCTGCAAATGCCTTATTGATGACGGCGACGGGCGGTGAGGTCGCTGTGTCGTCATCGGAAAAGAAACGGCCACGCACCATCGGGATGCCCAGCGCTTCCACTAGTCCCGGGGAAGCGATGCGACCGTCGGCTTTTGGCTCTTGATTGTAGGGCATCTCTTTGTGGTCGAGCGAGGTAATGATGGTGACCATCATCTCTGACCTCAGTGGGAGCACGGAACTGAGTGCGGCCACTTTAACGCCGGGAATGGCGCGCAGGCGATCGAGAAGCGGAAGGTACGAATCGCGAACAATGCTCGATTGCGTGGCTGGAGCGTCGTCAGATGGTCCCGAACTTCCGTTGAGAATGACTCCGCCAGTCAGTACATTTTGTTCGGTGAAGCCAAGCGGCACCTGGCGGAGCGCATGGATGGTGCGGAGGAACAGTCCCGCGCCGACGAGGAAGACCAGCGTGAGCGCAAGCTGGGCGACCACAAGCACTTCGCGCGTGCGGTTGGCGCTTGCGGAGGAGGTCGAGGTAATTCCGTTGAGGCTCTCGCGAACATCGCGTCGCATCGCATGGAATGCAGGAAAGACTCCGGCGAACGCAGCAGTTAAAAGGGTAAGAGCCACCAGACACAGCACGACACGCCAGTCGACGCGAATAGCTTGCGTGAGCGGCAGATGGCGGGTGATCTGTCGCCAGAGCAGCTTGATGAGAGATTGGCCCAGCAGCATCCCGACGAATCCGCCAATTGAGCTAAGGAGCAGACTCTCGACGACTGTCTGC
>Ga0326728_10005827_pt1 | contig 33963 bp, 30 predicted proteins | sample MB3enrmetagenome_FD_207602 | JGI IMG/M metagenome (GOLD analysis project Ga0326728, IMG submission 207602) | Lab enriched peat soil microbial communities from McLean, Ithaca, NY, United States - MB31MN | ecosystem: Environmental > Terrestrial > Soil > Wetlands > Peat | place: USA: New York...
GCAAGTCATTGAAAATACATTCCCTCAGGGGCTGAAGCCCAGAAGTTAATTTACCCGGCAAGCGGCGCGGTTAAAACCGCACCCTTTCAAAACACTGCACACCAAGACTTGTTCAGAGCTTCCCTAAACGAAGGACGGAGGGTCAGCTCTTTTTGACCAGTCCTGCATACTTTGCGCTGACCGCATCCCAGTTCACCACCTTGTAGAAGGCTTTTACATAGTCGGCGCGCTTGTTCTGGTATTTGAGGTAGTAGGCGTGCTCCCATACGTCCACGCAGAGAATCGGTGCGCGACCGGATGAGAGCGGGCTGTCCTGATTCGGCGAGGTTTCGATGGCAAGCGTCCCATCCGAGGCCAGCGTCAGCCATGCCCATCCGCTGCCGAAGACGCTTGTTGCGGCTGCGGTGAACTTATCCTGAAACTGGGAGTAGCTTCCGAACTTTTTATTGATGGCCGTGGCGAGTTCTCCCTTGGGAGCTTCGCCGCCGGTGCCCAGTTGCAGCCACCAGAGGCTGTGGTTGGCGTGGCCTCCGCCCTGATTGCGAATAGCCGTCTGGATATTCGAGGGCAGCGAGGAAAGAGCTGTAAGCAACTCCTCCACGCTCTTGTTGGTGTATTGCGCGGCTTCAGGATGCGCGGCAAAGGCTGCATTCAGATTGTTGACATACGCAGCGTGATGCTTGTCGTGATGCAGGTGCATGGTTTCGGCATCGAAGTAAGGCTCCAGCGCGTCATAGGCATACGGCAATGCGGGAAGCGTAAAAGGTCCGGCAGGCGTAGCCGGAGCGGCGATGGGAGCAACAGGCGCAGTTGCCTGAGCAGAAAGAAATTCGCTTGCGGCGAGTGTGGTAGCTGTGATGCCAAGGGATTTGATTGCGGTACGACGATCCATATTCCCCTCCAGAGAGCGCGGGCACTATAGGGAAGTCGCGCTCTACGCTCTAAACATACGCCTCAGAGGATAGAAATAGCATCAAGGCAGATGGCCCGATGGGAATTCTCCCATCGGGCCATCTGCGTTCTACGAATTGCTTCTACTGCTCGCTGGCCTTGCGCGGGCGCTCGAACTCGTCTCCAGCCCGCCAGTGAATCGTCTGTTTGAGTGCAGAGGCCTGCCAGCCCAGCACAAATCCAAACTGCGCCATCCTGGCATCGCCGCGGAAGTCCATATCTGCGCGGTACTCGTCCGAGGGTTGATGGTAGTGATGCTTGACATAGTCCTCGGCCTGAGCCTTGCCCCACTCCGGTGTATGCCCTTCAAAGAGCGTACCCTCGCCGATGCTGAAGGCCGGAACGCCAACCCGCGCCATGCTGAAGTGGTCCGAGCGATAGAAGTGCCCGGCCTTCGGGAACTGTTCCGGCTGCAACTCCAGGTGGAATGCCCTGGCTGTTGCTTCAACCGTCGGGTAAAAGCTGGTGCGTTCGGCTCCGGCAACCTGTGCAGAGAGTGGAATGCCAATCGGATTCAGGTCGTCGTAGTTCAGGTCGAGCGTAATGTTTTTTGTCGGAACCGGTGGATGCATTCCAAGATACTGCGAACCCAGCAGGCCCTGCTCCTCAGCCGTGACGGAGGCAAAGTAGACGGCGTGGGGCGGAGGCAGTTTTGACTCTGCATAGGCGCGGGCAATTTCGAGAAGGATGCCGCAGCCCGTTGCGTTGTCGGCTGCGCCGTTGTAGATGTTGTCGCCCTTCAAGGAGGGATCAATGCCCAGATGGTCATAGTGCGCAGTGTAGAAGACGGCCTGCGGTTCCGCGCTTGCTCCGGCAACATAGCCAATCACGTTGCTGCTCTTGTAGGGGCGAACATCGCTCTCGATATGCGCCTTCAGCCGAACCGGCAGTTCAACGGCGCGGAAGCCGCGTTTGCTGGCTGCTTCAATCGCCTCATCTGCGGTCATGCCAATCGAGGCGAGCAGTTTGTCGGCCACGGAATGCTGAATCCAGCTTGCCGCGCGCAGTGTTGCGCTGGGGTCGCCCTCCAGATAGCTCTTTTCAACGGATTGGGAGTTGCGCACCACCTCCCAGCCATAACTTGCCAGATCGGTGCGATGAATCAGCAGAACGCCGATGGCTCCCAGCCTCGCTGCCTCTTCATATTTGTAGGTCCAGCGGCCGTAGTAGGTCATGGTTTTGCCGTGGAAGAAGTTCTCGTCCTCTGACGGCGGCTGATTGACAACCACCAGCAGCACCTTGCCCTTTACATCCACGCCGGCATAGTCATTCCACTGGTATTCGGGAGCATCAATACCATAACCGACAAAGACGATGGGCGCGTCAATCTCTGCCAATGCCTGCCCGGTCTGATCCTTTGCGACCACATCTTCGTTGTACCTGAGCGCAACGGGTTCGCCTTTTTGGGGAACAAGGGTGAACTGTGTTTTGTCTTCGATCGTATGTACGGCGTAGAGCGCAACTGGCTGGAAGTACGTGCCGTTGTCGCCGCCGGGCCTGAGCCCGCTCAGCATGAATTGCGTCGCAATGTACTCGGCTGCAATGTCGCCGCCGCGAACGCCGGGGCCTCGGCCCTCCAGCAGATCGTGCGAGAGAAAGCGCACATGAGCGCGAATCTTTTCGCCGTCAATGGTTGCCGCAGCAGCACGAGCCTGTGCAGGCAATCCTGCAATTACGGGAACAGCGGGAGCAGCAGCTTTGGACTGACCCAAAACGGTGGCAGCAAATGCAACCGAAAGTGCAGCAACAAACAAAATCTCTTTCATTCTTCTTTCTGACTCCTTTTTATTCTGAGGATCAAGTATCTTCCCGGAATTCTTCCGGATCAAGGCTGGGGCGCGGCTTTGTCAGAATCCCTTCCCGCATCAGGACCTTGCGCGCAAGGCCGGTCAGTGCAGTCGAGGCCAGATCGCGCGAGCGAACCCACTGCTGCTTCCAGTCGTGCATTGCCGTGGAGGCAAACTCCTCTTCAGCCAGGGTTCGGATGCGCACGTAGTAGTTGGTCTGCATGATGCTGTGCCGGACCGTGATGCGCAGTTCGCTCTCCGGCACCTCTGGGTCGCTGAGTTGCGGCAGTTCCCACAATCCCGGCATCACCGTTTCGTTCTCTGGTCGCTGCTGCAAAAGGATGTCTCGACTGCGTCCAAAGCCTCGCTCCACCAGTGCAAAGGCCACCTGCCTGCTGATCATGGCAGGAGCGGCCAGCACAGCGTGCTCTCCGCGCGTTTTGCAGAGTTTGTACAGCGGGCAATCTGTGCAACTCGGAAACAGCGGAATGCACTTTGTTGCGCCCAGTTCCATCATTGCCTGATTCCAGTTGCCTGGCTGCTTTATATCAAGCAGAATCTGTGCCAGTTCACTCACGCGTCGGCGTATCGCGCCCTTCTGTGCAGAGTTCACAAGGCTCAGCCCGGCCAGCCGCATCACTACGCGCTCCACGTTGCCATCCACCACGGCGCAGGGCTCGCCGAAGGCGATGCTGGCGATGGCGGCGGAGGTGTAATCGCCGATGCCGGGCAGTTTGCGCAACGCTGCCGAGCGGTGTGGGAGCTGTCCGCCATGCTCGGATACCAGAAACTGCGCTGCCTTGTGCAACATGCGTGCGCGGCGATAGTAGCCGAGGCCGCTCCACGCTGCCAGCACCTGTTGTTCCGGTGCCACAGCCAGCGCAATCACGGTAGGGAACTGCATCAGAAAGGCTTTGTAATGAACAAGAACGGCTGCAACCCGGGTCTGTTGCAGCATGATCTCAGAGACCCAGATGGCGTAAGGGTCGCAGATGCCGCGCCAGGGCAGGTCGCGGCAGTTTTTGTCGAACCACTCCAGTAGTGCAATGCGTGTTTTTTTGATTCCTGGCTTGGTCCAGGGGCTATCGGCCATCAGCCAATTTTAGGCCATTCCGGAAACCGGTGTTCATACCGGTACGCCTGTCTCCATTGTTGTTGAAGATTTATCGCCATTTGCATGTGCTGCATGGTACTTTTCGATAATCCGCGTTTGTGGATTTTCCCGCGTCAGTCTGCTTCCATCGAGTGCTCAGGAGGGCAAAGGAAGATTTTGACTTCTGGAAGCACCACCGCAGGATTAAGTTTTGTTTGCAAGGCCATTTTGCCGTAAACAGTTGAAAAAAGGAGACTCTCCAGTGAAGAAAGTCCTGATTGCCGCGGTGATTCTTACCGTCTGCACACTCACGCTCTCAGCCCAGAACGCCTCAACCACCCCCGCTGCAACCGGTGCGGAGATTGCCATTGCTGCACCCGCTCCAGTGATTACAGCGACGGGTTACAGCAGCAGCTACGACGCGGCAATCTCTCAGATAGCTCCTGTGCCGCACACGCAATATCAGAAGGCCGGCAAGGAGTATCCCTTCAAACCTCTTTCGCGGATTGCACTCGGCGCTGGCATAGACTTTCTCAATGGCGTGGACTTTATCGCAGCCACCAACGTCACGCGCTGGATGAACCTGCGCGCTACCGGGCATTACATCTCCTACACCTACGGCAGCGGTATTACGGAGAGCAGCTTCACGATTACGCCCTCCATCAACCTGCGCTCGGTACAGATTTCTGCGGACCTGCTGCCCTTTCCGAAGCACTCTAACTTTCACATCAGCCCCGGCATTCTCTTTGCGGCGGACAACAACGTTACGGGAAATGTGAATGTGCCTGTCAATCAGACCATCACGCTGAATGACGTTGATTACAAGGTGACGGGAACCGTAACGGGTGGATTCAAAGTCAATCTGAGCCCGAATACAACTGCTGCTACCATCGGCATTGGCTTTGGAAATTTGTTGCCGCGCAAGGGAAGCCACTGGAGCGTTCCTTTTGATATCGGTGCAGCATTTGTCGGAGCACCAACGGCGACATTCAATTTGACTGGAACAGTACTTTGCCCCACCAATGCAAGTTCGAGTGTGTGTACTCAAGGCACTACGCTGCCAATCTCCTCGTTCCCGCAGTTCAAGTCGAACCTCACCATCGAAGAGAACAAAATCAACAGCGACCTGAATCTGTTACAGGCTTACCCGATCGTTTCGATTGGAGTGGCTTACAACTTCAAGATTCGCTAGCGGAAGCTTTGAACAAGTTCCGCTCTTGCGATGTTTTGAAAGGGCGGGGCTTTCAGCCCCGCCGTGGACGCACAATCAAAGGGTTCGGCTTTAGCCGCCGAGGGAATGCAAGTCATTGAAAATAAATTCCCTCAGGGGCTGAAGCCCAGAAGTTAATTTACCCGGCAAGCGGCGCGGTTAAAACCGCACCCTTTCAAAACACTGCACACCAAGACTTGTTCAGAGCTTCCTTAGCCCCAGAACGCATTTCTCTTCAAGAGGTTATATTCTCGCAGCGGCTAAAGCCGGGAACTTATGTGCGCTTGAATGGCACGACTGAAGTCGTGCCCTGACACTTGTCAGCAGCCTGTTCAGAGATTCCGCATTTAACGGCGTAAATGCCATAAGGAATTTCTTTGCAGCAACACGCAGAACGGGCCGCCCATTTGGGCGGCCCGTTCTGCTTTGGTGATGAAGATTAGTCTCCCGCAACCGTCTCATTCTTCTCAACTGGCTGAGCGGGGCTGATGGACGTCACCAGTCCTTCGACCGGCTTCTCTCCCAGCACATGCTCGCGATAGAGCTTTGCCATGATTGCGTTCTCGGCATCCTGTTTCAGCTTTGCTTCGCGTGCGCGCAACTTCTCTTCCCGCGCATTCTTGGCAATGCCCAGTTCGTCGAGAGTGTGGTTGGCCTCGGCGATTTCATGCGCATGGTTAACCACCATGGTCTGATCGTTCTCGGCCATTGTGACCTTCTTGCCGCCGGTAAAGATCTCGTGCCGTCCATGCTCTTCGTACCACTTGGTGAGCGTGGCCGTCATGTGCATCTTCTCGATGATGTTGCGCCAGCCCACACCCGTGTTGTATGCGCAGAAGCTGATTTCGCCCTCCTGCGTGGCATACGGGATAATGCACTGCTCGGTGCGGCGGAAGTCATAGTTAAACAGATCCTGAAACCACATTCCGGCGATGAAGAGGAAGTTCCAGCGATCCTTGCGGCGGCGCTCGATGTCCTCCGGCGTGCGGTCGCCGCTGACCTTGCCGTAGTCCCTTCCGGTTGCGCCGAAGGTCTTATCCATCTTGCGCAGCATGGAGTAGATGGAGAAGTGTTTGGGCGCCTTGAAGGGATCGTAGTTGCGGGCAACCGCCAGAGCAAATCCGAGGATGGAGAGGAACCTGCCTCTGGCGGCATCATTGACCTTGGCAACGTCCTTGGCCAGACGGTCCACATTCAGGAAGGCCGGAACCGGGACCGCTTCCTTGGTAACCTTGTCGAGCATGATGGCCGTTCCTACGCCGCAGTTCGGATGGCAGCCGCAGGAGAGCGCACCCCACTCCTGATTGGGGCCATGAACCAGATCGGCCCAGTCGGAGATGGTGCTCATAAAGCTGATCGGGAACCAGTCGCGGGAAGGCTCGCCAATACCAACCTGATCCTTGACGTCGTGTGCCAGATGGCTCAGCGTGTAGCGCTGTGCGTGACGGCGCTCATCGGTTACAGCCTCGTCGCGCCCGGTAAAGGAGACCGGCTGGAAGCTGAGGAAGCTGATCTTTGCCGGGTTGTCTATGGCAAACTGAACGATGCGGCCCACCTGCTCGTTGTTGATGCCGTTGACGATGGTTGTGACGGGAACAATGTCCACGCCCGCCTCCCACAGGTTGTGGATGGCCTGCATCTTTACATCAAACAGGTTGCCGACCTTACGGTGAGAGTTGGCAGCATTGCCGATGCCGTCGAATTGCAGGTAGACATAGCGCAGGCCTGCCTTGCAGGCGGCGCGGCACAGATCCTTGCTCTTGGCAAATTCGATGCCATTCGAGGCGGCCTGCACCGAGTTGTAGCCAACCTTACGGGCATAGGCAACGGCATCGAGGAAGTGCGGCGACAGCGTCGGCTCTCCCCCGGAGAACTGTACGCTCATCTGGCGGTGCGGCTTGATGGTGACCGCGTTGTCCAGCATGGTCTTGATCTCTTCCCAGCTAAGCTCATGCACAAAGCCGACCTGATTGGCATCCATGAAGCAGGGGTCGCACATCATGTTGCAGCGGTTGGTCAGGTCAATGGTCAACACGGCCCCGCGGCCATTTGTGACGGTCGAGGTGCCATGGTGGTGGAGCTTTTCGTCGTTATGGGCGCGCATGTCGCGTCCCGGGAAGCTCTCTTCCAGATGACGGTAGAACTCGACATCCATGGACATAATGTCTTCAAAATGGCCGTGTTTGGGGCAGTCCTTGACCATCAGGATATTGCCATCGCGCTCGATGATCTGAGCCTTGATTTCGCCCACTTTCTCATTGAGCAGAATCTCGTGCGGGAGTTTGCCGTCAACGATCTGCTGACGAATCTCCGGTACGCATTTGGGACAAAGAGAGTCGGTAGTACGCGGCCATCCCAGAGGCGGCTTCTCTTTTTCCCAACTCTTCTGCAGGGGCTTATCTGACCATTTAGGCGTGAAGCCGGGGTTGGGGTTGATGCGGTTGAACCGCTCAAAGACAGTCCATGCTCCATTGGCTGCAATGGCCACAGCCTTCTCCATGTATTTTGTGGGTCGCGTCATGATGATTCTCTCCTGAAAGAAATTTCTCAAAGTGCTGCATTTTTTGGTACGTGTTCCGTACATTCTGCCTGTGAGCGATGCTCAAAAACTATGCGGTTATAACCACTTGACGGCTTTCTCAGGAAAAGTCGTCTGTTTTGAGTATTCGATGCAGTCCCTGCCAAAAGGAAGAAACCGCCAGTCTCAAACTAGCCTGCATTGCCTGTTGCAGCAACCACTTCTCTGCAGACGGGGATAGACTGCTGGCGAATGGCAGAGAAGCCCCTTTGAATGGTTACCGAATAAAGAAATTTTATCCTGTTTTGGTGGGTTTCGGCTGGTTTTGGGGTGGGGGAAATATTACATGTTGTTGAATAGATAGAGTGATTTACAGCACAATTGCTGTTATTCCTTCTGTGCGTCCTGATCGGCACGAATGCCCTCAAAGCGCACGCAGTTTCTTCCTTCTGCTTTGGCGCGGTAAAGGGCGGTATCGGCGCGGAAGAGCAGGCTGCGTGTATCGTCGTTTTCTTCGAGCGCGGCAAAGCCAATGCTGACGGTCAGGGGAATACAGACCTCCTCCACGCAGTAGTACTCGGTGGAGAGCGCGGTCTGAACCTGCTGAATTCGCTCTTCGGCACGTTTTTTGTCAATGCCGGGCAGCAGCAGAATCATCTCCTCGCCACCGTATCGGCCGCAGATGTCGTAGTCGCGCAGGGTCTGGCTCAGGCGTTTGGCTACAGTGACCAGAACATCATCACCAAAAAGATGGCCATATTTGTCGTTGACCTGCTTGAAGTGATCCACATCGCAGATGCCCAGTACCATAGGGCTCCCTTCACGGCGGGCGCGGTTCATTTCACGCTCCAGCAGTTCGATGAAGGCTCCCCGGTTGTAGAGGCCGGTTAGGGCATCGAAGGTGGCCTTAATCTGCAACTCCTGGCGTGTGGCTTCCAATGCCTGATTTTTCTCTGCCAGTTCGGCTGTCCGGCTTGCGATCAGCCTCTCCAGCTCATGATGGCGGGTTCGCAGATGGCGGGTTCGCCAGTACCATCCTGCCGCCACCAGACCTGCCAGCATCAGGACATACACAAAATAAGCAATGTTGGTACGCCACCACGGGGGAAGCGCCGTAACAGAGACAGTACTGACCGGCGACAGGATTCTTCCGCTGACCGACTCCAGGCGAAATTGAAAATCAGTATGTCTGGGTTCGCTCGATACAAAGCGAACCCAGTTGCCTGTTGTTGGAATCCACTCTTCCATTAACCCGGCAGCGTGATACTTGATGACAACCGCTTGCTCGTTATGCAGTTCTGTGCTGCCAACATGGATCTTCAGCACACCCTTACCGGAATAAATCTCAGGCGACGAGGTAACGTCCAGCGGCTGGCCTGCATACTCCAATCCGAGAATCACAACGCGGGAGTTGATAGGGGACAGGGCCATCTCCGGATGAAGCAGGTGGCTCAAGCCGCCACTGGTTCCTATGTAAATGCTGCCGTCAGAGGCTTCCAGCAAGGCGGAGGAGTTGATGTCATTCCATACCAGCCCATCTTCTTCGGTCAGGGAACTCCAGTGCCCGTCATGGTAGATATCCAGCCCGTGGTCGCCGGCAAGCCACAGCCATCCGCGATGATCCACCATCATCTCGTCAATCTGCTGGGAGCCGATGACAGGCGACTGAATGTTCACCCGGCTGACGACTGCATCGTTAACCACCCTGAGCTTGCTGACGCCGGAGAAGGCACCGCCAACCCAGAGATTTCCCTGCTTATCAACAGTGATGGAATTGAATCGGTTGTCTCCTGCCAAAAGCTTGACTCGCCTGGCTCCCCATGGTCCAAGGTGATAGATTCCCTCACTGGTAACCGCCCACTTCTCCCCGTTTGGGAGATTCGCAAGCTGTCCAATGGATTGCTTATCGAGCTGCCCATAGCGTTGCATGTTCATTCCCGGATCGGAGAACCGGCGAAAGAACAGTCCGTTGAGTGTAGCCATCCAGAGCGAGGTGCCATCCGAGGTCAGTCTCCCTGTACCATCGGGCATGTTGATAGAAGTGATGTGGCCCTTTTGCATGCGGAAGAGCATATGGTCGGTTGCGAACCAGAGGCTTCCATCCGGGGCCGTGGTCAATCCATAGACTGCTCCATGAACCGCGGCGGCACCGGGAACAGGAAGCGCTTTTCTGTATCCTGCCGGCAGATGCGCGATCCCCTGATTGGTTCCAAAGAAGATTCCGCCACTGCCATCCGGCTGGATTCCCCAGACCACATCGCTTGGTAACCCTTCCATTCGCGTGAAGGACTCCCAGTTTCCGTAGCCCTTCCACTTGAGCAGGCCCCTGCCCTGCAACCCAATCCAGATATCCCCTGTGTTGTCGCGGTAAATGGCGGCAATATCCGTTGAAGGCAGGCCATGGTCTATGCCAAAGTCCTGGCATTCGGAGGTCGTCAGGATTCCCAGTCCATCCACCAGGGGAGTAAGCAGATTGCCTTCACCATCCTCGACCATCGTGTGGAAAAAATTGCTCAGCTTTGCCTCGCCAATCAACTTGCTTTGATCACTCCAGATGCTCTGGGGCCCACCGGGGACGTACTTCAAAATGTGATTGATTCCCCTTGCCCAGACAGCTTTGCCGGAGGTGGCAGTCAGGCTGTTGTAGCGATCCTTCGGGATGCCGTCTTTTGTGCCAAAAACAGTAAGCGATTTGCCGGTCAGGCGGCAGATTCCTGCGCCGCAGCCCATCCACAGGGTTCCTTTGGTGTCGGTAGTGATGCCGGTAATCGGCCTTGGAAGCCTGATATCCGGAAAGGCTGAGGCAAAGTGAAGAACACTCCATCGGTCGCTTCCACTTTGCTGTTTCTGATTGCCAAGAAGAAACAGATCGCCGCCGGAGACCACAGCGGGGGATCCGTTGTACTCTGCCATCCGACTGTTGGTGGAAAGTGGGAGTGGCTTGCCATCCACTGTTACCGCGTGAAAGTGACCTGATTCAATATAAAAGAGACCGCTGGCACCGCCTGCCCATAACTGGCCTGTCGAGCTGCGAAAGAGTTGGGTCAACATTCCGGGCGGGCCGACGAACATGGAATTCATGTTCTCAAAGCTGTTGCCGTCGTATCGGTAAAGACCTGCCTGTGTAGCGACCCAGAGAAAACCCTGCTGGTCCTGTTCAATCGCCTGTACCGATAGATTCCCCAGTCCCTGTTCCTGCCCATAACTGCGAAAACTGGCGTGCTGAGTACAGGCAAATCCCTGCCCGACCGCAAAAAGGCAGATAGCTGCCGAGATGCAGGAGAGTGTTTTCCGAGTTCTCGGAATGAGTAATCTCTTCACGACTGGATACAAGCAGAATAGGCCCGTTTAAGTTATATACATCCTATACTGTTGAAATAATCATTAAAAGGATAGATTTATACAGTCTGTTTCGTAGTGGTAACAATAATTCCCAGTTTATTATTGGACAATTCTGTTAGGACTACCGTCGCGATTCTTTCATAACTCATTCAATAAAGGTAGTTTGCGGCAATTGGGAGTCTATGTATCCCGCTGAACTATCCTTCATTGATCTTTGTGTTTATGTTGCAGGGGTGAAAATAGCTCCTTGCCGAATTCATGCAGAGCGTTGCCAAGTGCTGCTCCCCCAAGGGAAACTGCGTATCCCTGCCCGACTGCACCCCATGTACATCCGCTGGCGGGATAATAGAAGCGCGTCAGGAACTGGGCGACTCCATAACCGCTTACCTGCGAATAATTGAATTGAGGCTTGCCGTTGTCTCCCCTTGTAATCAGCACGCGAGAGGCAGAGTAGTACAGGCGCCGGAGAAATCCGCCCTTGCCCAGCGTGTAGTAACGGTCATCCTGGTGATAAATGCCTGCAAAAACACCATCGGCAAAGATGGCCTGCGAGTTCTGGCGCACATTGGCGATCCAGAGCTTGCCGCCAAGTGCAGCAAGGTTGGAGCCATTCTTGGGGTTGCTCTGAATGATCTGCTCCCATTCGGCAGAGATGAACTGCGTCTCAAAGGACCAGGGCTGAAGCTGCTCCCAGCCTGAGACGATCATCTTGCCTGTCCACTTGAGCTGTTGTGCTTTCTGGCCGGGCTCAATGTACTTGGCATAGCGCGATGTGTCTGTGCCGCCGGGCGTAAAGGGCGCGGCAAAGGCTCCGGCAGCGGGCTCCGGACCTGCCGGCTCTGCGCTGGTGAAATCAAGGCTCGAAGAGGAACCGGTGGTCGCGAAGGTGTCCGCTGTCGCTATCGGTTCCGGTGCGGAGGGGATAGCCTTTGGAGCAGAGAAGTCCACTGCGGGTTTTTCGGCAGAAATAAGCTCGGGTGCAAGGGAAAGCACCGCAAATACAAGCGAATAGGAGCAAAAGGAAGCAATTGTCAAAAAATCACCATGCAATTCAATTTGGGTTTGAGAGGAGTATCTGGCCGATCTGCCCGTTAACCATTCGGGCACTCATCCGGCAGAGATGTCAGCCGGTGTCTTGACCCCACTCCTTGAGCTTACCAGACTGGAGGTTGGGGATAATGTATCCAAATGCTCGCAAATGCAGAAATGAACCCTCAAATACAGGTGGCCACAACGCAGGGAAAGACGCGTCCACAGCAGGGCGCGCCCGGCATATGCCTTCTCCTGTTTGTGGGAGCTTTATCCTGCCTGCTTGGTTCCGGCTGCCATCATCGAAGTTCCAGCTACATTCCACCGCCGCCGCCGGAGACGCTGGAGACACCGAAGACTCTGCCGCAAAGCACTGTAAAACACCCTCGCCCGGAGCCGATTCCGGTGCAGACATCCAGCGGCGTCGTTAGTGACGAAGACCTTGATTTTGTTGCCTCTCACCGCCCCATCTACTCTGAAGAGGGAGTAGCAAGCTGGTATGGCCCCCCCTACAACAACCACCGGGGAGCCAACGGTCAGATATTTGACCAGAACGCAATGACTGCGGCCCATCGGACGCTGCCGATGAACTCGCTGGTGAAGGTGACGAACCTCTCGACGGGGCAGGCTGCGGTTGTAAGAATCACCGATCGCGGGCCGTTCATTCCCGGTCGTCTGCTGGACCTCTCGCTGGCCTCAGCCAAGACCATCGGGGTCTGGCGAGCTGGCCTGGCTCAGGTTCGCGTGGATGTCTATGACGCTCCCAAACCCATCGAAGAGGGTGGTCGCTGGTGTGTGCAGATCGGCGCGTTCAGGGACGAAGAGGAATCGCTGCGGTTGAAGGATCATCTGCTGAAGAAGTACTCGACGGCAAATGTGATTGAATTTACCGGTCCCACCGGCCACTGGGTACGTATCCGTCCGCTCAACGACGACAAGGCGCGGGCAGAAGAGATTGCGCGAGCATTAAAGCCGAGCGAAGGCGCTGCTTTTCTGGTGAGGCTGGATTAAGACGGAACCGGAGAGCCCGGCCAAACGTACTCTCTTCCATGCAATATGAGGCGCAGCGAAACGGAATTTGATGCGCAGAGGAGCACGAACATGGCCACCCCATCCACACCGGAACAACAGGCCTACTTCTACCAGCAGTACCACATGGAAAAGCGGGATGAGGTGGTGGGCGTGCTGCTTGCCTTTTTCCTCGGCAGCTTTGGCGCGCATCACTTCTATCTGCACAGGTATGGGCTGGGGATTCTCTACATTTGCTTCAGTTGGACCGGTATACCGGGATTGATTGGGGTGGTGGAGGCATTGTTTATGCCGCAACGGGTTCGCGCCTATAATCTGGGACTGGCCTCTGCCATTGCCGGCTCCATGGGGATGCTGCCGCCCATATGGGCTCCTTATGCGCCGCAACCCTTTGTTGGGGGTATCTGTGCACATTGCGGAGTAGGGCTGGCACCGGGCGCTCATTTCTGCTCAGGCTGTGGTTCTCCGACGGACTGAATCGGGCGAAAGCCCAATTTATTTTCAAAAATTCACAAGGGGTGATTCAAATTTAGAGAACCGCATTCTTCTTTGTGCAGATTGCAGGTTTGTATGACGGCGGTAGGCTGTAACTATTGTTTGAATAGTAAAGTTCCACATCAGGAAAATAAAATTGGTACGACCAAATCCGACACTAAAAACACTGTATATCCCAAGAAAGAGGTACTTTTCCTCATTCCAGTACGATGTATGAAGTGGTACAGTGGAGCGTATTAGTTGTGAGGCAAAAAAAGTCACGCAATTGCTGCCTGGAGATGATTTTTTAGAAACTTTCCATGCAACATTCCACACCGATCAGTGTTTTCAGTTAAGTGACTATTCGCAAAGGCAGGCTTCGCAAGTGAAACGAGAAATTTATTATTTCGCATCTGCATCGCTCGCAGCCATCCAGGTACTTGCTTTGCTCTTTGCTTTTGAGAAGCCCGCTCATGCGTATGTTGATCCGGGTTCCGGTCTGCTGGCCTTCCAGATTGCCGGTTCAATGATTGCCGGAGTTGTCTATTATCTTCGCGCACGGATTGCGCGCCTCTTCTCTCACTCTAAGTCTTCTGACTCCGTTGAAACGCCTTCTCAAGATGCTCATCCGGCTGGAAAACAGTCGTGAGTAAGGAACAACCCGCGCTCCGAAACACCTTTCGCGATCCTGCCGGAACGCTGCGGATAGAACAGAACAGGATCCTTCGTACAGTTACCCCGGATTTCTCCGGTTTTGCGCTGGAGTTTCTCAGGCATCCGCAGACCGTCCAGTGGATGGCCGAGCGCCGGATGGTTCCGACAACGGTGCTGGATGCAAATCCCGATTCAACCCTTCTGGAACATGAACGCATCCTCTATCCCAGCTATCCGTGGGAGTGGACACCTGGTCAATGGGTGGCCGCAGCAGCACTGACCCTCGACTTAGCAGAGGAATCGCTGGAGCAGGGGCTGACGCTGAAGGACGCAACCCCGCTCAATGTGCTCTTCGACGGGCCGCGACCGATTTTTGTAGACGTTCTCTCCTTTGAGCCGCGACAGCTTGACTCGCCCATCTGGCTTGCATACGGGCAGTTTGTCCGGACATTTCTGCTGCCGCTGGCGGCATGGAAGTATCTGGGATGGCCGCTCGGCGCCAGCATTCTACGCCGCGACGGGTACGAGCCGGAGGAGTTGGCCCGGCATCTGGGATTGTTGAAGCGCTGGAGCGGGCCGCTGCGTTCGCTGGTTGCGTTGCCTGCATTGCTGGGCGGCAAGAATCCGCAGACCTCGGTCAAGCCGGGCAAGAGCGCAACCTCCTATCAGGTTCACCAGAGCCCCGAAATTGCGAAGATGGTTTTGAAGGGACGACTGCGCAAGCTGCGCCGCCTGTTGAATGCTCTTGCACCCAGCGCACAGCACAGCCGTTGGAGCGACTACCCGGAACTGGCTGCGCATTACAGCAGCAGCGACCACATCCAGAAGCAGAATTTTGTAAAGCAATCCCTGGAGCGGATTTGCCCCGGACAGGTTCTTGACCTTGGCGCAAATACCGGCAACTACTCGCGGATTGCGGCTGCGGCGGGGGCTCATGTAGTTGCGTGGGACACCGACATTGAAGCAGCCGAGCGTAACTGGCGGCAGGCTTTGGCCGAGAAGCTTCCCATTGATGTGATGATTGCCGATGTAGCCCGGCCCACCCCGGCAGTGGGTTGGCGTTATGGCGAGTCCTCTTCGCTGTTAAGCCGCGCAATCGGAAAATTTGATTGCATTCTTGTGCTGGGAATTTTGCATCATATGTTGCTGGCCGAGCAGGTTCCTCTCTCAGAGATTGCAGAGCATCTTGCGGAACTGACCAGAGCATGGATTGTGATTGAGTGGGTTCCGCAGCATGATCCGCGCTTTCAGGATCTGCTGCGTGGTCGCGACAAACTCTATAGTCATCTGACAGAAGAGAGCTTTTGCGAGGTCTTTAGTAGATTCTTTACGGTGGACTCATCCGAGCAACTCGCGAATGGACGCAAGCTCTTCCTGATGAAGCGCAGGTAACAAATCAGAGTGCCTGTGCCGCAGCATGAGCCGAAGCCCACGCCCACTGGAAGTTGAAGCCGCCCAGTTGGCCAGTTACATCCACAACCTCCCCAATAAAAAACAATCCCTGAATTTTGCGGCTCTGCATGGTTTGCGAATCCAACTCCCGCGTGCTGACGCCGCCAGACGTGACCTCAGCCTTCTCGTAGCCTTCCGTTCCGGCAGGATGAAATTGCCAGCGGTGTAGCTGCTGCTCGTAGGCTTCGAGCGCGGAGTTTGTCCAACCACCCGGCGGGGCAGCGTTTGAGAGCCGCTCAGCCAGTCGCTGTGGCAGCAGGGCACGCAGAGCCAGCGTCAGCACTGCTCTATCGCGACGAGCTTTGGGAGCAAGCAGCGGGGCGAGAATCTCCTGATCCGGTGCAAAGTCCACATCCACTGCGCCCCCCTGCTGCCAGTAAGAAGATGCTTGCAAAATAGCCGGGCCACTGAGACCGCGATGCGTGATGAGCATTTTTTCTGCGAATTTGCCTTGCTGCTTTCCGCCGCCGGCCGATGCAATCACGCTGGTGGAGATTCCGCTCAGGCCCCCGAAGAGTGTTGCTTCTTCCGGGTTAAAAACCAGCGGGACGAGCGCCGGGCGAGTTGGCTCCATAGCTAATCCGAATTGCTTTGCCAACTCATATCCAAACCCTGTTGCGCCCATCTTTGGAATAGAGAGCCCGCCTGTGGCGACGACCAGCGTAGGCGCTTCCAGCGCGCCTCGACTGGTCTCCACGCAAAAGCCCTTCGTGCTGTGTTCGACTTGGAGGAGAGTTGTGGAGGTAAGCAGTTTCACCTTGCCGCGCTCGCACTCTGCGAGCAGCATGTCGAGAATCTGTTGTGCGGAACGGTCGCAGAAGAGCTGGCCGAGCGTCTTCTCGTGCCATGCAATGTTGTAGCGCTCAACGAGTTCCAGAAAGTGCTTCGGTGTGAATCGCGCCAGCGCGGACTTGGCAAAATGCGGATTGGCCGAGAGATAACGGCTGGGTTCCGAGTGAAGGTTGGTGAAGTTTGCGCGTCCGCCGCCGGAGATAAGAATCTTGCGCCCCGGCAAGGGATTGTGCTCGACCACGGCGACTCGTCGTCGGCGCTGCCCGGCCTGTGCGGCACAAAAAAGCCCAGCCGCTCCCGCGCCCAGTACAAGCGTGTCGAATTGTTGCGGCGGAGGCATCAGAGAGTCCAGTCACAATCCTACTAGCTGGATTCTTCCAGCAGGGCGGCGAAGCTCTTTGGATCGCGGATGAGAATATTTCGCGCATCCACCTCCAGATGACCTTCGGCCTGAAGCCGCATCAGATTGCGCGACGGGCCACCTGCTCCAACTCTTCGTGACTGAGATTGCTGAAGAGCTGTGCGGATTTAGGCGCGGCAAGCGGACTGATTTCAGGAGAATTCTTCACGGGAAAAAGTTTACCAAGCCGTGAATACCTGTGGATGAAATCTGGAGGTTGTAAGTGGTCAGTCCAATCGCGTAGGATTCCCGCTGCGAGTGGAGTTGTGTGCGTATTGAGCCACGCTCACCCGGAGGGTACAGCAATGCAGAAGAGATTGGGATCTGTAATCGTATTGGCAGGTTTGTTTGCAATTGTGGCAACAGCGCAGGATAAACGCACTGTAGCGGAGCCGGTTGTGCCAAAGGTTTGCGCGGTGCTCTACGCCTCCTTTGCCGCTGCGAATGGAGTGTTGCCGGAGAAGATTGACGAGCAGGCCGCAAACTCCGCCGACAACGGAACCGCGACAATTCAAAAAGCAATTGACCGCTGCCGGCGAACAGAGGGCGGAAAAGCCGCCGTCGAACTCTCTGCCGCAGGCAATCAAAACGCCTTTCTGACTGGGCCAATCGCGCTCAAGTCCGGCGTTACGTTGATGGTGGACAAGGGCGTAACGGTCTTTGGCTCGGTGAATCCGCGCGACTATGATTATGCGGAGCGTCCCGGCATTTGCGGCACCTCTGGTCCGAAGGCCCGTGGTGGCTGCAAGGCTCTCATCACGATTGAGGATGCGCCACACACCGGCGTTTACGGCCCCGGAACAATAGACGGTCGCGGTGGCGTCCCGATGATTGGCAGCAACAAAAGCTGCTGGCAGGTAGCGCGCGAGGCTGAAGGGCCACCGATGATCCCGCACAGTTGCCCACGGCTCATCGTCGCAAATCACGCCGACGATCTCACCCTCTACAACATCACGCTCAAGAACTCGCCGAACTTCCACGTTGCGGTGAACAAAACGAATGGTTTTACCGCGTGGGGCGTGCGGATTGATACGCCCGTAGATGCGCGCAACACCGACGGCATAGATCCCGGTGACAGCGACAACATCACCATCACGCGCTGCTGGATTCACACCGGCGACGACAATGTTGCCATCAAGAGCGGCGGCAACGGCACGCATCACCTCAGCATCACGCACAATCATTTTTATGCGGGACATGGAATCTCCATCGGCAGCGGAACCTACGAGGGTGTCAGCGACATGCTGGTAGATGACCTTGTCATGATCGGCACAGCCAACGGAGTGCGCATCAAGAGCGACGTCACGCGCGGCGGCCTGGTCAGCAACATCACCTACTCGAATATCTGCATGAAAGATGTGCAGGCGCCGATTGCCATCTCGCCGAACTACAACGACACCACCGTTGATCCCTTTGAGCCGACTCGCTTTGAAGGAACGAAGATTCCCAATTACAAAAACATCGTGCTGTGGAATATTCACGTGACCACACCGGGCAGTGTACTGCTCTCCGGCTGGGATGATGCGCATAGTACCGGTGTCACGCTGGATGGTGTTGCGATGGATGGGCTCAAACCCGCAGACATTCACATGCGCTTTGCTGATGTAACCGTGGGGCCGAATGGCGTCAGCTTTGTGCCTGCGGGCAAGGGCGTCAAGGTGACAGGAAAACCGGGCAAGGCGATAGCTCCGGATTGCACAGGCAGGTTTGTGGACTTCCCGAAGGAGTAAGGAGAGGATTTCTGCAACCATGCCGGGCATTCGGACATCTATGTAGCCATGAGCTATAGCAAAGTCGCACTGATTACCGGAGCATACAAGGGGCTGGGTTTTGAAATTGCGCGCCAGCTTGGCCAAAAGGGCATCACAGTGGTTGTGGGCGCACGCGACCTGAACAAGGCCGAGGCCGCCGCAAAAAAACTGACCGACGAAGGTCTGAATGCTTACGGTGTCCAGCTTGAGGTCACGAATGCAGCCGATGTAGCCGCGCTGCCGGAGTACTTCCAGCAGAAGTTCGGGCGATTGGACATCCTTGTCAACAACGCCGGAGTGTTGCTTGACAGCAAAGACGTTGCTGCGGGCGGTTCCCGGCTCGCTGTTACAGCGGAGACACTGCGCCAGAGCTACGAGGTCAACACAATTGCACCTTACGAGATTGCCCGCACGTTGTTGCCGCTGCTGAAGGCTGCGCCCGCCGGACGCATCGTCAACCAGTCAAGCATTCTCGGCTCGCTCACCGTAGTCGGAGCGGGAAAGGCCGGGGATTTTGGTGTTCCTGCCTACACATCCAGCAAGGCCGCTCTGAATATGCTGACCGTAATTCTGGCGCAAGAGTTAAAAGGAACAAAGGTCAAGGTAAACTCGGTGCATCCCGGCTGGGTGCAGACGGATATGGGCGGTGCAGATGCCCCCATGCAGATTGAAGAAGGTGCGAAGAGTGCCGTGGAGATGGCGCTTATCGGAGACGATGGGCCGACGGGTAGCTTCCAGCATCTTGGCGAGACGCTTCCCTGGTAAATTTGCCTTTCTGCACACCTTAATCCCATCGCAGGATTGGCTGCGATGGGATTGAGGTGTGATTTTAGAGCCACTAAACAGCTATCATCATCTTGACCATGTCTGACACAACCAGAGTTCGCTTTGCCCCTTCGCCGACCGGAATGCTCCACGTCGGCAACGCCCGCACCGCTCTTTACAACTGGCTTTTTGCGCGACACCTCGGCGGCATCTTCCTGCTCCGCATTGAGGATACCGACGTTGAACGCAGCGAGATTCGCTACGAGGACCAGCTCATCGAAGACCTGCGCTGGCTCGGCCTCGATTGGGACGAGGGGCCGGAAGCAGGCGGAAATCACGGCCCTTATCGCCAATCTGAGCGGCTGGAAATCTACGCCGAGCACACCCGCCAGCTTCTCGCGCGCAATCAGGCCTACCGCTGCTTCTGCACCACGGAAGAACTCGAAGCCGAACGAGCACAGGCGACTGCCGCGCATCAGCCACAGATTTACAGCGGCCGCTGCGCTGGCATTTCTCAGCAGGAGAGCGAGCGCCGCGCCCAGAGTGAGCCCTTTGCCATCCGCCTGCGCCTGCCCAACCATCCACTGCGCTTTCAGGACATCGTGCGCGGCCCCGTTGAGTTTCCGGTTGAAACCCTCGGCGACCCGATCCTTGTGCGCACCTCCGGAATGCCCGTCTACAACTACGTGGTCACGATTGACGACGCTCTGATGGAGATTACGCACGTCATCCGCGGCGATGACCACATCTCGAATACTCCGCGACAGGTGGCCATTTACGAGGCCTTTGGCTATTCGGTGCCGAAGTTCGCGCACCTCTCGACCATCCTTGGCGCAGACCGCGAACGCCTTTCCAAACGCCACGGAGCCACCTCGATTGCAAGCTTCCGCGAGATGGGTATTTTGCCGGAGGCCCTCGCCAACTACCTTGCGCTGCTGGGTTGGGGCGCCGAGGACGGCAAGAGCGAAACCTTCACCCTCAAGGAACTCTCCGCCGCCTTCAAACTGGAGCGCGTCACCGCATCGCCCGCTGTCTTCGATTTTGAAAAGCTCAACTGGCTCAACCGGCACTACCTCAAGCTGGCCGCGCCAGAGCGGATTCAAACTCTCGCACGAGAGCAATTCGGCGACAAGCTGCCGGAGTTCAATGCCGCACAGGCTGCATGGTTTGCAAAGCTGATTGAGGTTTTTCTCTCTGCTGTGGACCATCTTGACCAGTTGCCTGCAAAAACCGCATTTCTTTTTGGCTACGACGTTGCCGCCGCTAAATCCGAGCCGGAGAACGCCGCTGTCCTCACATCAGAAGCCGCGCAGAAGGTGCTCTCAGCCTTTGCCGCAAAGCTTGCAGCGCACGTCGGTGTGGTTGAGCCGGCACAATTCAAACTGTGGATGAACGAGATCAAGGCAGAGACCGGAGCCAAGGGTAAAGACCTCTTCCATCCGGTTCGCATTGCGATTACCGGCGCGCACTCCGGCCCGGAGTTCGACAAGATTCTGCCGCTCATTGAAGAGGGTGCAGCGCTGGGGCTTGGCATCCCATCTGTTCGCGAGCGCGTGGAGAAGTTTCTCGCAGCATGATGGCCTTCCCGCATAACTGGCAGGCGGAGACGCTTGCCGCCCGTCCGCTGATTCTGCCTTCGCGGAGCTTCGTTTATCCCGCACAGGCAGAGGAGGTTGAGCGCGGCGCATTGGAAGTGCTCATCACGCCAGAGAATGGCGCAACATTTCTCGCGACCTGTGCGCTGGGCTTTCATGACCCGTCAGCGCCGAGCGGCGTGTGGACAACTCCCAATCCTGACTGGCTCTGCGCCCTCTCCGGCGGCTACGCTTATCTGCTCAACACTGCCAATCCTGCTGAGTTTGTGCATTTGGCAATGCGCCCGGTGTTGTCGGTTCATGCCTTGCCGCAACATAATTTGTTGCTATTTGCGGGGCATCACCATTTGCTGGCATGGGGAGCGGAGGGCGAGCGCTGGCAGAGCGGAAAACTCTCATGGGAAGGCATTACGCTGACAAGTATTACAAAAACGGCCATTCACGGAACCGGCTGGGATTTAATCTCTGATAGTGATACGGAGTTTTCTATCTCGCCTGCAACCGGAAAACGAATCTAACTACTGTAGGTATCTGCTTTTCTGGCAAAACAGCAGATTCCTCCGCTAGGCTACGGAATGACAAATAAGAGTGGTTGAAAAACTGCTGATTCTAATCCGCCGCGTAAAAACTCAGCGCTGCGTCGCCCTGCTCCAGAACGCGCGTCCGGCGCAATCCGCCATACTCCTCGGCCAGCTTGACCTTCTTGTCGTTTCTGCGATGCTCGGCAACCACTACGGCTCCGGGTGAGAGCAACTTGAGCGATTCGCCGCCAAGGATACCCAAAGTTGCCTCGTACTCTTCGGTGGCATCGTAGGGCGGGTCGAGGAAGACCACCCCGAACTCTCCCGCCGACATCTGTTTCCGCTTGAGGAAGGCCGCTACGCTGCGGTGCTCCACATGCGCGCCTTCGCTGATTCCGAGCGCGTTCAGATTGGCCCGCAGGACGCGAATGGCGCTCTCGGCCTGCTCCACCATCCAGACCTGAGCTGCGCCGCGACTGATGGCCTCGATGCCTACCGCACCGGAGCCTGCATACAAATCCACAAAGGCCGCGCCATCCAGCCCGACCCGCGAGGAGAGCACGTTAAAGAGCGTCTCGCGCAGACGGTCGCTGGTGGGGCGTGTGGATTGGCCATCGGGGGCCTTCAGTTGGCGCGATCGGTACTCTCCGGCTATCACTCGCATGGTCTTCTTTCACCATGCTAATGCTTCCATTCGGCAAATCCACCTGCCGAGGCAATACAATCGAATCAGGAGGCGGCGCAGATGCGTGGCTGGTCATTTCCATTAGGGCGTTGGGGAGGCGTGGAGATTCGTATCCATTCCTTTTTTGTCATGCTGCTCGGCTTCTGCATTCTATTTTCCAGCGCAGACAAAACCACGCTTGGAGCGGGTACCGCACTCTGGTTCCTGCTGTTGCTGGCCGTTGGCGTGCGCGAGGTAACGCGGCTGATTGTTGCGGCGTGGCTCGGCCTTAACCTGCGCAACATTCTGCTGCTTCCCACCGGCGGGCTCTACGCCTATGCCGATCCCGACAGCCAGGAGAAGGCCGCTACCGGCTCTGCCCTGTGGACTCTTGCACTGGCCGGCCCCGTTGGGAATCTGGTCTTTGCTGCCATCTCGCTTTCGCTGATGCTTGGTGCCACCAGCCAGATTGATCTCATCTCGCAGCCATGGGTGGGACCGACGCATCTGCTGCGCAGTTTTTTGTGGCTCAACATTCTACTTGGGGGTCTGCATCTGATTCCTGCTTACCCGCTCGATGCAGGACGCATCCTGCGCAGTTTTTTCGCGCACAAACAGGGAACGATTGCAGCTACCCGCTCTGCTGCGGGACTAGGCCAGCTACTCGCTTTCTCTGCGCTGATTGGCGGTGTGCTCATTCAGAATCCCTGGCTGGTGATGGCAGGATTCTTCATCCTCATCGGCGCACAGCTTGAGGATCAGGGGCTTCTCTTTCAATCTGTCGTGGACACGGTCAAGATGAAGGACGTGATGCTGACCAGCTTCTCGACGCTCTCGCCCTCAGACACTTTGATTGATGCACTGGAGCGCTCCATCCACGCGCTTCAGGAGGACTTCCCGGTAGTGCGCGGTCAGAGCCTGATTGGGATTGTCTCGCGCCAGCGCATTATGGACGCACTGCGCACAGAAGGTAACGGCTACATTCAGAGCATTATTTCGCGCGCCTTTCAGGTTGCAACGCCGGAGGATTCGCTCGGAGCTACCATTCGGCGGATGCAGGCAGGGCACGGCCTCGGAGTGGTTGCCGTAGCGGAGGGCGAACGCATTGTCGGCATTGTGAGCCTGCAAAATCTGATGCAATCCATGGGCGTACTCAGCGAACATCGCCGCCAGATGCAGCAGGAAGCACAGGAGTAGGAACGCCTCTACTTTTATGAACGACACCGATCAACCCATCGCGCCGGGGCTTTATCTTGTAGGAACGCCCATCGGCAATCTCGAAGACATCACACTGCGCGCCCTGCGCGTGCTGCGGTCGGTCGATCGCATTGCCTGCGAAGACACACGCCAGTCGCAAAAACTACTCAATCACTTCGACATTCAGAAGCCGCTGATTAGCTGCCACGAATACAACGAGCATGAGCGCATCAACAAACTGCTCGACGAACTGCGTCAGGGCGCGCGGATTGCACTCATCAGCGATGCAGGCATGCCCGGTATCAGCGACCCCGGTATGGACCTGGCCGCAGCAGCCGTGGCCGCTGGCATTGCCGTTTACCCCATCCCCGGCGCAAACGCAGCCTTGACGGGATTGATTGCATCGGGGCTCTCTACGGAGCGCTTCCGCTTTGAAGGATTTTTGCCAGAGAAGTCCGGCGCACGACGCACGGCGCTGGAGTCTCTGATTGTTTCGGCAGAAGAGGTGCCGCCGACACTGATTTTTTACGAGGCTCCGCATCGCATTGTTGAAACGCTTGCGGATTTGGAGGCAATCTTCGGTGCAGATTGCCGCATCGCTCTGGCGCGCGAACTGACCAAACTGCATGAGGAGTTTCTGCGAGGAACTGTCCGAGAGGTTCGCGCAATGCTGGCCGATAAGGACCGCATTCGCGGCGAGATGACGCTGGTGGTTGAAGGCCGCCGCAAGCAAGCCGCCCTCTCGACGAGCACGACGGTTGAAGGAAGAATTAAAGAGTTGGCCACAGAGGGCCTCGACGAGAAAGACGCTCTCAAGCGGATTGCGCGGGAACGAAATCTATCGAAGAGTGACGTTTATCGAGAATTGCAACGCGAGCGGAATAAGCGGTGAGTTAGTGACCGGCCCCAATCTCCCACGGTGTTTGCGCCCGCCCCGCATCCTTGTCGCGGCCTTTCAGCCGATCGTATAGATATTCGTCACTCGTTGTTCCCAACCCCTGATTGAACAAAGTGGTTTCGCCGGTCACCTGCTTCAGTTCTTCGCTGAACTGATGAATCGCGTGGAGAGCCTCTGCCGTTGCTGCCACTTCAAACTTTCCGGTCTTCAGAAACTTTTGATATCCGCGATCCACCAGTGTGGCCAGCTCTCCGCCAATCGTAAAGCGCGCCGTTTCCACCTCGATTGCAGGAGTCGTTTTCCCCGCGGCAAGAACAGCGCCACAGCTATACTTTGAGACAAGGTATCTTCCTGCTTCCCCGGAAACCTCTGTCACTACAAAAGAGCGGGCGCGAAGTGCGTCGAGTACCTGCTCAAAGGTTGGCTGCTTCTGCTTGCGGCTCATGATTTTTTCCTGCGAATCTGAAGTCAGGCCCGGAAGCCCTGCATCCAATCTCGCACAATCGGCGAAGAGGCCGCAAACCTCTTTCATCAGGAGATCAGCCGATGCAGCCGGGCAATCTGGTCAGGAGTGCGCCAGTCGCCGGGAAAAGGATGGAACGATGCTCAGGATTCCTCAAACGCTCTACAACGAACTGCGCGTTCACGGTGAAGAGATATATCCGAACGAGTGTTGCGGCATTCTGCTGGGTCGCGTCCTGAACGAAACCAATCTGGTGGAGCGGATTCTGCGCACCGGAAACACCTGCACCGACTCAGCGCACAACCGGTACAACATTGCGCCACAGGAGATTCTTCAGGCGCAAAAACTGGGCCGCGAGCTGGGGTTGGACATTGTCGGCTTCTACCACTCGCACCCGGATCATCCGGCGCAGTGGTCGGCAACCGATCTGGCGGAAGCGCATTGGCTGGGCTGCTCTTACATCATCACGGCAGTGGCTGAAGGCCATGCCACCCTGACCAACTCCTTTCGCCTTGGCGGTCAAAGCGAGGAATTAAAGCAGTTTTCCCCTGAATCCATCATCCTGTTGCCGCATCTTTATTAAACGGATGATGCAGAATTTCCGCGAAGTTTCACAATCTGCGAAAATAAGCCAAAGGAAATAATCATGACATCCCTGACTTCTCAGCTTCCGGAGCTGACTACGGATGAACTCTCCCGCTACTCTCGCCACTTAATCCTGCCCGAGGTGGGCATGGAGGGCCAAAAAAAGCTGAAGGCAGCCAGGGTTCTCTGCGTTGGCACGGGCGGGCTTGGCTCGCCGCTGGCCTTCTATCTGGCCGCTGCCGGAATCGGAACCCTCGGCCTCGTGGACTTTGACGTGGTGGACGCAAGCAATCTGCAACGGCAGATTATCCACTCCACCAAGGACGTGGGCCGCAAAAAGCTGGACTCTGCCGAAGAAAAGCTCAAGGCTCTGAACCCGTTCTTGAACGTTATCAAGCATGACGTGATGCTGACCAGCGCCAACGCGATGGAAATCCTGAAGGACTACGACGTTATTGCCGATGGAACGGACAACTTCCAGACGCGCTATCTGGTCAACGATGCCTGCGTGCTGCTGGGCAAGCCGAATGCGTATGGCTCCATCTTCCGTTTTGAGGGACAGGCCAGCGTCTTTGCCACGGAGGCTGGTCCCTGCTACCGCTGCCTCTATCCGGAGCCGCCGCCGCCGGGACTGGTTCCGAGTTGCGCGGAGGGGGGAGTGCTCGGCGTTTTGCCGGGCCTGGTCGGCGTGATTCAGGCAACGGAAACGCTCAAGCTGATTCTCGGCAAGGGCGAGCCACTGATTGGCCGCCTGCTGCTGGTAGACGCGCTGACCATGAGATTCCGCGAGTTGAAGCTGCGCAAGAATCCTGACTGCCCAGTCTGCGGAACTCATCCCACGGTGACGGCGCTGATTGATTACAACCAGTTCTGCGGCATTCAGCCGGAGCCTTCTGCTGTTGCTGCCGGAGGGGCGGTTATCAAGGACGGCATCGAGCAGATTACGCCGAAGCAGTTGAAGGCTGAGTTTGACGCCAGCCGCAAGGTCTTTCTGCTGGATGTTCGCGAGCCTTACGAGGTGCAGATTGCGACGATAGGCGGCTACCTGATTCCGCAGAACGATGTTGCTGCGCGCCTGAACGAGCTGGACAAGAGCGCAGACATTGTTGTGCAGTGCCGCTCCGGCGTCCGCAGCCAGAAGATTGCCCTCCTGCTCAAGCAGAACGGCTTTGAGAAGGTAAGGAATCTCGCTGGGGGAATTCTGGCGTGGTCGGATGACATTGACCCGACGGTGAAGAAGTACTGAGCGGATTTCATAAATAACTTCTGCGGCAAAATGAGTGAATGGAACCCGACTTGTTGCCGGGTTCCATTGTGAATTCAGGAGTGGAAGTGCTGCCATCCTTGTGGTTTGAGGGGAGATTTGGATTTGCCTTCGACGAGGGTGATGCGTGGTGAGCAGCCGGGCATTGTGTGCAGTTCGCCTATGCGTGTCAGTCCGAGTGAGCCGCAGCGTGCCGGGATGCGCGCAGCGGCGGGCGCTGCAAAGAGCAATTCGTAATCTTCTCCGCCGTGCAGCGCGAGGCGCAGTGCGCTGCACGATGAGTCGCGCGCGCTGCGCGCCGCATACTTCACCGCCAGCGGATGCAGCGGCAGCGCATCGGCGTAAATGGTTGCGGCAAGCCCACTCTCTTCACACAGGTGCGTCAGGTCGCTGGAGAGGCCGTCGCTCAGGTCCAGCGCTGCGCTGGCAAGTCCTTTCCGCAGAAGCATTTGCCCTAATGCGATGCGCGGCTCCGGATAGAGCTGCGGATGGACATTCTGCTGTGCGCTGCGCGCTGCGCTTTCAATTTTTCCGCGCTGTGTTTTGCCTTCAACGAGCATCGCCAACTCTGCCGCCGCACCGCCCAGCGCACCGCTGACGTAAATCTGGTCTCCGGCCCGCGCAGTGGAGCGCCGCAGAGCCTTGCCAAGGGGCACCGCGCCCAACAGCACAATGTCTGCCGTGATGCTTGCCGATTCGGCTGTATCTCCTCCGGCCAGCGGAACTTTGTACTCGGCGGCTAAGGCCAGCAGCCCATCCAGAAATTCATCGGCCCAGCTTGCGCCGCGCTTCACAACTGTTGCATCGCGGGACAGGGCCAGCGAGAGAAAGGCCGCGACAGGCCGCGCTCCCATGGCTGCCAGATCGCTCAACCCGCGTGCCAGTGTACGATGACCAGCCGAACGTGCCGGATGAGTGTCCCGATGGAAGTGAACGCCTTCAATGGTCATGTCTGTGGTCACGACCATATCCTCGCCTGCGCGGGGGCGCAGGATGGCGCAGTCATCGCCGATGCCCTTGATTAATTGCCTGTTTGACACGGCGGCGGCGCGGCGGCGTATGTCGGCAATCAGCTTCAGTTCGCCTGCAATCTTAGGGATGGCGGATTGGTTTGTTTTGTTCACTTCATTGAGGATAGCGCGATCGCTGCGGATCGGGTTGCGGCGGTCTATTTCACTCTGTTAGCGTTAAAGGGTTGTTTTGCTCCGGCTATCAAGTTGGAGCAGTTCGTTTAGAAACCCCGCTGCGTCCATTCTTCCTGTGAAGGATCCCCAGCCATGCGGTTGCCGATTGAAGTTCAGAATCGGTAGAAATGCGAAAGAGCCATGCTGCGGAAACGCTACTACATCATCTTCGTATCCCGGGACGAGCAGGGGGAGTTGCGCAAGATTCCGCTGCCCACCGCCTACGCCTTTCTGTTTGTGGGCGCGGCGCTCTTTGGTGCGTTGACGATTGCGCTGCTGGCTGGCAGTTATACCCGGATGTTGCTGAAAACAGAGCGATTCAACCAGGTTCGCTCAGAGCACGAGGCGCTGAAGAAGAACTTCCAGAAGATGGAAAACCTGGCACATGAGCGCGATGTGCAGGCCGCATCGCTTGGATCGCTGGCTAATGAGGTGACGGCGCTTTACGGGCTCAAGCGGAGCAAACTTCCCGCCGCTCCGGCCAAGGGTGAGGCAAAGGTGGATACGGCCTCGGTTGCTCTTACGCCGATCAGTGACGATCTGACGCCGCAGGGCTATACAAATTCGCTGGATGAGTTCTATAACCTGCGCTCGCAGGCGCTTTCCGGGCGCGTGACGCGGGCGCTGGAGGTGGGCGGTGCGCCGGGCCTGCTGACGCTGGGCGGCAGTGGCAACTGGCTGGATATGGCCGATGCCCCCTCGCTCTGGCCGATTGAGGGTCGTGTGACCAGTTCCTTTGGCGAGCGTCAGGATCCCTTTAACGGAGAGGGTGCATTTCACTCTGGAATTGATATCTCTGCGCCGATTGGAACGCCTGTTCGTGCCGCTGCCGATGGCTCTGTCGAAGAGGCCGGGATGGAGAGCGGCTATGGGCGCCAGATTTTGCTCAATCACGGGCACGATATCGAGACGCGCTACGGACATCTCTCCGGCTTTGCCGTGGTTGCAGGCCAGCAGGTCAAGCGCGGACAGGTGATTGGCTATGTGGGCATGAGCGGTCGCTCAACGGGCGCGCATCTGCACTACGAGGTGCGGATTCATCATGCGCCGGTCAATCCGCACAAATATCTGCGGCTGACCTATTCGGGACTGGGCGATCTGGCGGTCAATCCGGGCGAGTAATTTTATGGACGGTTATCTATTTTTCTGTATTCACAGCACACAAAAGCTGAACAGCTTTAGTGCTGCCTGTTGGTGGGCAGCAGCATCTCTTTGACCATCTCGTCCGGCAACACGGTTGTGACCTCTGCGTGGTCGTGATGTAACTCGACCTTTGTGGCATCAAGCAGGGTTTTTAGCTGCTGAGTTGCCTTGCTATCCAACGATGCGTTGGTTACACCCTGAGCCAGTGCCAGAAGGTTGTTGAGTGCGCCGACCGTGACGGCTGCTTCTGCCGGAGAGCCGGACTGCTCCTCAATGTGCAGATTGAGCGAGCCGGTCCAGCGCAGGTAGGACACAAAGGTGGAGTCGGCATGGATGGGCAACTCGATGCCGAAGACGTGAATAGCTCCGCCATGTGCCTGTTCGCTGCCGTTGCCGCCTTCGCTCAGCGGCAGGCCAATCTTGCCGATACCCCAGGCCAGCGGCGGCAGCGGCAGTTGCGGGATGTCGCGGTAGTGCTCGGCCAGCAGTGAGGAGCCGCTAAAGGGCATTGCAGCCGAGCGATAACGGTCGAGGATGGAGTGAATCTGCTCGGGCGTAGGTGTGTTGGTCAGGGCGACGGTGTCGTATCCCAGAATGGCAACGCGAACCGTGCGGCCTTCGCTGGGGATGGAATAGATGGTGTGGCCGGCGTAGCTTTCAGTGTTGGCAGCTTCCGTGGCGAGCCATGCAGAGAGCTTGCGTGCATCGAGCTTTCCGACGTAGACCTGCGAATAAGCAACGGGGCCATTGGGGCCGTGCGGGTCGGCCATGCGGTGCAGGCTGATGGCCACCTCGTCCAGGTCGCGCTCAAAGACGATGCCGGTTGCATCCATGAATTGCTGAAAGGCCGGGTCACGCTGAACGGGCTTCTCGTCAAAATGGGTTGCAATCCGCAGGGGGCGCAGGTCGGCGTAAAGGATGCCGTCGGACTCCGGCAGCAGGCGCGCAGCCTCCGGCGGCGCAATGGTGCGCAGATAGAGTGCGGCAATCAGCAGCAGCAAAATGGCTCCGACAATCCAGAGCGTGTTGCGGGTGCGTTTTGTGATGGCGGGTAAGCGCACAGTGACCTCAACAACACTTTACTGCATGGGGGCGGTTTTTTTGGATTGAATCAGTATGGGAAGAGAATGAAATCGTCGAGCACTGCCTCAACCGTGTCTTGTTCCAAAGACTTTATTTGGTATCAGGAATTTTATCGAGATCAGCATTCAGGTGAACACTCCCGCCCACAACTTTGAGTTTGCGGGTCCAGTCGCTATATCCCTTCTTTTTCAAAATGATTTCATGCATTCCGAGACTGACCCGAATGGTTGAGGGTGTGCTGCCTACAAAATCACCGTCGAGCACGATATCTGCTGCGTTCGGGGTGGAATCTACCACGATGGAAAAAGAGGCTGGAGCGACAGGCTCAACCGTTGGTGCGATGGCAGGTGCGGCTGCCGGTTGAGCTGGCATCGCGGCAGGTTCAGGCTTTGCTGGTGGAGTATAGGTCGGCCAATGGAGTGCAATTGCGTCACAGGCATTTTTAATGGACTCGTCAATGGAAAGCGTATCTTTTGTGGTAATTTTCTCGCCGGAGAGGTGTGCGTAGACAGTAACTTTGTCGTAACGGGCGAGCGGCCCCTTTCCGGTCTGGTGCTCCAGAGAGACAACGTAGTCTGCGGCGGTTATCGAGTTATCCAGCGTGACGCCGGAGCAGTTTTTGCTGAATTCGCCAAGCACATCTGCGCTCTGCGGACGAGCGGCCGGATTATTAATAACAATCACGCCAAAAGATATTGGCCGGGTGGATTTTTTGAGCGGATTGGAACTACTGGTGACAAAGACGTGCGGCAGGGCCGTCTTTGTGCCGCTGTTGGCAGCGGGCGCTTGCGCCTGTAATGCAACAGAGAGACCGAGGAACGCAAAGAGTAGGTGCTTCATATAGGAGTCCTTTCAGCGGTAGAGCTTGATTGCATTGCCGGGTTGGGTTGATTCTAACGTACCGGGAGTTGATAGCTGGACAAGAAGGCACAGCGAGCTAAAACGTTGCAGCTAAGAAAAAGAGCCATAGTGGCAGACTGGCCTGTATGGCTCTTTGCGGGTTGCATTTTCAAGACTCATTATGGTTTTGCTGGTGTTGAGATTTGCAGTGGTTGGCTGGATTGCTGAGGTGCCGGTATATGGTCACAAGAATCCTTGATTGCCTTTTCAACAGTGTTCTGTTTTGTTGCGTAGACCATGTCACCGTTTTGCAAAAAGAGCGAAGCACCATCCACTTTTGATGTGGCCGAGAGTGCCAAGCCAGCTAGACCACCGAATGCAAAGAAGCTGCTACGCTTGCCACCCTGACGACGGAAGACGAGGATGTAATCTGCGCGGTCTGGATTGTTTGAAACCATCATGAAAGCAGGACAGACTTTCACGATGTCGGCCTGAATCTCCACGGTTCTAGGGTCGTCGCCTTGTTGCGTGTGTGTTACCCCGCCAGCCGAGGAATCTGAATGGCCCTGAGCAGAGGCTGTCATGGATGATCCCCCAGGTCCACCCGACCCAGACATGGATGCAGATCCCGACGAGTGACTTGTCGCTCTGGCAATCCCGGTTGATTCAAATATTGGATTGTCCGTTACATAGATGCGGATTTTTCCGTCAGCCGAGTGAAAAGGGGTAGATGGCACTGAAGGAGTTTGGGCAGGAACAGCATCTGGGGGTGGAATGGGGGCAGGTACGGCGGTTGGTGCCGAGGCCTTCATCACAATTGCTGAAACAACTTTGTCGCTGACTCCTGCGGATTTCAGAGCTATCAACCCATCGGTGGTGGTGTTGTAGCTTCCGGGCTGTGAGTTGATGGTAGAGACGATGAGATCCTCGGATAGGCCAGCCTTTGTCAGCTTGATTACGGCATCGTTGTTGAGGGCTTGTTGTGATAGCAGCGGAAGGGATAGGCACAGAAATGCGAACACAAAGAAACACTTGCGCATGGGTTCTCCTGATTTTTTGAGTTGAATAATCGGCCCTAATTGATGTTGCGTGTATCTTCCTCTTAAACATTCTCCGAATCAAGTTAAGTCAGAAAATTTAATGCTCTTTGAGGCAATTGCCCGTTTTCTGGCTCTGTTAGTCTGGTTGGGGCAGTGTTCCTTTCTCCTGAACGGTTTCCCGGCTTCGTGCGACAACTCCCCGGTTTGCTCCCCAACCGCCCTTGTGCTAATCTCTATCTCTGTGCCGGTACATCATCGGGGTTGCATTCGTGTGCCCTTTTGATTGCGGTGCGAGAGGTTTCAGGCTGGCGTAGCTCAGCTGGTAGAGCATCTGATTTGTAATCAGAGGGTCGGGGGTTCAAGTCCCTTCGCCAGCTCCACAGTAGGAGCCGCGTTAAGCGGCTCAGAATTGCAAAGAAGCCGCCAGACTTGAGGCGGCGCGATATAGAATGGAGTCGCACGGAAGCGACTCAAAACAAAGCAGGACCGGCGGCTGCCTCATCCTTTGTGAGGCCGACTGATTCCGGGCCGGACGGCCGTAGAAATCCTCCACAAGCGGGAGTGGTTTACTAAGCAGGTGGCGCCCTGAAAAGGATGCTGCCTAAGCGAAGCGCGGTTTGATGGCAGACCCGTTTGGGCACAGGTGGCCGAGTGGTTAATGGCAGCAGACTGTAAATCTGCCGATCTTAGGATCTACGGAGGTTCGAACCCTCCCCTGTGCACCACTTACTTTTTTGCCCGCAGTTTGGGCAGGTTTTTTGAACGGCAGTACGGACGTTCAGAGGTAGAGCACAATGCAACTGGAATCGCGTTACCGGGTTGCAATGGTTCTGTATGTGGCGCTCGGAGTGGCCGCATGGTTCTACTTCGGCGACACCAAGTTGGCCGTCGCAGGTCGCCCGGTGGAGTTGAGGCTGATTCCAGTGATTGTGCTGGCGGCAGCCGCACTCAAGACCGTACTCTACCGCAAGGCAGAGCAGGTCAGGAGTGGAAAATAGCCGGAGGGATTCGGCGCAGGTTTTGTAAGGCAGGGCTGATGTAGCTCAGTGGTAGAGCACTCCCTTGGTAAGGGAGAGGTCATGGGTTCAAGCCCCATCATCAGCTCCAGAGATTCAGCTCATGGCTTCTGGCTGGAAGCTGGCGGTCAGGAGTTGGCGGCTGTTTTTGCGGGAGTAACTCAGTGGTAGAGTCACAGCCTTCCAAGCTGTTGGTCGCGAGTTCGATCCTCGTCTCCCGCTCCAGTTTTCAGGGCAGTTTCACTGCCAGGTAGTTTTCAGATTGCTGAATGCAAGACTGATTCGAAGATTTTCGAGCCCCGCTCCTGAGCGAAGTTTGCTGCGGGATGGGGAACCCGGATTGGATGATTTCAGGAGCACAGTTGGCAGTCATGAGATTTGAGCAGGCATTGATTGCAGTACAGGATGCGGATCGTTATGCATCTCTGACCGGGGCAATTCAGAAAGCTTTTGCCGAAGAAGAGGTTGAAACCTTTCTTCGCAGCGTGAAACGCGCAAGGCTTCTGATTCGCAACTTTGAGGGCATTCTTGCCGCCGGGTTGCTGGGCAGGGAATCGGCATCGAAGTATGGTGCGCTGGTGGATTCGGACAAGGGTTTGATTCGGGAGTTTTATCTGCGGGCAGTTGAGAAGGTCGCCCGTCCGCTCCGAGAGAAGTACCTGAAGGTTTACGCGTACTACGCATAAATCTGGTACAGCAGGCGTAAAGCGAGCAATTGGCGCTTGAGCGCCCGAAAGACGAACAGACCGGGGAAGTGCAAGCAACTCCGGCGTAACAAGACTGACGGGCCGGGTCACAAAGACGCGGGGCCGCAGCAAAAGCGAGAGGGAACGGTATGGCGAAGGAAAAATTTGACCGGTCGAAGCCGCATGTGAACGTGGGAACGATTGGGCACATTGACCACGGCAAGACGACGTTGACGGCGGCGATCACGAAGGTGTTGTCGAAGCACAACCCGAACAACAAGTTCCGCTCGTTTGACACGATTGACAACGCCCCGGAAGAGCGGGAGCGCGGCATAACGATCGCGACAGCGCACGTGGAGTACGAGACGGCGAACCGTCACTACGCGCACGTGGATTGCCCGGGTCACGCTGACTACATCAAGAACATGATTACCGGCGCAGCGCAGATGGATGGAGCAATCCTCGTCGTAGCTGCCACGGATGGCCCGATGCCGCAGACCAAGGAGCATGTGCTTCTGGCGCGTCAGGTAGGCGTTC
>Ga0326728_10005829_pt1 | contig 33954 bp, 29 predicted proteins | sample MB3enrmetagenome_FD_207602 | JGI IMG/M metagenome (GOLD analysis project Ga0326728, IMG submission 207602) | Lab enriched peat soil microbial communities from McLean, Ithaca, NY, United States - MB31MN | ecosystem: Environmental > Terrestrial > Soil > Wetlands > Peat | place: USA: New York...
GTCGGGTACGGAGTGGCGATGACCGTCCAGCAGCACGCCGGCACCGACACGACGGTCCGCGGACCGAGTCCCTTCAGCAGGAGGCGCATCGCAAGCGCCGCTCCGCAGCCGGGGCACGCCGAGTGCCCGGAGAACATCAGCTCCTGGGCGGGTATGGTGAGTTTAGCCATCGACCGACACCTCCTCTTCGATGTCCTCCCAGTGGACCTCGGGCACTGCCCCTGAGAGAAGCGTGTCGTACATCCGTTTGACCACATGGGGGGTCACGTCGCGCCCGCCGATCCCGGCATAGAACCCGGTCACGGCCGGTCGGTGTGAGCAGGGGTACAGAGCGGCGGACACCTCGGTGGCGGCCGCGCCCATCGGACCGAACGTGTACGAACGGTCGGCAACGCCGAGCCGGTCGACCGTGGCGGCGAGGGCCCGGACCTCTTCGTTGGGGAACGGCCGGAACAGACGGAGCTTCGCGAGCCCGACCTTCTTGCCCGCCGCCCGCATGTCATCGACGACGGTCCGGGCGGTCGTGGTCGAAGTGCCCATCGTGATCAGGACCGCGTCCGCGTCATCGACCTTGTACGTGGGGACCGGGCCGCCGTGGTGGCGGCCCGTGGCCTTCTGGTACTCCTCCTCGACGAGGCGCAGGGTCGCCGGCACCCGCTCCATCGCTTTCGCCACTTCGAAGCGGAAATCGACGTATCGGTCCGGCCCCGTGAACGACCCGAGCCGGGCCGACGTGCCCGGGTGGAGGATCGCATGAGACTCACGGGGCGGAAGGAACCCGTCCACGACCTCCTGGTCGGGGACGTCCACGGGCTCAAGGGTATGCGATAGGTAGAACGCGTCCTCGGTCACCATCACCGGTAGCCGGACGTCCGGGTGCTCGGCGAGGCGGAACGCCTGAAGGACCGTGTCGAGGACCTCCTGGTTGCTCTCCGCGTAGAACTGGATCCAACCGGTGTCCCGTTGGCTCATCGTGTCGGTGTGGTCGGAGCCGATGTTCCAGGGAGGGCCGACGGCGCGGTTGACGACGCCCATGACGATTGGGTCCCGTGCCCCCGATGCCCAGTGCACGAGCTCGTGCATGAGGAGGAGCCCGTGGCTCGAGGTGGCCGTGTACGTCCGCGCGCCCATCCCCGAGGCGCTGACGACGACCTGGAGGGCGCTGTGCTCGGATTCGACCTGAACGAACTCGGCCTTGAGTGCGCCGGTCGCGACCATGTCGGCAACCTTCTCGACGATCGAGGTTTGCGGGGTGATCGGGTACGCCGAGACGACCTGGACCCGCGCGAGGCGGGCAGCGTGAGCTTGGGCCCCGTTTCCCGAAAGGACCATCTTCGTCATGTGAACCCCCTTTCAGTCCTCCGAGATCATCTCGATCGTCTTCGGCGGGCATTCCTCCGCGCAGATCCCGCATCCCTTGCAGTAGTCGAGCTTGATCACTGGGAACCCCTGCTCGTCGAACCCGATGGCATCGTCGGGGCAGAACTTCCAGCAAAAGTTGCACTTCGTGCAGTGAGCGATGTGGATCACCGGGGTCAGTGTCCGCCACGACGAGGTGTGGATGACGGTGGTCGGCGTGGTCGCGATGGGACCCTCGGGGAGCGCCGGGAGCGGGTGGGCCACCCTCGGGAGAGGGGGAGTCGGTGCCGAAGTCGCGTCGATCACCCGGACCGAACCGTATCCCTCTATCGCTGCATCCCGGTTCTGAGCCGGTTTCGCGGGAGCGTACTTCTCGATCGCGGCCGACAGCGCCTCGAGCGAGACGACGCCACTCGCCCGAGCGAGGGCGCCCAGCATCACCGTGTTCACCACCGGCATGGTCTTCGCCCCGAGGCCATGCGCGAGCGCGATCCGCGAGGCGTCAACGGTCGCCCGTCGCGCCCCGGGGGGCGCCGCGATCTCGGCCGGGGGCCGGCGGGAGTTCACGAGCGCCAGTCCGCCCGGACGGAGCCCATCCGCGACCGGGACTACCTTGAGGAGGCCCGCGTCGAGGACGACCACGATATCGGGCTGCGTGATGGAGGTACGGATTTGCATCAGGTGGTCGTCGACCCGGAAGTAGGCGGTGACCGGGGCCCCCCGTCGCTCGACCCCGAAGAACGGAAAGCTCTGAGGAACCTTGCCGTCGATGAAGGCGGCTTGGGAGAGGATCTCCGAGGCGAGGACGGCGCCTTGGCCTCCCCGACCGTGGAAGCGGATTTCGATCATGGGCGATCTCAATGTAAACTAGCCTTCGGATGGTTAATGAGCGGCAGGTGAGCCCGGGTTGACGCTCAGTTAATTCGGGGTCCGCACGTCCGATTTTCCATGGTTGGGATCCGCCCTCTGAAGAAGATCTGGCTCGACGGCCGCCTCGTGGACTGGGACGATGCCCGGGTCCACGTTCTCACTCACGGTCTTCACTACGGGTACTCGATCTTCGAGGGGATCCGATGCCACGATACCCCGAAGGGACCCGCAATCTTCCGTCTGCCGGAGCACATGGACCGGTTCCTCAACAGCGCCAAGATCTACCGGATGAAGCTCCCGCACAGCCGCGCGGAGCTCGACCAAGCGTGCATCGACGTCGTCCGCGCGAACGGGGTCCCCGAGACGTACCTCCGCCCGATCGCGTTCTCGGGATACGGCGAGATGGGACTCGACCCGACCAAGAGTGCCGTGCAGGTCGCGGTGGCGAACTGGGTCTGGGGCGCGTACCTCGGCGATGCGAGTGATACCGGAATCCGCGCGACCGTCTCCAGCTGGATGCGGATGGACTCGCGCTCGCTCCCTCCGCAGGCCAAATGTGCCGCCAACTACGCGAACTCCGCCCTCGCGAAGATGCAGGCGGTCTCGAGCGGGTACGACGAGGCGATCCTGCTCAACGGCGCGGGCATGGTCGCCGAGGGACCCGGCGAGAACATCTTCCGCGTGATGAAGGACGTAGTGAGCACGCCGCCCGCGAGTTCGGGGATCCTGCGGGGGATCACGCGGGACAGCGTCATTCGGTTCCTCAAGGACGAGCACCTCACGTTCCAGCGAACGGATTTCACACGGGAGGAGCTGTTCACGTCGGACGAGCTGTTCTACACGGGGACGGCCGCGGGTGTGATGCCGATCCGCGAGGTCGACGGACGCCCCATCGGGACGGGGGTCTACCCCATCTCGAAGCGCCTTCGGCTCCGCTACGAGGCTGCGATCCACGGAAAGGCTCCCGAGTACGAGCCCTGGCTCACCTACACTCGGTAACGCTCCCGCCGCTACGACCCAGCGGTCGGTCGTCGACCCGCCGCGAACGCTGCGCTAGCAGATCCGCGGTAGCTGTTCCCCGCTCGGCAGGTCCAGGATGCGGCTCGTGCCGAGAGACGTTCGGACCCGAACCAGGGAGGGCTGGCTCCCAGGTCGGTCGACCTTGCCGATGACCGCTGCCTCGGGACCAAGCAGGCCGAGCGCCTTCTCCGCCTCCACCGCGGGAACGAAGGCGACGAACCGGCCCTCGTTCGCGACCGAGAACGGCTCCAGTCCGAGGATCTCGCATGCCCCACGGACTGCGTCCTGGACGCTCACTGCCTCTTCCTCGATCCGCATCGGGAGGCCGGCCGACTCGCTGATCTCGATGAGGGCGCTCGCGAGCCCTCCGCGGGTGAGGTCGCGGAGACAGTGGACCTCGACACCGCCCTCGAGCAGAGCCCGTACCGGACCGTAGAGGGGGGCGCAGTCGCTCGAGATGTCGGACTCGAACTCGAGTCCTTCCCGCTCGGTCATCACGGCGATCCCGTGGCGGCCGATGTCGCCGTTCAGGAGGATGGCGTCGCCGGGCCGAACGCTCATCGGCCCGATGGTGAGAGGGGTCTCGATGACGCCGACCCCGGCGGTGTTGATGAAGATCCCGTCCCCGTGACCCTTGTCGACGACCTTCGTGTCGCCGGTCACCACACGTACCTTAGCGGCAGTGGCGGAGTCCGCCATCGAGCGGACGATCCGCCAGAGGTCCTTGATCGGGAGCCCTTCTTCGAGGATGAACCCGGCGCTGAGGTAAAGAGGACGGGCTCCGCACATCGCGAGGTCGTTCACCGTGCCGTTGATGGCGAGGGTTCCGAGGTCCCCGCCCCGGAAGAAGAGTGGCCGCACCACGAACGAATCGGTCGTGAACGCGAGCCGTCCCCCCACCGGCGGCAGGATCGCCCCGTCATGTAGGGGAGCAAGCAGGTCGTTCGAGAAGGCGGGAAGGAAGATCTTCTCCACGAGGTCTCGGGTCATGCGTCCCCCGCCCCCGTGCCCCATCTGGACGGTGGGGTTGTCGTCGAGGGGGATCGGGCATTGGAGGACGAACTCCTCGATCATGGCGCGGCGCCTCCGACAGCGACCGACGGGGACGGCTCGCTCGTTTCGTGGCGTCGGTACTTGTAGTAGGCAGCGCACGCTCCCTCCGAGGAGACCATCGTCGCCCCGAGGGGATGCATCGGTGTGCACTTTGTCCCGAACGCAGTGCACTCCTGCGGCTTCTTGATCCCTTGGAGAACGAGCCCCGAGATGCAATCCGGGTTCTCTTCCGCGTGCTGGGAATCGACCTGGAACCGCTTCGCGGCGTCGAAGGCCGCGTACGGAGGAGCCAGTCCTAGCCCGCTCGCGGGGATCTCCCCGATACCGCGCCACTTGCGTGGCACGACAGTGAATACCTCCCGGATCAGCTCCTGGGCCGGTTGGTTCCCCTCCCGAACCACGGAGCGGGAGTACTGGTTCTCGACCTCCGCCCGTCCCTCCTCGAGCTGGCGGACGCATAGGTAGACCCCCTGCAAGATGTCGAGGGGTTCGAAGCCGGTCACGACGATCGGGACGTGGTAGCGGCGGGCGAGCGGTTCGTACTCCGTGTAGCCCATTATCGTGCAGACGTGTCCAGCAGCGAGGAATCCCTGCACTCGGTTGTGGCGGGAGCTCAGAATCGCCTCCATGGCCGGCGGGACGAGGACGTGCGAGACGAGGACCGAGAAGTTCGAGACCCCCTCCTCCTTGGCCCGATGGACCGCCATGGCATTGGCGGGGGCCGTCGTCTCGAACCCCACGGCGAGGAAGACGACCTCCTTCTGGGGGTTCTCGCGCGCGATCTGGACGGCGTCGACCGGAGAGTAGACGATCCGAACGTCACCCCCGTTCGACTTGACCTGGAAGAGGTCGCTGATGGAGCCGGGAACGCGCAACATGTCCCCGAACGAGCAGAAGATGACGTTGGGCCGCGCGGCGATCGACACGGCCTGGTCCAGAATCTCGAGAGGGGTGACGCAGACAGGGCACCCGGGGCCGTGCAAGAGGGAGATCTGTGGCGGAAGGAGCGTATCGATCCCGAACCGAACGATCGCATGGGTCTGCCCTCCGCAGACCTCCATGATCGTCCAAGGGCGGGTGGTCACCCGGGCGATCGCTTCGGCGTACGTCCGCGCCGTCGCCGCGTCGCGGTACTCGTCGAGGTACTTCATCGGACGGGAGCGCTCCCGGGAGACGAACCGTCCTTGAGCTGCTCGAGCTCGCCGATCTGGCGGGCGTACTCGAACACCCGCTGGGCCTCCGCCTCGTTGAGGCGACTGATGGCGAACCCGACGTGGACGATCACATAGTCCCCGACGACGGCCTCGGGCGTGTACGCGAGGCTGACCTGTTTGACGATCCCTCCGAACCGAACCCGAGCCATCTTCATGGTCGGGTCGGCGGGGTCGATGCTCTCAACGCGTCCGGGGATTGCTAGGCACATTGTTCCCTCCGGCCTATTCGGGCACCGAGGATAGAGTAGAGATGCGAGTGGGGGTCTTAACTCGCGCGGCCGCCCAGACTTGACCTACCGAGATTCCCCCGTCGTTGGGGGGAATGCGCGAGTGCCAGACCGGTTCCAGTCCTGCGTCCGATAGGCGGTCCAGCGTCAATTCGGTCAGGCAACGATTCTGGAAGCAGCCCCCCGTCAGTACGACACGTGGTTCCCCGACCCGTCGGGCGATGTCGGCGATCCCCGCAGCGAGCGTCGTATGGAAGCGGGCGGCCGCCCGTCGAACGTGCTGCCGCTCGGCGAAGAGCGCTTCGACCATCGGGCCCCAGTCGAGGACGAAAGCACCGTTATCCCGGTTCACCTCGTACGGGTAGGGAGCCGCCTCGGGGGAATCCCGTAGGATCTCCCCGGCAGCGAACTCGAGCGCCATCGCCGCTTCCCCTTCGAAGTCGCTCCGCTGAACCAGGCCCAGGAGCGATGCGACTCCGTCGAAGAGGCGCCCCGCGCTACTGGTGCGAACGACCTGGAGGGACCGTTGGAGCATCCTTCGGACGATTGGTCCCTCGACACGGTCAAAGGGCGCGAGGGCGGCCCCGCCCTCTTCGAGCGCGCCCTCTCCTCCCAGTTCGAACAGAAGGCCAGCCGCGGAGCGGCGGGGTTCCCGGACGGCGGTGTCTCCTCCGGCCAGGGGAAAGGTGCGGAGATGACCCACGCGTTCGAAGTCGTCCGCGTTGACCCGAAGGAACTCGCCGCCCCAGATGGTCCCGTCGGTCCCGTAGCCGGTCCCGTCCCATGCGACACCGAGGACCGGTGGCTCGACCTCAGCGTCCACGAGACAGGAGAGGACGTGCGCGTAATGGTGTTGGACCGCCAAGGTGGGCAGCCCAAGCTCGAGGGCGTAGCGGGTCGAGAGATACTCTGGATGCATGTCGTGCGCGACGACTTCGGGTGACCAATCGTAGAAGTGGCGAAGGTCGTCGACCGCCCTTCGGAAGGCGGCGTACGTCTCCGTGTTGTCGAGGTCCCCGAGATGCTGGCTGACGATGAGTCGGTCCCCCAGAGACACCGTGATCGTGCTCTTGAGCTGGGGGCCGACTCCGAGAGTCGCAGGTAGATGGCGGCCGGCGGAGATGGCAAGGGGAGCGTAACCCCTCGCGCGACGGAGGATCTGCAACCGTCCTCGAAGGATCTGGGTCACCGAATCATCGACCGGGCGGACGATCGGACGGTTGTGGACCACGAACCCATCGGCCAGGGCTTTCAGCCGTTCGCGGGCTTCGTCGTTGTCGATGCAGATCGGTTCGTCCGACAGGTTGCCGCTGGTCGCTACGAGCGGCAGAGCCACCTCTCGGAGCAGGAGATGGTGGAGCGGGGAGTAGGGGAGCATCACGCCCACCCTCGGGTTCTGCGGCGCCACGGAAGGGGCCAGCGTCTTCGACTCCGTACGTCCGTTCAGAAGCACGATCGGGCTCGCCGGCGACTGGAGAACGCTCTTCGCGAGGGGGTCGATCCCCACGACCGTTTCCGCTTCGGCGAGGCTGGGAAACATGACGGCGAACGGCTTCCGTCCTCGTTGCTTGCGGACCCGAAGCCGGTGAACGGCATCCTCGTTCGTGGCGTCGGCGAGAAGCTGGAATCCCCCGATCCCCTTCAGTGCGAGAATCCTTCCTTCTTTCAACCACCCGCTCGCTTCCTGAATCACTCGCTCTTTCGCAGTGAGAGCGACTCCGTCCGACGCCTCGAAGGTTAGGGCCGGACCGCACGCTGGGCAGGCGGCGGGCTGCGCGTGAAAACGTCGGTTACCCGGGTCCCGATACTCCTCTTCGCACGCCGGACACATCTCGAACTGCTTCATCGAGGTACGGGGACGGTCGTACGGAAGGCCCTCGATGATCGAATACCGGGGACCGCAGTTCGTGCAGTTCAGGAACGGGTAGCGGTAATGTCGATCACCCGGGTCCCACATCTCGTGGAGGCAGTCGGCGCAAATCGCCACGTCCGGGGGCACGACCGTCTGGCGCGATCCGGCGGGTGGGCTGGCGAGCACCCGGAAGCTTTCCTCGGCGACGCACGGAACGGGTCTCGACGCGACCCCGTCGACCGAGGAGAGCGGGGGCGCGTCGGTGGTCAGGCGACGCAGGAACTCCTGGAGCATCGACACATGCCCCTCGGCCTGGATCAGGACGCCCTGGGTGTCGTTCAGCACCCAGCCGACGACCCCGAGCTCCCGTGCGAGCCGGTAGACGAATGGCCGGAAGCCGACGCCCTGCACCGTTCCCCGGACGCGAATCTCGATGCGCTCTCGCCCCGACCCATTCCGACGGTCGGGCATCGTGGATCCGGCAGTCATCGCGAGTAGCCCCTTACCAGCGCAGCCACCGTCATCGAATCCTGGGCGCCAGAATCCGCGGAAGGTAGTTCCACACACATGGGATAAAACGGCCACTAAAAGGTCTCGTCGTTGCGAGCGGACACTCAATCGACTCGCGAACCCGCGCGGAAGCCGCCCATTCGTGAACACCGGCGGTTTCGAACTCAAGACTCCGGGCCAGGCGCTCCCGCTGTGACGGCTTGGGACCCAAGCAGAGAACGGACGGACGCCGAACGTGACCTCACCATGAGCGTCACCTGCTTCCTGACGGAACCCGTCACCGTCGCCAGAACCCCCGATCCCCGATTCCGTCGATCACCTCGACCGTCGTCCCTCAGGAAAAGCAGTTATTGGGGATTCGGTTGCGTTGTCCATCGTATGGCCGGACGAAGGGCGTTCATAACTGGGGTCACCGGACAAGATGGTTCCTATCTTGCGGAACTTCTCCTCGGGAAAGGATACGAGGTTTACGGCCTCGTCCGACGCCAGAGCAACCCAAACCTGTCGAATCTCGCCACCCTCCGAGAACGCATTCAAATCTTGGACGGAGATCTCACGGACCAATCCTCCCTCGACCACGCGATCAGGGTAGCCAGTCCGGATGAGGTTTACAACCTCGCAGCGCAATCATTCGTGGCAACGTCGTTCGCTCAGCCGACGCTGACCGGCGAGGTGACCGGATTGGGGGCCCTCCGTTTGCTCGAAGCAGTGCGGTCACAGGCCCCCAGCTCGAGATTCTACCAGGCGTCGTCCAGTGAGATGTTCGGGATTGTCGGCGGGGAGCCTCAGAACGAGACGACTGCATTCCACCCTAGGAGCCCATATGGCGTAGCCAAAGTCTACGCTTACTGGGCCTGTGTCAACTTCCGTGAAGCGTACTCCCTTTTTGCTTCGAACGGAATCCTGTTCAACCATGAATCACCCCGACGTGGATTCGAATTCGTGACACGCAAGATCACGGATGGAGTCGCCCGCATCGCACTCGGCAGGGCGGACTCAATCACCCTCGGGAATCTCGATGCGCGGCGTGACTGGGGATACGCGCCGGAGTACGTCGAACTGATGTGGCGAACGTTGCAACAGGATGTGCCGGCCGACTTCGTGGGCGCCACCGGGGAGGCCCACACGGTTCGTGAGTTTGCCGAGGAGGCGTTCCGGGCCGCGGGAGTGGACAACTGGGAAACGCACGTAAAGGTGGACACGAAGTTCAATCGGCCCTCGGAGGTTTATGCTCTGCGTGGCGACGCGTCGAAGGCTAAGCAGGTCCTCGGCTGGGAGCCTAGAGTGCGGTTCAAAGAACTGGTGCGTCTGATGGTTCGGGCAGACATGGAGCGCATCTCCAACGGAGCCCAGCCCGGATAGGCTCCACCCGTAAAGCCGCCAGGAACGTTGGTCGCGTTCCTTGGCTCTCGCTAGGAACTTTGGATTGGTGTGTTCAATGGATATGCCCCTTCTAGATGCAAGGCACCCCCCCGCCAGTCCAACTCGCCGTTCGGGTCAACATCAGTTCGGTGTTTCCGGGCGGGATGGGGCGGACCCGACTGTCGATGTAGCCCGCACCCGGTTCGGGTTGAGGTACTGAGCACTCACGTCTGAGAAGTAACGGACACCGTCCGAGTCCGGGCCGTCCGATCCTCTCGATTCAAACGGCGGGAAAGGCGTAACAGTCCTGTTACTTGACCCATGATGATTCGAGGCATCTTGTTCCAGGTGTAGATCGAGGTGACCCCTCGTTGGCTCGGACGATGTGAGATTGGGACCTCGAGGATTCGAAAACCCTTCCGATATGCCACAATAGAAAACTCCGCCCAAAAACTGTGGGGGAGCGACCCGACCTCAGGCAGAACTTGCTCCACGGTTGCACGCCGTATCAACCGAAAACCACAATCCATGTCCTCGAGGGGCACGGTCGTCAACGCCTTCACCAAGACGTGAAAACTGCGGGAAAGAAGAGTGCGGTAGAACTTCTCTTCTCGACGGACCTTCCGTCCGATGACCATGTCGTAGGATTCGCGGGCCTCCCAGACTTTCCAAAAGTCCACGGGATCGTACTGCCCGTCGGAGTCGACGAAGAACACCAGGTCCGAGTTCACTTGCCTCAAGCCGTCCTTCATTGCTCCCGCGTATCCTTTCCGAGCACGCCCTGTGACCAGCTGCATCGGAAGTTCTGCTGAGAGCTGCTGAAGAACCTTTTCGGTCCCATCCGTGCTGCCGTCCTCACAGACAAGGAGCCTTCCATTCAGAGGCTTCACCACCGTTTCTGCGAACTCCCGAAGCACTTGGGTGATTGAGGCAGCCTCGTTGTAAGCGGGCATGAAGACGGTGACGGGCGAGGCACTCGTGTTGGCATCCCTCTCTGCCGTGGGCATCGTTTACAGTTTCGGAAGAGTTGGGTTCGCGTCCTTAACACTGGTGGTCGACAAGCTCCGGCACGGTACCGGATAGTAGGTACGTCACCGGCAGAGACTTTATATCTCGCGCCCTTGCCACACGTCGCCAGTCACGCTCTGGAACGCGTTCCGAGACCAAAATGAGCGCGCCGAAAGCTAACCTTCCGAACGGTGCGGAACCGAATTCACTGCCGGATGCCAGAGACGATAGAGGGGACGGGAACCTATCGAATCGCAGGGAGGACCAACGCTATGCCTAAGGAAGACGGGAAGAATCGAAAAGTTCTGGTCGCCGGAGCCGGCGGCTTCATCGGTCATCACCTCGTGAGTCGACTGAAATCGGAAGGCTTCTGGGTCAGAGGCGTGGACATCAAGCGCCCATCGTTCGAGCCAACGAACGCCGATGAGTTCCTTGTAGCCGATCTGCGATTCTTCGAGAACTGCACCTCGGCCGTAGATGGGATCGAGGACGTCTACCAACTCGCCGCGGACATGGGTGGAATCGGCTACATTACGGCCAACCATGCCTCTCTCACCCGGAACAACGTCCTCATCAACAGCCACATGTTGGAGGCTGCGCGCCTCGCCGATGTGAAACGCTACTTCTACTCTTCCTCTGCGTGCGTCTATCCCGCTCATCTCCAAGGCGAACTGGACCTTCGAGCGCTGCGCGAGTCGGATGCTATCCCCGCGAATCCCGAAAAAGGGTACGGGTGGGAGAAACTCTTCGCGGAACAGCTCGCCTCCTACTTTGCCGAGGAGCAGGGACTCGACGTCCGAATCGCGCGATTCCACAACATCTACGGCCCGCTCGGAACGTACGAAGGGGGCCGAGAGAAGGCCCCTGCGGCGATCAGCCGCAAGGTGGCCGAGGCTCACGACGGGGGGACGATTCCCATTTGGGGGGATGGTCAACAGACCCGCAGCTTCTGCTACATCGATGACTGTCTCGAAGGCGTTCGAAGGCTCGTGGAGTCCGGTTATCGCGAACCGATCAACATCGGTTCCACAGAACTCGTCACTGTCAGTCAACTGGTTGATATGGTCTGCGGCGCGGCCAAGAAGAAGCTCTCAAAGACCTACGAGCCGGACCGACCCCAAGGCGTACGGGGCCGAAACAGTGACAACACGCTCCTCCGCTCGGTCTTGGACTGGGAGCCGACGACGAGCCTGCATGAAGGTCTGACCGTCACATACTGGTGGATATGGAACCAACTCGCCCGCCGGGGAACCGCGCAGCCCCCGGTTCCCCCCACTCCGACTGGGCGGGGATTGTAACCGACTCTTGAGTCGGTCCCGCGCTAAGGCTCCGCCACCGTCTTGCGCGAGGGCCTCCGAAACCCGTGTCCTTGTGTCCGCATTGGCGGTAGGAGGCTGGACAAGCCCTTCCGTCGCCGCCAGCGGCCGATGTTCCCTACGGGCGTCAACGATAGGAATCGTGGGAGTAGGTTCGAGGTGGGGACGCCTACAGGCAGGAGACTCACGATTGGTTGCGTCCGCTCTAGGACGGCCCGTCGAGTTCAGCTCATCGGCTGATCCCCGCTTTCTGGACGCAGTTCGACTGGCGGTAACCCTCCCAGGGACTTCCGAAGAGGGCCGCCTCTCTTAGTCGAGTCGCAACCGGACATTTTGCCGCATCCCCTGGCGGATCCCTCCTAAGCCTGCCTTGGGCAGCAAGATTCTAACCCGCTTTGCGGTGCTTGGTTTTTATTCGAGATTCTGGCTTAATGGCCCGGTCGATCCATAAGGGCAAGCAGCGGTTGAGTCGCCTTCGACCAAGTGCGCCCATGCGCGAACGAATATGCAGACTGGGCGATTCTGTCAAACAATTCGTCGTCTTCGAGGAGCCGCCGCGTGCGGTCCGCCATTGCGTCGATATCCCCGAACCTTATCCGGAACCCGTTGACCCCCTCCTGAAGTGCCTCTGCGGGAACCCCATCCGTACCAACGACGGGAAGGCCGGCCGCGTTACCTTCAAGGATTGAAATGCCGAACCCTTCCACCGGCGCCGGGGAGATCAGAGCGCGACTCGTACGAAGCAATTCGAGCTTGCGCTCCTCGGTGATACCGATTTCGAAACTGACCCGGCCTTCCAATTTGAGGTGCCGAATGAGACCCCCTAGCTCTCGGAAGTAACCCTCGTCGTCCATCCGCCCTGCCACCACCATTTGCGCGGACGGGACCTGAGAAGCGATGCGGGCGAAGGCCTGAATGGCATGGTCCGGGCACTTGTAGCGACGCAACTTACCCAGAAACAGTACTCGCGAGTCCCGAGCGCGCGCAGGGACCGGAGCGTCGAGCTCCAGGAACCGGGCATCGAGCCCCATCTCGAAGATGCGAACGTTCGGTGCAACGCCCCCCTTTTCGACATAACTTTCCTTCGACTCTTCCGAACAGGTAAGGACGAAACAACTCTGATGGGCCCGGACTACTGCCCGTTCAAGGAATGACAAAAGTGGGTACAGGACCCGAGGAAACTGAATCGCGAAAAGCGGAAGGTGGTCTTGGAACCAGACACCGACTACCGGCTCCTTTGCATACAAAGGTACGAGAAATGGGGTCTTGGCCCCCCCGAGCATGTCTTCCACAACGATGTCGACCCTACCTCGGAAGCGCCTCCGATACTCGAAATATGACTTGAAGCCGAGCGAGTACTCGGATCCGATCCGAAGGACACGGACTCCCTCGTGTTGAGTCTCTCGGGGAGCGCCGGGGAATGTGGAACACAGGTAGTCCACTTGGTGGCCGGCCCGAACGAGTTCCTCAGCCCAGTGAATGAATACGGACTCTCCACCTCCCACGCTTGGATTCTGGGCGTCCCGGGAGACCATCATGAGGACCTTCATGTTCCACCTCGGAGAAGTACGAAGGAGTCTCTCTTAAGGTGTAATCCCGGTCTTCCCTCACAGAGGTAGATCGGAGAGCTCTGGCGGCGACCCCCTAAGATGCGCCTCGGAATCAATCCGGGCGTGATGACAACCCACTCCACGGCGCCCCTCCGCCAAATCCATTTCAAAGGCGAGTGTCCCGTCGGTCCGAGCGGTGCCCCCAGCCGGCTCTCTTCTGCCAAAGCATTGAGGGGGGATTGAAGGGCTCCATGAACAGGGGCCTGGCAGCCTAGTCAGACAGTACGCAGAACAAGTTGACCTGACGCCGAGCGCGGTAGACATCCGGGACCGAACGCTCAAGCCATAATGCCGACAGGGAACTCAGGGTAGACATCCGTTGCTCGTAGCCCCCGGAATGAATTCCAGTACGGCTGCATCTCCTGAGGCGTAGAGAATCGAGAAGTCCGCAGAACTCTCTATCGGAGGGAGAAGGATGGGCAGGTAGGTGACCGAGGTTTGTCCCGAAGCGAAGACGGTGGTTACCCCCAACTCCATCAAACCAGCCCTCGTGTTGTTGGAGTAAACTCCGTTTTCCAAGTCACTGACGACGAGCTGGTAAGATCGGTTTGCAGGAGTTGGAAATGCGGGAAACACAATCCCAACATGGGCGTATTCCGGGAGGTATTGGCCCACCGATCCGGGGGCAACGAGGACTTGGGAACAGGTGGGGAGGTGGCTTCCCGACCATTCGAGTGCCAAGATGTCCCCCTGACTGATGTTTGCCGTTTTTGTCACCTCAGACTGGATGAAGTTCGGGACCTGCAATCCCGTTCCTACGGCGCCCGAACTTAGCGTTATGATGAGCACAAGACTCACGAGTATGACCCTGGGCCGTCTCACGCTCACCCTTCTTCCGGATCTTGTCCTCTGCCAACCCGTCTTTTTGGGCTGTTCAGCGCCCAGATGTGGTGAACCGATTGGTCCATCCCCCTTACTAAGGTACGACAGCGCGACCACCAGAGGGAGAAGCGCGATCAGCTCGTAGAAGATGAAGAGAAGATAGGACATCTCCTGGATATTCACGAGGGATTGCACCCCCCCCGCTGTAGTGTTAATTGCGCCCGCCATGATCACGCCCGACGTTTCCAGGAAAACAATGATAGTACCCGCGACGATTGGACGGACCATTGTCCGAGGGAGATGTAGGGAAAGCTGGCCTTTTGGGCGCAACTCGAGCCAGATGATTAGCAAGAGTCCGAGACCTAAGAAGACCTGAATTTCGACACTCTGCCATGGAAATGGGGACAGTTTCGCTTTGAAGACGATGAACGGATCGAGGTTGCCGGTAAGGAATCTGTACGATAGCGTGTCAGTAACAGACACCGAGGCTGGAGGGGGGTTTCCTACCGGAATCAGGATGTGCCCCGGATAGTTGAACCACACGGCCACGGCAACCAAGCTACGAAGTACGGATAAACCTCCTAAGCAGCAGATGGCGAGCCACCGAGCTGCCCACTGGGTCGTGGTCAGTCCCGGCTTTGAACGGAACGCGATAACAAACCCCAGAATCAGCAGAAGAAGAGTCAATCCGACCATTGGGCTGAGGCTGCTCGCAATCCCGATCACGACACCGAATGCAATGACCTCCTTCCAAGGGCGGAGAGGTGAAGCGACGAACGGAACCAGCCAACCGAGGACGACAAAGAAGAGCGGCAAGCATATCGCGAAATCGTAGGAACCGCCTACCAACAGTCGGGGCACGCCTGCGACTACACCGAAAAAGGCGGCGAATAGAAGGCCCACACTCCCGTTCTTCCGACCCAGCCGATCGGACAAGCGGTCGCCCAAGCAGTAGGCTCCTACAACGGACAGGGACAAGAACAGAGCGGGCACGACTAACGGGGCAGTCACGATTGGCCAGCCGAAGAAGAGGACTGGGAGAGTCATCCAGACCGACGCGGCCTGGGGATAGGCAACACCAACGGCCGCGTATGGATTGAGAGTCCACGGGACAGTGTGGTTGGCGAGGAGAAGGTTGATGAACAGAGAGTAGACACTACCATCCAACCCGTTGCCCAAACTAAGGTTCGCGACGCCGACGACTTCTGTTGCAAGAAGCCCTATTGTTAGAGCAACGAGTAGAAGCGCCGGTCCTGAGCGTACAAACAGAAAGGCGCTTCGAAGACCCGCGCCTCTTTCGCGAATCGTCAGGATTGTGTACGCGACGATTCCAATGATGAGGAGACCTACGATGACCGGGAGACAATAGAGGGGCGCAGGGATCGAAGCGACCAGAAACAGAAAGCCACCAACTGAGTAGATAGCCAAGAGGACCCGCTCCGGGGTTGAGAATCGGATTCTCCGGCCAACGAATCGCTCCCCGGCGCGGACAAGTGTCAGGCCCAATGGAAGAACCGCGACCGCGAGAACAACGAGACCCCCGAGCGCATTGATCGTGGGAATTGGGGCCACAACCATTTACCAATGAGCTTCGATAAAGGTTATCGCGTCCAAGGGGGAGGATTCAGGATGACCAAATGTCACGGGTGGAAGGCGGGGCTTAGGTCGCTGCTTGATTTCATCTCCAAGCCATAGGGGCCCACATCAACCCATCTATAAAGAGGGCAAACTCGCTAACGGGTTCGCGACCGTGGCTCATTCTCGATTCTACGTCAGGGTGGCATTGGCCGCCCTCCTGCTGGTGGTTCTTCTGACGTCGACTCTGGGATCATCCTCTGATTACGAGTGGCGGGGGCTGAATCCAAGTGAGGTGAACGTCTCTCCAGCGAACTCCACCGTTACCTCGAATCAACTTATCTTGAGGACCGGGGCGGGATTGCCCTACGCGATTGCTACCATCGCTGCGCTGAGCGTCGATTTCAGCGTCTCGCTGGATGTGACATTCGCACAGAGTTCCGGCCGAGATCAGGTCGGGATTGCAGTTGCCAGCCCTTACAATGAAACCGCGGCAACGGTGGATATCGATAGCCCTACCCCTGGTCATGCGTACGTTTACTGGCGGCTAACGAATTCCGCGGGCCAGCTGACAAACAACAGTCTCGTCATGCCATACAGTCTCTCGACTCCGTTGGGAATTGTGATGCACTACGCTGCTGGGGGATCAGTCACATTTTCGCTCGCTCAGGGTAATCAGTCTCGTCAGCTCGTGTATCCAAGCGGGCCGCTGAGCCAGGTCGAGCCACCCAACCTAGATGTCTGGCTCGACGCGTCTTCGCCGGGCGCTAGCGCCGCGGTTTGGATTTCCAATGTCACGATGACTGCTCCCAACCCGACGTCGTCAACGGGAATCATTCAGACCCTCCTGATCGTTGAGTACTCGGGGGTACTCCTCCTTGGGTACCTGGCATTCGTACCCTGGGGCGGTCGGTATCTAGTGAGTCTACCAGGACGTCTCTGGCAACGAACCCTTGGTTTGCTCCGCTCCACTCCTGTAGTCCGTTATGTCGCAATCGTCGCGGTTGTCGCTCTCCCCCTTCAACTATGGATCATGACCCTGGGGACGAATAATTTCGACATGTACACACAGGAACTTTGGAGTTACTTGATGGTCCGGTCGGGGCCCGTCTCGATCTATCCGATCTCCAGCATTGTCCCCGGTGGCATCGCAAACGGTGCCGGCTGGCCCTCGGCTGCGGCATCGGCCTTCCCCAATCCTCCGCTTGCTCTGTACATCTACGGGGGGGTCGGTGGGCTCATGCAAGTTCTAGCCCCAGGCCAAACGCTTCCATCGAGTGATTACGAGCTTGCAATCAAGGCTGTCTGGCTAGCCCTTCTCGACCTGACAGGGCTCGTTGTCGCGCTCGCAATCAACCGGTGGGGCTCCAAACCGCGTCTTGCTGTCTTCGCATTCGCGGCGATAGCCTTCAACCCGGCCTTGTGGCTTGGTGCCCTAGTTTGGGGGCAGTCGGATGTGCTGCTGGCGCTCTTCATCACGCTTGCAGCCATAGCCTACATCCGGCAACAGTGGGCTTGGTCGATTTTCCTCATTATCCTCGCGGTCCTATCGAAGCAAACCGCCCTAATCGCGTTCTTGGTCTTCATACCGGTCATCACACTCACCGTTGGACTTCGCCGAGGAGCTGACGCAATCCTCCGAGCCGTCACCGGTGGTTTCGTAGTTCTCTTGCCAATCCTGCTTGCCGGGTATTCGTTCTCATACGTCGTGGGGATTTCGATTGGACCGACTTCGGTAGCCGGGCTGGGCTCACACCCAGTTGGTTCTGCTTTCTGGACCCTAACCGTCTCCAATGGCGCATTCAATACTTGGCCTATGGTAACTACTCTTGTAAACGGCCAGCATGGCCTCGCCCGTCTCTCCTATCCGGACACGGTTTCGACCGGACTCTTCGGTGTGACTTACGTCGAGCTCGGGGTCCTGTGCGTTGGGCTTGGGATAGTGTGCGTTTGGGCGGAGGCGATCCGAGCGAAAATCCGGGGTAGCCTAGAGCGCGAGACGGTTCCTCTCACAATTCTCCTCGGCCTACTTTTCTTTGAAGCTCTGACTCGATACTCCGAACGTTACCTACTCTTCGTGATCCCACTCACTTTGTTGCTGCTCTCGAACCGTTCTGTCATACGATTGACGACTCTTCTTTGGGGGGCGATCACCGCCACCGTCACCTTAGCGTTCCTTTCCAACCTTTCGTCAAGTGCCGAGCAGGGCACCGGCGCGCTGGCTGGGTTTGCGTGGTGGGCGCCACGGACAAGCTCCGACTTTTACATCGATGTGGTGGTGTCCATCGGCTTCCTCGCGGTCGCAGTCTGCATCTGTCTTGTCTACTTGCTTTCACGCAGCGTCAAGCCGACCGTTACCGATGAACCCACGGTCGGGGACCGTCCGGATAACTCTCGTTCGAATTCGGAGGGCAGACCGGAATGATTTCCGGCGTTGCTTCCGGTGTGGGCCCCGAGACCCCGGTTGTTTCGGTCCTTATCACTGCGTATAGTCGTACCGAGTTCCTTCCCCAAGCCATTGAATCCCTCCTGAGCGAGCGTGTGCCGCCTCGCCTGTACGAAGTGATTCTAGTTTCGAATCGTCCGCTGGATGCGTTCCCGGCGCTTCCCGAATCACTACCGCTCAAGTTCATCCAGATGGAGGGCAGTGCGGGACAGTTCCTGGCCGTAGGGATCCGCAATTCCCGGGGGGAACTGATTTCCTTTCTGGACGATGATGACATGTTCCGTGTTGGAAAACTCCAGTCGCTTTCGGTCTGGACCAATAGTAAGCCCAAGGTTGACTACTTTCACAACGAACAAGCTGTTGGAATTGCAAACCACGAACCATACTTCGACGATTACGCGAGACGGATATGGCGTGTCAAACCGCTTCGCCGGGAGATTGATGAACCCATAGTCGATTCAGATAGGCTGCTCCGAATAGGACGGGCCTTCGGGTTGGATAGAAACCTCAGTTCGATGACCGTCAGACAAAGCGTAGCGCGTGAGATCGCGGGTCCCCTTGAGGGAATCACGGCTGCCACAGACCATTGTGTGTACCTGCTCGCGTTGGACAGGGCGAGACGATTCTTCGCCACCCCGGCGGCGATGACATTCTATCGCGTCCATCCGAAGAGTAGTTCAATGATCGACTCAAGCCTCCTGGGCAAGCCAGAGTTCAACCGGGAAGCCCAGGGACAGATCGACTCTTTGAGCCTGATTCGAGGGCATATCCGGTCGAAACGAATCCGTGACTGGATCGATCACCTTGTCGCCACCCTACGTCTGAGAATCCAAGTATTCGACCCATCAGAAGCGCGCCCCTCCCGGTCTGCCATATTGGGCTGTCTGCGAGAGTCCCTACGATATCGAGACGGCTACGGCTACGCCGTCGTGGCGGCCGCCGGCCTCACTCGGTTGAATCGAGAAATGGCGCAGCGCATGTTCCTCGACGCTCGCAGAAGAACGACGGCCCGTGAAGTCGGCCCGGGGACCGGCGGGGAGGCTTGATTTCGGAAGATGGTCACAGGTAGTTCGAAGACTGCGGCCGGGCACGGTGCGCGACTGAGCCGACTGAGGGCGCCCGCGTCGAGTGGCCAGCGCAATCGGTTCAGAGTTAGTGAGGCCGGGCGCTAAGAGCGTCCCAGGGTAACAAGCCGCGCCTTAGCGAACGGACCCGTACCTTAGGACCCAGACGAACTGTTTCCAGAGGTGGGTCGCCCACGCCCTTCCGAGGCGAAAGGCGGTCATTGGAATAGATGGTGAGCTAGTTGGGATCTCCAGTGTCCGACGCCCCTCGTTGACCGACCAAAGCGCCACCCCAGAGAGGTCTGCAAAGGCATCCGAAGCCGATTCGCGGCGCCTGGCCGAGACAAACACACCGGGTTCGAGAGGGTCAGATCGAACCACAACGTCCTCACAATCTGAAAAAATTCGCTCGACATCCGCGACTTCGAATCTCCAAAAATCGGGGGGAGAGTGGTAACGGTACCCACGCGATCGAGTAGTTACGATAATCCGGCCCCCCGGCTTGCATAAGGATTTCAAGTTCTGAACCACGCGTCGCCAATCCCGCACGTGTTCGAGCATTTCCGTCGAAAGAACTAAGTCGAACCGGTCCCGACCCAACGTCTCCGTCGCCACGTCAGCCGAGAGGACCACGTCGACTTCGGGGGAAGGTTGGATGTTTACGCCGACGTATTCCTGGGGGGCCCAACCCATGATCAGGGGCTTTGCGCCGACTGGGCCGATTCCTAACTCGACTACTTTCTTTCCCTTGACAAGTTCAGGAGAGACGTGCTGAGCAACAAACAGTATACACGACGCATTGCACATTTGATTCCTTGAATTGACCAAGCTACCTAAAGGTCTTGTATGTCAACCGAACCGCGCCAAGACGACCAATCAGTCGTAACTCCAACGCGAGGCGAGAGGTGATGAAATCTTCCTCGTACGCACTTCGTCACGCTAGACCAATCGACTGGCTGCGGCGGGCATTACACCTAGCAAACGATCGCCGGCGAACCCACATCAGTCCGCAGAGAGCGTGATGGATCAGCACTATCCATTGGATGAGAATCAGCCGCGGGAGGGATTTGAACCCTCGGCCTGCTCCTTACCAAGGAGCCGCTCTGCCAACCTGAGCCACCGCGGCGTCAATCCTGTGTCGACGTCTCGTCCTTATTCCGCTTTCCTATCGAACGGCGGTTCACGCCCCGCGCCCACGGGAAGCCCGCGGAAGCGGCTTCCCAATCGTGTCGCGACGGCGGCGGAGGGGGAGGGCGCTTCTCGAGGAAGGCTCTCATCCCCTCCTTCTGACCTTCCGTGCCAAACAGGTGGGCCCAGAGGTCGAGCTCGTAGGCCAGGCCGGCGTCGATGTGCGGGTCGGCCGCGCCGAGGATCGCATACTTCACCGCTGCGAGGGTAATCGGTGGCTTGGTCGCGAGCTCCTCGGCGAGCGCGAACGCCGCGGGGAGTACCTCTGAGCGGGGCACGACCCGGTCGACGAGGCCCTGCGCGAGCGCTTCGGAGGCGGGAACGGACCGGCCCGTCATGAGCCAGCGGCGAGCGTGCGCCGTGCCGATCCGCCGCGGAAGCCGGCGGGTCCCACCCCACCCGGGCATGATGCCGAGATTGATCTCGGGCTGGCCGAACTGGGCATCTTCGGCTGCGATGATGAAGTCGCACGCGAGGCAGAGTTCGCACCCTCCGCCCAATGCGACGCCGCGCACCGCGGCGATTACCGGCAACGGCAGATGCTCGATCTGACGAGTGAGTGCCTGTCCTCGCGCGCCATGGATACGCACCCGCTCGGCGTCCAGTGGCGCCATCTCGCGGACATCCGCACCCGCCGCGAACGCCTTCTCGAACGCGCTCGCGATTATCACCGTGCGGGCTTCGGGGTCTGCTTCCGCCTCGGCCAGACGAGCCGAAAGGGCCCCCACCACTGGAATCGAAAGAACGTTGACGGGAGGGGAGTCGAGCGTCAAGAGCACCGTCCCTCCCTTCCGCTCGAGGTGCACGAGGTCTCGGGAAGGGGTCTCTGTCATCGGTGGCGGCGACCCGCGCCGGCCTATTTATGCCGCGCGGCTTGCGGCGACTCGTGAAGAGCGTAGTCACGACCTGGTTCGGGACGTTCCTCCTTGACGGGGAGGAGGTGGTGCAGGCTGTTCCGGCACCCACGGACCCTGCCCTGCTCGCTGAACGCGCCCGATTGCGGAGAGAGGGTCACCTTACTCCCGAAGAGGAACAACTCCTCCAAGGGGTTGAGGCGTCCGGGTGGAGGACTCGCGATCGACGCCTCGCGGAACACGGCCTCAGGTTCGACCTGAATGCCCCCATCGCGGTGCCGGCGACGATCACGGCTCCCGACCGGGCGCTCCTCGGGACCGCTCTCCTTCAGGAGGCCGAGCGTGCCCTCGAGGAGTCCTGGGACCCTTCTATCCACGTCCAGGAGGCGGTACGAGCCGGCGCCGACCTCGACCGCGTTCGGAACCTAATCGGGGAGCGACTCGGCAGCTGGGTCTCCCGCGATTTTCCCGAACTCGACCCGGGCGATCACGCCCGCGCGGCACGGGCTGCAACCGAAGGCACCTCTCGACCCGGCCTCGGCCCCGCCGACCCCGGACTCATCGAGGCGAGGCGTCACCTCGGGGAACTCTACCGGTCAGTCGCCGAAACCCGCAAGGCCCTCCAGGAGGCGGTAAGCGCGTCCTCTCCCGTACGAACTCCGAACCTTACCGCCCTCCTTGGGCCCGAGCTCGCGGCCCGGATGGTGGCGCAAGCCGGGGGGCTGGACCGGCTCGCTCGATTACCGTCCAGCACCGTACAGGTGCTCGGTGCGGAACGCGCGTTCTTCGAGCACTTGCGAGGCCATGCGCCGCCTCCCCGCCATGGACTGCTTTTCCTCCACTCGGCCATCCAATCCGCCCCGCGTTCGGAACGGGGAAAGCTCGCCCGAGCCCTCGCGGGGAAGGTCTCTATCGCCGCAAAGCTCGACCACGCGGGGAGGACGGTCGACCCTACGCTCAGCGCCGCGTTCGAGAAGCGTCGGGTCCAGGTGCGCGCCCGCAGAGGCCGACCCAATCGGCCAGCCGCCGGGGATCCGGGGTCAGACCTTCCACTTGACCGTGCAGCCCGCGACCGGTAGTGCAACCGGATCGACCGGCCTTCCGGCGAGCGCCTGATCGAGCGCCCGCGCGAGGTACTTCTCGTTCGCGCGCTCGGCGTGCTGGTGGTCGTTGTCAATGCGACCCTGGAAGAGCATCTTGCGGTCTGGTCCGAAGAGCATCGGGTGGGGAGTCACGAGCGCGCCGTAGGCGCGCGCGACGTTCTGGGACTCGTCTTGGAGGTAGGGGAAAGGGTATCTCTTCTCGGTCGCGCGTTGGACCATCGATTCGAGTCGGTCTTCCGGGTAGGCGCGGGCGTCGTTCGAATTGATCAGTACGATCCCGACGCCTTTCGGTCCGTATTGTCGGCCGAGCTCGACCATACGACCCTCCCAGGCCTGGACGTAGGGGCAGTGGTTGCACCAGAAGACCACGAGCATCAGCTTGCGGTCGGCGAAGTCTCCAAGGCGGTACGTCTTTCCATCGACCCCGGGCAGCTCGAAGTCGGGAGCAGGGTCCCCGGCATGCAGACGGAACTCCGCCAGTTCTGCCATGCCCTTGCCAGGAGCGATGTGTTCTAAGCCTTTTGATACCCCGCCGGAATCGGGATTAGGGATTTATGGCCGGAAATGGGCGAGCGACGACCACGACTTTCCCCGGCCCGGGTCTCACAACTTGGGTCGATGTCCGGGTGACATGCTCGGAGAACATCCGCACCGACGAGGTGATCCTGCGACGCGGGGTTCCCGCCGTTCGCGCGGCCGTCCTGACGGACCGTGCCGTCTCCTACGGCGTGGGCGTCCACGCCGAAGCGGCCTACCTCGTGCGTGCGGCGGAGGCCAAAGTCCCGACGGTCCGCCGCGCCACGGGCGGGACCGGCCTCCTTCACGCACCTGGCGACCTTGCCTGGTCGATTGTTCTCCCTCGTACCGACCCGCGCGTGGGGGATGACTACGTCCACGCCTATTCCCGTCTAGGTGAGGGAGTCGTTCGATTCCTCTCCCAACGGGGTGTCGCCGCGAAGTGGGTAGATCCCCCGGGCGCCGACCCGGATTACTGCCTATTGAGCGCTCGCGGTTCGGTGTTGAGCCACGAAGAGAAGGTTCTGGGAGGGGCGGCCCAGCACTTGGCGGGGGGTGCCCTGCTCCACAGCGGCATCGTTCCCCTCGAGATCGATCGGGACCTGCTCCGAACGTTGTTCGGGCTCTCCGCCAAGGCTCTGGAACGGCTGACGTCCCTACGCGAACTCGGGGTCGAGGGCACCCCCGAGGAGCTCGCGTGGAAGCTCGCCGCAGGCCTTGCGGACGCCCTTTCGGGACACTAGATCCGAGCGGTTCGGCTCACTTCGGTCGCGCCGACCAGAGCGCTTCGGCGGCCGCCTCGCCATCCCGGCGGATCGAGGCCCAGTCCGCCCGCGTCAGGCTCCGGTGGCGGACGACTGGCACTCCGCCGACATAGACCGAATCGATCGCCTCGTCGGACGCCGAGTAAGCCAAGTGCGAGATGATCGCCTCGGTTCGCGCCGGAAGTAGGGTTGGGTGGTCGAGGCGGAAGAGGGACAGGTCCGCTTGCTTGCCAACTTCGAGCGAGCCTAGGTCGGCCGCGCGACCGAGGATTCGTGCCCCATCGATGGTTGCGAGGTCGAGGAGCTCTTGGGCCGAAAGGCAGGTCGCGTCCCAGCGCTGGTTCTTTTGGACGAGCCCCGCCGTGTGCATCTCGTGCAGCATCGAGAGGGAGTTGTTACTCGCAACCGAGTCCGTTCCGAGCCCGACGATGGCGCCGGCCGCTCGGAGCTCGACGATGGGAGCCACACCACCGGAGGCAAGCTTCAGGTTGGAGCTCGGGCAGTGGGCGATCCCGACTCCCTGCTTCGCGAGAAGGCCGATCTCCTCCCCGGTCAGCCAGACGGCGTGCGCGGCGACCTGCTTAGGGCCGAGGAACCCGATCTCCTCCAGCCAGACGACCGGGCGACGGTTGGTCTTCGTCTGGTGTTCGTGGACCTCCCGGCGCGTCTCGGCGAGGTGATAATGGACGAGCGTCCCGGCGGTCTGCGCCACCTCGCGGGCGCGCAGCCAGGTCTCCTTCCCGCAGACGTAGACCCCCTGAGGTGCCACGAGCGGGGAGACGAGCGCGTGGCCTTTCCAGCGCCCGATGAACGCCCGCGCGTTGTCGACCGGGACGCCCTTCTGCGTGGTGAGCTCGGGGTCGAGGACCGCCCAGCCGAGGAACCCCCTGATCCCGAGTGACTCTACGGCTCGGGCGACCGCGTCCTCGAAGTAGTAGAGGTCGAGGAACGAGGTAGTTCCCGAGAGGAGCATCTCCGCGATGCCCGCGCGGGCGCCCGCTTCCACGTCCGCTTCGGTCCGGCGCGCGTCGACGGCGAAGAGGGTCTCCAGAAACCCCGCGAGCTCCCGGTCGTCGGCGATCCCGCGCAGGAGGCTCATCGCGACGTGGGTGTGGGCGTTGACGAACCCCGGCACGATGGCGAACCCCGAGGCATCGACCTCCTCGTCGGCCGGAGCCTTGCCGACGTCCCCTATCGAGGCGATCCGGCCCTCTTCGACCCGAAGGTCTCCCCGGATAACGCGTCGGGTGGGGTCTTGAGTGACCAAGAGTCCCCCCCGGAACACGATCGACCGGGGCGAGTTCGAGGCGGTCACGCCGGCAGGAACTAGGTCCCGCGTTAAAGCCGTTCTCTCCGCGATGGCCCCAAGCCCGCCGCGCCGACCGGGGCACGGGCCGGCGTCTCGACCAAATCAGATGTCGAGGTTCGTGACCTCGACCGCGTGGTCTTGGATGTACTGGCGCCGCGGCTCGACCTCTTCGCCCATCAGGATCTGGAACAGCTCGTTCGCGCGACCGGCGTCCTCGACTGTGACCTTGAGGAGCGTCCGCATCCCGGGCTTCATGGTCGTGTCGGAGAGCTGCTCGGCGGTCATCTCGCCGAGCCCCTTGTAGCGGTTCATCGTCACGCCCTTCATCCCACCGAGGTCGGCGAGCATCTTCTGCTGCTCGTCGTCGGAGTAGGCGTACTGGATGCGGGACCCCTTCTGGATCCGGAAGAGGGGCGCCTGGGCGATGAAGACGTGGCCCTCGGTGATGAGGGCGGGCATCTTCCGGTAGAACAGCGTGAGCAGGAGCGTCCGGATGTGCGAGCCATCGACGTCGGCATCCGTCATCAGGATGATCTTGTGGTAGCGGAGGCGCGTCAGGTCCAGCTCGTCGCCGATCCCGATCCCGATCGCCGTGATCAGCGCCCGGATCGCGTCGTTCGCGAGCATCTTGTCGAGACGGGCCTTCTCGACGTTCAGGATCTTCCCCCGGAGCGGGAGGACCGCCTGGAACTCCCGGTCCCGGCCCTGCTTCGCGGTCCCGCCGGCGCTGTCCCCCTCCACGAGGAACAGCTCGCACTCCGCGGGGTCGTGGGAGTGGCAGTCGGCGAGCTTTCCCGGTAGTCCGCCTCCCTCGAGCAGCCCCTTGCGGCGGGTGAGCTCGCGGGCCTTGCGCGCGGCCTCCCGGGCCTGCGACGCCTGCACGGCCTTCGAGATCAGCGACTGGCCGACCGACGGGTGTTCCTCGAGGAACTCGGCGAGCTTCTCGTTGACCGCGGTCTCGACCTGGCCCTTGACCTCGGAGTTGCCGAGACGGGCCTTCGTCTGGCCTTCGAACTGAGGCTCGAGGACCTTGACCGAAAGGACCGATGTGAGCCCCTCTCGGACGTCCTCGCCCGTAAGGCCCTCCTTATCGCCCTTCACGAACCCGCGCTTGCGCGCGTAGTCGTTCAGGGTCCGGGTGAGGGCCGAGCGCAGGCCCATCACATGGGTGCCGCCGTCGACCGTGTTGATGTTGTTGACGAACGCGAGCCCCGTTTCGTTGTACCCGTCGTTGTACTGGAGCGCCACCTCGATGTCGGTGGTGTCCCGCTTCGCGTGGAGGGAGATCGGGGGCTGGAAGAGCACGTTCGAGCCCTTGTTCAGTTCCTCGACGAACTCCGTGATGCCGCCCGCGTGATGGTATGTTTCGGCGAACCCGTCCCGCTCGTCCTTGAAGTGGATCGTGACCCCGGGGTTGAGGAACGAGAGCTCCTTGAGACGTCGCGCGACAGTCTCCTTGTCGAACGTTGTCGTCTCGAGCACCGTGCCGTCGGGCTTGAACCGAACATCCGTTCCGGTGGCGTCCGCCTTCCCTACGACCTTGAGGGGAGCGATGGGAGCCCCGTGCTCGTACCGCTGGAAGTACTCCTTGCCGTCGCGGGAAACTCGGACCTCGAGCCACTCGGAGAGCGCGTTCACCACGTGGACGCCGACGCCATGAAGCCCGCCCGACACCTTGTAGGTGTTCCGGTCGAACTTTGAGCCCGCGTGGAGGACCGTCATCACGATCTCGAGCGCGGGCCGGTTGTACTTCGGGTGGTTCTCGACGGGGATGCCTCGCCCGTTATCCCGGACGGAGCAGGAGCCATCGGTCTGGAGCGTTACCTGGATCTCATCGCAGGCTCCGGCAAGGACCTCGTCGATCGAGTTGTCGACGACCTCGGTGACCAGGTGGTGGAGACCCCGGGAATCGGTCGACCCGATGTACATTCCAGGGCGTCGCCGGACCGCCGACAGACCCTCGAGTACCTGGATGGAACTCGCGTCGTACACTGGGGCGTTGACCGACTGTTGCGCCATCGTAAATCTGGGCGGAAACCGACCCGAAATTAGCGAGCCGGGCATGCGTTATAACGCTTGGGTTTCGGAGGAAAAATGACCCTCCAACGACCCTCCGGAAAAGGTGGGTTTGGGGGTCCTGGAAATCGCCCCGGGGAGGTCCGGATTGCCCTGGTTTTGGTACGGGCGAACTACGGTTTGCTGCGGGCCCGGCCTGTCCCGAGGAGCGCGACGAGCCCGTCGACGAGGGTTTCCCGCCAGCTCTGGTATTCGTGCCCCCCGTTGAACTCGCGGTAGGTGACGCGGTACCCCTTGAGGGAAAGCACGTCCCTCATGTGTCGGTTGGCGGCCAAGAGCGTCATGCCGCCCGGGATCACGTAGTTCCCCTCGAGCAGCCCCGCATCCATGTAGATCCGAAGGGGAAGTCGGGGCCGGCTCATCATCCTCCGAATGAGGCTTCCGGGCTCCTCGTCGGGCGGCTGGGCCATCTGGAACGAGCCCGATTGGGAGAGTACGAGGCGGAATCGCTCCGGGTGCTGCGCGGCCCAATGGAGGGCGGCCAACCCTCCACAGCTCAGTCCCACCAGCATCGTCCGGTCGGGACGAGGATGGACGCGGTAGGTCCGTTCCACCCACGGCAGGAGCTCTTCGACCAGGAAACGTCCGAACGTGGGGGAGGACCCACAGAGGTCCCGCACCCGTTCCTTTCGCACTCCGAGCTGGTCGATGAACACGGAGAGGACGGGCGCAATGCGATCCGATGCCACCAAGTTGTCGAGGATCGTCGGCCCGGGGAGGGAGCGAGAGTAGGCGAACCCGTCGAAGAACAGCGCGAGGTGGAGGCCGGGGCGGGTGGGGTCGACGCCCGCCGGGACGTGGACCCAGATGCGCCGCTTCTCCTTGAGCAAGCGACTCGAAACGACATGCGCTTCGAGACGGCCGGTCGGTACGCCTCGGCGGGGGGAGACCTCGCGATGCCGCGGAGCTCGGGGGAGCTCGACGAGGGACCCGGGGAAATCAGCCCCTTTCATGACGTCGTGGGGGAACATCGGGTCCCGGGGGTAGACTACGTGTTTCGGGTTGAGGGGGTCTGGCACCCTCCGCCGCAACCGTCGATCCCCCTCCGCCGGGCTGTGCGGAGGCTGTAGGGGCTCGTTCAGAGCGAATTGGTACCATTCCCGATAGTCGTCCCGAACCGGGTAGGTCCGGTACCACACGTCCGTCCCGGGTAGGCGGGTGAGCAGGCTCTCCGCGGGCACCTGGCCGGCCAGCATCGACCGGAGGCCCACGGTCGTAACTCCGCGGCGACCGCGCCACAGGAACGTGACCCAGTAGTCGTGGGGCGAACCGGGCTGCTTCTCGATCAGAGGCGTCCCCTTTCGCCCCATTTCGGTCCAGAAGCGGGGGACCGCGCGGGGTCTTCCCGCCCGGACCGCGGCGGCGAGACGCCGGATACGGCGGCTCGAGATGGGCGGCGGTTTTCCACTCATCGGTCCTTCCAGCGTCCCGGGCCGCCCGGGAGAGGCGAACCCACCCAAAAGCTTGGCAACGACCGCCTCGTTAGAGCATCGGGGAAGGGCAACGCCTTGAGACCGTCAGGAAGGGACCCCACCCGGAGTCTCGTTCCCGCGACAACGCCTAATAGCCCGTCCCTACCTCCGAGCGACTCGGATGCCCGACGATTCCACCGAGGTTCCCCCCACACCGCCCGCCAGCGGCGAGACCGCGAAGAGCCCGGTCGAGACCCCGCCGGAGGCCTCCGGAGACTGGGCGACCCGCTACAAGTACCTCCTCGCCGACTTCGACAACTTCCGGCGCCGGGTCGAGCGTGACCGCGAATCGATCTCCCGACAGGCCCGAGCGGGCCTGGTCCGCGAGCTGCTCCCGATCATCGAGGCGTTCCGGGTGGCGCGGGACGCCCTCGCGCACTTGCCGGCCTCCGACCCAACTCGAAAGGGACTCGACCTTCTCGACCACGAGTGGACGACCTTCCTGAAGCATGAGGGGGTCGAGCCCGTGGTCACGGCCGGTCAGCCGTTCCGAGCCGAGGAGGCCGAGGCGGTCGGAGAGGCTCCGGCGGACAAGGCCCATCCTGACGGGTCGGTTGCCCAGGTCGTCCAGCAGGGGTACCGCTTCTTTGGCGGGCTGCTGCGACCCGCAAAGGTCATTGTAGCGCGGGCGAAAGCGGAAGAGTCCCCGGCGAGCGGCGCGGACGCGGAGCCGCCGGTCCAGGAGTGAACCATGGAAGAAAGGTCATCGGAAATCCCGGCTTTCTACCGACGGACCGTCGCCGAGCGCCGCGCGTTCGTCCAGAAGTGGGCGAAGCTGACGCCCGAGGAAGCGAAGGCGTTCGAGTTCCCGCCGGGGATCGACCCGACGGTCATTGACCGGATGATCGAGAATGTGATCGGTGTCATGCCGCTCCCGCTCGGCGTCGCGACCAACTTCCGGATCAACGGCCTCGACTACCTGATCCCGATGGCCATCGAGGAACCCAGCGTGGTCGCGGCGGCCTCCAATGCGGCGAAGGTCGTCCGGGCGGCCGGCGGGTTCACGGCCGAGACGACCGCGCCGGTCATGATCGGACAGATCCAGGTTCTGGACGTCCCCGACCCGGAGGCGGCCCGCCACCGGATCCTTCACCAGAAAGACCGACTTCTCGAAGCCGCCAACGCGAAGGACCCGGTGCTCGTCCGCTTCGGCGGCGGGGCCAAGGACCTCGAGGTCCGGATCGTCCCCTCGACGCGGGGGATCATGGTCGTCGTCCACCTGCTGGTAGATGCGCGGGACGCGGGCGGCATGAACGCTGTCAACACGATGTGCGAGGCGCTCGCACCCGAGATCGGGCGCCTGGCGGGCGGCCGACCGGTCCTTCGGATCATCTCGAACCTTGCGGTCCACCGGCTCGCTCGGGCGCACGCCACGTTCCCGGCGAGCCTCCTCAAGACCAAGAACAGCAGCGGCCCCGACGTCGTGGATTCGATCCTAGATGCCTATGCCCTCGCGGTCGCCGACCCGTTCCGCTGCGCGACGCACAACAAGGGGATCATGAACGGCGTCTCGGCGGTCGTGGTCGCGACCGGGAACGACTTCCGGGCGATCGAGGCCGGCGCGCACTCGTATGCCGCCTTGAAGTCCACCGGCCTCGGCACCGCGATCCTCCCCCTAACCACCTACGAGAAGGACCCGAACGGGAACCTCGTCGGGACAATCGAGATCCCGGTCCCGGTCGGGCTCATTGGGGGCGCGACCGCCGTGCACCCGACCGCGAAAGCGAACGTCAAGATCCTCGGCGTGAAGTCCGCGAGCGAGCTCGGCATGGTGCTCGCATCCGTCGGGCTCGCACAGAACTTCGCGGCCCTTCGGGCCCTCGCGACGGAAGGGATCCAGCGGGGTCACATGGAGCTCCACGCCCGGAACCTTGCGGTGAGCGCCGGGGCGAAGCCGGACGAGGTCGACCGGGTCGTCGAGCGGCTCGTGAAGGACCATCAGATCCGATTCGACCGCGCGAAGGCGGTCATCGAGGAGCTTCGAAAGCGCAAATGAAGGTAGGCGTTCTCGCGCTGCAAGGCGACGTTCCGGAGACCCTCTCGGCGCTCGGCGCGGTCCTCCCGGGCGACGACGTCATCGCGGTCCGTACTCCCCAGGAGCTGGGCCGGGTCGGCGCCCTCTTCCTCCCCGGTGGCGAGTCGACCACGATCGCCCGCCTTCTGGTGCAGGCTGGCCTCTGGAACCATCTCTCCGACCGGATCCGTACCGGCCTTCCGGTCCTCGCCACGTGCGCTGGGCTCATCCTGCTCGCCCGTGAGCTCGTCCCGGGTTTCTCCGGGCTCGACCCCCCAACCCTAGGGGTGCTCGACGTCCAGGTCCGCCGGAACGACTACGGTTCCCAGCGAGAGTCGTTCGAGGCCCCGGTGCGGGTCGAGGGGCTCGAGGGAGGCTCATTCCCCGGTGTGTTCATCCGGTCCCCGCGCATTCACTCGGTCGGCCCCGAAGCCGAGCCGTTCGCCTGGCACGGGAGCGAGGTCGTCGGAGTGCGCGCGGGGTCGATCTGGGGGCTCACGTTCCACCCGGAGCTCTCGGGAGACCCCCGCGTGCACCGCATGTTCCTCAAGGCGGCCCACGCCGGCGCCGCCGCTACCGCAGGAGCAGCAGGGCCAGCCCGAACACGACGAGCGCGACGGTAAGGACCACCGCCCCGGCGAGGGCGAGCCACCACCGGGCCCGCCGAGAGATCCCCTTCCAGGACCCGAAGACGATCGGCACCGGGCCGACGAGGACGAACCCACCGACACCGCCCTGACCCTCCGTCGGCGCGCTCTCGCTCGATGGGAGCGATGTCGGCTCCTCGCCCCACTCTGCGGCGATGGCGAACGGAAGGGACAGGAATCCGGCGATGAGCAGCATCACCCCGAGAAGGAACGTGAGGGACGAACCCGACAGGACCGGGATGATGACCACGAGGGCGACGTTCGCGCCGCCCTCGACGACGCTCAGGGCGACCAGCCCGACCCCCGCGACGAGGGCCGTTAGCGCCCCGAGAAGGAACCATCTCACGGGGAGACGGACCGCAGTCCCAGTTCTTTCGGGTTGCGGCTTCAGTGGTAGGTATCGAACCGGTACGGCTCGAGCGGAAGCTCCCCGAGCGCCATGAGGAATTCCGGGGGCGTCAGAATCGGCTTCGGATAGTTGGCGCCGTCATCGAGGGCGATCCGAGGGCATGCGGTGTTGACGTAGGCGTCGAACGCGCGTCCCTCGAGGTCCCGGCCGTCCAGCCGGTCGAAGAGCAGGATCTCGGCGTCCCATCCGCGGGCTCGGGCCCGTTCCTGGAGCGCTAGCGCAGTGGGGCTCCGGTTCTGCCCCGCGAACGTCGACACGAGGATCCCCCAGCGTCGCGCGTTCCGGACCCCTGCCACTACCAGCTGGCGCTTGCGGATCAGCGCTCCGCGGTCGACCGGCGGATCGAGCTCCCCCCGGAGGGGGTCGAGAGCGTGCACGGGCCGGTCCACGGCGAAGGCGAGGCCGATCGGATGGAAGCGACCGGTCCCAAGGAAGAGGAATGCATCCACCTCGTTAGCGACCGCTTCCGCGCCGGTGTAGTTGCAGCCGAGTGCCTGAGCGGGGAACGCGAGGCGGCGGTCCCCAACCCCTACCCGGACCTCGTATCCCCGACGCCCCAGGGCGGACCGTAGCGGCTCGACGAGGTCGAGGTGCTGGACCGAGGCCACGAGGCCCAAGCGGGCGGGCAGCTTCGCATCGACGACCACCCCAGCGAGTTTCTCGGGGTCGCCCCCCGGTTCACGCATCTCGACGAAGAACGTGGAACGCGAGAGCGGGACGTTCGGGATCGGCGCGTGACCCAAGACGACCGCTAGGTCGGCCCGCGGCGCCTCGTCCAGGGATGGGAAGTCGCAGGCACCGAAACAGGGACGGGTGGCGAGGTCGACCGGGACCCCGGTCGAGTCGCGCAGTCGGGCGGCAAGGTCGTGGGCGTTGCGGACGAGCCCCCCGGGGACCTGAAGGATCACCCGCTTCGGCGTCGCGGCCCGGATCGCCTCCACGAGCTCCGGACCCACGGTAGCGAACACGCGTGAAAGCGGGGCCGGCGTGCTGGGTCCCGGGAGATCTCCCGCCATCGCCCAAACACTGGGAAGCGTGGCTAAACGTTTGGGGTGGCCGGATCGACCCGGCGTTCTGGCCGGGAGGTTACAGACGCCGGGTCGCGAGTCGCTCTCGGAGCCGCTCGACGGCGGCCCGGTTGTCTTCGAAATGGAGACGATGGACCGCATCGTCGGCGGAGACCCACTCCGCGGCTTCGTGTTCCGAGCTCAAGCGAGGCTGGAACGAGCGGGGCACTTCCACCGCGAACGCGTGGAGCCGCCAGGTCTCGCCGCTGTCGACCCGGAACGGTACGTGCCAGTCGAGGTCGATGAGCTGGTCCACTCGAAGGGAGAGGCCGGTCTCCTCCTCCATCTCGCGGACGAGGGCCGACGGGAAGTCCCGGTCGGTCGGGTCGACCTTCCCACTCACGGGGACCCAGATCCGCCCCCGCGCCGGGGGCCGTCGGAAGACGAGGATCTCGAGCGGGGGCGAGGCGAAGAGATACCCCTCGACGCACTCCTTCGCGATGGGACCGGCGAGGTCGGTCACTACCCCCCTCGGGAGAGGATCTGCAAGATCGCCTCCGCGGGGGCTCCTTTCGCCTGGAAGAGGGCCTCAATCGCTTCCTCGCGAGAGACGTTCGCCTGCTCCATCACGAGACGGATGTCCTCCTCGGGCGGGCCGCTCGGGGCGGCGGGCGCGGCGGCAGGGACAGCCGCAGCGCTCGTGGACGGTGCGCCGGCCGAGCGCGCTCGGACCTCGGGGTTGCCCACGACCTGGTAGGTGCGGACCCCCTGGACGGTCAGGATCGTCACTTCGGGCGCGCGAAAGACGTGCTCCTTCGTCTTCGTCCGAACGATCACTTCCTCGACGTCCGGCACGTCCTCCGTCGTCATGCCCATTCGGCGCATCATCAGCTGCATCTGGCGCGCGTTGCGCGGCCCACCCGGGATCATGGAACCTCCTTGTCTACGGTTCTTCGTCTTCCGACAATGCGCGAAGCTTCGCCTCGAGGTCGGGGTCCACGGAGACCGCCTCGTCCACCTCCGGGTGGAGTACGGTTCGCCGACCCTTGCCGCGGGGCACCTCGCTCACGCGGCGGGTCTGGGCGGTGAGCTCGTCGAGGAGTCCGGCGACACCGGCCATCAGGTTCCAGCCCGTGTGGGACGCATAGAAGATCCGTCCCTGCTCGGTGAACAGACGTGCCTCGACCGTCAGGTCGTTCGTGCGATGGGTGCCCTGCGGCGCGAAATGAAGCGTCAGGAGTGTTGGGCGGACGTACCGTGCGATGCGGCGAAGGCCCTTCGCGATGC
>Ga0326728_10005832_pt1 | contig 33951 bp, 29 predicted proteins | sample MB3enrmetagenome_FD_207602 | JGI IMG/M metagenome (GOLD analysis project Ga0326728, IMG submission 207602) | Lab enriched peat soil microbial communities from McLean, Ithaca, NY, United States - MB31MN | ecosystem: Environmental > Terrestrial > Soil > Wetlands > Peat | place: USA: New York...
AACCTCTGGCGTTGACAATGCCACCCTCGGGTGGCTCCAAATTCAAGGGGCCGCGTCAGCGACCCCTCCTACCGCTTTGAGCGGTTCACATTCTAAAGCCCCCGGCTTTGCCGGGGGATACTTACTGAAGCCGCGCTACCGATCGCCAGCGAATAGGCGCCATGACCCGAGCCGGTGAAACCAGTGACTTTGCCATCCGCCATCGTCAGCGCGATTTTCCCATCCGTGAGCTGATGCACCGTAGTGGCGCCAGGCTTGCGGACGACTCCATTGCCCGCAAGCAGAACGCCGTTCCCTTTGTCCATCTTGGTAACGGTCGACCCGGTAAAGATGCCGCCGCTCAGTGGACCTGAAGTGCCGAGGCAACTGAACTCCGCAACTCTGAGAGAATGGCCCTCGCGATCTCCCAGCGGCTCATTCGAGCCGCCCCTAACGTACTGACAGGCGAATATGTCCGTATTCTCTTGCGCGACGGCGCTCGGCGCTACACCGGCAAACGCGATGGCTGCGGTCGCAATACCGCAAACGTTCAATAAGTAATACATGCTGCTGCTCCTCGATTGGGAAGATTTGGCTTGGCGTTTCCTTCCAAATTGTCGGGCTTAGAGCATTCTCGCCCAGCGCTGTCCTCCCCACGCCTACGGCGCTCGCCGATAGTCGATCACGATTTGCCTGAGATAGCAAGCTAAACTGGGAATTTCCGGCGAGCGAGCTTGCTGTCACTTACGGAGTGCAGAAATCACGGGCGAATGTCGCCTTTCCGCCCCATCTCGGACAAAAATTACTTGCGCCACCGGACATGACGACCCCGGCTGCAAAACTTCCAGGCGAGACCGCCCGGAATAAGTGAGCCCGACTGTTCCAACAATGACCACGAATGGGACAGTTTGCACGTTCCGACCTGATCCGCGCGACGGGTAAAGGCATCATCGTTGCGCGTAGCGCCGCACCAGAGCACCGAGAAAATCGGCGCCAAATCAGTGCCAAGAAAAAACTCCGGCAAGGCCAACTCTTCGATAAAATATTGAAACCGTTGGCTGGGGCGCCAGGATTCGAACCTGGGAATGGCGGAATCAAAATCCGCTGCCTTACCGCTTGGCTACGCCCCACCAAAGCGCGAAGGCCGGGGCCGGCGTTCGCGAAGCGGGCGGACCATAGTGCGAGGCCACGTCCATCGCAACACCCTAGAGAACGGCCGCCGCGGCGAAAGGCGTCAGATCGTGTTGGCGCCGCAAACGAGCGCGCCGACGCGCTCGCCCGGCGCCGGGCGGTAGGCGCCGCTCGTCAAGGCCGAATAAGCCGCCGGGCCGCCGGGCTCGGCGATGATCGAAAAATCGCGCCAGAGACGGAGCCGCGCCGCCCGAATCGCCTCGTCGCTCGCCAGCGCGACGCGCGCGACCGGCGCGCCGCACGATCGCGAAGTTGGGTTCGCCGACGCTACGCGGGCCGAGCGAATCGGCCGCTACCGATCGCACGGAGACATCGACCGGGCGCCCGGCCGCCAGAGCGGCGTACAAAGCGCACGATCCTTCGGGCTCGACGCCGACGATCTTCACGCGGCCTTCGAACCACGCCGCGACGCCGGCGATCAGGCCGCCGCCGCCGACCGCGACGAGAATCGCATCGAGCGGCGCGGCGATCTCGGGCGCGAAGATGCGCGCTTTGACGCCGAGCTTGCCCGCGGCGCAGGCGGCCGCCGCGCCGTGATTGCCGCCTGAGGCGGCGGCGCAGCCGATCGCCGGCGCATCGCGCGTCAGCAGGTTGTGGAACGCGCCGCGCGGCTTGAACGATCCGGTGTGCTGCAAGAATTCCAGCTCGAGCGAAATCGACGGCGCGCCGGCGGCTGCGGTTCGGGCCTGGAGGTCATGAGCGCGCTCGACGCTTAAAGGGGAACCACGTCAACTTCAACTTCGAGTTCATGGCCGCCCGAAGACAGGATCACGCCTTCGATCGGCGGCGCGTCGGAATAGTCGCGGCCGCGCGCGACGACGATGTGATCGTCGCCGGCGGGCATCGCGTTGGTCGGATCGAACCCCAACCAACCGAACGCCGGCCCGCACCAAAGCTCGACCCAGGCGTGCGAAGCGTCGGCGCCGGCGAGGCGCGACTTGCCGGGCGGCGGGATCGTGCGGATGTATCCGCTGACGTAGAGCGTCGGCAGAGCGAGGCCGCGCAGCCCCGCGATCGCCACATGGGCGAAGTCCTGGCAGACGCCGCGCCGGCGCGCGAAAGCCTCGGCGGGCGAAGTCGTCACTTCGGTCGCCTTGGCGTCGTAAACGAAATCGGCCTTGATGCGCGCGCTGAGCTCGCTCGCCGCCTCATAGATCGGGCGGCGCGGCGGGAAGCTTTGGCGCGCGTAGGCGGTCGCCGCCTCGAAGAGCGGGACGAGCGGGCTCGGATAGATCGCCAAGGCGGGCGAATCGGCGCCGAGCGAGGCGGTTGCGGCGGCGAGCGCGGCGACGTCCTCCCAAGACGGGGTCAGCGCGGCGAGCGGGGGCGCCGGCCGCTCGACGACGACGCGCGCGCGCGATTCGATCACAAGTTCGCGATGCGGCGTCTCGATGCGCATGCGCACGACGCGGTTGGCGAAGGAATCGGCGCGCTCGATGAACGCCTGCGGACGCGGCGTCACGTCGATCCGCGCCGTGACGACGCGCTGTCCGCCCTCGGACCGCGGCAGCAGCCGCAGCACGCAGGCGTTCACGGCGACCGGCGCGCCGTAGCGATAGCGCGTGAGATGCGTCACGTCGTAGATCACGCCAGGCCCGTGACTTTCTCGGCCCGGCCTTGCGCCGCGCCCTGGAGGAAATAGCGCGAGGCGATCGCCTCCGCCAAAGTCGCCAGCCGCCGCTCGATCGCCAGAATGTGCGGCTCCTCGATCCGCTCGGGGTATTCGGTCGCCAGTTCCGCGCGCAGCAGCGTCGCGAGTCGGCGCGGCTCCTCGGGCACGCCGTCCTGCCGCAGCACCGGCAGGGCGCCGATCTGATCGTCGATGACATTGGCCTGAAACGCCACCGAGCGCGGATTGAACGGATCGAGCAGCGCCATGTCGCGCACCGGCGCCGGCGCGACGCCGATCAGGGTGCGCGAGCGGTAGGTGATCTCCGAGTCGATGAGATCGAGCAACACGTCGAGATTGTATTCGCTGGCGTCCTGGCCGGCGAACTGCCGCGTCAGCCGGCAGGTGTTGATGCCGCGCTCGATGCGCCGGCCAAGCTCATAGAAGATCCAGCCCGCGCCGCGGTTGAAATTCTCATCGAACAGCCCGGCAAGCGCGGCGATGGTCGTCAGCGCCTCGTCGACGCAGTCGAGAATCTCCGCTTCGGCGAGCGGGCGCGCCGGCGCCTCCAGGATAACCGTTTCCAACCGGCCGATCAGTTGCCAGGTCTGCGGCGTCAGGCGCTCGCGGATCACCGAGGCGGCGTGGCGCGCCGCGCGCGCGATCGACAGCGCGGAGCCGTAATTCTCGCCGCGCAGCGCCGCCTCGCCCGCCTCGGCGGAGCTTGCGCGCGCGGTCTCGGCGTCGATGGCGCCCCAGGAGACGAGCAGGCTCTTCAATCGTTCGATCGATTGGCGCGACCCGTTCATCGGCGCGTCGGGATCGACGGCGCGCGCGCAGAGGCAGCGCGCCAGCCGCAGCGTCCCCTCCTCGCGCTCGAGATAGCGGCCGAACCAGAACAGGTTGTCGGCGGCGCGGCTCGGCAGATTGCCCAGCATGCGCACGATCCGCACCTTTTCCGGCGTCGGCAGAAGACTCGTCGTTTCGACGGGTCGATCCGCCAGCACCCAGACGTCGGCGGATTCGACGCCCTCGCCCATCGACACCGCTCGCGCGTCGGGCTTGCCGGAAATGCGGCAGAAGCCGCCGGGCATCACGCGCCAGCCGTTCGGCGTCGCGGCGGCGTAGACGCGCAGGACGAAGGGGCGGGGGACGAGTCGTCCGTCTTCCCAGCGCGGCGTGGTCGAGAGCCGCACGATGTCCTGACCGACGTAATCGACGCCGCGCGCCATGATCGCGGCGCTGAGCGCGGCGCGCTCGTCGGGCCTAAGTTCGGCGGCCACGACGCCGCGGCGCCCGCCGAGGCCGGGCGCGGCGTCGTGAAAGGCGCCGGCGACCGAAAAGGAATCGAGCGAGGCGAGAACGCGCGCCCGCTCGCCAGGCTGACCGCACCACCATGTGGCGATGTTCGGCATCGCCAATTCCTCGCCGATGAGACGGCGGGCGAGGGCGGGCAGAAACGCCAGCAGCGCGCGCGACTCGACGAGCCCCGCGCCCGGCATGTTCTCGACCGCGACGCCGCCGGCGCGGATCGCGTCGACGAGGCCGGGCACGCCGATGCGCGAAGCGGCGTTGAGTTCGAGCGGATCGCACCATTCGGCGTCGACATGGCGCCAGAGCACGTCGCAACGCTTGAGTCCGGCGATCGTGCGCACGAAGACGCGGCCCTCGCGCACGACCAGATCGTCGCCTTCGACGAGCAGGAAGCCGAGGTAGCGCGCCAGATACGCCTGCTCGAAATAGGTCGCGCTCAAGGGGCCGGGGGTCAGGATTCCGATGCGCGGTTCGGTGCGCTCGCCGCTCGCCTTGAGCCCGGCGCGCAGTTCACGAAAGAACGGCGCAAGGCGTTCGACGTTCATCTGGCCGTAGAGGCTGGAAAACGCCTGAGAGATCACCAGGCGGTTCTCTAGCGCGTAGCCCGAGCCCGAGGGCGCTTGCGCGCGATCGCCGAGCGCCCACCAGCGCCCGTCCGGCCCGCGGCCGACGTCGGCGGCGTACAGCCTGAGCCAGCGCTTGCCCGGCGGCGCGAGGCCCCGCATGGCGGCGATGAAGTCGGTCGATCCGGTCAACGCGGCGGCGGGCAGGAGACCCTCGGCGATCAGACGGCCCTCCCCATAGACGTCGGCGAGCACGCGTTCGAGCAGCTCGGCGCGCTGGGCGACGCCGCGGGCGATTTCACGCCATTCAGCTTCGGGGATCGCCAGCGGCATGCGGCTGAGCGGCCACACCCGTTCGGACGTCTCGCCGCGCAAGCGATACGACATGCCACGATTACGGATGCGCCGGTCCGCCGCGGCGAAACGTTGCGCGATCTCGTCGGGCTCGAGCGCCGCCAGCGTTTGCAGCAAGCGCCGCCAGTGCGGGCGCGGGGCGCCGTCGGCGTCGATGAACTCGTCGGGAATCCCCGGCAGCGGCGCGTAGCCGCGCGTCCACGCGGCGACGCGCGCGAGCGCGTCGTCGTCGTTCATCGCAACAGAGCGGGCGCTAGCGGGCAATGGTTCTCCGTAAATCCAACGTCATCGGGAATTCGCTCGACGACTCGTCGGGAGGAACGGGCGCCGCGCCCGCAGTATGGCCGTGATCCTGGAAACGCGCCAGTCGCCGCGCTTCGGCCTCATAGGAATTCACCGGCGAAGTTTCATAGTTGCGCCCGCCGGGATGGGCGACATGGTAGACGCAGCCTCCCAGCGAGCGCCCGTTCCAGGAATCGAGAATGTCGAAGGTCAGCGGCGCCTGCGGCGCGATGGTCGGGTGCAGGCTGGAGGCCGGCTTCCAGGCCTTGAAGCGCACGCCCGCCACCGCCTCGCCCGCTCTCCCCGTCGGCTGCATCGGCAGCCTGCGGCCGTTGCAGGCGATGACATGGCGTCCGGCGATCAGGCCGCGGGCCTTGGCTTGCAGCCGCTCGACCGACGAATCGACGTAGCGCGCCGCGCCGCCGGCCGTCGCCATTTCGCCGAGCACATGCCAGGGTTCGAGCGCCTGGCGGATTTCCAGTTCGACGCCGCCATGGGCGACGCGACCGTAAGTGGGAAAGCGGAATTCGCGCTGCGCCTCGAACCATTGCGGCTCGAAAGCGTAGTCGGCGGCGGAAAGATCGGCGAGGACGCCGAGAAAGTCGTCCCAGACGAAATGCTCCAGCATGAAGCGGTCGTGCAGGCTCGTGCCCCAGCGGACCGGCGCGCCTTGCTGCGGCTCGCGCCAGAACCAGGCGACCAGCGCGCGAACGAGCAATTGCTGGGCTAGGCTCATGCGCGCGTCGGGCGGCATTTCGAACGAGCGGAATTCCACCAGACCGAGCCGCCCGGTCGCGCTGTCCGGCGAATAGAGCTTGTCGATGCAGATTTCGGCGCGATGGGTGTTGCCGGTGACGTCGGTGAGGAGATTGCGATAGAGCCGGTCGACGAGCCACAACGGCGCCGCTTCGCCCGGCGCCGGCGTCTGCGAAAGCGCGATCTCCAATTCGTAGAGCTGGTCGTCGCGCGCCTCGTCGAGGCGCGGCGCCTGGCTGGTCGGACCGAGGAACAGCCCGGAAAACAGATATGAAAGCGACGGGTGGCGCTGCCAATAGAGGATCAGGCTCGCCAGCAGGTCGGGCCGGCGCAGAAACGGCGAATCGGCCGGCGTGGCGCCGCCGAGCACGACGTGGGCGCCCCCGCCCGTGCCGGTGTGGCGCCCGTCGGCCATGAACTTGTCCGCGCCGAGCCGTGACCGACGTGCGTCTTCATAGAGCGCGCTCATAGTCTCCACCGCCTGGCGCCAGGACGCGGCGGGATGGATATTGACTTCGATGACGCCGGGGTCAGGCGTCACTTTGATGCAATCGACGCGCGGATCGAACGGCGGCGTATAACCCTCGATGCGAATGGGAAGGTTCTTTTCGCGCGCGATCGCTTCGACCGCTCCGAGCAATTCGAGATAATCGTCAAGCCTCGGCGTCGGCGGCATGAAGACGCACAGCACGCCGTCGCGCGGCTCGATGGCCAAGGCGGTGCGCACCGCGCCTTCGGCGGCGAACTGTTCGTTTTGCGTTTGCTGTTCGGCGCCGGACTGCGCATGCGCGACTTGGTGGAACTGCATCGGCTCCGGCAATTCGCCGCGCGCCTCCATCGGGTCCTGTTCATTGACGAATGGGTAGTCCGACGGTTTGACGTGGGGCAGCGTCTTCATCGGCAGGCGCAGGCCGACCGGCGAGTCGCCGGGCACGAGAAAGAGCTTGCCGCGCCTGAGCGGCCAGCGCTCGGAGCGCCAGGCGGGCTTGCCTTGCGCGTTCCAGCGCTGCACCGGCAACACGAAGCCGGTCGGGCGCGACAGACCGTGGTCGAAGGTGCGCACCATGCGCGCGCGCTCTTCGGGATCGTCGATCTTCGGGTCGGACGGATCGACGTTGACGGGCAGCGCGCTTTCGCGCAGCAGCCAGTAGGGCGCATCCTCGTAAGCCGGGATGACATAGTCGGGCTCGATGCCCAGACGCACGGCGACTTCGTCGGCGAGCGCCTCGGCGTCCGCGCCGGTCGCCGCCGCGCTCGCGCCGGCTCCGGCGATCAGCGAGGGGTCCTGCCAGATCGGCTTGCCGTCCTTGCGCCAATAGAGTGCGAAGGCCCAACGCGGCAGGCTCTCGCCGGGATACCATTTGCCCTGGCCGTAATGCAGGAAGCCGCCGGGCGCGAACCGCGCCTGCAGGCGGCGGATCAACGTCTCGGCGCGCGCCTGCTTGTTTCCGCCGACCGCCGCCGTGTTCCACTCCGGCGCGTCGTAGTCGTCGATCGAGACGAAGGTCGGCTCGCCGCCCATGGTCAGGCGTACGTCATGGGCGACGAGGTCGCGATCGACCCTCTGGCCGAGCGCGTCGAGCCTGCTCCAGGCGGCGTCGGTGAAGGGCGCCGTCACGCGCGGCGCCTCGGCGAGCCGCGTCACCTTCATGTCGAAGCCGAAGGCGACCTGCGCCGGCTCGACGAGGCCGGTGATCGGCGCCGCCGAGCGGTAATGCGGCGTTGCGCACAGCGGCAGATGGCCTTCGCCGCAGAACAGGCCCGAAGTCGCGTCCATGCCGATCCAGCCGGCGCCGGGAATATAGACCTCGGCCCAGGCGTGCAGGTCGGTGAAATCCTTGTCCGCGCCGCGCGGGCCTTCGATCGGGTCGACGTCGGCTCTGAGCTGGATGAGATAGCCCGAGACGAAACGCGCGGCGAGGCCGAGCCGGCGCAGGATCTGCACCAGCAGCCAAGCCGAATCGCGGCACGAGCCCGAGCGTAGCGCCAGCGTCTCGTCCGGCGCCTGGACGCCCGATTCCATGCGGATGACGTAATGAATCATCCGCTGCAATTCGGCGTTGAGGGCGACCAGAAACGGAATCGTCCGCTCGCGCCGCGTCGTGATCTCGGTGAGATATTTCGTCAGCAGCGCGCCGTCGGGTTCGGGCGCGAGATAGGCGGCGAGTTCGGTCGCCAGCTCTTCCGTATAGGCGAAGGGAAATTCCTCGGCATAGGGCTCGACGAAAAAGTCGAAAGGATTAATGACCGCGAGTTCGGCCGTCAGATCGACCTCGATCTTGAATTCCTCGACCGGCTCGGGAAAGACGAAGCGCGCGAGCCAGTTGCCGTGCGGGTCCTGCTGCCAATTGACGAAGTGATTGGACGGCGTGACGGTGAGCGAATAGCTCGGCACCCGCGTGCGGCAATGGGGCGCCGGCCGCAGCCGGATCGATTGGGGCCCGAGCGCGACCGGCCGATCGTAGGCGTAACGGGTGACATGGTTGAGGCCGACGAGAATCGCCAAGGGGTCGCCTTTCGAGACGGGACGCGGTTGCCCGCTTGCAAGGCGTGGGCCGCGCCAGATTTGGAGGCACAGGCGGCCGGCGTGTCAACGTCGGGCGGCGCGAACAAGGCGGGCATGCCCAATCGGACGACGCCGGGCGGGCGGGGTGACTAACAAATGGGCGGGAGGCCAGCGCGGAGGTTCGCCCCTCAGGTCAAATACGCCGCGCTTGCATCGGCGTCCGCGTTGCGGCAAAAGGAGCCGCGCTAGGAGTGTAGCTCAATTGGTAGAGCACCGGTCTCCAAAACCGGGGGTTGGGGGTTCGAGTCCCTCCTCTCCTGCCATTTGCGCCTTTGCGGCCGAGATCTGAGACCGACGCGGCGGTCGAGCGCGAGATCGTCACATTTTGCTTGGCGATTGGCCCTTCGATCCTATATGAGGCTTGTTTGGCGCGGCGCCGAGAGGTCCCGCGCCGCGAATTTTTCTGGCCGGGCGCGTCGCCTCCCAAGAGCGACGCCTCGGCGCCGACGGAGCCGGGCGCCATGGCAACTAATCCGTTTGAATTCCTACAGCAGGTGCGCTCCGAGGCGTCGAAGGTCGTCTGGCCGACGCGTCGCGAGACCATGGTCACGACGGGCATGGTTATGCTGTTGGTGGTGTTCGCCAGCCTCTTCTTGCTCGTCGTCGACGAATTGCTGCGGATCGCGGTCGGCCTGGCGCTCGGCATCGGCCGCGGCGGGTAGGGGCGATTTAAGCGCGGCGGGGCGGAGCGCTCCGTTCGCTTGCCTCGACCAGGGAACGTTTCTGGGATGCCGAAATGAGCATGCGCTGGTACATCGTCCACGCCTATTCGAACTTCGAGAAAAAGGTCGCCGAATCCATCCGCGAACAGGCCGTCCAGCGTGGCCTGGAGGACAAGTTCGTCGAGATCATGGTGCCCACCGAGCAGGTCGTGGAAGTGCGCCGTGGGCGCAAGATCAATTCGGAACGGAAGTTTTTCCCCGGCTATGTCCTGGTCAAATGCGATTTGACCGACGACGTCTACCACCTGATCAAGAACACCCCGAAGGTGACCGGGTTCCTCGGCGCCGACAAGAAGCCGATGCCGATTTCCGACAACGAGGCCGAGCGCATCAAGGGGCAGGTCGCCGACGGGGTTGAGCGGCCGAAGGCGTCAATTCGGTTCGAGATCGGCGAGAACGTGCGTGTCGCCGACGGTCCTTTCGCTTCCTTCAACGGCATAGTCGAGGAAGTCGACGAACAGCGTTCGCGCGTGAAAGTGGCGGTTTCCATCTTCGGCCGCGCGACGCCGGTCGATCTCGAATACGGACAAGTCGAGAAAGTTTGACGGCGCCGACGTAACAATCGCCGATCTCGCGCCGAAGTTTGAGCCTAGACACCCGCGGCGTCCGGTCTTGGCCGCCGCCCGCGCTCGAGCAGGATCGGCTTTGCGAGGTTCAAGCATGCGCTATCATCGTCGCTACGGCTGGGAAATCCGCGCCAGCGAAACGACTCCCGAATCGATTTTCCTCGATCGGCGCGCCTTTGTCGCCGGCGCCGGGGCGGTTGCGGCTTACGCCGGGCTCGCGAGCCGGGCTCGCGCCGACGAACCGAATCCTTCCGACTCGCTATATCCGGCCAAACGCAACGAGGCTTACGCGCTCGATCGCGACGTGACGCCGGAAAAAATCAACCTGAATTACAACAACTTCTATGAATTCAGCACCAGCAAGCACCTTTCGGCCGACGGTTTGAAGACCCGGCCGTGGACGGTGACGATCGACGGCATGATCGAAAAGACGCAGACCTTCGACATCGACGACCTCATCAAGACGACGGGCCTCGAGGAGCGCCTCTATCGCCACCGCTGCGTCGAAGCTTGGTCGATGGCCATTCCCTGGACGGGATTCCCGTTGCGCGCGCTGGTCGAAAAGGCGCGGCCGCTGTCGTCGGCCAAATACGTGCGCTTCGAAAGCTTCCTCGACAAGAAGAACGCGCCGGGCCAGCGTTCGTTCATGCCTTGGCCCTATGTCGAGGGGCTGACCATCGCCGAGGCGACCAACGACCTCGCGTTCATGGTCACCGGCGCCTATGGCAAGCCGCTCGCCAAGGTACAGGGCGCGCCGATCCGGCTGGCGACGCCGTGGAAGTACGGCTTCAAATCGGCGAAATCGATCGTCAGGATCAGCTTCGTCGATGCGCGGCCGTCGACGTTCTGGCAAATTTTGGGCCCCGACGAATACGGTTTCTGGGCCAATGTGAATCCGGACGTGCCCCATCCCCGATGGAGCCAGGCCAACGAGACCCTGCTGACGACCGGGGAGCACCGGCCGACGCTGCTCTTCAACGGCTATGGCGAACAAGTGGCCGGGCTCTACAAGGGCCTGGAAAAAGAGCCGCTCTATATGTAGCGCGCGCCGGGGCTTTAGCGGTCAATAGCGCCAGCGCTGCGCCTTGGCGACGAGGAAGTCGCGGAACGCCTGCACGCGGGCCACGTTTTTCATTTCCTCGGCGTAGACGAGGAAGCAATCCATCTCCGGCATGTCGGCCTGCGGCAACAGACGCACGAGGCCGGAATTGGGCGTCACGCAATAATCGGGCAGCACCGCGATGCCGACGCCGTGCTCGACGGCGCGAATGATCGCGGCCAGGTTGTTGACCGCGATGTGGGGAGAACGCGGGTCTTTCGGATCGCGCCCGACCGTCAACAGCGAGTTGAGATCATAGAGCAAATGCGTCGCGGTCGGCGCGCCGAAAGCGACCAGGCGATGATGGTCGAGATCGGCGATGGATCGCGGCTGGCCCCTTTTCTTGAGATATTCGATCGAAGCGTAGGCGTGAAAATGCACGGAGAACAGGCGCCGGCGGATCAGGTCGGGCTGCATCGGCTCGCGTAAGCGGAGCGCGACGTCGGCTTCGCGCCGGCTCAAGTCCAGCTCGTCGTCGGACAGCAGAAGCTGCATTTTGACTTCCGGGTAGAGTTCGACGAATTCGCCCAGGCGCGGCGCCAGCCAATTGGCGCCCAGCGTCAGGGTGGTGGTGACGCGCAAGTCGCCGTGCGGCTTTTCGCGCGTGTCGATCAGCCGGCTGCGCACCGCGTCGAGCTTGAGCACGACGTCCTGCACCGCTTCGCGCAGCATTTCGCCCTGCTCGGTCAGAATGAGGCCGCGGGCGTGACGGTGAAAGAGCGGCGCGCCCAGGTCCTGTTCGAGCGCGCCGACTTGCCGGCTCACCGCGGATTGGCTCAGTCCCAACGTCTCGCCGGCGTGGGTGAAGGAACCGGCGTCGGCCGCGGCCTGAAAAATGCGCAGCTTGTCCCAGTCCATCGCTTCCTCTCCCGCTCCCAGCCATTACCATGGCGGGCTTCATTTTGGAGACCGCGACGCGGGATGCGCGACGGCGAACTCACTCGTTCGAGACTTCGTATAGCAAGTTTTGCGCCCGATTACTCGGCCGCCTTGCGCGCCGGCGCCTGCAGGGCGAGCCAGCGATCGGCCTCGAGCGCCGCCATGCAACCAAGCCCGGCGGCGGTGACGGCCTGGCGAAAGAAATCGTCGGCGACGTCGCCGGCGGCGAAAACGCCTTCGACGCTGGTCGCGGTCGAGCCCGCGGTCGTCAACACATATCCGTTCGGCTTGAGCGCGAGTTGGCCGCGCACCAGTTCGTTCGCCGGCGCGTGGCCGATCGCAACGAAGACTCCCTCGGCGGCGATCTCCTCGCTCGCGCCGGTTCGCGTGTCGCGCAGCCGCACGCCCGTCACCTCGGGCGGGTCCCGCCGCCCGAGGATTTCGTCGACCGCGCGGTTCCATTTCACCGCGACATTGGGCCGCGCGGCGAGCCGTTCGCAGAGGATCTTTTCCGCACGGAACGAATCGCGTCGATGAACGACCGTGACCTCGGCGGCGATGTTGGAAAGATACAGCGCCTCTTCAACGGCGGAATTGCCGCCGCCGACCACGATCACCTTCTTGCCGCGAAAAAAGAAGCCGTCGCAGGTTGCGCAGGCCGAGACGCCGAAGCCCTTGAACGCCTCCTCGCTCGGCAGGCCCAACCATTTGGCCTTGGCGCCCGTGGCGAGAATGATCGCGTCGGCGGTCAGCGTTCGGCCGCTGTCGCACTGGATGCGGAAAGGGCGCTGGCCGAGGTCGAGCGACGTGACGAATTCGCTTTGGATGCGCGCGCCGACATGCTCGGCTTGCGCGCGCATCTGCTCCATCAGCCAGGGGCCCTGGATCGGCGCGGCGAAGCCGGGATAATTCTCGACGTCGGTGGTGATCATCAACTGGCCGCCCGGCTCGAAGCCGCTGAGCAGCAACGGCTCGACCATCGCGCGCGCGGCGTAGATCGCCGCGGTGTAGCCCGCCGGACCGGAACCGATGATGACGAGACGTTCGTGGGCCGCGTAGGGGAGGGACATGCGAACCTCTTTGTCGAACCGGCGAACGCGCGGTTAGGGCGCGCCGGGGAGAAGACGGCAAAGCCGGCGCCATATATGGGCGCCGGAGCGGTTCCGGCAATATGCGCGCGCCTGAGAATAACCTGCGCGCCGTCGCTTGCAATCGCGGGAAAAATGTCGCGTCATGGGCGGCGCATGGAGGTTCGCATGCTCATCTTGCGATCGTCGTCCGCTTCGCCCTTCGGCCGCAAAGTCAGGATCGCCGCGGCGATGCTCGGCTTGAGCGAGCGGATCGAAATCGTCGCCGCCGACACCGGCGATCCCGAAGACTCGCTGCGGCGGCAAAATCCGCTCGGCAAGATTCCGGCGCTGATCGGCGAGGACGGCGAAGCGATTTTCGACAGCCGCGTCATTGTCGAATATCTCGATTGGCTCGCAGGGGCGGGCTCGGGAGTCCTCTTTCCCGGCGATCCAGCGGCGCGGTTCCGGGCGCTGACGCTTCAGGCCTTGGCCGACGGAATCACGGATGCCGCGATTTTGCAGGTCTTCGAACTGCGCCATCGCGATCCTGCGCTTCGATCGGCCAAGTGGCTCGATTATCAGGCGGACAAGGTGACGCGGGCGCTCGCGGCGCTGGAAAGGCGCCCGCCGGAGGCTTCGGCGCGCAACATCGGCGCGATCGCTCTGGCCTGCGCGTTCGGCTATCTCGATCTGCGCTTCGAGGGGCTGTGGCGCTCCGCCCATCCCCGCCTCGTCGCCTGGCTCGAGGCGTATTCGGCCGGGGTTCCCGCGTTCGAGGCGACGCGTTTCCGTGGCTGACGGCGCGACCGGCGCCGAAAAAAGCCCGGCGGGCCTCCCCGCCGGGTTCGAATACGAAAGACCGATCGCCTCAGAACTTGTAGTTCAGGCCGGCGCGCACCAACGACATGTCCAGGCCGCTCTTTTCGACGCCCGGAGTGCCGCCGAAGTAGCTCTTTTCGTAGAATGGCGCGTAGAGATATTCGGCCTTGGCCGAGATGTTGTTGGTGAAGGCGTATTCCACGCCGCCGCCGATGACGCCGCCGTTGCGCCAATCGGACTGCGAGCCGATCCCCGCATAACTGGCGTTCATCTCCGCTCCGGCGTAGCCGCCGGTCACGAAGAGCAGGGCGCGATCCACCGCGAAGCCGGCGCGCGCGCGCACGGTCGCCAACGAGTCGATGTCCGTCTTATACGGGGCGATCGCGTTCACGCCGTTCCTGTTCACGTCGGCCCAGTCGAGGTCGCCTTCCACGCCGGCGACGAACTGGCCGATCTGATAATTGTACCCGGCGGTGCCGCCGATCAGGCCGCCGGACGGCGAGCGGAAATTCGAACCCGTCAGGTTGCCGAACTCATAGCCGCCGTTCACGCCGATATAGAAGCCCGTCCAAGTGAAGGGCGGAGGAACGTAGGCGGGCGTGGGCGGCGGGGGCGCCTTGCGGGTGGGCAGGTCGGCGGCCAAAGCGCTCGTCGCGACGCCCGCCAGCAACGCGGCCAACAGAAATTTCTTCATCGCAATCTCCTCGTTACAAACCATAACGGAGGGAACTCCAACCACCCCGCCGGCATGAAAATCATATAGAGGAAATTTTGTCGGAAGTCTGTTGCCTCAGCATCACAATCCTTCTGTCCAGTGTGGCGCGAATCTGGCAATAATATGTAAGTATTTTGATTGCAAAGTTAGCCAATTTACAATCATAGTTCAGCGCACTAACGTCGCTTCATTCGCGAGCGAGGTCGCCAATAGCCGATGACGAACGAAATCAAAATTGGTAAACGATTTATTTACATCGGGCTCTATCCTGAAAGTCGCCACATTTTCGTAGCCGATTTGACCGCGAATCCGTCGCGCCGACACATTGACGGCCACAAAGGTCGAGAGAAAGCGGCGCGGCCAATCGGCGCGCGGCGACAAAATAAAGCGTCGTGGCGAGCGGCGTCGGCGAGCCCATCGGCGATCGCGCTGGACAGGACGGCAAGGATCGGCGCGCTCAGTCCGCCGTCGGCAATCTTCGCATGACGAATTCGATCTGGCCGTCCGCGCATTCGCGCCAGAACTCGATTTCGGTCATGTAGGCGGCCTTGGGATAGCGCTCGAACCATTCGCGCGCTTTGGCGCACGCTTGCGGACGCGGCAGGCGAAAGGATTCACGCCGCCACATATCCGCGTCCGGACTGCGTTTCCGGCGCTCGGCGCGTCGCTTGGCGACGCGCTCGACAAGGTCGATGGGGCTGTTGCGGCCGATCGCCATTCCCGCCTCCTCGCCTCGACCCTAGCGCGCTCCGACGCGCTTGGGGAGTCGCAAAGGCATGGCAGCGCGGCGCTATGCGATCGACGGCGCCAACCTCGGGCGCGCGCTCTGGTCCCCCGATTCCGACGATCGTCGGCGAAGGCGGAGGCGTCGACGGCTCTCTCGGCCGTCGAGCTACTTCCGTTTCTGCTCGCTCTGCTTTTTCCCGGTCTCCGCGCGCGTTGGGGCGCTCTCATTCGCCGGAGAGCGCAGATGCGCCCATTCGGTTTGGAGGGCGGTCGCGAGGCGCGCGTCGTAGACGCCTTCGGGCCACAGAAGCCTCAAAGTTCCGTCCTGGCCTTTCTCCTGCGCGCTGACCAGGCCAGCGACGCGCGCGTCGCGGTCGGCGATGTCGGGCCGCAGCAGGAAATCCAGCAACGCGTAGGCCTCGTCCGGATGGGGCGCGTCGCGCGGAATCGCGAAGGCGTCGATCGACATCGCGGCGCCCTCTCTGGGCAGAGCGAAGCGGATATCCAAGGGGGTGTCGCCTTCGCGGCTGCGCGCGCTGGCGGCTTCCGCTTCGCCGGCGTCGCCGACGGAAAGGCACGCCGCGCCTTTCGCCAGCGCGCCGACGACGTCGCGCGCCGGGAACGCGCGCGCCGCCTGCCGCGCGCGGGCGAGAAAGACGCCCGCGTTCTTGACGTCGTTTGCATTCGCTCGGGCCGGAATGACGCCGAGCGTCCGCCAAGCCGCGATGAACAGCGCGTCGCGCGCGTCGGGCAGGACGATGCCGCAATCGGCCATCTTGCGCGTCTCGTTGGGCACGAACAGGCTCGCCCACGAGAACGGCGGCCCGCCGAGGCGTTTGGCGGCCTTCTCCGCGTCATAGAGGAGGCCGGTCGCGAACCAGCCGACGGGGACCGCGTAAGCGCCGCTGGGGTCATAGGCGGCGAGTTTTTCGGCGACGAGCGGCTGGATGGCGCGCGCGTTGGGGATCCGCGCCTTGTCGAGCTTGCCCAAGGCGCCCAGGCCGATCTCGCGGGCGAGCGTCGGCCCGGAGAGGACGACGAGATCGTAAGGCCCCTCGCGCCATTTGCCGGCGACGCCCGCCGGTCCGTCGTAGGCGTCGTAGGCGACCTCGTGGCTGCTCGCGCGTTCGAATTCCTCCAGCGCCTGCGGGTCGAAATAATCGGCGAGCGCGAGCAGCCGCACGATCTTCGGCTTGGGCGGCGCGGGAGGGATGAACGGCGATACGCTCTGAGCGAACGCGCCTTGAGCGAACGCCATCGCCGCCGCCAGGATCAGCGCCCGGATCATGACGCGTGCGCCGGCATGGCGACCGCGCTCAGACGATCGAGCGCGCAGTCGAGCGTCGCGTCGCGCTTGGCGAAACAAAGACGCACCACCGTTCGAACAGGATTCTCGGCGTAAAACGCCGACACCGGGATCGCCGCGACGCCGTGCTCTTCGACCAGCCAGCGGCAGAACGCGACATCGTCGTCGCGCCCCAGCGCGGCGATGTCGATGGCGAGGAAATAGGTTCCCGCGCTTTCCAACACGTCGAAACCTCGCGCCTTCAGGCCGTCGCTGAAACGGTCGCGACTGCGCTGGAACGCCACGCGCGTCTCGGCGAAATAAGCGTCGTCCTTCATCAGCCCGTAGGCGACGGCGGCCTGCAGGTTCGGCGGCGTGGCGAAGGTGATGAATTGATGGGCCTTGGCGAGGACGCGCAGGATCGGCGCGGCGGCGCAGACGAAACCGACTTTCCATCCGGTGAGCGAAAAGATTTTTCCCGCCGAACCGATCTTGACGGCGCGTTCACGCATGCCCTTCATCGCCATCAGCGGAATGTGCCGGCGCGAATCGAAAATCACGTGCTCCCAGACTTCGTCGCACAGCGCGACGACGTCGTGCTCGACGCAGGCCCTGGCGAGGATTTCCAGCGATTGGCGGCCGTAGACCACGCCGGCCGGATTGAGCGGATTGTTGAATAGAACGACGCGCGTGCGCGGCGAGAACGCCGCTTCGAGATCGGCCTCGTCGAAGGTCCACAACGGCGGTTTCAGCGTCACGAATCGCGCGACGCCGCCGGCGCGCCGCACCAGCGGCAGGTAGGCGTCGTACATCGGCTGGAACAGCACGACTTCGTCGCCTGGCTCGATCAAGGCGAGCAAAGCGCCGGCGAGCGCCTCGGTCGCCCCGGAGGTCACCATCACCTCGCTCTCGGGGTCGAGCGCGAGCCCCTGGAAGCGCCGGTAGTGGTGGGCGATCGCCGCACGCAGCTCGGGCAGGCCGAGCATCGGCGGGTATTGGTTCCAGCCGTCGAGCGCCGCGTCGGCGGCCTTGGCGCGCACGTCCCGCGGACCCGAGTCGTCCGGGAAGCCCTGGCCGAGATTGATCGCCTTGCGCTCGCGCGCCAGACGCGACATCGCCTCGAAAACGCTGGTGCCGAGTTCGGAAAAAATCGAATTCATCGGGGCCCTTCGTGCGCCGTGCGCCGCCTCGTTCTAGGGCGCGGACTGATCGGCCCGCAACCAAATTCGGATCGACGCGAGCTCGATGAAGCCCCGATAATTGGCCGCCGGCCTGTCGCATCGGGCCACGCCGCGCTTGCTTGGCTCGACCTTGTTGAAAGACCGTTCAACCGGGTCGCGGGCGCGGCTTCGAGGCGGACTAAGGCAAGCGGGCGGCGCGCACAATCGGGCACAAACAGGTCCTTACTCGATTTGGGCTTCGATGAGCGCTGGACCCCTCTCGGCGATTGCGCCGGCAAGTTCAGCGTCGAAACTTTCGGCCGTGTCGCAGCGGATCGCCGGCATGCCGAAACCCTTTGCAAGCGACGACCAATCCATTTGCGGATCGCCAAGGTCGAGCAACCGCCGAGCCCGCGGGCCGGCGTCGCCGGATTTCGTGCGGGCCAGTTCGATATTCAGGATTCGATAGGCGTGATTGGCGAATACGACGACCACGACATCGAGATTCTCACGCGCCATGGTCCACAGGCCCTGGATGGTGTAAGCGCCGGCCCCGTCGCCGGCCAGGCAGAGCGCTTTGCGTCGCGGCGAGGCGATGGCGGCGCCGACGGCGACAGGAATGCCTTGCCCGATGGCGCCGCCGGCGAGGCACAGCCAGTCGTGCGGCCGCGCGCCCATGGTCTGCATGTAGATGGGTAGACCACTGGTCACGGCGTCCTCGGAGACGATGGAATGCTCCGGCATGTGCCGGGCGATCGACATGCCGATCGACTCGGCGGTCAAACTTCCGGTCGGGGCGCCGTCGCAGACGAAGCGCTCGGCGACAGCCGGACGCGCGGGCGCGCAAAGTTCATCGGCAAGCGCCTGCAGCGCGAACGTTGCGTCCTCTTCGGGCGTCGCCAGCCTCTCCAGCGCGCAGCCTTCCGGGACCAGCATGCTCGGGGCGCCAGGATAAGCGAAAAACGCGACCGGGGCCTTGGTCGAAGCCAGCGCCATGAGATCGACGCCCTGCAGACTGGCGAGCGCCATCTCGCCGAAATAGGGCAACCGCTTGGGCGCGTAGCGACCGGCACCGCGAGGCTGACGGGCGAAAAACGTGTCGGTCGCGACACGCACGCCGCAGAGCGCGATGCGACCGGCCGCAATGACGCCTTGCTCGCTGAGCGCGCCGGAGCCCAAAAGAATCATCGGCTTTTTCGCAGCTTTCAGCGCCTCGGCGATTTTCCGGGTCCGTCCCGCGTCCGGCCTGGCGCGGGCCGGCGCCGTGACGACGGGTCCGACCCCGCTCGCTTCGGACCAGGCGCAGTCGGCGGGCAGGATCAGGGTCGCCGGGCCGCCGGCGCCGGTCTGGCTGGCTGCAATCGCTTCGGATGTCAGAGCCACCGCCTCGTCGGGCGTCTCGGCGGTCTTGACCCAGATCGAGTTTGGCCAGGCCAGAGCAGCGATGTTTGAGGCGAGCGGCGCGTCCAGCGCGCGGTGATATGTGGCGTGATCGCCGACGATATTGACGATCGGAGAATGGGCGCGCCGCGCGTTATGGAGGTTCGCAGACCCGTTCGCCAGACCGGCGCCGAGGTGCAGCAAAGTCGAGGCCGGCTTGCCTGTCATCCGAGCGTAGCCATCGGCCGCGCCGGTCGCGACGCCCTCGAATAGGCACAGAACGGACCGCACCCGCCGTTCGCGGTCAAATGCCGAGACCACCTGCATTTCGCTGGTGCCGGGATTGGCGAAACAGACCTCCACGCCGTTGTCGGCGAGGGTCCGCAGGATGGCCTCGGCGCCGTTCATCGTTTTTGCTCCTTGGTTCGAAAGGCTTTGGATTGCGTCGTCCGGCGTCGCGCCCAAACACGACGCGATGCTCGCGACCAAGGCGAACAAAGAAGCGCGGGTTCAACCGTCGCTCCTTGCGGAGGACTTTTCATCGAGTCGGAGTTTATCCCCTCGCCTCGACGGCCGCCTTGATTTTCTGCACATGCGCTTCCGCGTCGATGATCGGATTCGCCAGCCCTCGGCGGTCCACAGCTTGCTCATGCGCATGGAATTCGCGCACTTTCCCAACGACGGACCAAAGATCGATTTTAGCCACGGGATCGAAGCTCTTTTGTCGGCTCACGGCCGGGCGTCGGCTACGCCAATCGGGAAAGCGCGCATTGCATTGCGGCCCTGCGCATGACACCAACGCGCATGGATTCGTTCGTCGCTCCCGTCTTCGAATGCCGCGCCGCGCTCGTTCTCGGCGGCGCGCGTTCCGGCAAGAGCCGTTACGCGCGGGCGCTCGCCGAGGCGAACGCGCCGCAGCGGCTTTATGTCGCGACGGCGTCGGCGGGGGACGCGGAAATGGCGGCGCGGATCGCTGGCCATCGCGCCGAGCGCGGGACGGGCTGGCGGACGCTGGAGGAACCTCTGGAACTCGCCGCCGCGTTGCGCGCGGAGGCGCGAGAAGGACAGGCGATTGTCGTGGATTGCGTGACGCTTTGGCTCAGCAACGTCCTCCTCGCCGACCTCGACCCGGCCGAGAGAATCGCTGATCTGATTGACACAATCGCCGCGCTCGACGGGCCGGCGGTGTTCGTTTCCAACGAGGTCGGGGCGGGCGTCGTCCCCGCGACGTCGCTCGGCCGGGCGTTCCGGGATTGGCAGGGCCGGGTCAATCAGGAACTGGCGCGCGGCTGCGACGCCGTGGCTTGGGTCGCCGCCGGCCTGCCGATATTGCTCAAACCAGCGCCGCGCCCGAATTTACGGCTGCGCTGAGCGGCGAAAACTTGCTAAATCTCCGGCGACTCAACGTGAGCCTGCGCTAGCGCCCCATGCTGCCCTTGTTTAGACGCCGAACGCCGGCGGCGCCGGTCGCGCTGATCGAGGTCGCGCACGCCGGGGAGGTGTTTTGCGTCGCCTTGAAGCGCCTGTCGACTTCGCGGCGGTTCACCTTGCGCGTGCGGGCCGCCACCCGCGACGTGCTGTTGACGATGCCCTCGCGCAGTTCGGTCCGCTCGGCGCGCGAATTCGCCGAGCGCCACGCGGCCTGGATCGGCGCGCGTCTGGCGCGCCTGCCGCGAGCCGTCGCTTTCGAGCCCTCGGCGGTGACGCCGCTGCGCGGCGTCAATCACACCATCGTCCATCGTCCCGACGAGCGCGGCGTCGTGTGGACGGAGACAGGCGCGCGCGGGCCGCTGATCTGCGTGACCGGCGGGAGGCCGCATATCGCGCGCCGCGTCGCCGATTTCCTCAAGCGCGAGGCGCGTAAGGACATCGAGGCGGCGGTCGCGCGTCACGCCAAGCGACTCGGAATCGCCCCGCCCCGCATCACATTGCGCGACACGGCGAGCCGCTGGGGCTCCTGTTCCTCGACCGGCGGACTGAATTTCTCTTGGCGGTTGATTCTCGCGCCGCCGGAAATTCTCGACTATCTGGCCGCGCACGAAGTCGCGCATATCCTCCACATGGACCATTCGCCGACGTTCTGGAAATTGACGCGTCGTCTCTTCCCTGAGACCGAATGCGCCGAGGCGTGGCTGAGGATTCACGGGCCCGCTCTGCACCGCTTCGGCGCGAGCGCGGGCTGAGGACGCCCTATCCGACGCCGTCGATCGCTTCGAGCAGCAGGGCGAGGTCCTGCGGTCGCGACAGCCGATGGTCGCCGTCCTTGATCAAGGTCAGCGTCACCGGATCGCCCGCCATATGCTCGACGATGGTCAGCGCGTGGCTATAGGGAACGTCATCGTCGCGCATGCCTTGCAGAATCCGCACCGGACAAAAGCTGCGCACGGTTTGGCCGAGCAGCGCGTGGCGGCGCCCATCCTCGATGAGTTCGCGGGTGACGCGGTAGGGCTGGTCGGAATAGGCCGAAGGGAGCTCCCAGACGCCCTCCTCGATGATCGCGCGCCGCTCCGCTTCGCTCGCGCGCGCCCACATCAGCGCCTCGGTGAAATCGACCGCCGGCGAGATGAGGACCATGCCGGCCAGGCGCGCCGCTTCTCCGGCGGCCGCCAGCGCGCGCGCGATGAGAAGGGCGAGATAGCCGCCCATCGACGATCCCGCCAGGATTTGCGGCCCGCTCGTCTCGGCGCGAATCGCGGCCAGGCTTTCCTCGAGCCAGCGCGAAACAGTCCCGTCCTCGAACCGGCCGCCCGACGCGCCGTGGCCGGAATAATCGAAACGCAGCAGCGCCTGGCCGCGCCGGGCGCAATGTTCATCGAGCGCGGACGCCTTCGCCGAGGACATGTCGGACTTGAATCCGGCGAGCCAGACGATTCCGGGCAAGCCGCCGCGCACTGGCGCGCGGCGGCGAAAGGCGATAGGGCGCCGCAGCGCGCTATCGCCGACTTCGAGGAATTGCGGTTCGTCTTGGTTCACGCTTCAATCGTCCCCATGATTCGTTCGCGCTTCTTGGCCGCAGCGAAGCGCCCGACCGCGCCTTCGGGCGCCGAGGACTTGGCCGACGGCGCCGCGCTCGTCAATGCCGCTGCGTCGGTTCGGGCGGCGCCGCGCCGATCCTCGCCACGGCGGACGAACGCGTGAGCGCCGCGGCCCTCGCCCCGTTCGGCCGCGCCGAGCGCTCTTCGCTCGCGGGCCGCACGATCCTGCAAATCATTCCGCGGCTCGACGCGGGCGGCGCCGAACGCACGACCATCGATGTCGCCGCCGCTTTGGCGCGGGCCGGCGCGCGCGCGCTGGTGGCCTCGGAAGGCGGCCGCCTAGCGAGCGAACTGCAGGCGGTCGGCGGCCTGCTGACGCCGTTTCCGGCCGCGACCAAGAATCCGCTGGCGATGGCGCTGAACGTGCGGCGCTTGGCCCGGTTCATCGCCGAGGAGCGCGTCGATCTCGTTCACGCGCGTTCGCGCGCGCCGGCCTGGGTCGCGCTCGGCGCCTGCCGCGCGACCGGTCGACCTTTCGTCACCACCTATCACGGCGCCTATAGCGGACGCTCCGCGCTCAAGCTGCGCTACAATTCGGTGATGGCGCGCGGCGACGTCGTGATCGCCAATTCCCAGTTCACCGCCGACGAGATCGCGCGGCTCTACCCGTTCGCGCGCGGGCGCTTGCGCGTCATTGCGCGCGGCGCGGACTTGCGGCGTTTCGCGCCGAGCGCGGTCGAGCCGGCGCGGGTGGCCGGCTTGCGCGAGGCCTGGCGCGTCGCGCCGCACGAGCGCGTCGTGCTCGTCGCCGCGCGGCTGACGGAGTGGAAGGGCCAGAAGGTTCTCATCGAGGCGGCGCGATTGCTCAAAGCGCGCGGGCTCGAGGAGGTTCGCTATGTCCTGGCCGGCGACGCGCAAGGGCGGGAGGCCTACGCGCGCGAACTCGACGCGCTGATCGCAGGCGCGGGGCTGACGGGGGTCGCCTCGAGGGTCGGCCATTGCGCCGACATGCCCGCGGCGCTCATCGCCGCGAGCGTGGTCGCCGTGCCCTCGACAGAGCCCGAAGCGTTCGGGCGCAGCGCGGTCGAAGCGCAGGCGATGGGCGCGATGGTCGTCGTTTCCGATTCCGGCGCGGCGCCGGAAACTGTCCTGGCGCCGCCGCAGACGCCGGAGCAGGCGCGCACCGGCTGGCGCGTGCCGCCCGGCGACCCGCCGGCGCTCGCCGAGGCGCTGATGAGCGCGCTGAACCTCGGCGCCGCCGCGCGCGAAGCCCTCGCCCAGCGCGCGCGCGCCCATGTCGAGCGCCATTTCTCGCTGGAGAAAATGACCGGCGACACGCTGGCGGCCTACTTGTCGGCGCTCGGGGAATAGAGCGCCTGCGCTTCGCTCTATTTGATAAACGAGCCGTCGCGCAGGTCCGTCAGCGCCTGGCGGATTTCGGCCTGGGTGTTCATGACGATCGGGCCGTGCCAGGCGATCGGTTCGCGCAACGGGCGGCCGGAGACCAGGAGGAAGCGGATTCCCTCCTCGCCCGCCTGAACGCTCACTTCGTCGCCCGAATCGAACACCACCAGCGAGCGATTGCCGACTTCATCGCGCACGATGACTTCTTCGCCGCCGACCAGGTTCTCGCGCAGCGCGCCGAAGGGCGCCGAGGCGCCGTCGAACGAACCGGAACCCTCGAAAATATAGGCGAAGGCCTGGCGGTAGGTCTCCACCGGCAGGGTCTTGCGCTTGCCCGCGGGCACGAAGACGTCGAGATAGCGCGGGTCGGCGGCGACTTCGTCGACCGGCCCCGCCTTGCCCCAGAACTCGCCGCAGATCACCCGCACGCGCGTTCCGTCGTCGTCGACGATTTCCGGGATGGCAAGGCTCGGCACGTCCTGATAGCGCGGCGCCGTCATTTTCAGGCTCGAGGGCAGGTTGGCCCAGAGCTGAAAGCCGTGCATGCGGCCGAGATCATCGCCCTTGGGCATTTCCTGATGCAGGATTCCTCGGCCCGCGGTCATCCATTGCACGTCGCCGGCGCCGAGCACGCCGGCATTGCCGAGGCTGTCGCCATGCGCGACGGAGCCGGCGAGCACATAGGTGATCGTTTCGATGCCGCGATGGGGATGCCAGGGAAAGCCGGCGATGTAGTCGCTGGGCTGGTCGCCGCGAAAATCGTCCATCAGCAGGAACGGGTCGAAATCGGCTGTGTCGCCGAAGCCGAAGGCGCGCCGCAGCCTGACGCCGGCGCCCTCGAGGGTGGGCTTGGATTGGCTGACGCGCTTGACGGGGCGGATGGACATGAGGGAGCCTCTCGGGCGTTGCGGAGCGCCCGATTTGGGGATCGCGCGCGAACATTTCCAGCCTGCCTTATTGCATTTTTGCAAGTGTCGCTCGCGCGTTTCGTTTATCTACGGGTGCCCGCCGAGAATTTCCGTCGCCGCGGCGCCGGCGGCGACGGCGCGCGCGAGGCAGTCCTCGATCGCCAGGCCTTGCAGACGCGCGGCGAGGAAGCCTGCGACGAAGGCGTCGCCGGCGCCGGTGCTGTCGAGCGCCTTCGCCGGCGGCGCGGCGACGCGCCAGCGCTTTTCGCCTTGCCAGGCCTCGCAACCCGCTGCGCCGCGCTTGATCACGACGAGGGGGTAATGGGCGCTCAGGCGCGCGCCTTGCAGCTCGAGGTCTTCCGTTCCCGCCAGCACGGCCGCTTCTTCGCCATTGGGGAACAGCATCGCCGCGCCGCGCGTCCAGGCGAGGAAATTCGCCGCGCCGACTTCGCGCAAAAATTCGGCCGAGGCGGGATCGACGCCGACGGGCTTGCTTTGCGCCCGGCGCATCACGTCGCGCGCAGCGGCGCGCGGGCTCGACGCGAAGAAGGAATAGCCGGAGAGGTGGATGAGGTCGGCGCCGGCGATCAGCGGGTCGTCGACATCGCCGGCTTCGAGCGCGTCGTTGGTGCCGCGATCGGTGAGGAAACTGCGCTCGCCCGAGGGGTCGACGAGCGCGATCAGCCGGCCCATTTGCCGGGCCGAATCCCCGGCCAGATGGGCGTCGACGCCGGCGCGGCGAAAGCGGGCGGTTTCACGCCGGCGATCGGCGGCGCCCACGCGGGCGACGAAATCGACCTTGACGCCGAAATGGGCGAGCCAGACCGCTTGATTGGCCGCCGACCCGCCGGGGCGCTCGGCGATCCTCGCGCGCCGATCCGAGCCGACGGCGACCGGCCCTTCGAGGCGCACGACAAGATCGACCATGACGTCGCCGACGACCAGCGCTCGCGGCGCGCTCATCCCGACAAGCGCGATAATTCGACCGCGACCTGCGCCGCGAGAATGGCGTTGTTCTCGACCAGCGCCATATTGGCCGCCAGGCTTTGCCCGCCGGTCAATTCGACGACCCGCCCGAGCAGGAACGGGGTGACGTCCTTCCTGGCGATTCCTTGCGCCTTGGCTTCGGCCACCGCTTCGGCGATGCGCGCTTCGACGACGTGCGCGTCGAGCGCCTTGTCCTCGGGGATCGGGTTGGCGATCAGCAGGCCGCCGGGGCCGATTTCCCGCTGAAGGCGGATCATGCGCGCGAGGTCGTGCAGGCCGTCGCAACGGTGATCGAGCTTGACGCCGCTCGACCGCGCGTAAAAGGCGGGGAATTCGTCGCAGCGAAAACCGCAGATCGCGACGCCATGGGATTCGAGGTATTCGAGCGTCTTGTCGATATCGAGGATCGATTTCGCGCCGGCGCAGACGACGGCGACCTTGGTGCGCGCGAGTTCGACCAGATCGGCCGAAATATCGAAGGTCTCCTCGGCGCCGCGATGCACGCCGCCGACGCCGCCGGTGGCGAAAATCTCTATTCCCGCGAGTTCGGCGATGTACATCGTCGCCGCCACCGTCGTTCCCGCCGCGCCGTGACGCGCCACGACGGCGCTGAGATCGCGCCGCGACGCCTTGACGACGCCTCCCGAGAGAAGGCTCAGCGCCTCCAATTCGGCGCGGTCGAGCCCGACCTTGAAGCGGCCGTCGACGACGGCGATGGTCGCCGGCGTCGCCCCTTGCGCGCGCACCGCGTTCTCCAGCGTCACGGCCGTGCCGAAATTCTCGGGGTAGGGCATGCCGTGGGTGATGATCGTCGATTCGAGGGCGACGATCGGCTGCTTGCCGGCGAGCGCGTTGGCCGCCTCCGCCGACAAATCCAACAACGCCTTCGCGGCCATGCCTCTCGCCTTCATTTCCTACCGCGCCGGAGCGCGGGGAGGTCCGTCCTGATTACCAGCATTCGCAGGCGGCGATCAAACCCGTCGGGCTCAAATGCGCTCCTTCAAGCCGTTGGCGTTCGCCGGCCCCTCCCGCGCGTGCCCCTTTACGCGCGGCCCCGTTGGGATAACGTGGGCCGCAAGACGCCAGATTCGGACCATGGACGAGCGCAAAACCGATCACCTCAAGCCGGTCCCGCCGAGTTTGCAGGCGGCGATTCGGCGCGCGCGCGTCGAGAGCGCCGAGCAGAGCCAGGCGGTCGCCGACCTCAGGGAGGCGGAAGTCGCGCGGCTCGAATTGTTGCTCGAGGCCATTCGTCCGGTCCTCGATCAGGCGCCCGAAGGCGTCGAGCTGTTCGATCCCGGCATCGCCTACGGCGAGCGGCCGAGGCTGTTCCTCGATATGATCGGCTTCGTCGATATGGGCCACGATCGGCGCACCTATCGCTTTTTCCAGGACACGCGCCATGGCCGCGTCCTGATTGCGGAAAGCGCGCTGGTGGAGCGGATCGTCGCGGCGATGACCAATTACATCGCGCGCCGACTGGTCGAACGCGAACAGGCGCTCGCCTCGGACTGGCGCAGCAAGGAGGCGGGCGCGAACGGCGCCAGGCCGGGCGCCCGGGCGTTGCGAGGCGCCGGCGCGGCGCGCTTGAAAGACGGGCCAGGCCCGCCCGCCGACGCCGCAGCGACGGGCCCTCCGGTCGATGGCCGCAGATGGCTGGCCGTAGCCGGCGATCTGTTCAGTTTTGTGCTGTTGACGCTGGGCTCGATCGCATTCATCGCGCTGGTTTGCCTGGGCGCCTACGCCGCCTGGAACGCCTGGGGGCGCGCGCTGTGGACGGCCCGGTTCGGGGCGCCGCCGATCTAGATCGCCGGCGCCTCGCGCTCGCCGATGGCGTCGCCGCCCGGCAGCATGCCGCGCGCGCGAACGCCGACGCGCCAGAATTCGCCGACGCGCTCCAGGCGGATCAGGTGATAGGCGGCGCGTTGGCGCAGGTTCGGCGACGCCGCGGCGGCGGACGCGACGCCGATAATGGGGATGCGTCCGCCCTCGACGCGCGAGGCCGCGGACGGAAGATAATGAACCATACGCTTATGCGCGTGGCCGTGCAGGATCGCTTCGGCGCCGAGACGGCCGACGACGGCCTCGAGCGCGCGCGCGTCGGTCAATCCGCGCAGCCGCGAATAGCCGCGCGAAAGCGGGGGGTGATGGATCAAGATCACGCGCGCCAGTCCGCGCGCGCCGGTCCGCTGAAGCAGTTCGCCGAGTTCGGCGATCTGCCGCGCGCCGAGGCGCCCGGTCGCCGTCAGCGGTCCGCTCGGCGCGCCCGAGTTGAGGCCGATCAGCGCGACTTCGCCGCGCACGCGCAGGAAGGGAAACCGATCGCGCGCCTCGGCGCCCGCGTCGCTCGACGTCCACGGCGCGAAGGTCGCGGCCAGACCCCCCAACGCGTCGCGCACGTAAGCGTCGTGATTGCCCGGCGTGAAACTGACGTCGATCGGCTCGCCCAGCGCGCGCATCCACGCCGCGGCGCGGCGGAACTCGGCGGCGAGACCGATATTGACCACGTCGCCGGTCATCGCGACATGATCGGGCGACTGCGCGCGCAGGTCCGCCACCAGCCGCGCCAGCATCGCCATGTCGTTGAGGCGCTCGCGGCCACGCCTCCAGTTGAGGTAGCCCATGACGCGCTTGAGCCGCAGCTCGCGAAGGCCGGGCCAAGGCACGGGCCCGAGATGGGCGTCGGAAAGATGCGCGATGGTGAAACTCATGGACAAGTCGATTCCGAGTTGGGCCTCGCGCCCGCGGCGACTGACGCTCGCGCCGGGGCGCGCTAGGGTCCGACGACGCAGAGACCCTTAGGGAGACGAATTTGCCGACGCAAGGACAAAGCCGACGCTCCCTTCGCGAACGCCTGACGACGCGGCTCGCGCATATAAGCTTTCTCCTGATGCGGCCGATGACGCTGGGCGTTCGGGCGGCCGTCATCGATGGCGATGACCGCGTCCTGCTGATCAAGCACACCTATGTCGCGGGCTGGCACCTGCCGGGCGGCGGCGTCGAGGTCGGCGAGACAGCCGAGAGCGCGCTGACGCGCGAACTCGTCGAGGAGGCCAACGTCGTCCTCGAAGCGCCGCCGGCGCTGCACGGGCTGTTCCTCAACGCCCATGCCTCCCGGCGCGATCACGTCGCGGTCTATGTGGCGCGCCGGTTTCGCGTCACCGCTGAACGCGCGCCGGACCGCGAGATCGTCGCGACGCGCTTCTTTGCCCGCGACGCCCTGCCGCCCGACGCTACGCGCGGGACTCGGGCTCGCCTCGACGAGATTTTCGGCGGCGCGCCGATCTCGGCGCTCTGGTGAGCGCTTGGGGCGCGCTCTTCCGCGCGCGGCCGCGCCCATGCTAAAGCGCGCCTCGCCCTTCTCGATTCCTCAAGAGCCCCTCATGACCGAATTGTCGCTCGTCCTCGCACCGGAGGCGCCCGCCGACGGGGAAGCGATTCTTCGGCTCAATGAGCGGGTGTTTGGGCCGGGCCGTTTCGCCCGCACCGCCTATCGCGTTCGCGAAAGGACGGCGGCGGACCCGTCGCTGAGCTTCGTCGCGCGCGTCGGCACGCTGCTGGTCGGCGCCAACGCGATGACGCCGATTCTGATCGGCTCGACGCCGGCGCTGCTGCTCGGGCCGCTGATCGTCGAGCCGGTGTTCCGCAGCCAGGGCATCGGCGAGGCGCTGGTGACGCGCTCGCTCGAAGCCGCCAAGGCGGCCGGCGCGAAATTGGCGATCCTCGTCGGCGACGAGCCCTATTACGCGCGCATGGGCTTCACGCGCGCTCCCGCTGGCCGCATCGTCCTGCCCGGCCCGGTCGACCCCGCGCGCGTGCTCTATTGCGAATTGCAGCCGGGCGCCTTCGAAGGGGTGAGCGGCAAGGTCAGGGGGGCGTGAGGGGCTGGTGGTGAGAACCTGAGGGGTCGGTTCGCGGCTGCGCTCGCCGAGCGGCGCTATCTTGGTGCACGGTGGTTTGTTTTCAATCGCTTGCGTGACGATTTTCCGCCGCCTCACCGCGCCGCGGGCGCTTCGCCCGCCAGCCGGCGCCCGCCCTTTAAGGGGTTGAGTAAGTTGCTATCGTAATCTTGAATACGCCTGAATACCGTGAATTCACAAGCGTCTGCCGATGCCAACTACTCTACGGGTCGGAAGCCCAGACTGCGAGTCGAGGTTGGAAGCGCCGGAATTGTCGACTCTTCGACGCGCTTTGCGGTAGTGTGATTGAAATTGCGGCGTCCCGGCACCGGCGATGAGCCGTGAGACGTTATTTTCGCGTATGCCGAGGACATAATGACGTTCTGTGCATGTAATTTGGCGTACGTGAATGGCGATTGACATCAAGAAGTTCCTGCAACTCCAGAGTCGTTCGGCAGACGTCGTCGACTGTGCGGTCGCCGACAATTGCCGGTTCGACGAGCGAGCCGGCACAGACCGCTGGCGCAAATTCGAGGACCTTCTAAAAAAATTCGCCGTTGACCTCGACGCGATCGACTGGGCAGATTGGGGGGAGGCGCATAAGACTTATGTCGAGAGCTGTTGCAGCGTCCCGACCGGCTCCGTGCCCGACGCGTTTCTCGACATCAATAGCGCCGCGTGGTTGCCGCGCGCGGTCGGAGGCCAGCCGGTCGTGAGAATCGAAGAATTGACTCGGCCGCTGAAGGAGTCCGGTCTGACTTCGGCGGAATTCAACGACTTGTTGGCGCGCCACGACTCCGGCCGAGATGCGGACGCTCGGAACGCGGTCACTGCGTTCTTCGACGCTTGGAACCGAATGCGCGACTCGCGCCCCGCCTTCTGCGCGTTTAAAGACGAAGTCAGAGATGAAGCTGACGACCCGGACTGGCCTCACGCGCTACGTGACCGACTCGGGCTCGGCCACTATCCCCAACCGCGCGGCGCCGCCATTGACGTCGCGCTCATGGTCTACGATTTGAGCGACGCCATCGACCAACAGAAAGCGAGCGGAATTCCGGTCGCTTGCGCCCTTCCAACGGTGTTGGACGGCGGCATGCATCAATTCTTCTTCCCCGTCCCGCGAGAGCATCCGTTCGGCGCGACGGTGCATCTTGCGCCCGACAAAGCGGACATTCTGACCGCGGAACTGTTGCATTGCAGGATCAACTATAGGCGAAAGCATCTCGTGAAGCTGGGTCGGATCGAACGGCCGCACGGGGTTCACGGCCCGGCGTTGATCGAGGCTCGCGATTTGCATCTGCTTTCTTTACAAATCGAGTGTAACCGTGCGGACTTCGGCGAGCCCTTGAAGGGACGCGTATGATCGAACGTTGGCTGCAAACTTTTCAACGCGATCCGAGACATGCGGTCGACGTCCTGATGAGCGGCCGCGCGGGCGTCGGGTCGGACCTGCGCCTCGACGTTCCGGAGCTGCTGCACCAACTGTTTCCGGACAACGAGCGGATGGCGCCCGATCGGGCTCGGCTCGACGAGGCCTTGTTCGACTGGCTGTCGACAATGCGAAACGACTATTCGCGGCAGGTGGATCGGCTCGGCTTCGCCGTGTACGGAAAGCGGCTCGTCGACGCTCTCGTCGCGCTGCAATTGCTCGACTTGCCCGTCGCTCGGGATCGAATCCGGGCCGACTTGGACGCGTGGATTCGGGCGTTGGCCCCTTTGCGCCTCGCTCCGGAACGCGATCCTGGGTTGGAATGCTGGCGCTTGCTGACCTATGGCCAGCCCGACGCCGCGCTTGTCTCCTCGTGGCTGCGCCTCGCGACGGACCCACGTCCCGAGTACCTCGATGTCGCGTTGTCGGGACTGGAACGGTTTCCCACCGGGGGCGAGGCGAGCATAAACCAGACGCTCATGCTGCGAGCGTTGCTTCAGCATGCAGTGAGAAGCGCGACGAACGAACATGCCGCCAAAGATTTTTTCGATCGACGCTTTTCGGCCTTGCGCGGTCTGCGGGCGGCTTTTCCGCGCGGCCCCCAGTATTGGCGGGATGTGCTCGCTGACGCGCTCGACAGTTTCGAGACGCGCGATACGTCGCGCAGGCACCACGATTTCGTGGCGCTTCTCAAAGGCGAGCAGCAAAAAGTCCAACACGGTGCGCCACGCAAACGGACGCAGACCAGCCAGCACGTTTCCCTAGAGCAGGTCAACGCGCTGTTCGACGCCATCGACCGCTCCACCGCAGCGCCGGACGAACTGGCGCGCCGTCTTTTCGACGTGTTGGAGCGGAACTATCGATATGCTGAGGAGACGGGCGATAGCTATTACTTCACACGGACGCTGTGCCGGCTGGGAAGCCGCCTTCTGAAGCGCGGCGGTCTCGGAAAAAGTTCCGTCGCGCGCTTTGGGTCGATAATCGAACGCGCGCTCGCTTGGGCGCCGATGGATGCTCACTGCTGGATGTTGTGGAGCGACTGGTTCGCGAGGCAGGGCCACGAAGACGCTCACGAATGGACGCTGCGGGAGATGGCCAGGTTGTTTCCGGAAAACGAACCGGCCCGCGTTGAACTCGCGCGCCTGCTGATCGGGCAAGGCGAGGAGCATTGGAACGAGGCCGAAACCTGGCTACGCGAGGCGGCCGAGAGAAATCCGGACCATCCGCACTCCCGCGTCGAACTCGCGCGCCTGCTGATCCGCCGGGGAGAAGACCATTGGGACGAGGCCGAGCGCTGGCTTCGCGAGGCGGCGGAGAGAAATTCAAACAACGCGCCTTCGCGCGTCGAACTCGCGCGCCTGCTGATCCGCCGGGGAGAAGGCCATTGGGACGAGGCCGAACGCTGGCTTCGCGAGGCGGCCGAGCGAAATCCGGACCATGAGCACTCCCGCGTCGAACTCGCGCGCCTGCTGATTTGCCGAGGCGAAGCGCATTGGAACGAGGCCGAAACCTGGCTACGCGAGGCGGCCGAGCGAAATCCAAACAGCGAGCCTTCGCGCGTCGAACTCGCGCGCCTGCTAATCCGCCGGGGAGAGGACCATTGGGACGAAGCTGAGGATTGGCTGCGCAAAGTCCTGGCGGATAATCGCGACAGCGGGTCCGCGAATGTCGTGTTGGGCGCATTGTTGATACGAAGGGAACGACGGGAGGAGGCCGAGCATCTCCTCGGGACGTTCTCGAGCCGGCATCCGGAAGATCAGATCGCGCGCGACTTGATGGACCACTTGACTCAGGGGCGAGAGTTCGACTTTTCGGCTTTGGACGACCAGCTCCACGCTGACGGTTCGGGCCTCGAAGCTTCTGAGTCGGCGCCGCCTCGCGAACCTCTCGAACCGCCTGAGGCTGAACGCCCGCAGAATCAGCCGCAAACTTCTCATCTAGCCGCGCCGCCGTCGACGGCCGCCATCGAGGCGCCCGTGGAACGACTCGATTCGCAGACGCCCTCGACGCCCGAGCAGGCGCCAGCGTCGCGCGTTGTCGAGGCCACGCCCGCGGTCGCTCGCGAAATCCAAGATCGAGCGGAACCGAGAACGCCCGCGAAGGAAATCGAACGCCGCGGTCGGCTGTCCGCCGCGTTCCGTCGAGCTCAAATGGCGATCGCCCGCGGCGAAACCCCGGAAGCCGAAGTCATCGAGCGACAGGCGGCTCGTGGGGACACGCTGGCGGGATTCTATTTGCAGTGGCTCGAACCGAAGGAGGCGCCCGAGCCGCCGCCGCACGCGTGGGCCTGGAACGCTTGCCGATGCTGGCAGAATCAGGCGCCGGCCGCGGAATGGGGCCGCCTGGAACAGAAGTTCTTTGAACTCGCTTCGGAGACGGCCTTTCTCCATATGCTGGCGCGGCCGACGGATGACTTGGCCGAAAACGAGATTCCTCGATGGTTCGCGCGTTTTGCCGATGAGGAAACGTCTTCCTGGCCGCCGCGAACCGAACTGATGCGCACCCAGACCGAACGGCTCGACAAGGCCGATGAGCGTCAGCGCGACGATATTGCTCTGTCGGTATTGGCAAGCGCCGCTTTGGCGGCGCCCGAGTTTAGCGCTTACACGTCGCCCATAAAGAACCTGGGAACGCTTGATGCTTGACGTTGCCGCATGTCAATGTTCCACCCTCGTCAAGTAAGTCCACCTGAGACGTGACCCTTGCCGCGTCAATGATCGCCGAAAAGGGACCCAAATGGGCTGCTCCCCTTGGCTGAGACACGGCTAATTCGGTGACAAGGCGGCGCAAGATCGCGATGGTGTTTCCGCGTGAACGGGTCATGCTTTACCCGACCGCCCCCGCCGCGCGCAGCTTCGCGATCTCGCCCTCCGACAAGCCCAGTTCGCTCAAAACCGCGTCGGTGTGCTCGCCGAGGCGCGGCGCGGCGGTCTCGGCGGCGGCGGGTTCGCCGTCGATGACGAGCGGCGAGCGCACCGAAGGGGCGCTTCCGCCCCGCGCGCCGGTCGCGGGAAGATCGAGCCGCAGCCCGCGAGCCTGCACCTGCTGGTCGGCGAAGACTTGGGCGACCGTGTTGATCGGCCCGGCCGGCACGCCCGCGTCCTCCAGCGCCGCGAGCAGGGCCGCGCGGGGCATCGTTCGCGCCGCCGCGGCGAGGGCGGCGACGAACGGCTCGCGGTTGCGCACGCGGTCGGCGTTGGTCGCGTAAGCGGGATCGGCGGCGAGCGCGTCGAGGCCGAGGATGCGGCAGAATTCGCGCGTGTGGCGATCGGTGCCGGCGGCGACGATCAGCGGCCCGTCCGCCGCCTCGAACG
>Ga0326728_10005834_pt1 | contig 33948 bp, 34 predicted proteins | sample MB3enrmetagenome_FD_207602 | JGI IMG/M metagenome (GOLD analysis project Ga0326728, IMG submission 207602) | Lab enriched peat soil microbial communities from McLean, Ithaca, NY, United States - MB31MN | ecosystem: Environmental > Terrestrial > Soil > Wetlands > Peat | place: USA: New York...
GTATATCGCCATAAACCAAATAAGTCAAGATAAATATTCTAATTACATGACTACGACTCGACCCCGAAAATCGCGCAACTCTCCTGCATACAACGGTCTCAGTTAATTACCATGAGGAAGATCCGTCAGAGCAAATACAGCGTGGTGTTCTTCTTTGCGGCCTTGCTGCTCGGCTTACTTCTTACGCCCGAGCGGAGAATTCTCTTCTCGCGCTGGTTCCTGGCGAGCTGCGGAGTGTGCGGGCTGATTGCGCTGCCGAATTTCCTTTGGCAGGCGTACTACGGGTTTCCCATGCTGGAGTTGCTGCGCAATGGTCAGCACGGGAAAAACGTCATCGTCGGCCCCGCGCAATACATGTTGCAGGAACTTCTTATCACCAATGTGTGTCTTTCCCTGGTGTGGATCATCGGCCTGGTCTGGCTCTTGTGGAACGCGCGTCTGCGTTTTCTGGGTTACACGTACATCATCCTGATTGTCGTCATGCTCGTGCTGCATGGAAAACACTATTATCCTGCCGACGTATACCCGTATCTGATGGCGGCAGGGGGCGTAGCGATCGAAGCCTGGACAAATCGATGGAAAGCGCTTCGGCCGGTCTTGGCCACAGCTGTGATCCTTTCGGGGCTTGTTTTCATTCCCTTCGCAATGCCCATTTTGCCGGAAGAGAACGTGGTTTCATACTCAGAGCTGATAATGCGTGCGTTGCACATCCAGCGTCAGACGCTGGCCACAGAACACCAGCGTGCCCCTGCCCTTCCGACGGATTGGGCGGATATGCACGGCTGGCCCGAACTGGCCGCGGTCGTCGGGAACGTGTATCAATCGCTTTCGCCGAGTGACCGCGCGCAGGCGGTTATCGTGGCAGGGAACTACGGGGAGGCGGCGGCAATTGATTTCTTCGGACGTCCGCACGGCCTGCCGCCGGTGATCAGCGGCCACAATCAGTATTATCTGTGGGGAAGGCATGGCGCAAGCGGTAACGTGGTCATCGATGTGGCAGGTGATTGCGGAGCCGGCGAGCATTTGTTCGCGTCCAGCGAGCGCGCCGCGACCTTCACATCACCGTGGGTTATGCCGTATGAAGACGGCATCCCCATCATGGTTTGCCGCGGCATCCAGAAACCTCTGGCAGAGTTGTGGCCAAGGCTTAAATCCTACGAATAGGCCTCATCCTGATCACTCAAGCTTTGCCGCCAGGAGGAAGCGGGGCGCGGAAGTACTAAACAGATCCACGTTACAGGGGTTCCTTCACGCCCAACCGTTGCCCTCGAGCCCCGAGGCGGGCAAGTGCAGTGATGACCGGCGGCCGCTCCCTTGGATCAAAATTTCCTTCTTGGCGATTTGGATGTCGCCTACCCCCCCGAAATTCTCCGGGACTTGTGCGAGAAAACTTAAGTAGCGGGCGGTGATCTTCCCTTTTGCCGGAACAGTGGAAAAGGTTGGCGTGTCGAACAATGGCGACACTGCGAACGCCTCACGCCGCGTTACCGGCCAGGGTGTTGAACTAAACTCGAGTCCGCGCGTTTGGCAGCGCCCATTCCATGGCGCTGCGGTTCTCGCCTCGTTCTCCTCCCAGATGGCCACCCAAGGAAAATCGGCACGACGGAAACAGTAGCCGAACAGAAGGTGGTTGGGTAGGTTAAGCGCGGTGATGTATTGCCCTTGCCGGCGTGGATTGAGCAACAATGACACCAGGAATCCTAACCCCTGGCTCGCGAAAGGGCGCGTTAGATCCACGCTTTTGCCAGTTTGTGCCGGGGCAAAAGGCCAATGAAAGTTGCGCCCCGCGGCGAGCAAGTCATTGCCTCCGTAACCGGCAGGATGCGTTCTCCCCCGGGTGGCGGAGATCGCGATGCGGCTGGTATCGTACCCTAGAAAGGGCGGGCTCAGGGTGACGTGTTGGGTCCAGTGGAAGAAGTGGTCGGCCTTTCTTTCGTTGACAACGGTCTCGGCAAAATAGGCCACCGACTCGCCGCGCCGCAGGCGGATTTCACGGCTAAAGTGCAGGCCCGCCACCGGTAGGCGCACCTCGAGGGTGAGGCTGACCTCATGCGAAGTCGTGTGGAGCTTCGTCTTTCGCCATTTGGCTGAAGGCGCTTCCCCATGCGTCGATAGCCCTTGTGCTGCCTCTTCCTCCGACGGTGGCCCGAAGTAATCCAAGCAAATATTGTGCCCGGCAATGCCGCAGAGCAGTTTTCCTTCGTTCACCGGGCCGTATTCTGCGGCATCCTTCTCCGCCCGATATTCGTAAGGCTCCATGGACCTCCAGGGCGGAACCCACAGAGGATTGAGGGCGGGCAATCCCGTGTTGGCCAGAAACTGGAAGTCCGCGATGTGGCCACCTCCCAGCAGGGTCACCATTTGCACGAGGTCATTGTGGAGTGTGTAGGCGTCGCGTCCGTTCCATTTCGTTTTCAGACATACAAGTTGCGTCGTCATGAGGGTGTTTTCCCTTTCGCGATCAGGAATCTGCTTGCCTTGGCTTCGCGAATGATAATGCCTCACGACTTCGGCGCTGGCAAGCCCCCTTCCTGGAACGCCATCCCGCCCACCGGGACCAAAACCCCACCATCCACGGCGACCGCCGCACCGGTGATGAAGGAGGCGAGGTCACTGGCCAGAAAAACCATGAGGCGAGCCACTTCCTCCGGCTTGCCCATCTTCCCGCGCAGGTGCATCCGGTCGCAGGCCGCTAAAACGCTTTCCGGATCGGGGCCGAGTGACGCCGCCCAGCGCAACATCGGTGTATCGATTGCGCCGGGCATCACGCAGTTCGCGCGTATGTTCTGCTTGGCGTAATCGAGCGCCAAACAGCGCGTGAGTCCGAGTATGCCGTGTTTGCTAACGACGTAGTGTACGGAGTTGCTCTGGGCGGCAACCGACTGCGCCGAACCCGTATTCACGATGGCTCCGCCGCCACGCTTGATCATCACCGGAATCACATACTTTGACATCAGGAAGGCGCTCTTCAGGTTGACGTTGAGCACCAAGTCCCATTCTTCTTCTGAGCAGGTGGTCGCAGAAGCATAGCGCTGGATGCCGGCATTGTTGATCAGGACGTCGATTCCACCCAATTTCTTCGCAATCTTGGCGACGCCGGCCTCCACTTGGGCGCGTTTGCTGACATCAAAACACCAATATTCAACCCGGCCACCGGATTGGCGCAATTCCTTGACAACGCGCCGGCCGGCCCTTTCATCGAGGTCCACCACGGCCACGGCAGCATGCCGTTGCGCGAATTCCCGGCAGCACGCCAGGCCAATTCCTGAGGCGCCACCGGTCACGACCACAACTTTGTTTTGAAAGTCCATGGTGAAGGGTTCTCCTTCTGGTCCCTACCCCTTGAGTTCTGCTGAGCAGTAAGGGCAGAACTTAGCCCCCACCTCAATGGTACGATGGCACTGCGGGCAGACGGGATGAAGAACGCACTTACACTTGGGGCAGTAATTGAACCCCGGATTCACCGCAGCGCCGCATTGTGGGCACACGCCCATTATAGGTTGTCGGACCACGAAGTAGATGATGTAACCGATGGCATTAGGGATGAGGAGCACAAGAACCGTCCAGAGCACGTAATTCATCCCCCGGCGCTTCGCGTCGCGGTTAACGTACCCAACGAGCAGCAGGAACACACCCAGAACGGATCCCGCAAGGGTGGCTATGAGTACTTGCACGGCCACCGGCGGGGCGTGCGGGTCATGACGAAAAGCGACGAGGAGAAGAAGTGCCTGCACCCCCAGGAAAACCAGCACCGCTACGACTACCATCGTCTTGGGGATCAGCCTTAATTCTTCACGAAGATCGAATTTTCCTTCGGATGTGTGATTCATTTCATTTCTCTTCTGGCCGCTCACGGCGGCCGCTTAAGGGGATTGCGAGTCTTGGTTCTAAGGCCTCAAATTCTGCGCTCCCAAGCCTGACGATCATTCTTCAAGCCGGAAGGGTGCGAGTGCTTCCACGCGACGAGCGCGCCCACCACGGTGGCCGGGGCAACCCAGAAGAGTGCAAACCCGGTAATCCAGATCACCGGCGAAAGCTCGAATTGGCGCCCCAACCAAGCCATGGCTTGCCAGAGCAATGGCGCAGTCACTGCGCCCAGGAGCCAGGAAAGCCCGCACGAAATCCATAAGGCCCGCAAGCGCGCCCGGTTTTCCCGCAACTCCCGAGACCTCCAGCGGACGCGGGCCTGCGTGGTGCTGACCAGCGCGGGGTCGACGGTCACACTGTTCGACCGCAACGCCAGGAGGACGTGCTCGTTGGCCCGCGCCCGCGCCTGGCATGCTGGGCATTCCGACAAGTGCGTTTCCAGCCACTCCCGCTCGGGGGAAGAAATTCCTTCCACTTGCCAGGCGTCGATAAGGTGGCAGGCGCGCTCGTGGGTTTCGGGGTTCATGCCTCTTCCTCCTCCAGAAGGTTGCGGAATGCCTCAAGACCGCGATAGAGCCGCGATTTCACCGTCGAGAGCGGAGCTCCCACCACTTCCGCAATTTCGCTCAAATCCATGTCTTCCTGAAACCGCAGCACCAAAACTTCGCGAGCCTCGGGCACAAGATGACGCAGCGCGACTCTCACCCGTTCTGCGCGCTGGTCGGCGACTACGGTCTCCAACGGCGTGGGGGACTTATTGTCCGACCAATCCCGCGCGGGGCGCTCATCACCGGGATGCAACAATGCGTCCAGGCTCTCGGGCTCGTGCCGGCGCAACAGGTCAATGGCGAGGTTGCGCGCGATGGAGAAAAGCCAGGTTTCGAACCGCCACTGGGGATTGTACAGGTGGCCTTTTTCCAGCACGCGAATCCAGGTTTCCTGGAAAAGGTCCTCCGCCGCCTGGCGGTTGCCCGTAAGGGTCAAGAGGTAACGGGGCAGCCGGTATTGGTAGCGGGCAATCAACTCGTCCAGCAGGTCAGGATCGCGACGCCGCAGCCCGTGCGCGATTTCTCGGTTTTCCTGTTCCATCGAATTCACGAAAAGGCAAAGGCTGTTTCCCATTGTAATCGCAATACGAATCGAATTTGGAAAAGGACGCATGTCTCAGTACCCCGGCAATGGCCAGATGACATGCAGCACGATATCCCCACTAAAATGGGATACCATCGCAGCCTCGAGGCCGAACGTCCAGTAAAGCCAGCCAAATGTGAGGCCAAGCAGCCCATTGAGCACCACCGCGCGCGTGATCACAAGCGCGTCCAGGGGCAGACCAGCCGCATGGGTGGCTGGCAAATGGCCCAGCCCGAACAGAATGGCAGCCAAGACATTCGCCACCCAAAGCGCTCCTAAGCCCGGACGGCCTTCGGGAGTACGGTTCACGAATCGGCCCATCCAGGCCAACAGCGACAGCACCAACAGTCGGAGCAAGATTTCCTCGGAAACGCCGCCATAAAATGAGGCTAAGAAGCCCGCCCACGCGGGCACAGCCAGATGCGGCTCCGTCAGCCCCAATTGTCTGAATTCTGTCAGCAGCCGTGGAGCGAACACGCCTTTTTCGAGGGCGCCGACTGCGATTCCTGCCAGCACGCCGGCCATCACGGCTCCCCTTACCAATTTGCGCAAATGCGCCCAGTCGGGTTCACCGGCTAGCCAGCTCTCCAGGAAGGGCAGCCCTAACCCGATGCGGCGGGCAACGGCCAGTCCGATCGCGGCGATGACCCCGTAGAGAACGGTAGTGGCCAGCCACTGAATGGGCATGAGCACTGGCAGGGGCAACGGCAGCTTGGCAGTCTTCAGCCTGGGCTGGATTGCCAGCGCATAGGGAGTAATCAAAATCACGCTCACCAGGATAGCGCCCACCAGAATGCCCAGAAGGCGCCAGTTGTAAGGCCTGCGAGCCACGGCGGTTGGCGTTTTTTTGCTCATGGGTGCAGCTCCAGATAAATGGTCCGCTCTAGTCGCAATACGAATCAGCCTCCAAAAAAGACGCATCCCCGCAAAGCACTTTTACAGGTAGGCAGAAAGCAGAAGGCAGAAGGCAGTGGGCACCACTAATGGTTGAGCGATAAAGGATAAGGATTAATGTACTGCGTCGTCGATTTCCGTGGCTGGCGGGTAATGTTTGACGAAGAACGGAGGGAGTTTGATATTCCGGCCTACCTTCGCTATCTAGCCAAGATCAGGGACCTCTCCCAAAAGTTAGGATGGTCGGTTCAGGAAACCGATTTGGCAGTGTGGGAATACGACCGGCAACATAACAAATAGCTATCATTTGCTGCGTCAGTTGCCATAAACGGTCCGGCTTGGCGAACTCCTACGATCCGCCAGCCCGGGGGTAGATTCTCGCGCGCCTTCTGCTTTCTGCCTCCTGCCTCCTGCTTACTGCTTAGTGCCTTCTTTCAATCGTTCATAGGCCGCAGGGTCGTCTACGTCAAGGAGTATGCCGGGGTCGGCGACTTCCACAAATTGGGTCGTGTCGCGGTATTTGCGGATGACCGTGTTGGCGGGTTCTGCGGGTGGGAGTGCCAGCAGCTCCGGAAACAGCCTCTGGCTGATGACGACGGGGTGGCCGCGTTGGCCTTCATAGGTGGGAATGATGACAGGCGGGCGAGTCGATTCGAAACAATCTATCAGTTTCCCCAGAACCTCGGGGGAGATGGCGGGATGATCGACGAGGCAGAGGATGACGGCTTCCGGCCGGTCGGTTGCCGCCGCCGCTAGTCCCAGTTGCAGTGAAGAGGTTTGTCCCTGCTGGTAATCGTGGTTGACCATCACGCGCACGGCCGCCAGGTTTGTCGCGGCCTGGATTACCTCGGCGTGATGGCCCAACACGACGGTGACCTTCTCGACCTTGGCGGCACCCAGACCAGCAATAATGGTTTCCAGGAAGGTACGCCCCTGGTAGGTGAGCAGGGCCTTATCGCGCCCCATACGCCGGGATTCTCCCGCGGCGAGAATGAGGCCGGCAATCATGTGGTGTGCTGAGCTTTCGGCTTGTGCGCCAGAGAGGGCACGCTGGGCGCGGCGTTGCGCCGCACCGCGATCATCTCCGCGACGATGGCCACCGCGATTTCTTCCGGCGTGAGCGCGCCGATATCGAGCCCGATGGGCGAATGCACGCGTTCGATGCGCTCCGTGGCGACCCCTTCGCGCTCCAGTACTTTGCAAATCTCGATGAACTTGCGCTTGCTTCCGATCATCCCCAGATAGCGCGCCGGCGTGGTCACGGCCCAGCGCAGACAATCGAGGTCGCCTTTGTGGCCGCGCGTCACCAGCACCAGGTAAGAGTGGTCGTTAATGTTAAACTTAGGAAATAGCTCTTCCCACGGCCCCGCGTAGGTCTCGGAGGCTTCGGGAAAGCGTTCTTTATTCGCAAAGGCTTCGCGGTCGTCGGCCACCACCACATCAAAACCCGCCAGCTTCGCTACTCTGGCCACGTGCAGGCCCACGTGCCCGCCGCCAAAAATGAACGCCGTGGGCGTGGCCAGAATGGGCTCCACGAAAATGTCGAGCGAGCCGCCGCAGATCAGGCCGTTGTCGTACTCGGGGTTGGCGTTCAGATTGAAGTGCAGGCGCCGAGGCTTCTCCTCGCGCATCACCTCCTGCGCCACTGACCACACTTCCGCTTCCACGCAGCCGCCGCCCACCGTGCCGGCAATCGAGCCATCATCGCGAATCAAAATCTTGGAGCTTTCGTGGCTGGGAATCGAACCCTGCACCTCGACAATGGTGGCCAGTGCGCCCTTGCGCCCCGCCTTTCGCAGCCGAACGATCTCTTCAAAAATATCCATGCCCGAATCCTAGATTATGCGCCGCGGGCTACAATGTCAACGCGCCGCCAAGCAGCGTTCTGCTGCGTGGCCCCGTGGACGGAAACACTCGACGTAAAGGAAGTGGACTTTGACGTCGTGGGCAGGCCGGGTCAGCCGCGTTTAAGCCCCGCCGCGCCAGACTCCCCCGCGCACCCGAATATGAAAGCCGGAGAACGAATCGAGGACAGATGAAAAGCCGCAGAGTCTCTGAAAAGCGAGACTCCGCGCTACCCCCGCTGCGTGTGGGGGCGAAGGCCTTCTCGTCCTACCTGCCCGGCTTTGCCGCGCTCGCCTGCAAGCGCTTCAGCTCCTCGTGGGCTCCCGTGTATTCCAGTTCGGGTGTCGCCCCGGTATCGATTGCTTGCAGGAACAGGCGTTGGGCCTCAGTCCGCCTGCCTGCCAGCAGGGCATATTCGGCAAGAAAGAAATAGGCCTCGCAACGCTGGCTCCGGTCCTTGTACACGTGGGGGTCACGGGCCGCAGCCAAGATGGCCGTGGGAGCTGCCCTTCCCAGGTACAGATCGATGACCTGCCCTGGCCATGCCGTCAGCTTGATCTGGCCTGTCTCCTGCTCCAGTCCGGTGCGCCCGTCCTGTCCTGCCCTGGATTGCACCACGTACAACCACAAGGCTGAATAGGCGTTGCCGGGGTTTGCCGTTAGCGCCGCCGCAAAGTCCGGCTGAGCCGCGGCGAACTGGCCCAGACAGAAGTGGGCTGCGCCCCGGCCCCTGAACGCATCGGCATAGCGCGGATCCAACCGCAGCGCCTGATCAAAGTCCCGGATGGCAAGGTCATATTCACCCTGGCGAAGATACGCGCTTCCCCGGTCGTTGAACGCGTGCGCATAGGTGGGATTCAGCCGCAGCGCCTGATCAAAATCCTGGATGGCGAGGTCATATTCACCCTGGTCCGAGTGCGCGTTTCCCCGGTTGTTGAACGCGTGCGCGTAACTAGGATTCACCCGCAACGCCTGATCAAAGTCCTGGATGGCACGGTCATCGTCGCCCTTGCGAAAATACGCGTTGCCCCGGTTGTTGAACGCATAGGCATAGGCAGGATTCAGCCGCAACGCCTGATCGTAGTCCTGGATCGCGGGATCATATTCGCCCTTGTTCGAGTGCGCGAGGCCCCGATTGTTGAATGCATCCGCATAGCTAGGATTCAGCCGCAGCGCCTCATCAAAGTCCTGGATGGCAAGGTCAAACTCACCCTTGTTCGAGTGGGCGAGGCCCCGGTTGTAGAATGCCGCCGATAGGACATCGTTCGTCTCCCGGCCTGACTGGATGAGCGCCGTGCATCCTCCAATGGCCAGGTCAGGATCGGCGCTTGCGCACCGCTTCGCATTGTCGGCTCGCGTCCGGCCGGGCAGCAGGGCAGAGGCGCCTATCAAGATCATCAGTCCGATCATGGGCAGAACACGCATGATTCCTCTCCCGCCGCGGTCATGCTCGATAGGAGCTTTGTCGGGGATTATGCCGCAAGCTGCGCTCAAAATACAATTTATGACCCGGGAGACCCGGCGGGCATTCTAGCCCACATTTCCAATTTGAACTTTATTTCTGAATCTTCGGATCGTCGCCATCATCAATATTTATGCGGCTGTGAACGCGATGAAGACGTTCCGGAAGTCAGTACCCAATGGGTGAGCAAGGTAGCGCGGACCTGTTCTGGAGGTCCCAAGCTTTTGGCCTTCCGATTCGGGTATTCTGGTCGGCCGGCAGACGCACTCGATCAATCGCGGGCTGGTAGCCGCGGTCAGCGCCTTCCTGACCGCGGGTTCTTCTTGGCAAAAAGGCTAATTTGTGAACAGGACCGGGCGCGTCGATGATTGGCGATGTCCGGATTAGAAAAGCCCACAGCGAGTAGCCCGAGGTAGCGGTAGCCCAGAGGCACGCGTAGTTTGCGTTCCTCCGCGGTTCCTCCCAAATACGAACGATGCTCAGATTTTTGTAAACGCGATGTGAAAAGCCGCACAGGAATCCGTCGGCTGACGGATACCTGATGCGCTACCCGCTACCTGCTATTTTCGCTTGTAGAAGGCCACACCCTCAGGCGCGTAGATAACGATTCCGCTGACCTTACCCGTGGCGTCCTGCTTGAATTCAACATTTTCACCGGGTCTGTCGATTACCCGGAAAGTGGTCCCGTGGTCCGGAGCTAATGCCAACTTCGGCCTCCCCAGGCTGGCGAACGCCAACACATTGCCATCCAGAACAACGGTAAGAGGCGCCCCCGGTGTGTCATAGTCTCCGGCAAACGCACCCAGGAAGGCCGCATCAAACATGCGTTTTTCCGGCACGCGAGTAAAGACGATGGGCTCGACCGTGGGCTCCAGTGGCATGCTGAGGCTCGCGATATCACCTTTCAAGTCGGTATTGAAGGTCACCTTCAATTTCTCGAATTCATCCTTGGGATTTGCCGGAACCTGAAAGGTATCGTAGTGAAAATGGTCCAACGGCCTGGTGATGCGATTGAGGGTTAATTGAAAGGCGTGGCCATTTGAGCCGTCTGCCAGCGCGATGGTCACATGGCCATAAGCTGGGTGGGAGAACTCTCCAATGTACTCTTTCAATTCGTGAGAAGGATGGGTACCAAGCTTCTGCCCGGTATACCCCTGATGCTCCGCCGCATCTTCGGCTGCGTTGTCCTGCTTCTCGATGGCCTGGTAGCGCCCCGGCCAGTCAATCTGATCCAGGCTGAGCAGACGGTCAACGACGTTGTCGGCGATCACCTCCGAAATATAGGTCCCGTCCAAATTGGCCAGGACGACGACTCCCGCTTTATCATTCGGAAGGAATCTGAAGGTGGCTCTAAAACCATCGATGGCGCCGCCATGCTGGATGAGAGCGTGCCCGCGGTAGGTGGTAATGTCGAACGCCAGGCCATAGCTGTCGCCTCCATACTCCTTGAAAGGCGATTGCCCGGGGATTGCCATCTGCGGAGTTTGCATCTGCAAAGCGTTGTTCCTGGAAATAATCTGCTTGCCGTCGATGGATCCAAGATTCAGATGGAATAGCAAATAGCGGGCCAGGTCGTCGGCATTGCTGTTGATCTCTCCCGCCGGACCTACAGCGGTCTGAACGTAGAAGGGAATCTTAAAGACGACTTGGGTTTTGCGATCCTTGCGATAGGGCTGAGCAAAGTCAGGGCTCTTCTGGGAGTCTACGACCGAAAAATTGGTTCCGGACATGCCGATCGCGTCGAGCACTCGTTTCTGCACCGCCTGTTCCCAGGTTCCTCCGGCGAGTTGTCCGCCCAGATAACCGGCCGTCATAAACATCAGGTTGTTGTACTGATAGGTGCTGCGGAAGGGCTTGTTCGGCTCCAGGTAGCGCAGCCGTTCGATGACTTCTTCCCGGCTGATATCCTGCGTGTACCAAACCAGATCGTGGCGAGGCAGGCCCGACCGGTGCGTGACCAGGTCCCGCATGGTCATCTCCTCGGTCGCTACCGGATCGTGCATGCGAAAAGCCGGGAAGTAATCGCGGACCGGCTTATCCCAATCGAGCTTGCCCTCATCCACCAATGTTCCCAGCATGGTGACACTGAAAGATTTCGTCACCGAGCCGATAGCGAAAAGCGTTTTGGAAGTGACCGGCAACTGCCTTTCGATATCGCGATAGCCGTAGCCTTTGCTGAGGATGATGTGACCGTCCCTGACGATGGCGACGCTGACCCCAGGCACTTTGAACTGCTTCATGGTTGCCACAACATAATCGTCGAACCCGGTAAGGCTCGGATTCGAAGCTGATTGTGCCGCGGCTACCAAGGGGTAAATCAGCAATGCGGCGAGAATGTAAATGCGCAAGAACGCAAGTTTTCTCATGTAACGGCCTCTGCCTTCAATGAGTGTGGAAAGAGCCGGGCGTGAAGCATTCCAAGCAATTCCCCGAATTTCCATTTTCAGCTTTCGCCCGGCGAGTAATGTATACCCGAGCTTCTCTGAATTCAAGGTCCAGTCGAGTTTTCAGCGCCGGGCGCTTCCACGGGTCAAGGAAGGGGCCGGTCCACCTCTTAAGGTTTCTTTGGTGGAGTTCAAATTGGAAATCCGGGGTAAAATCCGTGGGGGGAACACGGCAGAACTCAATTTTGGACGCGGCGTGGCAGGAACCGATCAGGTAGGGAAGGGAACACACCATGAAGGCAATTCGATTTCACGAGCACGGCGGTCCGGAGGTCCTTAGGTACGAGGATGCGCCGGATCCAAAGATTCTGGCCAACCAAGTCCTGGTGAAGGTGAAGGCCTGCGCGCTGAATCATCTGGACATCTGGGTGCGCGGCGGTGTGCCGGGATGGCGCATTCCAATGCCGCACATTGTCGGCGCCGATATATCCGGCGAGGTTGCCGAAGTGGGGTCGCTGGTCACGCGTGTAAAACCCGGTGACCGCGTGCTGCTCTGCCCGGGGGTCAGTTGCGGCCAGTGCGAGATGTGCTTCAAGGGGCTGGACAGCGCCTGCCGCCAGTTCACGGTCTTTGGAGTGTTCGTCGACGGCGGTTACGCGGAGTTTGTGAAGTCTCCGGAGATGAACGTGCTCCCCATTCCCGGTGACCTCAGCTTCGACGAAGCCGCCGCCGTGCCGCTGGTTTTTCTTACCGCCTGGCACATGCTTTTTGCGCGCGCGGGATTGAAGCCTGGCGAGGAGGTGCTGGTGATCGGCGCGGGCTCGGGCGTAGGCAGCGCGGCAATTCAAATCGCCAAACTCGTGAATGCGCGAGTGATTGCCACGGCGGGCGCGGATTGGAAGCTCGAGAAAGCGCGCGCGCTGGGCGCGGATGAAGGGATCAACCACACGCGGCAGTCGATTGGCGAAGAAGTGAAACGCCTCACGCGCAAGCGCGGTGTCGATGTGGTGGTCGAACACGTGGGAGCGGCCGTATGGGAAGCTTGCTTCGATTCCCTCGCCACTTATGGCCGCCTGGTGACCTGCGGCATGACCACCGGCGCGGACCTCAAGCTGAACGGCCAGGGCCTGTTCGGCCGCCAGCGCACGATTCTCGGTTCGTTCATGGGGGGCAAAGCGGAACTCATCGACGCCGTCAAGTTCATCGCCCAACGCAAATTGCAAGCGGTGATCGACTCCGCATTCCCCCTGCAAGAAGCGGCCGCCGCACAGAAAAAGATGGAAGGGCGCGAGTTCTTCGGCAAGATTCTGCTGAATCCGTAAACATGTCACTACCAAAAGGAAAGAATATGAAATCCTCGACCGTTGCGGTTCGCTTGCTGCTTTTGTTATCGGCATTGATTCTCCTTATCTCGATAACACCAGCCTTCGCTCAGGAAGGTTATTTCCGCGTTGAGGCTCGCAACGGAATCTGGTGGATCATCGACCCGCGCGGGGCGCCCATGCTTTCCACAGGCGTGGACCACATTTCCTACGAATCCGACCGGATCAAGGGTACCGGCACGTGTCCGTATGCCGAGGCGCTGGACCACATATATTCCGACCGCAACGCGTGGGGGCTCGAGGCATTGGCCAGGATTCGCCGATGGGGATTCAACACGGTCGGGGCGTGGTCAGACCCGGAACTTTGGATCCACGCGGTCCCCTACACGGTGATCCTGGATTTTGCCACTCACGCGGGGGCCAACTGGCAGAGCGGCATACCGGTGGATGTTTATGACCCGCGCTTCGAGAAAACGGCGCACGATATTGCCGGCGAAATCTGCCAGCCTCGCCGGTTCGACCACACGCTCCTGGGATACTTCAGCGACAACGAACTGCGCTGGGGGGCGGACTGGCGCGGGAAGCAGACGATGCTGGAAATGTACCTGAAGCTGCCAGCCGGCGCTGCCGGCCATCAAAAGGCCGTCGACTTCTTGGAAGAAAAGTATGCAGGTGACATCCGCAAGCTCGACCAAGCGTGGAGCGTAAGCGCGGCGGGCTTTGAAGAGGTACAGGTTGGGGGGTCGACAGATGCTTACCTCTCCGACGCCGCCGAGTTCCTGGAAAAGGTCGCAACGCGATATTTCGAAGTCTCGGAGCGGGCCATTCATGACGCGGACCCGAACCACCTTTATCTCGGGGCGCGGTTTGCGGGCAAACCTCCGGATGCCGTCCTGCGCGGCGCCCGCAACGCCGACGTGGTTTCGATCAACGTCTACGACCTCGACCCTCGCCCGGCTGTCGACAAGGTCTTCAAGGCGACGGGCCGTCCGGTCCTGGTGGGGGAGTTTGCGTTTCGCGCGGAGAATTCCGGCCTGCCCAACACCCATGGCGCGGGGCCTAAGGTCCCTGACCAGGCAGCGCGGGCCAAAGCCTACGCTGATTACGTGACACGCCTGGAGAGCCTCCCGGAGGCCGTCGGCTACCACTGGTTTGAATGGGTCGATGAGCCGCAAGAGGGCCGGTTCGATGGTGAGAATTCGAATTACGGCCTCGTGGACATTCACGATCGTCCCTATCAGGAATTTGTCGAGGGCGTGGAGAAGGCGAATGAAGTAGCAATGGAAGCTCACAAAAAAGCGGTGGAAAAATGAAGGCGGAGTTGAAGGGAAGCACGAGGAGTGGCATAATATATCTGGAATGGGCGTTCCAAACGTAACGAGTGATCAATCCGGGTTCGAAGGCCTCATTTTCACCAAGCTTGACTGGGCGGTGAACTGGGCGCGCAAATCTTCGATTTGGCCCTTTAGTTTCGGCCTGGCGTGCTGCGCCATTGAGATGATGTCGGCGGGCGCCTCGCGATTTGACTTGGCGCGATTTGGCCAGGAGGTTTTCCGGGCTTCGCCACGCCAGGCGGACTTGATGATTGTCGCGGGCCGCGTTGCCCAGAAGATGGTTCCGGTAATTCAGAAGCTCTACGCGCAGATGCCGGAACCCAAGTGGGTTATTTCCATGGGCGCCTGCGCGACTTCCGGCGGCGTCTTCAATAATTACGCCATCGTGCAAGGCGTCAATCAGTTCATTCCCGTCGATGTTTACGTGCCGGGGTGCCCACCTCGGCCCGAGCAGCTTATCTACGCCCTTACTTTGCTGCAAAAGAAGATCGAAAATCAGCGCGGTTCCTTCAAAGAAGCGGTTTTCCACAAGTAGAAATAAGAAGACAGTAGACTGTAGACGGTATACGGAATACAGGGCCGTGCTTAGGGGATGGTCTCCCTGTCTACCGTCTACCGTCTGCTGTCTACCTTTATGGACTTCAACCCCGCCGCAGGTATGCGGAAATCAGGACCACAGCTACACCTATAACGAAGGCCGCGAGCAGCCACATCCGCCGGCGGGCCCGCAGTGGTTCGAACAATCGGAAGGGGATGGTGAGTGCCAGGACAATAGCGAAGAGGATGAAGGAAAGGACGATTTTAAGGGTCAGAAACTTCCACGCCCGGCCCCACGGTTCTTCCCAGTAAAAGTGGCGGACGTTGTAGAGGCCGGAGAGCAGCAGTAGGGTGACGGCGCTCCAAGTTGCCCAGCGGAATCGTCCCGCCACCGCCTTGGAAAGCGCTTCGCGTTGCTCCGCGCTGAGGACTCCCAAGGAAGGAATCAAAATGAGGAGCAAGAAGCCCATTCCTCCCAAACCCGCCACCGCCGCCATCAAGTGAACCCACTGCATGACCGTCGTCATAATTGCTGCCCCCAACGGGGCTGGATTCTACGCGCTTTTCGCTCCCGAGAACAAGAATGAAATTTCACACATTGACGAAACAGAGACATCCCCTGAAGGAGGGTGGCGAAATAAACATCGGACATTACCCCCCCAACCCTCCTTGGTATGCTGGCTTGGCCGAAGGAAGGGATCAAGGAAGCGCCGAACGGATCTGATCAATCTCGCTCGCCAGGTCAAAGTCCTTGTGTGTTACTCCGCCTTCGCTGTGAGTCGAAAGACTAATGTCCACCACGTTGTAGTTGATGGTGATATCGGGATGATGCCCGGCGCTTTCGGCCGTCTGGGCGACCTTGTTGACAAACTCGATGCCTGGTAGGAATGATTTGAAGGTAAATTTCTTGTGGAGTTCCTTCCCGTCATAGGACCACCCTTGCATTTTTGTCAATCCCTGTTGAATTGCTTCGTTGCTGAGTGCCGCCATGGTGGCTCCTTTTGCGGAATTCGCCCGGAAATAAGCTCAAACGAGTATAGAAATCCGCGCTGCCCAAGTCAACCGGACAGCCCCTAAATATTCCAATTGTCCTCGGTCCCGGTGCCAGCGTCTGGGAGGGGTTAATCAGTACAGCACGTCGCGATATGGGGATTTCAGTAGTACTATGGAACCTAGGGGCGCGCGGCGAATTCGGTTATGAAAGGTGAGCGACCGTCCATGATTCACGAAATTCTTCCGGTGGGAATGCTGGCTTGTAATTGTTCGATTTTGGGTGATGAGTCCACGGGTGAAGCCGTGGTGATCGATCCGGGCGACGACATTGAGCAAGTCCAACAAATCCTGGCCAAGCATCACCTGCGGGTGAAGTACATTGTCGCCACTCATGCGCATATTGATCACGTGGGGGGAATCGAAAAACTCAAGCAGGCCACCGGCGCCGCGGTCTTGATGCACCAACGTGATTTGCCCCTCTATCAAAACCTGGCCTTGCAGGCAGAGTGGTTGGGCGTCCCGGCGCCAGGGGTAGCGGATGTGGACCAGTTTTTGAAAGAGGGTGACTCGCTGCGGTGCGGCACTCTGAGGTTGGAGGTTCTGCATACCCCGGGGCATTCTCCGGGCAGCGTCTCACTTCACCTGCCCGGCGAAAACCAGCGGATTCTGAGCGGTGACACGCTGTTTCAAGGGAGTATTGGCCGCACGGACCTGTGGGGTGGCTCATGGGACGAAATCCTGCGGTCGATTCACAGCCGCCTGCTCATCTTTCCCGATCAGATGCCGGTGTTTCCCGGGCACGGCGCGCCCACAACCATCGGTGAGGAGCGCGAGTCGAATCCGTTCCTTCGGAAAATCGGTGATAAGTGAAGAGTGAAAAGTGAAGAGTGATGAGTGATGAGCAAGGACAACAGGGAAGTAATGAGTAACGAACAAAATGATCACCCTCGCCCGCTATTTTTCGTCACTCATCACTCGTCACTCATTACTGCTATTAGGAGGCTTTGATGGCTGGAGACACTCGCGCCAGGTTCCGCACCAAGAGGATTCACCGCGGTTCGCAGGTGGTTTTCGGTGAACGCGCCCACTTGCAAGAAGTTCTCGACTCGGTTCAGCGGGCCAAGCTTCCCCGGTCGCGCAAGCTGGCGGAAATTCGCCAGCTCAAGCGCATGATAACCGCGCGTACACAAGACCTGAACCTCTTCAGCCCCGCCTGGGACCAAAGGTTCCGACATGCGCGCAATCCACGGACCACATCTCTGAAACTATTGAGGATTGGCTCCGCCCTGCACACGGATGATTACCTTCTTGCCCGCGTATTGAGCGAGCACCCGGAAGCCCCGCCCGAATTACTGGAACATCTGGCGTCACATCCTTACGCGGCTGTGCGGGAGAATGTGGCGCGCCATCCGCACACATCCGCCGCCACCCTGCGCGCCATGGCGGAGGACGCACACGAGCCTTTATGGTTCCTGGTGGCCTGCAATCCTTCCACTCCCTCCGACCTGCGCGACCGCTTGCGCGAACGCATGAAGCAAAGCCCCACTCCCTAAGAAGAACGAAATTCGAAACCCGAAAATCGAAACTCGGAATCCGGAATTCGGATTTCGGAAGCAAGTTTTCATCGCAACGGACCACGGACTACGGGCGACGGGCCACGGACCAAGGACCAAGGACCAAAGACCAAAGACAAAAGACAAAAGACAAAAGACAAAAGACTCCACCCGGAGGTTACCTCTCTAATGACCTGTTCAATCCGCAAAATGGCCCGCTCAAAACTTGGCCTACTTGGCTCTTTACAATAATTCGGTTTAGTTCTAAATTGGACTGGTCATCAGGCCAGAGGAGTTAAGTGACCATGCTTGTCACACTGGATACAAATTTGCGCAAACCGCTCTATGTGCAGATTCGCGATCAGCTTCGCGACCGCATCCTGAGCGGCGGGCTGAAGGCCGGCGATCGCTTGGAAGCCAGCCGCGAGCTCGCTCATCAACTGGGAGTGCATCGGACCACTGTGGGCAACGCCTACGCGGACCTTGAATCGGAAGGCCTGATTCAAGGGACGGTGGGGCGGGGTACCTTCGTGACGCCGCTGGGTGAGACCCTGCGCACTCCTCGCGGCGGGGCGCGGCGCCCCTCCCACGACCTTTTCTGGGAGAGTTTCTTTCCCGAAGAGCCGCGCGACGATTCACTGGGACGCTTGATGGCGAGCTCGATGGAGGAAGGGGTCATCTCCTTCGCCGCCGCCCATGGCGCGGAAGAGTTGACGTCCCCTGACCAGGTCCGCCGGGCTGCGGATGCCGTCTTGCGCCGTGAGGGCGGACGCTTGGTGCAGTACGGTTCCACCGGTGGGTACCAGCCCCTCAAGACTTATCTGCAAACTCGTCTGCGGCGCGACGGCATTCCTGTGGAGCTCGATGAAATCCTGGTGACCCACGGTTGCCAGCAGTCGCTCGACCTGCTGCGTCGCGCGCTGATTTCCCCCGGCGAAACGGTGGTATGTGAAAATCCCACCTACACCGGCCTCTGGAATGTTTTCGAGTCGCCAGGAGTGCGGCTGATGGGTGTTCCGGTTACACCGGAGGGCATGGATCTCGACGCACTCGAATCCCTGCTCGAACAGACGCGCGTCAAACTGATTTTCTGTAGCCCGACTTTCCAGAACCCCACCGGCTTCACGATGCCATTGGCGGCCCGGCAACGGCTGCTGGAGCTGGCAGAGCGCTTCCAGGTTCCCATTGTCGAGGACGACGTTTACGGCGCATTGCGATTTCGCGGCCGGGTGATTCCTCCCCTGAAAGCTCTCGACTCGGCGGGACTGGTAATTTATTTGAACAGCTTTTCCAAGGTGGGGTTTCCGGGCCTGCGCGTGGGCTGGCTGGTGGCTTCAAGTCAAGTGATTGAACGCCTGCGGTGGGCAAAACAACGCGCCGACTTGCACACCAACCTGATTGGCCAGGCCGTGATCCAGGAACTGGGCGCCCGTGGCTGGCTGGACAAATGGATCCGCAAGACCTGCAAGGTTTATGCCCACAAGCTGGAAGTGCTGCGGCGCGCCATCGAGCGGCATTTCCCACCGGAGGTTCGGGTCATCTATCCGGACGGCGGCATGTCCGTTTGGGCGGAACTGCCCGCGTTCCTGGATGCTGCGGAACTGCTCGTGAAGGCGCGCGAGAGGCGAGTGCTATTTGCGCCGGCGCGCTATTTTTATTTTCAAAATCCCAAGCGCAACGCGTTGCGTTTGTGTTACACAGCTCTTCCTGATGATAAAATTGAAAAGGGTGCCGCCATCCTGGGCGATTTGCTGAAGGTTGAGATGCGCCGGGCGAGGAAGGGAAGCCCCCGTTCCTCGGTGGGCGCGGGCGTGGCGCTGGTGTGAGCCTCGCGCAGGGGCAGGCGAGGATATTGAAGGCTTTTGAACGCTGGTCAGGTGAGGAAAGCCAGGGGATAAGGGTATGGAAGCTATCGAGTCCAATCAAATTGCAGAACCGCGGATTGCCCCTCTGGAAATGAGTCCGGAGGAATTCCGCGCGCTGGGTTATCGCCTGGTGGATCGGGTTGCGGAATTCTTGGGCTCGCTGCCCAGCCGGCGGGTGAGTCCTGGCGAATCGCCGCGAGAAATTCGGGCCATTTTGGGAGACTCCCCGCTGCCCGAGCAGGGAACCGCCGCCGAGCCGTTGCTGGAAGAGGCGGCGCGGCTGCTGGTAGAGCATTCGCTGTTCAATGGCCATCCGCGCTTTATGGGGTTCATCACTTCACCCGCCGCTCCCCTGGGTGCGTTGGGAGAGTTGCTGGCCGCGGCCGTCAATCCCAATTGCGGAGGATGGGTGCTGTCGCCGATGGCAAGCGAGATCGAGGCCCAGACTATCCGGTGGATCGCCGAGATGATTGGTTACCCGCGCGAGGCCGGCGGGGTACTGGTGACGGGCGGTACGATGGCCAACTTTGTGGCCTTTCTGGCCGCGCGCAAAGCCAAGCTCACGTGGGATGCGCGCACCCGCGGCCTGGCCGGCGAGGGCGCCCGGCGGCTGCGCATTTACGCCTCCACCGAAACTCACACCTGGATTCACAAGGCGGTGGACCTGTTCGGCCTGGGGCTGGATTCTATCGCGTGGATTTCTGTGAATTCCGGCCAGCAGATCAACACGGTCGTGTTGCGCGAAAGAATTTGCGCGGACAGGGCCAAGGGCGATTTGCCGTTCCTGGTGATCGGCACGGCCGGTACGGTAAGTACCGGGGCCGTCGATCCGTTAGCGGAGATCGCGTCGATCGCGCGCGAGCACGGGCTCTGGTTCCACGTCGATGGCGCCTACGGCGGCTTCGCGGCGGTTGCGCCAAACGCGCCGGCGGATCTGCGCGGCATCCGCGAAGCCGATTCTGTGGCCGTGGATCCGCACAAATGGCTCTACGCGCCGCTGGAGGCCGGATGCACGCTGGTGCGCGACCGCCACGCCCTGCGTGACGCCTTTACGCAGTATCGCCCTTCATACTATCAGTTACTGCAAGATGAAGAAGAAGCGGTTAATTATTTTGAGTATGGTCCGGAGAACTCCCGCGGCTTTCGCGCGCTAAAAATCTGGCTGGCTATTCGCCAGGTGGGGCGCGAAGGTTATGCGCGAATGATCGGCGACGATATTCGCCTGGCGAAGACCCTGTACGACCTCGCCGCGGCCCATCCCGAGTTGCAGGCATTCCGGCAGGGTTTGAGCATTGCCACCTTCCGCTATGTGCCGCGCGACCTCCAGCCGGGCGACGGAAAAGTGGAGGAGTATCTCAACAAACTCAACAGCGACTTGCTGAAGCGCTTGCAGAAGAGTGGCAAAGCTTTTTTGACCAACGCGGTCATCGGTGGAGCGTTTGTGCTGCGCGCCTGTATTGTGAATTTTCGGACTTCACTCGCCGATATTCGCGCGCTCCCCGGTATAATTACACGCTTGGGCGCCCAAGTGGACGCGGCGTTGCGGCCGGAGGCTCTACGGGGAAGAAAGGCCGAGGCCAAGACATCTCTGACCTGAGAAGGAGTCGTGCCATGTGGGAATATGATCAACAAATGAAATTGAAAGTGGGCTTGGCGGAAATGCTGAAGGGCGGCGTCATCATGGATGTCACCAGGGCCGAGCAGGCCAAGATCGCCGAGGACGCGGGCGCTTGCGCCGTCATGGCGCTGGAGCGCGTGCCGGCGGACATCCGCAAAGAAGGCGGCGTGGCCCGCATGGCGTCCATCAAGATCATCAAGGAAATTATGGCCGCCGTGACCATTCCGGTGATGGCCAAGGCCCGCATCGGCCACTTTGCCGAGGCGCAGGTGCTGGAGGCGGTGGGCGTGGATTACATCGATGAGAGTGAAGTACTGACGCCGGCCGACGAGGAAAATCACATCCTCAAGTGGGGATACAAAGTGCCGTTTGTGTGCGGCGCGCGCAACTTGGGCGAGGCGCTGCGGCGCATCGGTGAGGGCGCGGCGATGATCCGCACCAAGGGCGAAGCGGGTTCGGGCAACATTGTTGAGGCTGTGCGCCACATTCGCGCCATCACCAGCGAGATTCGCCAGCTCACCACTTTGCGCGAAGAGGAATTGATGGCCAAGGCCAAGGATCTCGGCTCGCCCTATGACTTGGTGAAGTGGGTCAGCAAGAATGGCAAACTGCCGGTGCCGAATTTTTCCGCCGGTGGCATCGCTACCCCGGCGGATGCGTCTCTCGTAATGCAGCTTGGAGCAGAGGCGGTGTTCGTGGGCTCGGGCATCTTCAAGTCGTCAGACCCGGCGCAGCGCGCCAAGGCCATCGTCCGCTCCACTACCCATTACAATGAGCCGCAAGTGGTGGCTGAATGCTCGGCGGAAGTCGGCGAAGCCATGAAAGGCCTGGACGTGCAGAAACTTGATCCCAAGGAGTTGTTGCAGACACGCGGGTGGTAGCGCCGCCGTCTCCACGGCAGGTGGATGGGGAATGTGAAATTTCGCGACGTGATTAGGATGATTGAGCAGGACGGTTTATTCGCGCGCGACCCCCTCACCCACCGCCTAGCAGTCCCCCATCTCCCCAAGGGGGCGAGGGAAGAAGAAATTTTGGCGAGGGATGGGCAACGGACAACGGACAACTGACGACGGACGAAGGACAAGCGACCAAGGACAAATGACAGCATGAACAATGGTTCAAAACCCGTAGGAATTCTCGCGATCCAGGGCGACTTTGCCATGCACGCCAAGATGCTGGACGCCTTGGCGGCGCCTTGGATGCTGGTGAAGCACCCCGAGGACCTCGAAGCAGTAAGTGGACTTATCATGCCGGGCGGCGAGAGCACGACCATGCTCAAGCTTCTTGCCACGGAGGGCATCGGCGCGGCCATCAAAGAATTTGCCGGAAGGGGGAAGCCGATTTTCGGCACTTGCGCGGGCGCCATATTATTGGCGAAAGAAGTATTGAATCCGCCGCAGGAGAGATTGGGTCTGATCGACATCGCCATAGAGCGCAACGCGTACGGACGCCAGATTGACAGCTCGGTGCAGGCGGGAGAGTGTCCTGCTCTTACCGATCATCCCGTGGAAATGGTTTTCATCCGCGCGCCGATTATCCGCCGCGTAGGAGAGGGCGTGCGAGTGCTGGGCCGCTGCAGGAACCTGCCCGTCCTGGTGGAACAGGGAAACATCCTGGCGGGGACGTTCCACCCTGAGCTGACGGACGACCCAACGGTGCATCAATACTTTTTGACGAAACTGCGTGAATAAGGGATTTGGCGATTTAGTGATTTGGGGATTGATAAAAGAACTCGTTCCCTTCCATACACACAATTGGGAGCTGGGCCCAGACGTCGGACAACTCAATGGCTAATTCGCTCAATCACCAAGTCGCCAAATGAACCAATCTCCCCATAATCTGATGACCGAACCCCGCAACCATCCTAACAAGATTCTGTTCGTATGCGTTGGCAACGCTTGCCGGAGCCAGATGGCGGAGGCGTGGGCAAAGCACTTTGGCAAGGGCAGGGTGGAGGCTCACAGCGCCGGCTCGCATCCTTTCGGATCGATCGCAGAGGGCACTTACACGGTAATGAGCGAAAAGGGAATTTCCCTTGACGAACAATGCTCGAAAGGCTTGGGGGACCTTGCGGTGGCGGAAATGGATGTAGTGGTCCGCATGGGAAGTGAAGTGGAGTGCACTGTCCCCGAGGGTTTCAAAGGGCGCGTGGTAGATTGGAATATCCCCGATCCCTACGCCCGGGGCATAGAATCCTATCGGAATGTGCGCGACATGATCGAGCGGCAAGTGCTGGCGCTTCTCGCTGACATTGTTGTTCCTGATGCCTCAGCATAGTGGAGGCGGGTGTGCTCGGGGTATCCTGCATTCCGTGATAAGATGGCTTGCTGCCGGCAGTGCACTGCGACGTCGCGAAGCGTTGGCCGGCTGTTCAGAGTTGACGGAAAGGTTGTCCAAGGGACGCTTCAGGGAGGGATTTGTGAAAGAAGATCATCCAGATAATTACGACGCAGAGTTGTTATTGCGTCTTTACGATCTACGCCGCGAGGCCAAGTTCCGCCAGGCGTGGGATTGGTTCCTGCGGGAGTTTCAGCCCAATTCTTTCCAGGAGTTCTCTCAGCAATACCCTCCGGGTTCTGAGAAGAATGCCTATTTCCGCATGAACATCAGTTACTGGGAAATGGCCGCGTCGCTGGTGAACCATGGCCTCATCAACGAAGACCTCTTCTTTGAAAACACCGGCCAGTTTTGGATCGTCTGGGACAGGGTCCGAAAACTCGTTCCGGCCTTTAGGGAGCAACTAAAGAACCCTTTCGTTTGGAAGAACCTGGAGGCTTTGGCCGAGAAGTACGAGCAATGGATGGCAAAGCGCGCTCCAGAGGCATTAGAGACTTGGCGTCAGCGGCTGGCAGCCTCCATGCCCAAGAAAGCGGATTAGGAGCAGATCCGAAGCCTGACTCCGTCCGGAGGACAGTGACGAGTAATGAGTGCCGAAAGAGCAGCTCGAAGCAAGCAACTCTCTGTGTCCTCTGTGCTACGAGAACCTCAACACAAAATGCACGGATGCCCTCAGTGATTGAAAGCCCTTCAGACCACGCAGGGAACAGAGCCTCTTCCGAAACACAACGGGGCCGGACCCGTTGAAGCACCCGGCCCCGAAGGCAAAAACCAAGATCATCCGAAATCTAAAATCCTAATTGGGCAGCTTCACGGTAACGGTCTTAACCTCGGTATACTGCTGGAGGCCGTATTCGCCGAGCTCCCGCCCGATGCCCGATTGCTTGAAGCCACCGAAGGGCGCGGCGGCGTCAAAGACGTCGTAGCAGTTTACCCACACGGTTCCGGCCCGCACGCTATTGGCAATGGCATAAGCCTTGCCGATATCGCGGGTCCAGACAGCAGCCGCCAGACCGTACTCGGTGCGGTTCGAGCGTTCCACAACCTCCTCGATGTCTTTGAACTTCAGGATGCTCATTACGGGTCCGAAAATCTCTTCCTGCGCGATCTTCATATTGTCCTTGACGTCGGCGAAGACGGTGGGCTCTATAAAGAAGCCGCGATTGCCCACACGGTTGCCACCGGCGACCAGGGACGCCCCATCCTTCTTTCCCGCTTCGATGTAACCCATCACCTTCTCGAACTGGATATCGTCGACCTGGGGGCCTTGTTCGCTCGCGGGGTCGAAGGGGTCGCCCACCTTGCGAGCTTTGGCGCGCGCCACACTCTTTTCCACGAACTCGTCATAGGCTTTTGCTTCCACGAACAGGCGCGAGCCCGCGCAGCAGCACTGCCCTTGGTTGAAGAAGAGTGCGAAGTGGGCGCCTTCGATGGCCTGGTCCATGTCCGCGTCGGCAAAAACAATGTTGGGGCTCTTTCCGCCCAGTTCCAGCGTGACGCGTTTCAAGTTGGACTTCGCCGCGGCTTCCATAATCAGATGGCCGACTTCGGTTGAGCCGGTGAAAGCGACCTTGTCAATGCCGTGGTGCCAGGCGATGGCGGCGCCGGCCGTGGGTCCATATCCCGGCAAAATATTGACGACGCCGGGCGGAAATCCCGCTTCGATCAGCAGTTCGCCCACGCGCAGGGCCGTGAGGGGAGTTTGCTCAGCGGGTTTCAGCACCACCGTATTGCCTGCGGCGAGCGCCGGCCCCAGTTTCCAGGCTTGCATCAGGAGAGGGAAATTCCAGGGAATGATCTGGCCTACCACGCCGACGGGCTCGTGCCGGGTGTAGCAGAAATAATCTCCCGCAATGGGAATGGTCTTGCCTTGGATCTTGTCCGCCCAACCCGCGTAGTAGCGATAGCAACCGATGGTCAGGGGCAGGTCGGCCGCCTTGGCAACATGATAGGGTTTACCATTGTCGAGCGACTCGAGCCGGGCCAACTCGTCGGCGTTTTTCTCAATCAGATCGGCGAGCCGGTGGAGTAACTGTCCGCGTTCCGCGGCCGCCATCCGGCGCCAGGGTCCCTTTTCAAAAGCCGCCCGCGCCGCGTGGACGGCCTTGTCAACATCCGCCGCATCGGCTTCCGCCACGGGGCAGATTTCGAGGCCGGTTGAAGGGTTGATGGTTGGAAAGGACTTCCCCGAAGCACTTTCCACCCATTGGTTGTTAATAAGAAGCTTCGTCGCCCGGACAGCGACTTGCGCCTCTAAGGCAGCAGTAGTGGTCGCCATAGATTCCTCCTCAAGTCTTGATTTGAAAAAAGCCCGTATAAAAAGTAAGAAACTGGGACCTAAACGTTACCAGAATACGGTCTCATTCGCAATCCTGACCCCAATGCAGGGTTTCTAACTTTCCTCTCCTTCAAAGTGCCAAGGCCCAGCGGCCAAATACCTCGCCGGCAATTTCCTCGAGGACCGGCAGATGCCCTGGAATTCCTGCCGTGATCTTGGCAGCATCGCCGCCTGCCTCGCGAAGCTCCTCCGCAAAGGCCGCAAGCATTTGCGAGACTTGCTCCGGGGTTACTTCCAAATGAAACAAGATTCCGTAAGCGTTCTTACCATAACGGAACGCTTGGCACGGAGTCTGCTGGGACGAAGCCAACCGCACGGCATGTTTCGGAAGCGAAAATACATCACCGTGCCAATGAAAAGGCCAGAACTCCTTTTTGACGCCGGCAAAAAGAAGATCTTGCGCGGCCAACTCCGACAGCGTCACCGCGTGCCAACCCAATTCTTTTCTCTCGCCTTTCTTCACTTCCGCACCGAGCACAGCCGCAAGCAACTGGCTCCCGAGGCAAACACCCAGCACCGGTCTTCCCAACGCGAGAGCGGATTCAATCAGGCGCATCTCGTCGCCCAAAAACGGATACTTGGCCTGTTCGTAGACTCCCATCGGCCCGCCCATTACAATCAGGCCCGCTTTGTCAGCCATCTCTCTGGGGACGGGTTTGCCCGCATAAGTTTCGATGTATTCAACCCCGATATGGTGGCCCCGCAGCACGTCTTCGATGGTCCCCAGAGTTTCGCCGTGTTGCAAGACCCAAACGCTTGGCAACTCGTCAAACCCTTTCTGCCTGGGGTTCCGCCACCCAGTTGTAGGGGTACGGCTTGCCGTACCCTTTTCATTTTTGTTACGCAACCGAACCGTAGGGGTACGGCTTGCCGTACCCTCTTCATTTTTGGGTACGGCCAGCCGTACCCCCACAATCAGACAGTGCCACCCTCAGGGCGCCGTCACCACCTCGATGCTTTCCACCATGCGAATCCATCGCCCTCCCCTTTTTTCCTGCGGAACTATGATGCGCACGGGCCCCTGTTTTTCGGGCAGAGGCTTGCCGTCGGCGGTGTCCGCGAGGATGATCTTTTGCGACGCGTCTGTGAAGTCCGGGTCAAGCTCGGGTAGCGCAAAGACCACGCGATAGCCGTCCTTAGCGGTCACCAACACATAGGTGGCCATCGCTTTGCCGCGCAAGAGCTTTCCCATCGGGGCGCCGGCCTTTTGCAGAATTTCAGCCAATGTCACGCCCTCGTAAGTCGCGGTGATGTCGTGCTCTTTCGCCGTGACCTTGGTCCGCGGCATGGCGGCTAAATCTTGAAGTGATAAGGCCAAGGGTTGTGAGACCGCCCCGCTGACGCGCACCAGCACCCCGGTGGAAAGCTGGGCCGCCGGCCCAACCGCTTGGAGTGCAAGAAAAAGAAGGATAGAAGCCCCCATCGCCATAAAAGCTAGTACTTGCTTGGATTAATTCGCGCATTTTTAAATCGTTGAAAACAAAGCGCGACCTGCAGCCACTTACGAGCGCTAATTAAATCAAGCAAGTACTAGCACTGTTTTTGGCCAATGGCAACCCCTAAACAAGGCATCACCTCCGGCATAGAGTACTCGCCCCGAATTCGGCAAGAACACTTGCCGATTCCCGTCTTTGCCTCAAGCGCGCATCGTGCAGGCTTCGAAGTTGAGGACCTCCGGCGTCCGAGATCATAATTTACTCCTCGCTGGCACCTGACATCTGGAACCTGGCACCTCTCTTAACTCCCCTTTTTTCATCAACATCGCCAGAGAGTGATTTTAACTCTTTTTGTTTCATCAACATCGCGAGAGGGCGGTGAACGGACATTTTTTCTCCATTTGTTTTCAATAACATCGCCTAACTCTCCTTCACATTTCGCCCCCGCGTTTTTTTCGCTCGTGGGCCACCAGGAATGAAATAACTACCTTAGTTTCAATCATATAGATCTTTCCAAGATTTTCGCGATTCATCGCTAACAACTTTTGTTTCTGATATATCGCGAGAGGACGCGGTCTTTTTTCCGCCCCGCCTCCTGAGTTTCAATCTAACTCGATGAATTTAAATGAGATAATGTTGTGAGACATTTTGACGCTAAATAGCTAACTCATTCTTTTTCTAGTACATCGTGAAAAGCCGGCAATGGGCAGTTGTTAGTGGACAGCGGAAAGTGGTTACTGGGCGTTCACCCATCAGAATCCTGCCCGCCGCCTCCTGCCTACCGCCTACCGCCTACTGCCTACTGCCTGCCACCTGACACCGGGCACCTGATACCTCGCGCTTCTCCCCGTCTACCACCTACTATCTACCGTCTACCGCCTTTCGCTGCGCGATTCCACCCAAAACAGCTCTCCGCACCATTCTCCTGCACGCTGTCTTCCATAGCCTACTTTAATCGAAATTTTCCATGGCATGAAAAGATCTTTTACGGAGGGCGCCTAATTGTCCGAACTGTTTCTGGCCTATACCCGACAACTGGCAATCTGGGATTTGACTGCCCCACCATTTTTGGGGCTTCGATCAGTTTTCTGGCAAGGCGACAAGCCAGCCAAGTGGCGGCGAGTTGCGGACGAGGTCAGAACAATCTGGTTGACGTAGTTACACAATGTACCTACACTGCTTCCATGCGCTATGAGTGGGATGAAGCCAAGCGGCAATCCAACATTCAGAAGCATGGGATCGACTTCGTGGGGATCGAAAAGGCGTTCGCCGGCACAACGCTCACGATCTTTGATGACCGGTTTGATTATGGCGAAACCCGGTTCATCACTTTGGCTATGCTCAGCGGTCGCGTGGTGGTTATCGCGCATACCGAGACCCAGGAGGTCATCCGGATTATTTCCGTTCGAAAGGCCACTAAAAATGAAGAAACCCGTTACTTCAAGGAAATCACGGACTGATTGGAAACGAGTCGATGCGCTGCGAGACGACAAAATCGATTTCTCTGATTCTCCGGAATTGACGCCGGAGATGTTTGCTCGTGCCATCGTGCGGCGGGGTCTGAAGCCTGTGGCGCGGAAAAAACTGCTCACGCTGCGCATCGATAGCGACGTGGTGGAATGGTATAGAAGCCAGGGGTCAGGCTATCAAACCCGCATCAACGCTCTGCTCCGCGCCTATATGGAGGAACGAAAGAACGCGTAAAGCCGCGGAATCATGAACCGCAGGTCCGCGCTACTTGCTCAGGTGGACGGACATCCAGATCCCGCCGATCTGCACGACGAAGAACCGCGGAGTAATCCGTCGGCTGACGGACAACTCCGCGCTACCTCGCTTAGCGGCAACTGGCTGCTTCAGGACCAAGTGTGGTAACTTAGGCCGCAGGTATGTTCGAATATGACGTAGTGATCTCGTTCGCCGGCGAACAACGCTCCGAGGCCGAGGCAATCGCCGACTGCCTAAAGAACGCGGGGGTCAAAGTCTTTTATGACCGTTACGAGCAAGCAAACCTGTGGGGCAAAAACCTTTATGAACACCTATCCGAAATCTATCAGAATAAGGGCCACTATTGTTTGATGCTTGTTTCTGCTGCTTATGCGAGCAAGGTATGGCCAACCCACGAGCGCAGGAACGCACAGGCCCGCGCTCTTTCGCAGAAAGGCGAGTACATTCTTCCCGTCCGGTTCGACGAAACAGAGATTCCTGGTCTGCCAAGCACCATCGGATATTTGCGATTTGAAGAGCATGGCGCCCAGGGAATCTGTACAGTTCTCCTCCAAAAATTGCAGGGTTCAACCGCCACTCCGGAGCGACCTCGGGCAATACAAGATGATGTGTATTCCGAGCCGAAGGAGTTCTGGGAGCAGCGGAGAAGGCTGGCGGAAACGGACATCTTAAAGAAGATTTGGTCCAAACCCCGATGGCGTATCGGGATTCGACCAACGGAATTCAAGAAAGCGCGCTTTCGGGATCTCGAACAGTGCCGCCAGTTCATAGTCTCGTCCTGCGTGACCATCAAGGGATGGTTCTCTTTTCCGTGGTTCCCGAATGAGGGCGTGGAGAGCGGCGACGAGTGGGTTGCTAGGGAGATCGAAAGATTCGAACCAAACAGATTGTACTGCGCGGAGCGCTCGGTCCTTTTCCGAAGCGCCCAATTTGTCCACAATCGCACCTTCGAGGAGATCCCACAGTTGGGCGGGCGAGTACATGCGCTTGAGATTCTCGATGTTGCAACTGCAGCATTTGAGTTCGCGTCCCGAATGGCAGGACGCGGGATTCTAACACCGGAGGCCGTGATCACATTCGACTTGTACGGGCTCGATGGTCGGATGCTAACATGGCCCAAGGACGTTTTCGGGTACTCCGACACCATCGGGCGAGACCTATGGTGCCAAGACGAGAAGCTTTCCCTAGCGAGACGGTTGACTCCGGCGGAGATTGAATCTCAAAGGCGCGAGCTGGGTCTGGGTGTCGCTTTAGAGATTTTTTCCGAGTTTGGGTGGTCGGACCCCCCGAAAGACGTTTTGATCGAGGCGCAATTGAAGAGATTTGGTGGGGTCTAATACGCTGGGCTTGTGAGACCAACTCGCATCTCCAAAGTCTGGGTACCCCCCCTGTGGAACTTCATCTCCGGCAACCGCAAGCACGACGGGACTGACGCACCATCCGTCGCGACCCCGGTCGCGAGAGTGACCCCCCGGAGCGTCACCGCACCACCCGCTCTCCCCACATCCCCTCCGCGAGAGGTACTCTGCGATAGGTGCTTGGTTGGTACGGCGATTAGGGGTCTCCTCAATTTCGCTCAAGTCTGTCATTCCGGGCGCTGAAACCCCGGATAAACAAGAAACACCTGCGGGCCAGGGCACCGTTCATCCAAGAGGAATATCCGTCGAAAAGGGCACGTGCCAAGGACGTTCAACAACTGCGGCATTTGCTTGGCTAACCATTTCGCTACCTCATTCACCTGATAAATTTCGATGCTGTGGTAAGGGGTGTTATAGGCGGCGGCCCTTGAGTAATGCACGATAAGGTCTAGAGGGATGGCCGCATCCGGAGCCCCGTAGTGTGCTGCCTTTCTCCCTACCGCCAGGCAAAGCGCCCGAGTAGCGCGTCCGGGGTCGTATGCGCCCCCGACCAGGGCGAACATGATCCAGTCTGGGTCTGGACCATAGACGTTAAAATGGACTTCCGAGAGGTAGCTTGCCATGGTTGGCCATTTCTTGAGGTCGCGGCACAGGCAGCCTTGAAGAGAATCCCACTCCGGATGCTGTGGCCATTCCGCGCTGGTCCTCGCTATCAGGTCGCCAAATTCCTTGACCATGCGTGCGAGGTGATTGTCAGACGGCGAGTGGATGCCTGGTTTTGGTTCTAAGACAACAGACTGGAGATGGGGAGGAGGCTGTGGATAGTGCTTGAGAAGCCCGCTCACAATATCCTTCTCGGCCCTTTCGCGACGGATAGAATCTCTCATCTGCTCTGCTTCCAACCACTCAACAAGCTGAAAATCCAACCGCGATCCATCTGCCATCACGCAGTTCACGTCTGCGTGCCGGTCCTCGCGGTCGACGTCCCATTTAAGAGTATCCCGCGCAAGTGCTTTGGACGAGTCTAGGAAGGCCTTGAAGGTGCAACGTGTTCGTTCCGTCTTTTCCCGAGTCGTGACTGCCCCCCTTTCTAACATCAATTATATGCCAGTGGGTCGAACCAAAATCCGTGCTTGACAGTGAGCGGCGGCGGCTAAGGTGCCTTCGCCCCGCCTTATCCGGTGGTCACTCAATCTTCCGGTGGCCGAGGTAATCGAGAATCGGGCGCGTATCCATGCCTTGATCAGCAAGCGCGAGTCCGCGGGGTGAGGAGCATGCGTGGGCGGGCACGAAGCGGGGTAGCGCAGACGTTGCCGCCATTTGGCTTCGTCTGCGGCTTTTCTTGGGCATTAACCGGTATATGAATGCCCTAAAACGTTGTTGCCATGCTAAGAACTGGGGAGGAAGCTGAACTACGCTACCTCCGCGCTTGGAACGAAAGGGTACCTGAACGAAAGGGTACCTGGCACCTTTTCCCCTGGGCTCTTCTCACGTGCGACAAGGAAGAAGCAGCATTGCCCACCAGCCGCTTTCGTCATCGTGCTAGAATACTATGTCCGCGCCAAAGCAAGAGACCATTTCCTCGACTGCTTATTGTAGGTGGAATGGAATTGGAACCATGACCCTATCGAGGAAGCAGAACCAATCCGAGCCGGCCGGTCCAAGCGCCTCAACGGTTAAGCGACTGTTTGCACGATCTGGTAACAAGTGCGCATTTCCCAGATGCATTTCGCCCATCATTCAGGGAGAAACGGTCGTCGGCAAAATCTGCCATATAAAATCGGCGGGCATCGGCGGACCACGGTACGACCCTGAACAAAGTGTGGCAGACCGGCACGGTTACGACAACCTTTTACTCCTGTGTGGGAACCATCATACGGTCATCGACGATGACCCCGAGGCATATACTGTCGAACGGCTAACGAGAATGAAACTAACGCACGAAGAGCAAGCAGCCTCTATGTCGGACGAAGTGGCCAATCGGGGAGTCGGATTACTGATCAACCAGTCAGTGACCGTGACCAGTCAATTCGGTGGGATTACCGCCCACACAATAAATTTGAATTTTGCTGGACCCGCACTAGAAGAGCCAGATTCTTCTGTTGAACCGTCTCCCCGCTTCGTGATGGCGGAACCCAAAGATGGTCAAGCCCGGTTCCGTCCCCCTGATCAGGCACTCGGATTTCGCTGGAACAACATTCCGTATGCAGACACGGCCGAAATTGAAATCTATCTCGCGACCGGTCCAGCAATGTGGCTTCGTTTGCTCCCAAAGGTCCCCCCTGGGGAAAACTGGTCGTGCGATGAACTACGGAATTCGGCAATGGGCCATGGAACTCTGACGCTGCAGCCATTCGTTTGGACGAACCTCAATAGCCTGCGAGCTGAGGATGGATTCGGAACATACTCATCGATAGGCCCGCGAGATTCCGAAACAGCTTCCGTTGCCTTCGCGTTCGAGACAGGTGAGGTCTGGAGCATCGATACCTTTTTGCTAAGTGCAAGTGTGGCAAAAAAAAGGATCTACTTTCTGAACATCGCAAGGGTATTCACGCAAAGGCTACGCGATTACGGGGCTTTTCTCCAATACCTTGGAACAGAACCACCGTATGATTGGATAGGGGGATTAGATGGCGTAAAAGGATATAGACTTGAAGTCCCCCCACCCCCAAATCATGTCAATCCATTTCCAGGGAATGCCTGTCTGGCTGAAGTTGTCAGCGCCCGCGGAACATACAGTCCCCAGCAGCCTACCTCTGTGACCTTGCGACCTTTCTTTGATCAGATTTTTCGCAAATGTAGCACGAAGTTTCCTGAATATCTTGACCTCGAGAAGGGCCAATATAAATAGCTTCGCTGGCTGATATTGATGGCACATTTTTTTGAAAAAATACTTACGCCTCAGTCCGCCATCGGGAGCCGCGCCCCTTCGATCCGCGCGCACGAATTTGATCGCTCCATCAAGGGGCCGAAAAGCAAGTAGCGCGGAGCGCCGATTTTGCGGTCCGCGTCTTCTCCGTAGCGATTATCCCCACCGTGCCGTACCCTATCGCGGCGTCGAAACTCCGGCGTCCTTTTCTTTCCGATTTCTTTATCGCCGTGCGCCTGCTCAGGCGGCGAGAGAAATTCACCGGGCCGGATTTCGCCTGGTTGGCGCAAGCCTTCAACCGAGCGCGGGCGCGGCACCCTTTTTACATGACAGCTTGGGTGTTTCTTCCCAACCACCGGCACGGCATTTGCGCGCCCCACTTCGATCCGCGCGCACGAATTTGATCGCTCCATCACGGGGTTGGTAGCCACGGAGTCGCCACGGCGACTCCGTGGCTACCCGCTTTCTTGAAGTCCGGTCGGTACGGCGCTCCGCTATAGGCGCGAGCCGGTCGGAGCTACCATTACCTCTGTGGCACACGATCCCAGTCGGAATTGACGAATATTTGTCTACGCTGTACCCTCTCCGCAAGATACTCACAGAGGGTAAGAGTTATGTCGGTCTGGAAGGCAGTCAAATGGTTGGCCGCAACGGTGTTGGGCGGGCTCGGAGGAGCCTTCCTCTACATACTAAAGGATCAAACTTCCGAAAAGCCCTCACCGAAATTAGCGTGGTTAGTTGCGAGCATGAGAACCCATTGGATTCTCAGCTTGACGGCTGTGGTTTTGTTCCTCGTCTTATGCATTCAGGTCTACGAGGAAGTCCTCCGCCGCTTCGGCGACGCGCCGGAGTCCGGCTTGCGCGAGCAGGTGGCCACGGCCCTCGTCAACAAGGGGGTCAGGCTGGGCCAGCTCAATCGCGGCGAAGAAGAAATCCAGGCCTACGAGGAAGTCCTCCGCCGCTTCGGGGACGTGCCGGAGCCCGGCTTGCGCGAGCAGGTGGCCACGGCCCTCGTCAACAAGGGGGTCAGGCTGGGCCAGCTCAATCGCGGCGAAGAAGAAATCCAGGCCTACGAGGAAG
>Ga0326728_10005838_pt1 | contig 33930 bp, 32 predicted proteins | sample MB3enrmetagenome_FD_207602 | JGI IMG/M metagenome (GOLD analysis project Ga0326728, IMG submission 207602) | Lab enriched peat soil microbial communities from McLean, Ithaca, NY, United States - MB31MN | ecosystem: Environmental > Terrestrial > Soil > Wetlands > Peat | place: USA: New York...
CCGGAAGTCGACGTCAGGTTCTTGGTGACCGAGCGTTGCAGGCCGATCATGATTTCATACGACAGCTTGCCGCCCGGAACGTTCTTCCAGGGGAGATCGATGTAGCCACCCGAGGCAAAACCCTTGTCCTCTTTGTAGGGGTTGGTTGCTCCGCCCACAAAGAATCCGAGCTGCGCACCGATCTGGCCGATATCGGGCAGCAGTTCGCGTGGCGCCTGATAACCGGCGGAAACCGGCGGTGCCGACGGCGCGGGCGACGGCGATGGATACGGCATGAACCCGATGCCGGTGCCCGGCAGCGTGGCGCGAGTAGAAGCAACCGGCTGTAGTTGATACTCGAGGCGATCGATTACGGCGGTTAGCCTGTCGATCTCCTGCTGCTGCGCGTCAATGCGCGCCTGCAGCGCGGAGGTGGACGGTGCAATCTGAGCCGCCGGCTTGGAAACTGCCGGGGCGGTGGTGTTAGCGGCGAGTTGAACGGGTTCCGTCTTCTGAGCCAAAGCCGAGACGGAGGCGATTACAGCAATCACGAGCACCATGGCGCCCGCGATCCGGAACGTTGTTACTTTTTTATGCATTATCAGTTCCTCCTTCTTAAGTCCCCGATCTGCCTTGGCGGTCCGTCGGGGTCTTTCGTGAACGGCGTACGACTTACTACTCGCGGTGGGCCCGGGGGCTCACTGCGAATCCTTGAACGGCATAATGAAGGTCTCGTCAACCGAATCGCGCTCGCTGCCCACTCGGCTGCTGAGGCTGAAATGATTGACGCCCGGCGTCAGCCTGGCGCCCGGTGCCGCTGCAATCTCAAAATCACGGTCTACGGTCTCACCCGCGCCCACCACCACCGCGTTTTCAAACGACGCGAAGCGCGCTCCCGGCAGACCGGCAATCTCAAGCACTACCGTCTGTTGCTGGTGGCTGCGATTGGCGGCCTTCAGGTGGAAAGTGTTGTACACCGTCCCGTCCTTACCCTGGCGGTAGAGCGTGATGCGCACCGGCGCGAGTTGCACCAGCACGTTGTGCCTCATGGAGAGCGCCGTAAACAGCCCGGTTCCGTAAAACAGCAGCACTAGCAGCAGGACCACGCGCTTGGCGTCGCGCAGTCCAATTTTCTGGAACCAGGTCTTGTCGCCGGTGCCGAGGCGCTCGCCTTCCTCGCCCCACACGTAGTGAATCAGTCCCGGTTTGCCCAACCGCGCCAGAACGACATTGCATGCCTCGATGCATTCGCCGCAGCCTACGCATTCGATCTGGTAGGGCGAGTTGCGAATGTCGATGCCCATATGGCAGACGCGCAGGCATTTCTTGCACTCGATGCACTCGTGACTGTCGTCGCGATAGTGCACCAGCAGCGTGTGGCCGTCGGTGAGCATGCCCTGCAAATAGCCGTAGGGGCAGACGGTGGTGCAGAAACGCAGCCGGACAAAAAGAAAATCGATCAGCGTAAACAGCGTGGTGGCGGCCCCGGCGATGCCGCCAGCGGTCTTGATATCGAATGCCAGCAGGCGATGCAGCAGGTCGCGCGGCTCGACAAAATAAGCGATGAAAACGAAGGCGAGCACGACGGACGCTGCGCCGGAAAGCGCATAGAAGAGAATCCGGCTGAGCAGCTTGCGCGTGCCGGCGCCGGCGTCCACATACTTGTTGACAATGCGCTCCAGCCAGCCTTCAAGCGCAATCGAGGCCTCGCTGAAGATCATCTGCGGACATAGATAGCCGCAGTACACACGCCCCCACATGATGGCCATGGCGGCGACCACGAACATCAGGAACATCATCGAGAAGAAGATGATGGAAAACTCGCTGATCAAAAGCTCGTAGCCGAAAAAGTAAAATCGCTGACGCGGGATATCGATGCGCATCAGGTTGGTCAGCGGCAGCAGAAAGAAAATGATGACGCAGATGACGTGGACGGTCTTGCGCAGGCGGTGATAGTGGAAGCCCGGGTCGATGGGAGTCGGCTTTGGAGGCTTCGGCTTGGGTTGCGGCTTGTCCGCAAGTACGACGAGATCGTTGCCGGGCGCAGGCCGTTTTTCACCGGTCCGTTCTTCCCTAGAACCAGGTTCAATGGCAAGCATGGGCATGCGCTCCTGCAAGAAGTCCCGGCATCGTGCCCCGCACGATCAACAACGCGCCCATGGCCATCACGCCAACCGCTGCCAGTTGCGTACCCCAGCGATTCAGTTTGCTGCGAATTGCCGACGAGAAAATGCCCACCGCCAGCAGCGCGCCGGCGGTGCCCGCGCCAAATGCGGCCATCGTCACGGCTCCCCAAAAAGCCGAGCCCGTGGCCAGCGCGCGCAACAGCGCCGCGTAGATCAACCCACAAGGAAGAAAACCAAGCGCCAGGCCGAGCAGAAAACGGCTGCCCACGCTGGCCGAGGAAAGCAGACGGCTTAAGGGACGAAGAAAACTTGATGTAATGCGAAAGAAATTTCCGCCGAAAGCTTGCACCGCGGGAAACGCGCCAAACATGACCAGTCCCGCGACCAGCATCAGCGCGCCGCCGACGACCGCCAGTGTGCTCGCCACGCCAGCCAACTTGCCGATCATCCCAACCGTTCTGCCTGCCAGACCAGCCACGGCGCCCAGCGCCGAATACGTGAGAATGCGGCCCGCGTTGTATGCGAGGTGACCCGAAACCAACGGGGCGGAGGCGCGGCCGGAGCCAGCTTTCAACTGGTCGAGCGCCACGCTGTAAGAGAGCACGATCGGGCCGCACATCTGCATGCAGTGCAGGCTGCTCACTAAACCCAGCGTGAATACCACCCAGATTTCGATCCCGGTCACTCAAGGCTCCTTACTTCCACTTCAGCGCTGGCCGCTCCCGCCAACCTGATACAGAATCTTCTCGTTCCGCGTCGGCACGGTTACGCACTCGCGGTAAAACTCAAACTTCTTCATGGTGATTGCGTGCGTCGGGCAGCGCGACGCGCACATGGCGCAGCGGATGCACGTCGTCTCGTCCTTCAACATGACGCCGCTGAGTTGATCGAGGTCGGCCTTGCTCATCTTGCGCAGGTCGTCGCGGCTGACTTCGAGCGACTGCGACACCATTTCGAGCCAACGGTCTTCCTTGCACAGCTCGCTGAGCCCGACGAGCTTGATGATGTTCATGGGGCAGACGTCGACGCAGCCGTTGCAGGCGATGCAGATGGAAGTATCGAAAACCGTGTTGACGTTGCAGCGGAGGCAGCGCGAGGCCTGCCGGTGCGCTTCTTGCGTTGGGTACGATTCCTCGATGATCTCGAGCGACGAGGCGCGCTGTACGGCGTCGATCACCGGGGGATTGCTGCGCGGCGTACGTTCCCAACCCTCAGCCATCGTGTAAACGGCGGGCGCCCAGTGGCTGCGCACCGCGATCTCGGTTCGCGTGCCACGGAGATAATCGTGCATGGAACGCGCGGCAATCTGCGCGGAGGCGATGGCATCGATGAAAAGCCGCGGCCCGTGCGCGATGTCACCGCAGGCAAACACATCGGGCGCCGTCGTCTGATAGGTTTCGCGGTTGACTTTGATCAGGCCGCGATCGCTTTCCACGCCGTCCTCCGGTTTGAGGAACGACAGATCCGACGATTGCCCGATGGCAAAGATCACCGTATCGGCGGGAATATCTTCGACCTCATTTTCGTCGAATTTCGGGTTGAAACGGCGGTCCGCATCGAATACCGAAGTGCAGCGGATGGTGCGCAGCCCTGTGACCGTGCCGTTCTGTCCGAGAATTTCTTTGGGACCGCGAGAGCTGTGTAGTTTAAGACCTTCCTCTTCGCCCTCAACGATCTCGACTTCGTCGGCCGGCATTTCCGCGCGGCTCTCGAGACAAACGACGTGAACTTCCTTGTCGCTGCTCATGCGCAGCGCCGAGCGTGCGACATCGTAGGCGACCTGCTCGCCGCGGCCCATCTCGGAAATCGTCTCGCTCATCGACGACATTTCCGGACGCACGGCCGAGCGCGCCACGTCGTAGGCGACGTTTCCGCCGCCGATGACGACCACGCGGCGGCCCAGCACCAGCGGCTTGCCTTCATTGAAGGCGCGCAAAAAATCCATGCCGTCGTAGACCATCTCGCGATCTCCGCCGGGCAGATTGAGCTTGCGGCCTTTGGGCAGGCCGATGCCGAGGAAGATCGCTTTGAAACCTTGCTGGCGCAAGTCGGCGATGGAAAAATCGCGCCCCAGGCGCATGTTGCATTTCAATTCGACGCCCAGCGAGAGAATGGCGTTGATCTCCGCCTTCACCAGCTCGCGCGGCAGACGGAACACGGGCACGCCCACCATCAGCATGCCGCCCGGCTCCGGGTTTGATTCGAATACCGTGACCTTGTAGCCGATTTGCACCAGGTCATGCGCCACGGTCAATCCAGAAACGCCGCCGCCGACCACCGCGACTTTTTCGTAGTCGCCGCGATTCTGCGGCAGCATGCGCTGGTCGCAACCGGCATGATGCGCGGCCGGGTCGCCCGACTCCGGGCCGAACTTATCCGTGACGAAACGCTTCAGCGCGCGGATCGAAACCGATTCGTCCACATCGCCGCGCCGGCAGTTGACCTCGCATGGCGCTCCGCAAACGCGGCCGCAAATCGACGCGAACGGATTCGTCGCGCGCGCCATGCGGTACGCGTCTTCATAACGTCCGTCGGCAATCGCGGTTACGTAGCCGCAGGCGTTGGTGTGCACGGGGCAGGCGTGCTGGCACTTGACCATCTTGATCCAGTAGTCCGCCCCTTCAATCGCTTCGAATTGGTTCCACTGATCGCTCATTGTCCCAATCTTCTTTACTTAGTCCTCGTGAGACTTGCTGAACGCGAATTTGACCGTGATGATCGCGAAAATCACGATCATGGCGGCGACAAGGTACATGAATCCGTTCGCTGTGCCGGTGACTTTATTGAATTGCTGCACCAGCACACCGCGTGTCGAGTGGTTGATTTCCCCATTCATGAAAACGACAAGATAGATCGCGCAGCCGAGCGCCACGACAATGTAAGTGGCCTTGAGGAACGCCGGAATTTCCGTGTTTTTCCTTTCCGTCATCCAACCGTCGGCATAGCTCTTGATGTCTTTGGAATCCTTGGTTTCTTGTACAGGCGCCATTTCGATTTCTCCTTAGCTGGCTTTACGCGTGGTTGTCTCGTCTTCGTCGACGAACATCCGGTACTTGGGATCTTCGCTGTGCTCTCCCCAATATCCGTGGCGGAGGGATCTCACCAGGAAGAAAACCCCTCCCACTACGAACAGAAAGAACATGAAGTACGCGAGAAAAACGCTGGGGTATACGTAGTCGTGCATAACGGCCTCACTTCTCGTAGTCGTTGTCCGGACGCCAGTTCTTGCAGCGGCCCAGGGTCTGGATGTAAGCGACGAGCGCGTTGAATTCGTCCGGGTTCTCGACGATCCACGGGAACGGCGGCATCACCGAGCCCGGCGTCAGATCGCGCGGATTGCGGAAGTGGGTGCGGTGCCACTGCGTGTCGTACTTGCCGCCCACGCGCGAAAGATCCGGCCCCGTCCGCTTGGTACCGAACATATGCGGTGTGTCGTATACAAACTCGTCCGGGGTGGAGATGGGCGAGGGTACGCCTTTCCAGCCCGAGCGAATCGTGTCTGATTGAAGCGTGCGCGTCTGCTGCGTGTGGCAATACCAGCAGCCTTCGCGTACATAGATGGCCCGCCCTTTGAGCTGCTGCTCATTCAGCTGCACCAGTTTGCCCGTGACGCCCTTCGACGGATCGTCATTTTGGAATGGTTGCGACCAGCTCTTATCGACGAGCGGCGGCACCACGGTCGTCAGCAGTCCTCCGATGAAGAAGAACACGAGCGCGGCCACCACGAATCCCACAGCACTTTTATCGGTTTTTCCTAGCATGGCATTCTCCTTGTGGCCTTAGGCTTTGGCCGATTCATTGGAACCCGCTCCAAGAACCGTGGCCCAGATGTTGTAAAGGAATGTGGTGATCCCCAGGAACATCAGAATCCCGGAGAAGAAGCGGACGGTCCATACCGGCTTCAATGCGCGCACCGTGTCGATGAACGGAATCGATGGGTTGTTCCATTGCCAGCCCTGCCAGAATCCGCCCAGCCACAGCGTGACGAAGAAGCCCAGCCCGCCGATCATTAAGAACCAGAAGCTCCAATTTGCCAGCGAGGCCGAGTGCAATTCTGTTTTGAACATCCGAGGAATCGTGAAGAACGTTCCGGCAATGGCGAAGAAGGAGAATGCTCCCAGAACCGCCATGTGCGCGTGACCGGGGATCCAGTCGGTCTTCGAGACGATGGCGTTCACCGAGCGCAGGCTGTGCATCGGTCCCTGGAAACAGGTCAGGAGATAAAACACCACGCCCGACATCAGGAACTTGAGCGGGACATTTTCTTTCAGCTGGTACCACTGTCCCTTCATGGTGGCGAAGAAGTTGTAAACCACCGTCCACACCGGAATCAGCAGCATCAGCGAGAACGTGATCGCGATGGTCTGCAGCCACTGCGAAATCGGTCCGTGCAGCATGTGGTGCGCGCCGGTCCAGACATAGACGAATGCCAGCGCCCAGAAGCCGACCATCGAAAGTTTGTGACTGTAGAGCGGAGTGCTCGATGACTTGGGGATGTAGTAGTACGCGATCGCCAGCCCCACCGGCGTGAAAATCAAGCCCACGGCGTTATGGATGTACATCCAATTCAGATTGGCTTGATTGACGCCGGTCGTAACCAGCACGGCAAAGTTGCCCGTGAGATAGACGAATGCGGTCCACAGGATGGTGCCCATGATGTACCACAGGCTCACGTACATCTGCTCGTACTTGCGGGTGGCGATGGTGGCAAAAACATTGATTCCAAACATTACCCAAGCAATGACCACCAGGATGGACAGTGGCGTCGGTAACTCGGCGTATTCCCATCCTTTGTTCAGGCCCAGCGGCAGCGCCACGACTGCGCCGAGAATAATGATGTTCCAGATGACGGCCGTCGCGATGCCAAGCTTTTCGCTCCACAGCTTGACGCCACAGAGACGCGGCACGATGTAGTAGACAAGCCCCATATCCGCCGCCAACAGCCAGCCGAAGAGCATGCCGTTGACGTGCAGCGGCCGCAGCCGACCGTAGGTAAGAACCGATACGGTGCCCAGCAGTTGTGGCCAGACAAACTTTGCCGCGATGGTAAGAGCTATGATACCGACCACAAAGAAGTAACTAACTGCGCTCAACATAAACCACTTTGCAGTGGTGTCCTGGTGAATGGACTCTACCGGTGAAACAGAGCCCGGCCCCCCGTATGGTCGAGAGGTGACTACCTGTTGTACTGGCATGGTGCCTCCTGGTTTAAACTGCACGCGTTCATTTCTGAACGCCCAATTGCGATGTAAGCTTGGGCGACTTCTCCTCGGCTGGAGCGGCGGCCGCCGGCTTCTTGTTCAAACTGCGAATGAAATTGATCAGGTTCCCGATGTCCTGCTGGGTAAGCCCGTAATCTGTCCACGAGGGCATCGCGGTTCCTTCCACTCCGTAGGTGATCGAGGTGAACAGGCGCTTGTCACTCGCATTGTTGATGAATGCGCTGTTCCGCAGATTGCGCGGCCGCGGGCTGATATCGAGCGAGTTCGGTCCTTTCCCGTCAGCCTTGCGCCCGTGGCATCCGGTGCAACGCTGCAGGAAAATCCCCTCGCCTGCTGCAACCGACTCCGGCGTGGTTGCGACCGGGTTGGTCTCCGGCACCTTGCGCTCTTTCAGTTCATGCCGCGGTTCCTTAACGAAGGCCTGAAAAACGTACGCGAGCACGTCCTTGCGTTGCTGCTCGCTCAGAGCGTGCTCCCACGGCGGCATGGAAGTTCCCGGCACGCCTTCCTTCAGCGACGTCAGGAAGCGCTCCTCCGGCTTCGAGTTCATGAACGCTACTTTGGTCAGGTCGCGCGGCGCCGGATCGAGATACAGGTAGGTCACACCTTTGCCGTCGCCTTTTTCTCCATGGCAGCGGGCGCAAATGCCTTTGTAAATTTCCTCGCCGCTCTTGAATGTTGGCGGCGTTTTGCGGCTCTCCAGATATTCGGCGATCGAACGATAGTCGGCCTCGCTGAATCCAAACACCGGCATGATCGAGTCGGGAATTCGCGAGCGCGGCTCCTTGAAGTGATCCATCAGCCAGTTGTCGTCGCGGATCAGGCCTTCAAACGAAAGATCCGGTGAAACGTGACCGTCCTTATCGCCCAGTTTGTGGCAAGCTGTACAGGAGCGCTGTCCGACCAGTTGTTCGCCGCGAGCCACGGAAGGCCCATTCTCCGCCGTCGCTCCACCAGTCAGGGGCAGGCTCGTTTGCTGCAAGCGCGCCTTGTACTGCTCCATCGTGGTCTCGGAGAAGTTCATTCCCTTGCGGCTCTTCAGGAACACCACCAGCGCCTTGATCTCGTCGTCGGTGAGATCGAACTTCGGCATGAACGAAACCGCGCTGTAGTCGCGAGGATTCACCGTGTGTCCCCACAGGTAGTCGATGCGCCATCTCTTGCCGACCTCGGTGAGATCGGGCCCGAGCGTGCCGTGCGAAAGACCTTCAATGCGATGGCACCCGTAGCAGGCTTTTTCGAAGAACAGTTCGCGGCCGCGCTTCACCAGCGGCGTGCCCGCGAAATTTTCTTCCGTGTGGCACTGAGCGCAGTTGGCTTGCATGTACTCCGCGCCGGTCAGCTTGCCTTTGAACTGCGGCTTCCAGTTGGCTTGCGTCGCGTAGCCCAGCATTGGCCATGGCCAGTTCTCGTCTTCGCCGTGCGCGTAGACCGTCTCCAGTCCGCGGCCTTGGCCGTCGTGGCAAATGGTGCAGCCAAAATCGGCGAATTTATGCCGCCGCTCCCACTTACCGTCTTTCCCCTGCATGTCTCCAAGGGCCGCCGAGTAGCTGTGCGTTCGCAGCGGCTGCGCGTGCCCCTGGAAACGCGGATCGTCGGCCGCAACGTGGCACGTGGTGCAGCGGTCCACGCGTGAATCGCCAAACTGCGTCACGATGATCTGCTCGATTTGCAGCTTGTGCGAGTCCACCGTCGCCTTTTCCGCGTCGGTCTTGGCCAGGCTGCGCGCCTGCTCCCAATAGGCCGTCTGGTGCTTTTCCCAGCGATTGAAGAACTGATCGTAAAAAACGATCCCGTGGACAATCAGCACCACAAAACTTGCAATAGCCAGCGCAACTCGCGTACTCACAGGATTCTCCTCGTCACAGCCACAACCTCGGGCTTTTCACCTGGTCTCAATTGGTTTGTCACCATGGAGAAACGAACTCCCAATTCGCGCCTCGGAACAATGTGCCGATGATGACCAGCACGACGTTGATGACCGCAAAAGTCATGAACAATGTATTGGCCAGAAACCGTTCCTTCGCGAACCATTTCCCGACGCCCTTCTGTTTGCGGTCGATATAGGGCACCAGCAGCAGTAGCAGCACCTCGAGCGTCGGAACGCCCACACCTCCCCAGAAGGCCGAGTAACTCACCTGCTCCTGCAATCCGAGGAAGTACCATGGCGCTTTGGCCGGGTTCGGCGGGTGCATCACGTTCACCGGTTCTTCCAGCGGCGCGTTAAAGAAGAGAGAGACCACCAGGATCGCGGCCACCGAAATCACGAACACCAGCAGTTCCGCCTGGAACAGGTTGGGCCAGCTGAAGAGCGTCTTGTCTTCGAGCCCGCCGACTTTCACCAGCGGACCGCGCACCAGACCCTGGATGCCGAAGCTGCGCTTTGGAAATGCCGCAACTCCCGCCGCCGATCCTCCGGCTGCCCCCGCAGCCACCGCCATCGTTGCCGGAGCCTCCACCGCAGCGGCTGTCACTGCGCCCGGGCTCGTCGTTCCCGTCTCTTCTTCTTCCGGTTTCGCCAGACCACCATCCTTGCGAATCCGCCAGAAGTGGATGGTCACCAAACCGGTGAGCACCACTGGCAACACCGCAACGTGCAGCACATAGAAGCGCAGCAGCGCTTCCTGGCCAACGGTCGCATCGCCCAGCAACAGGAAGCGGACGTCTTTGCCGACGAACGGCGCATAGCCGGCAATCGACGTGCCCACTGTGATCGCCCAGAATGCGAGCTGATCCCACGGCAGCAGGTAGCCGGTGAAACTGAGGAACAGCGTGATCAGAAACAGGAACACGCCGATGACCCAGTTGAATTCCCGCGGCGGCTTGTAGGCGCCGGTGAGAAACACGCGGCACATATGCAGGAACACCACCGCCACCATGCCGTGCGCCGACCAGCGATGCATGTTGCGCAGGAAAATGCCGAATGCCACCGTCCCTCGCAGGTCGAGCATGCGGTCATAGGCCTGCGTGGTCGAAGGCACGTAATAAAACATCAGCAGAATTCCCGTGACCACAAGGATCAGGAACAGGAACGTCGCCATCAGCCCCAGGCCCCACGTGTAGGTCGCCTTCAGGCTGTGACGATGGACCTTGACGGGATGGATATGGAGAAAGAAATTCGTAAAGCTGGTCGACGACCGCCCATAATCGGAGGTCGGCAGCGGATTCCGGAAAATCGACCGCCAGACGTTCCCGGGCAAAGCCAGCCAGCTGTTCTGCGAGCGAACTGCAGTTTGAGTGCTCATACCTTCAAATAAGTCCCCGCTTCAACTTCGTTGTCTTTATCCACGTAGAGGTCGCCGTTCGGAGCCAGCGTCACCTGGTACCACGCCAGCGCTTTCGGTGCCGGCCCGCTGGTCACGTTGCCGTCCTGGTCGTAATGCGAACCGTGGCAGGGGCAGGCAAAGCCAGTTTCGGCAACGGAAACAATGCACCCCAGATGCGTGCAGGTCGTGGAGATGGCCGCGACCTTGTCGCCTTCGCGCACGATGCACACCCGCCGCGTGTCGAGCGAGATCCGTGCCCCCGCTGGAAAATCCTCGGGCTTGCCGATGGCGAACTTGGCCGGTTGTCCGTAAGTAGCGCGCGGCTTGATGAAAACCAGGTTCGATGCCGCTGCAATGATCGCCGATCCGCAAAGACCAACACCGCTTAGCCACGACAACATCCGCCGCCGCCCGATATCTTCCGGGCTGCCGTCGTTCGTGGGTTTCGGATTCTTAATCATCTTCTTTCTCCTCTTGCTCCTCACCCTTGGCTTCCTTCCTGGGTGAGTCCACCAGTTCTTCCATGTCAGACCAGAAAACGTGATACTTCGCGTTTTCCACGTCCTTGAAGTAGTTCTTTTTCACCGCAAAAACGAAAACCAGCGCCGCCCCGATTCCCATGCACAAACTGGCCACGATCGCAATCCACGTGACTTCCATAACTCGCTATCCAGGGTGCCGCTTTCGCCGAGCCGGCCCTGCCGGCTGAATCTGTATTGCGCCGTTCTCCTTCTGTACTTCATTCGCGCGGTTGGCCTTCGAGTCTTGCGCCAGCTTCGCGATGGACGCACTCGCCAGCACCTTCTTCAGCGCCGACTGCGCCTCATTCCAGATCGGGTGCGCTCCGCACCACGAACTCAAATCGCAACTCGCCTCGCCCTCCAGGCATAGATTGATTTGCAGCGGGCCCTCCACCCGTTCCACCACGTCCAGCAAGGAAATCTCGTTCGGAACAACTGCCAGTTGGAAGCCGCCGCCCGCGCCGCGATGCGAACTGATCATGCCGCCCTGCACCATTTGCTGCAGAATCTTGGAGACAAAGCTCTCCGGAGCCTGAATGGATCGCGCCAACGTGGGCGCAGCGACGCGCTCCCCGTCGGGCAAACCCGCCAGGTGAATCATGATTCGTACCGCGTAGTCAGTGGCTCGCGTTATCTGCATGACCCAAAGGAAATCGGACTACTCTGGTCCAATTTCCCACACAGTAGAATGCCGGGGACGTTTCAAAGTCTGTGATATAACGCACGGCCGGACGTGATGTGTACTATGTGTGCGTGTGAGGTGAGTTTTTCGCTTGTGCCGAACTCAGCGATGGAAGAGGGGTTTGTCGCGGAACGCGCGTTGAACGCTGGCTTAATTGGAGAATTCCTTTTTCGATCCAGTGGGCCGCACAAGTGCCGCCAGAAATGAGTTTTCCCTAGATGGAACCCACCGGCACCTTCTCCATATACTCCGCCACCTGCACATTCCAGCGCAGTTCTTTCTTCATCAAGTCGCGCAGTTGCAAGGCGGCCTGCGGCTCGCCGTGCACCAGATATGTTCGGCCCGGCGTGCCCGTGAACGTGTGCAACCATGCCAGCATTTCCGGAGGATCGGCGTGATCGCTGAATTGCTCCAGCGATGCTACTTGCGCGCGGATGGGAATGAACTCGCCAAAAATCTTTACTTCCTCGGCTCCGCCTTTGATGATCGCCCCACGCGTGCCCGGCGCCTGGAATCCAATAAAGATGACCAGGTTGCGAGGGTCCGGCAGTCGTTGCGCCAGGTGATGCAGGATTCGTCCACCCGCCACCATGCCACTCGAAGAAATAATGATCGAAGGGAAATGGCTCTCATTGATCTTCTTTGACTGCTGGGCTGTCAGCGCAAACGTGAACCCCGACCATTCGACCGGCGACCCATACCTCTTGATCAGCTCCGCCGCCCGCGGCGTGTACTCTTCCAAATATTTCAGGTAAATCTCTACTGCCTTGATCGCCATCGGGCTGTCGCAATAAACCGGAATGCGCGGAATCTCCCCGGCTTCCATCAGCGCCTTAAGAATAAAGACGAATTTCTGCGTGCGTTCCACCGCAAATGCGGGCACGATCACACTGCCGCCGCGCGCCACCGTGTCACGAATCAGCCGCGCGAGTTCCGGCCGCGGATCGCTCACCGGATGCTCGCGGTTGCCATACGTCGATTCCATCACCAGCACGTCCGCCGACTCGCCTTCCTGCGGCCCGGAGTGCACCACCTTGCCCGGCGCAACCTGGCTGTCACGTACACGACCGACGTCCCCGGTAAAAAGCATCCGACACGTTTCGCCGTTGGTCTTCAGCGTCACCTCTGCCATACATGAGCCCAGAATGTGCGCGGCGCGCACGAAGCGGAAGGTAAGCTCCGGGCTGAGCTGAATTGTCTTTCCTACCTCAACCGGCTTGAAATATTGCAGGCAGTTCTGAGCTTCTTCGAGTGTATAGAGCGGCAGCGCCGGGCTGTGTTTCGACGTTCCCTTCTTGTTGTGGAACGCGGCATCTTCTTCCTGCAAGTGTCCGGAATCCGGCAGCACCACCGAGCACAAATCGATGGTCGGCGCCGTGGCGTAGACCGGTCCGCGAAACCCTTCCTTCACCAGCCGCGGAATCCATCCACAATGATCGAGATGCGCGTGCGTCAGGATGACCGCATTAATTTCGCGCGCTGGAACCGGCGTGTCCTGCCAGTTGCGCTCCCGCCATTCCTTCTGCCCTTGGAACAACCCGCAGTCGACAAGCACCTGAAATCCCTGCTTGCCGCTCGAATCGTAAGTCGTATTAATAAGGTGTTTGGAGCCAGTAACCGTGCCGGCCGCGCCAAGGAATTGAATGTAGGGCAAGAGGCCTCCGGATTGGAAATTGCGGCAGTCGGAATCAGAAAAGCCGGAATTGCAGAAGTCGGAAGTCAGATTGCAGAAGTAAAATCTCCAGCCGTCCAGGGCCACGGGTTCACTTCTGCAATCTGACTTCTGCAATCTGATTTAATGTTTCGCATCCCGCTGTTCACCTTCTACGGCGCACTAATCTTAAACACATTGTTGCTCAAGTCGCTCTCCGGCACGCTCCCATCGTTGATGACAATCTCAACCGGAGCACAGGGCAACTCCACTCGCGTAGTGGCCGTGCTTTTCGCGCGAACCTCCAATCGCCCAGGCGCCTCGCTCGCTTCGCAGTGCACGGTGAACGGAACCTCCGCACCAGCCGTGCCCAGGTTTTCGAGCGTTACGGTTACCATCTGCACGTGCTGATGTCCCTGATCATTCGTTCCTTCCCACGGATGCACCGACAACACACGGAAATCCGGCAGGCCGCGGTCGTGGTAAACCCAGTCGTCAAAAAACGCGCTCAGATCGCGCTTCGAGGCCGCCTCGATCAGCCGCTCCAAATATTTCGGGTCCGTATCATCGGCCGCCTTGTAATTCCGTATCGCCTGCTTGAGTGCGTCCGCCCCGACCATATCGCGGAGCATCCACCACACATAAGCCGCCTTGCTGCGGTAGTAAGTCTCATCAAAAGTAGTTATGAGCGGCTGGCCCGGGTTCTTATCCGGCGCGGAACCTACCTCTTTTTCGGCATCCAGAAACGCCGCGCGATGCAATTCCAACAGATCAAGTGCTGCCTGCCGTCCCCCCTGCTGCTCGCGATAGACCGCCTCGGCAAAATGCGCCAGCCCTTCCGAGACCCATGGCCGCGGAGAGACAAACGCCGAATGCACCAGCTCGTGCACCAGGTTGATACCGGCCAGCGTCGTGTCTTCGCCAGCCATGGATGCCATCAGCAACGTGCCGCTCTCAAACGGAGCCGCATGCGCGTCCGCCAGGTCAGCGATGGCAATCGGGGCCGTCGGCTTGCCGAACCATTCCGTTACAAATTTCGATGCCGGATCGAGCGCCTGCAGGTAGGTGGCAGCGCCACTCTCATGGCCAGGCAGGCTGAACACATGTAGCGACGCTTTGGATTCGACGCCATAACTCGCGATTGCAAAACTCGGCGCTACCGTTCCCAGCCGCTCCACCGCGCACTCGCCCTCGGCAGACTTCACGCGCCCGCCTTCGTCGACCGCCCCCGGCGTGCAGACTACGAGCGCCTTTTCCTCGCTCTCCCCCGCCATCCTGAGTTTTGCTTTGAACTCGCTTCCCGCCTCGCGCGCCTTCCACCGGTTCACTACCTCAAACAAACTGTTGCCCTCGGAGAAATCCGCTGACTCGGTCGCAATCGGATACCAGGCCACATACCCCGCACCGCGCACCGCCGTAAACGACTTGCCGATCTGGTCCCAACTCGTGTGCCGCGCAATGTCCTGCGGTATCCCCACGCGCGTCAGCCGCGTCATGTCCAGCGGAATGACCCCCTCGTAGCCGATCTCCAACTCCACGGAATCTTTCGGCTTCACTTCCGCCGGCAGCGTAACGATCGCCTCCGAGAGCGCCCCGGTGTGATCGATGTCCGAAGTAAATGGTTGCGTCACAAACTGCACGGGCTTGTCCGCCACGCGAATCGACCGCCAGCTTAGCGACGACGAAATCTGCAGCACCACGTTTTTCTGCGGTTGCGTCGAATCGTTGCGCAAAGTAATCTTCCCGCGCGCTCCCAGCCGCTGCTGGTCAGGCTCAATGCGAATGTCGAGATCGTATTTGGTGATGGTGAAGGCTTCGCGGTCCAACGCCGAGGCAGGAAGCGCTGCCGTGCCGAGGAGGCACAGCGCGATGAGCAAAGAAGAGAACTTCATGATTTCTTGGATGCGCCCAGCCGCCTCTGCCGCACCACCTCATACAGCACCACCCCTGCCGCCACCGACACATTGAGCGATGGCACCTGCCCCAGCATCGGGATTGAAACCAGAAAATCGCAATGCCGCCGCACCAGATCGTGTAAACCTTTCCCCTCCGCGCCCAGCACCACCGCACAGTGCATCTTGTAATCGACCGCGTCATAGGTCTGGTGGCCGCGCTCGTCGAGACCCACCACCCAAATCTCTTTTTCTTTCAACTCCTCGATCGCGCGCGAAATATTTGTCACCTTGGCGACCGGCAGATGTTCGCTCGCACCCGCCGAAACCTTAGCCACGGTGCCGGTCACGGCCGCCGACCGCCGCTCGGGAATCACCACGCCATCAACGCCCGCCGCATCGGCAGTCCGCAAAATCGCCCCCAGGTTGTGCGGGTCCTCGACCCCGTCGAGCACGACAATCAGCGAGTGCTCGCTGCGCCGCGCCGCGACCAGATCGTCAAGGTCGGTGTACTGCTTCGCCGACGTTACGGCCACCACGCCCTGGTGTGCGCCCGGCACAGCCATCTGGTCCAGTTCGACGCGCGTCAGCACGCGCACCTGAATGCCAACCTTGCGGCAGTCTTCAATAATGCGCTTCAGGCGGATGTCGTTCCGCTCTTTGGCCACGCCCACCCACTCAAACGCGCGCCCCCGCGCCTTCAGCGCCTCGGTCACCGTATTAATTCCGTAGATCACGTTCACGGGCTTTAGTGTATCGCGGAGCCATCGATTCCCGTGTGGCGCAGGCACCGGGTTGCAAGTACGCCCGGTTTCGGCATGGGAGGGTGTCACTCCTGTCCGCGCAAAAGCATCGGCTGTGCTACGCCGGCCGCGTTCCCTTCGGAGCGTCAGGCGAGGGGAATAGAACGCCCGCGATTCTGCTGAGAAAGTATCCCGCGCAAACAAACGTCACCCACAAGATCGGATAGCGGTATCTTCCCTCGTAGAGCGCGATGTAGTAGATCGGAGGAAACAAGAGGAGCCACAACCCCAAGACGATGCTCGCATCGCGGTTTGCCCTGGCCATCAGCAACCATCCCGGAAGGCTCAGAATCGTCATTACATAGATCACAAGTCTCTCCTTGCGTTGTCCTTGGACAGTAATCTCCCTCCAAGGCGAGGCGGTCTCGGAAGGAACCCAAAATACATAAACTCTCTGCAAGGTGAGCGACAGGAAACGCCGGGGATTCGCTCTAATCCAGATGTACGCCTCGTGCAGCTTCACTTTGTCGTACTGCGCCTCGCCCAAAGTCTGCACTCTCTGAGCCTCTTCGAGATTGTAGTTTGGGCTATTCCTCATAACGCAGCCCGATTCCTCGCTCTGCAGCATGGAAACGGGCGCGCAATCGTTATTCGAGATTGCGAGGTTGAACCCGAGGGCGCTCCTAAGGGGAATGAAGCGATGGAAAACGACATAGTTTCGCACTGTCCATGGCGTCAGCATCACAACCACTATCAGAAGTGCTGCCCAACGACCTTCGCCGAGAACGCGTCGTCCGAACTTGGAGAGGCAGTACAAACACCAGGCTGCAACCACAAGAGAAGACGACGCGCTCGTTAGTAGGAGAAGCCCTGTCACCGTCCCTAACAGCGCCGCGGAAAGGCGACGCTCCTCCGACCGGCTCACAACCCTCCAGAACAGTATGGTGGCAACCACGCAGAGCAAAGCGGCATACGAAGCCTCCCAGTCCGGAAAAGTCAGGAGCGGAGGCACCCATCCAATGACGCAAGCCAACAGGCCCGAACACACGCCTAGACCCATGGTTTCGGTCAGAAGAGGCAGCAAGGCCAATTCCGTAGCGGTAGCCAGGGCGGCAGCAAATTGGAAGGCGAAATGGCCTTTAGCCCCCGTGCCAAAGACTAGGACAATAGAGGCGAGCAATGCCGGGAATGCGGGAGAACAGTATGCGGAAGGCCCAGTCTGCGCCAATCTAAATGCATTGGCATACTGATGATGGAAAGCCAGGGACCGGGCCAAATGGATCGCCTCGGCATGCTCGGGAAATTGGGCGTTCGCGTCGTAGTGCGGGCAAAATCGCCCAATTCCCACTACCAAAAGAACTGGAACAAGGAACCGCTGCTGCAAGAGTTTCCTGAACATTCGTAAACTGCTCCTGAGAAAACAGGAATCGCCGCACTGTCGTGCGCTTACGCTGCCTTGGCCGGTATTGCCTTGGCGTTTCTCCCGCCAGATCGGTCCGTTATGGACCACACCGCCGCCGCGGAAGTAACGAGGAGGAACAGACCAAAATATCGCACTTCATAATTCGGAAACACCACGAATCGCGCCAGTGAGAACAGCCCCACGATTAGAAGTATGCGCCGCAAGCCGCCGTCGTTGACATGACGCAGACACAAACCCCACAGAATCCCATACACCACCAAACTCGAATGCATCGCATCTTTGCAGCCTGCCGCGAGGGCGCGCACATAGTCCCCGGCGCCAAAATGCGCAATCTGTCCCGGTTCTCCGCCGAGGAAAGTGTGGAAGTAAAGCGACCGCCAACCGTAGCCAAAATGCGAAATGAAAGCCTCGCTCACGACAGTGAGCGCTACCAGCGCCATGCTTTTCTTCCATTCCAATTTTCCCGCCGCCGCAAGATATGCAAGAACGAGGATGCACAGAATCGCATTGTCCGGCCGCACCCAAACGGAAACGATCAGCGGAATGATCCCGAAGCTCTTTCCCTTCGCGAAAATTGCCCACAGCGCGAAGAGCAGCAACATCACCGACATTCCATCCGGTTCGTTCGCCTGCCCTAAAACCATGGTCTCCGGCAGAATCATTATCACCAGAGCCAGTGGCGTTCGCGTATACAGCCACATCGCGATGGCGATACCAAAATACGATAGTGCTGAGATGACGCGGCTGGAATCGACCACACTCGCGCCCGCCCTGTGCGCCGCCTCCATCGCCAGAACGTAGAGTGGCTTCACCGAAAAGTAAGGGAGATAAAGCGCCCAGTAACCAGCGTCCTCCGCCCGCCTCCGCAACCCGCGCGCCTGCGCATCGTCGGTGTCGGTCCCGAGCAAATGCGGCGTCAACCGCTGCCCGTAGACCATGGCGTGCGCTTTTTCTAAGTCGGTTGTGTCGGAAAGTGCCACATTGCCGGCAAACGAAAGCAGGTCGATGTCGAACATCGAGTTTCGATAGCAATGCACCGCCAAAACTGCGGAAAGCAGTAAGTAGACTCCGGCGCCGAGTCGCTTCGTAATTGTGTCCATCTGAGGCAACCAATGTAGCGTTCACGTGTCGGCACGGTCAATCAATCCCTAAGGGCAGTTTCCGTTCCTTCCTCGAATCCACTCTAGTTTTCGATCCTCACTTTCCACAGCCTTCCTCGCAAGAACGCGCTTGCATCGCCCGCTTCGCCGTGTATACTCCATGCGAAACCAGTACGACCACGGTTTCGCAATATTGCCTTGACCAAGGCGCCTGCTTCACTTTTTTGGGCAGTCCACAGGGCACGCGGCGTAGCCGCTGCGTTGCCCGGCCCGGTTTTCGGCGGCTATACTCAAGATCGAGCATCTTCCGCTCGCACCGTATGCCGCTCTCCGCTGTCATCGTCGATGACGAACAACTCGCCCGCGACGAACTCGCTTATCTGCTCAAGAATGCCGGCGACGTCAACGTTGTCGCTCAGGGCAAAAACGGTCTCGAAGCCGTCAGCCTGGTTCGCGAGCACAATCCCGACCTGCTCTTCCTCGACGTCCAGATGCCCGGCCTCGACGGCTTCGGCGTCATCAAAAAGCTCCTCGACCGCAAAGTTCCGTTGCCCCAGATTGTCTTTGCCACGGCTTTCGATCAATACGCGGTCAAAGCTTTCGAGGTCAACGCGGTCGATTACCTGCTCAAGCCGTTCGACAAGAAGCGGGTGGCGCAGTCCATTGAGAAGGCGCGCGCCAAAGCAGCCACAGCCGGCAGCCCCGACGAAAAGATCGAAACCCTGATGCGCATGCTGGAGGCGCAGAAACCCTCATCGGGCAAGATTCTGATCAAAGCGGCCGGCCGCTTGTTGCTCGCCGATCCGAAAGACATCTGCTTCGCCACCATCGAAGATGGCGTCATCACCGTCACCACCAGCGGCCACATGGGAATGGAAGGCCAATCCAACTGCCGCACCCTTGAGGAGCTCTCCGACAACCTCGATGCCAAGCAGTTCTGGCGCGCTCACCGCTCCTTCCTGGTGAACATCAACCACATTCGCGAGGTCGTGCCCTGGTTCAAAAGCTCCTACCAGCTGCGTATGGACGACAAGAAGCAAACCGAGATCCCCGTCAGCCGCGCCCAAACCAAGCGCCTCCGCGAACTGGTCAACCTGTAGATTTTTGCCTTCGCCGGAAATTCGTTCTTGAGGTGGGGCTTGCTATTTGTGCGGTTCCGGCCGCAAGTACAGCCGCGAGGCCATGTTCCGGTAAAAAAAGGGCGGTCGCAAAATAGCTGCGTCCGCCCAGGGGGAGGGTTTCCTCAGTGGTTCACGCAATCGCTTGTAAGGCAACCCGGTTGGGAATCACCAGGGTCGAGCCTTCTATCCGGATCAGCTCTTTCCGTCTCATCTCGCACAACAAACGGGTCACAGTTTCTCGCGAGGAACCGATCATCTGGGCCATTTCCTCGTGGGTAAAGTCCGACGCCACCCGCAGATTGCGGTTGTGGGGCTCGCCGACCACCAACGACAGCAGCAACCGCACCAGCTTTTCCGTGGAGCTTCGTGCCAGCAGCAGGTCGTAAACGTCATCGAAGGTCCCGCTCACTTCCCGCGCCAAAAGTTTTGCGCACGTCAGCGCGATCTTCTGGTCGCTCTCCATCAGGCGCATGAAATTGCCACGCTCTACGAACTTGATCTGGCAGAAATCCATGGTCGTGGCTGTTAAGGGCGCCGGCCGTTCCGTGACTACCGTGCTCAACCCCAGCACCTGCCTTCTCTCCGCCACCTTCAGGATCACCGTCTTCCCGGTCGCCGTATCCACCGACAACTTCACGCGGCCCGAGCACACGATGTAGACGCCCGGTGGCGTCTGCCCTTCCTTGAGCAACGTGGCGTACGCTGGATACAGCGTGATGTGCCCAATCCCGCTCAAAAAGTCGAGCGGATCCTTCTCTAGATGGCAGAACTCGCCGCTGCTAGGCAGCCTACAGTTCGCGCAATCTTCGGGAGCAATGAAGTGCCGCGACATAGACATGAGATACCACTCCTAGCTTCCACCCGTGCACTCGCGTCGCCATCTCTCTGGCTATCCTGAAACTGAGTCAAATCAATACGTTGGGAGAATCCCCGGCAGGTAGGAGGCCGGTAACTGCCACTGGGTTGGCAACATTGCCGAACCTCAGGCATTGCCCTCAAGATTCAATCCAGGTATTCAAGACGCAAAATGCCCAGCTTTTGCATTTTGTATTGCAGCGTGGTTCGCTTCAGACCCAGCCGGTTCGCGGCGCCCGCAGGCCCGGAAAGAATGCCGCCGCACGTGCGCAGCACTTCGATGATGTGGCTCCGCTCGCGCTCCAGCAGAGTTTCTGCGTGGTTCGAAGCCGCGTAAGCGGGAGCCGGGTTTTCGAGCGGGACGAGCTGCAGCCGGCCGCCCTCGGATAGGATTACCGATCGTTCAATAAAATTCTCCAGCTCGCGGACATTCCCTGGCCAGTCCATGCTCGTCATCGCTTCCACCGCCTCCGTGGGAATGAGGTCGAGCTTCTTCTTCAGACGCAGGCTGCATTTCTCCACAAAGTGCCGGACCAGCAGCGGAATATCTTCCCGCCGTTCCCGTAGCGGCGGCACATGGAGCGGAAACACGTGCAGCCGATAGAACAAATCGCTGCGAAATTGCTTTCCCTCGACCGCCCGCTCCAGATCGCAGTTGGTCGCGGCGATCACACGCACATCCACGCGAATTGATTTCGTCCCGCCCAGGCGTTCGAACTCCTGATCCTGCAGCACCCGCAGCAGCTTGGGCTGCAGTTCCAGAGGAATTTCGCCTATCTCATCGAGCAGAAGCGTGCCCTTGTCCGCCAATTCGAATCGTCCTGCCTTTTGGCTTACCGCTCCCGTAAACGCGCCTCTCTCATGGCCGAATAGCTCGCTTTCCAGCAGTCCGGTGGGGATGGCGGCACAATTCACTTTGATGAAAGGGCTGTTCCGGCGCTCGCTCAGGGCGTGAATCGCCTGCGCCAGGCATCCCTTGCCAGTTCCAGTTTCTCCCGTGATCAATACCGTAGCGCCGGTCCCGGCGACCATTTCCGCCTGTTCCATCACGCGCCTCAAAGCAGAACTGCGGCCGACGATTTCACCAAAGCGGCCGGCGCCTTCCGTTGCAGCCGCTGCCCGATGCTCTCCATTTTTGGACAGGGGACGCACCGTCAGGGCCTGGCGGGTTTCTCCGGTGGTATGCAGCGCTGCCGCAATCTGAACCCCGATCTGATAAAGATACGGCGCATCGCTGACGCTAAAGGCGTTCTTCCTGGCCGCGCCAAGAAGCAAAACTCCCAGAACCTTATTTCCCAGAATCAATGGGACACAGGCAAGGCTTGCTAGCCCGTAGTTGCGCGCCTCGCCGCCCACGATGCCCTTCGTGATTTCGTCCCCATCATGGAGTGTGAGGTGCCGGGCCGAAACCGCCCGTGCTGCAATTGATTTTTCCAGAGGAATCCGCTGGCCTTCCTGCAGTTCAATCCACTCGCCCACCGGAGGATCCACGCTTCCGACCATCAAGGCATCGGCATCCGGGTGCAGCGACTCCACACGCGCGTACTCGCAATCTGTAATTCGCCGCATCCCCGCGAGCACTTCCGGCAACGTTTGGAACACGTCCGGTTTCGAAAACTCACCATTCAGTTCATCGTTTCCACTTGAGGTCCTTGCTTGCTGCAACCCACCACCTAAACCACCACTGTCTTGCACTTTGAGTTTTTAACCTTAGCCTTGGCTATTTCCCAAGGTCCTTTCCTCCAGATTGAGCAGTCCCGGGTTGACTCCTGCATAAATCTATAAACTAATAAGGCGCGTTAGTTTCCGGACAGACTCATTAGGAGCTGCGCTGATTTTCATGCATGCTTGGCCCCTAATCGCCCTCTTTGTTAAAAAAGTTCGCAAAACGTAAAATCGGGAACCAAAATGGCACGCGGCTGGGAAAGCAAATCCGTGGAGCAACAGCAGGCCGAAATGGCGGAACGGCGCAAGTCCCCGCGGCCTGCCGCCTCACCGGACAAGCAGAAACAAAACCGGCAGCGTGAGGGATTGCTGCTTTCACGCACTCACGTCCTTCGCCAACTCGAGGCTTCTACTCACCCCGCTCGCCGGCGAATTCTCGAGCAAGCGCTGGCCGATATTAACCGGCAATTAGTGTCTTTTGAATGAATTACGGACGTGTCTCTGCACCTAAGGGATCGTCCGTTGGAATAGCTCTCATAAGCAAAACCGCAGACCCTTTTCCCATGCCCCGACGTATAATTGCAGTACGATGAAAGCCCAAGTCTACGTTTCACTGAAAAAAAGCGTGCTCGATCCCCAGGGCAAGACCATCCATGGGGCTCTCACTAAGATCGGCTACAAGGGTCTGGAAGAAGTACGCCAGGGCAAATATTTCGAAATCACTTTGAGCGGCGGCATGTCCAAGCCGGAAGCCGTCGAAAAAGTCGAGCGCATCGCTCGTGAAGTTCTTACAAATCCTGTAATTGAGGAGTATCGTTTTTCCCTCGAAGACTAAGTCTGTCGTCGCTGGCTGTCTTACACCGCTATAAGCGACGGTCCCCTCGCGGAGCACTTCACTAAGGAGCTAACTCGTAAATGTGTGGCATTGTGGGATACGTGGGTAAGAAGGAAGTAGTCCCTGTAATTATCGAGGGTCTGCGCAAGTTAGAATACCGCGGTTATGACTCGGCGGGCATCGCCGTAGCCGGCAACGGCCATGGTTTGCAGATCCGCCGCGCCGAGGGCAAGCTGCGCAACCTGGAAGAAATCATCCGCGTCAAGCCGCTCGAAGGCACCTACGGCATCGGTCATACCCGTTGGGCTACCCACGGCCGCCCCACCGAAGAAAATGCCCATCCCCACCGCGACTGCACCGGTACGATCGTCGTCGTCCACAACGGCATCGTCGAAAACTATCTCGCGCTCAAGAAAAAGCTCATCGCAGAAGGCCACAAATTCACTACAGAAACCGATACCGAAATCATCGCCCACCTGATCGAGAAGCATTATCTTCAGTCCGGAAACGGCCACCGACCCCTGCTCGAAGACGCAGTGCGCAAAGCGGTGAAAGAACTCACTGGGGTTTTTGCCCTGGTCGTCATCGCCACCGACGAGCCCAACAAAATCATCGCCGCCCGCAACGGCCCGCCCGTCGTCATCGGCCTGGGGAAGAACGAATACTTCGTCGCCAGCGACGTCCCTGCCCTTCTCGATCACACGCGCGATCTTTTTTTCCTCAATGACGGCGACCTCGCCGTCCTTACCCAGGATGGTGTGAAGGTCACCGACTTCGATGGCAAACCCGTTGAGCGCAAAACCCAGCGCATCACCTGGGATCCGATCATGGCGGAAAAAGGCGGCTTCAAGCATTTCATGCTCAAGGAAATTTATGAGCAGCCGCGCACCGTCCGTGATACCACTCTCGGCCGCGTTTCTCAGGACACCGGCAAAATCTTCCTTGATGAAATGCACATCAGCGATGCCGAGTTCAAGGCGCTCAAGAAACTGAACATTGCCGCCTGCGGCACCAGTTGGCACGCCGGCCTAGCCGGGAAATTCATGATCGAAACGCTCGCCCGCATCCCGGTCGAAGTCGATTACGCCAGCGAATGGCGCTATCGCGATCCCATCCTCGGCCCGGACACGATGACCCTGCTCATTTCGCAATCGGGCGAGACTGCCGATACGATCGCCGCCCAACGCGAAGCCAAGGCCAAAGGTTCGAAGACACTCGCCATCTGCAATGTGGTCGGGTCCATGATCACCCGCGAGGCCGCCGGCACCATCTATACCCACGCCGGCCCTGAGATCGGCGTCGCCTCTACCAAGGCGTTTACCGGCCAGCTCACCGCGCTCTATCTTTTCGCCCTCTATCTCGCCCAAGTCCGCGGCACCATCACGCCCGACCAGGCAAAGGAGGCCATTCAGCAACTTACTCATATCCCCGGCAAGCTCGAGCAGATACTTACCAACGACGATGCCTGCAACGAGTTATCGAAGACCTATCTGCGATCGCAGGATTTCCTGTTTCTTGGCCGCGGCATTCATTACCCCATCGCGCTTGAAGGCGCGCTCAAACTAAAGGAAATTTCCTATATCCATGCCGAAGGTTATCCGGCAGGCGAAATGAAGCACGGTCCGAACGCGCTCATTGATGAGAACCTGCCGGTAGTCGTCATCGCCACCCGTGACGTCCACAGTCCGCAGTCCATGACGCGCTACGAAAAGACGATTTCCAACCTGCAGGAAGTGAAAGCCCGCTCCGGCATCGTGATTGCCCTCGCTACCGAAGGCGATGCCGAAATCGCCGAATACGCCGACCATGTGCTATACGTTCCGCCGGCGCCGGAAGAACTGTCGGTGATTCTGGAAATCGTGCCGCTGCAACTGCTGGCTTATCACATAGCCGTCCGCCGCGGGTGCGACGTGGACCAGCCGCGCAACCTGGCCAAGTCGGTCACGGTGGAGTAAGGGCGGGGGACTGCGGCGCGTCCGAAGGAACGGTCGAGGCCAGGGCAAGCTGGGGCCAGGACAAACCGAGTAAAATTTCCATGATTTGCGCGAAGCGAAGCTGTTCCACGTGGAACAAATGTTCCACGCGAAACATTTGTGCATGTGCATGTGTTAGTATAGTTACGTATGTACAATGAGGTCTAAATGAAACCACGAAAACGAGTTAGCGCGGCGAGGAAGGCAAAAGGCAGAGTTCGGAGGATGGAGGCGTCGGCGGAACGAAAGCCTCCGCGGTATCTGCCGGAGGAGCTGGCGGGGATGTACAAGCCGGTGAAGAAGCCGGTTACGCTGCGGCTGGATGCCGATATTTTGGCATGGTTCCAGAAGGGCGGGCGGGGCTACCAGACACGGATCAACCGGGCGTTGCGGCAGGTGATGATGGCGGAGCGCAAGCGCGCGGATAAGAAATAAACTTTGCCAAGCGCATCCGGCGCGGGCACGCGACATTAGAGACGACCCGCCACACGTTTGACGGTTGTATTCAGGTCGCTGGGGCAAACTTCGGGAGGGCGCGGACGGGCGGCTTGCAGCAGGTTGGCGCAAAGGTGGTGCATATGCGCGATCTCCAGACCCGCATCCTGGAGCGCAGCACGCGCCGGGCTGGTTCCAGGCAGGTCGCGGCCAGCAATTTCGAGCCAGCCCGCAATAGCTCCGATTCGGTTGCGCACCTCGTGGATTTGCGCGGCAGTGATTTCTCCGAGTATGGCCAGGCGCTCCACTTGAGAAATCTCGCTGTGGTGCAGCTGGTCGAGCTGGTCGCGGCTGTCGCGCAACTACTCAACCATGTGGTTGAAGTTACGACTGAGAACTCCCAACTCGCCGCCGCGATCGCCGAAGTCTGCGCGTGTATCGAGATCGCCATTCGCGACGCGCGCAATCCTGTCCTGAAGGTCCGGCACTAACCGCCGCTTTTGTTGACCATCGTTTCTTGCGGCCAGCCCCTTGTATCCGTTTCGGTGCAGCAGCGTCAGTTCTGGGAGGCTTTGCATAGCGGCGCGTCCTGGGTGCGGAAAGCGATCATTCGGGGAAGTCCAGGCCCTGTTGCAGGAGCTGTGTAACCGTGGGCACAAGCTGTCCGATCGCATCCGTCTTAAGTACGACGGCGTCAACCAGATGCAAGGTTTCTTGAGGAACCTCGCTGCCAGAGAACATGACAATCAAAATCTCCGGCCGACATTTTTTGATGGCGGCAGCGACGTTGTGGCCGTTCATTCCCGGCATGTGGTAGTCGAGGATCACGGCATCAATCGAGAGCCGTATCGCCAGTGTCAGCCCCTGTTGCGCGGATGTCGTCGCGACAACCTGATAGCCCCACCGTTCTAGCAGGGCTCTCTCGTACTGCAGAATGGCGTCGTCGTCATCGATGCAGAGGATGGTTCGCTTCGGCCTTCGATACGCTTGGCCCACTTGCAGCCTCCCAGGGCGGTGGCCCAGCCCCGCTTATGGGGAGGGAATGTACCAAGGGCGATAAAGCTGCGCCACCGCGTTTGCTCGTTGACAACTTGAGTTACTCCCAGGGAAATTAGCTGTAGCTTGCCATACCGTCCCGGCGCTGTCTGTTCAAAGTTGCTCACTCTTACGAAAGCCATGGTTGTCTGGGATGCCGATTCGGCTGTCGGGGTGTAGCCCGCCGCCACACAATCATGGCCCACAGGCGCGCTGACTATAGCTCTATGGTCGGGAGACGCGAACAACGGAAACTGGCTAACTCGCGACTCACGTCTTCTTTGCGGTTCCTTTAGAATTCTCGGCAGTGTCAATCCAATTTCAGGTTGAGGCTGCTTCGGGCGCGGGGCGGGTAGGGCGGATGGTTACTCCCCATGGCGTGGTGGAGACGCCGGTGTTCATGCCGGTGGGGACGGCGGGGACCGTCAAGGGTGTACCGCAGCAAATGCTCGAGGAATTAGGCGTTCAGATTCTGCTGGGGAACACCTACCATCTTTATTTGCGGCCGGGGGTTGAGGTGGTGCGGCGGATGGGCGGACTGCACCAGTTCATGGCTTGGGAGCGAGCGATCCTTACGGACTCGGGCGGGTTCCAGGTTTTCAGCCTAAGCGATCTGCGGAAGGTGACTGAGGAGGGGGTGACGTTCCGGTCGCACCTGGATGGGTCGTCGCATTTTTTGAGTCCGGAGCGGTCGATGGAGGTTCAGATCGGGCTGGGCGCGGACATTATTATGGCGTTCGACGAGTGCACGGAGTATCCGGCGGAGCGGGAGCGGGTCAGGGCGTCGATGGAGATGACGCTGCGGTGGGCGGCGCGGAGCAAGAAGTATTTTGAGGAACATAAAGAAGAGGTGCCTTGGGGCGGGTCTAAGGTCTCAGGTGTCAGGTCTCAGGGGGGCGGATCGGGGGTCGCCCGTGACGCGGCACGGGAACATGAGATCCTTCGCCCACTCGCTGACGCTCGGGCTCAGGATGACAAGGCTAAAGGAAGTTGGGAGGGAAAGACCCAGGCGTTGTTTGGGATTGTGCAGGGGGGGATGGATCGGGAGTTGAGGAAAGAATCGGCTCTGCGGACGGTGGAGATTGGGTTTCCGGGGTATGCGATTGGGGGGCTTAGCGTGGGCGAGCCTCGGGAGATGACGAGGGAGATTGTGGAGTGGACGTTGGAGTTCTTGCCTCGGGACGTGCCGCGGTATTTGATGGGAGTGGGGACTCCGGAGGAAATTGCGCTGTATGCGCGGATGGGCGTGGACATGATGGATTGCGTGCTGCCTACACGAGCGGCGCGGCATGGGTTGCTGTTCACGTCGGAGGGACGGGTTTCGATCAAGCAGGCAAGATATATAGAGGATGAGGGGCCGCTGGATGGGAAATGCGAGTGCATGGTGTGCCGGCGGTATTCGCGGGCCTATTTACGGCATCTGTATGCGTCGAATGAGTTGCTGGCGCAGGTGCTGAATACGGTGCACAACATACACTTTTATTTGGAGACGATGCGACGGGGGAGGGGGGAGCTATCAGCCGTCAGCCGTCAGCCGTCAGGAAAGGCGTCGCTTCCCCCGGAATGACAAGGCAGGGGAGCACGAGATTCCTCCCCTTCGCGAAGCTCAGGGTCGGAATGACAAGGCTGGGGTGGGTTGGGGTGGGCTGGGATGGAAGGGTGGGGCGACAGTCGGCCCACAAGCTGCGGAGCTTCGCTCCCGCTGAACGGGCAGAATGCCCATCCCCCCACAATCCTCGCGAACATAACCGCTCGCCACACAAACCGCATATACTCAACAGGCGGGAGAGACGCGGGATTCGTCTCAAACTGTGAAAATTGCGAGAATTTGGGAAGTACTGACCTTGACACCCGCCGGGGCGTCCGGCATGCTATCTAATTTGGGAACAGGTGGGTTTTCTTGCAGTGCCTTCCCCCGCTTAAGATGCGGGCCCGGGCATGAACGGCCAGCCCCGAAGGCGCGGTTTCTTCCCGAAGATCTGCGGCCTAAGAGAAGCAAAATTCCCGAGACGCAGCGGCAAAAAGAAGCAAATTTGTGCAGGCGTTTTTCCCGGTGGCGGGCTGCAAACCTGGCCTGCGAGCGGGCGTTGATGGGAAAGGTTGTTAGAGGGGTTTGAATTGGCAGGAAATTTGATTTTAGGCGGTCAATTGGCGGTCTGGTTGCAGTTTGGCGGAGGTTCAGGACTTCTGGGCCTGGCGCCGCTGCTGTTCATTTTCGCCATTTTTTACTTACTGTTGATCCTGCCGCAGCAGCGCAAACAGAAGAAATGGCAAGCGATGCTGAACGAGCTGAAGACTGGGGACAAGATCGTCACCAGCGGGGGCTTGAGGGGAACGATTGTCGGCCTGAAGGATGACGCGGTGACGCTGCGGGTACCTCCGGATAATTTGAGGGTCGAGGTGAGCCGGGGATCGGTGGTGACCGTGAGTACGCAGGAAGAGGCGAAGTGAGAGAGCTGCAGCCGCGAGCTTGAGCGGGGATGGCTATCCGGCGTTTCGCGCTTTGGCTGCGCTTTTGACGGGAGTAGGGGTCCTTCGACTCCGCAGAGCAATTCGCTTCGCGAATTGTTCTGCTCCGCTCAGGATGACAAGAAATTGGGAGGGTCGTAGAGGTAGCTCGAGGCTCGCAGCTGAACTCGGATTTCATCATGAATAAAAACCTAACTTGGAAGTGGGGAGTGATTGCCGCGGTGCTGGTGGTATTCGTGCTCGGCATCTTCGGGAACCCGGCAAACTGGTCGGGCAAGGGACTGCTGGCGTCGGCCAAGGACCAGATACACCTGGGGCTGGATCTGCGCGGGGGCACGCACCTGATTCTGCAGGTGCAGGTGAACGACGCGGTGAACGTGGATTCCGACAACGCGATGGCGCGGCTGCGCGAAGATATGCGCACGCACAAGATCAGCTATGCCGAGATCAGCAAACCCGACCCGGCGGCGCATCCGGAAATGATCCTAGTGAAGGGCGTGCCTCCGGAGCAGTCGAGCGATTTCAAGAACCTGGTCAGCGACCGGCTGCCGGATTACCAGACGTCTTCCGGGGCGGAGAATTCGTGGACGGTTGCGATGAAGCCGAGCAGCCTCTCGGATCTTAAGAATCGCGCGGTGTCACAGGCCATCGAGACGATCCGAAACCGCATTGACGCGTTGGGTGTGAGCGAGCCGGTGATTCAGGAACACGGGTTGGGGCAGTACCAGATTCTGGTGCAACTGCCGGGCGTGGACGATCCGGGCCGCGTGAAAGAAATCATGCAGTCGACGGCGATGCTGGAGATCAAGCAATCGCTGGGCGGGCCGTATTCGAGCGAGCAGGCGGCACTGCAGGATAAGGGTGGTGTGCTGCCTCCGGACACGGTGTTGATGCCGGGCAAGAGCATCGGTTCGCGAACTGCCGACAGCGGGGAAAACTGGTACTTGATTTCACGAGCGGCGGCGGTGACAGGACGCGACCTGCGGACCGCAGAAGGGAGCCGCGACGAAAACGGGCAGCCCGCGGTGCGGTTTATTCTGACTGGCGACGGCGGGCGGAAGTTCTACTCGTTCACGTCGGCGCACGTAGGCGACTACCTGGCGGTGGTTCTCGACGGCAAGGTGCAGGAAGTCGCGGTCATCAAGGAACCGATTCGCGATACGGGGATGATCAACGGCCGCTTCACCGAGCAGGAAGTGCAGGACCTCTCGATGACGCTGCGCTCGGGCGCGCTACCGGCGGGGATCAAGTATCTGGAAGAGCGGACGGTGGGACCGTCGCTGGGCGCGGACTCGATCAAGTCGGGCGTGACCGCAGCGATCTTCGGGATGCTGGCGGTTTTGATTTTCATGCTCATCTACTATCGGTGGGCGGGCGTGAACGCGGATGTGGCGCTGATTTTCAACCTGATTATCCTGCTGGGGTTCATGGGGTTCTTTGGCGCAGTGCTGACGCTGCCGGGGATCGCGGGAGTGATCCTGACGGTCGGCATGGGCGTGGATTCGAACGTGCTGATTTTCGAGCGCATCCGGGAAGAGCTGAGGAACGGCAAGACGCCGCCCTCGGCGGTGGAGCAGGGATTCGCGCACGCCTGGATCACGATCGTGGATACGCACGTGACGACGATCGTGTCGGCGGCGATTTTGTTCATCTTCGGCACCGGGCCGGTGAAGGGATTTGCCACCACACTGGTGTTTGGTTTGGCGGCGAATCTGTTTACGGCGGTGTTTGTGTCGCGCGTGATTTTTGACTGGATTTTGAGCCGGAAGCAGCGCGGAGAAGCGTTGAGTATTTAAAGCAGTCGTTTGTCGATGGTCGATGGTCGTTCGCGAACCTGAAATGAACGATGCACTCCAAACGACTAGCGACTGACAACCAACGACGGACTTATTGAAGGGATCGCAAACAGCGTGGAATTCTTTCGCAATACAAACATCGATTTTCTTGGGAAGAAGTGGTACTTCCTTGCGTTTTCGCTGGTCTTCAGCGTGGCGGGCCTGCTCTCGATGGGGTTCTGGCACGGCATTCCGCTGGGCGTAGACTTCCGTGGCGGAACGCTCGTCTACGTGAAGTTTTCGCACACGCCGGACCCGGCCGCGATTCACGCCGACATCGAGCGTACCGGAATCAAGAATGCGCGAGTGCAGGCATACGGCCCGGCCGCGAACAACGAAGAGCTGATTTCGCTCGATATTCAGGAAACCAGCGAGCAGGCGCTCGACAAGGGCAAGACGCAGATCGTGCAGGCGCTGGAAGGGCGGGCGACAGGCGCGAACGCAAACAAGCAGGATCTCAACAACGCCAGTTCGCTGACCATCACGAATTATCTGCTGGAGAAAGATCCGCTGCATTTGGGCGCGGATGCCAATCCGCGGTACACGGCGATCGCGCAGGCGATCGTGAACGAGCGCGACAAGGTAAAGAGCGGCGTGCTGGGATCGGTTGACGAATTAAAGGGCGTTGCGGATCCGGCGGTAGTGAGTTCGCTCAATGACGGCTTTTTTGTTTCGGACTTTGGAATCCGCAACGTGGAGATCGTTGGACCGCAGGTAGGGCAGCAACTGCGCAAGCAGGCGATACTCGCGACCCTGTATTCGCTGGCGGGAATGCTGGTTTACCTGGCGCTGCGCTTTGAGTGGATTTATGGCGTGGCCGCGGTGCTGACGGTGTTTCACGACACGCTGATAACGGTGGGCGCGTTCTCGCTGCTGAACCGGGAAATCTCGCTGACAGTGATCGCGGCGATCCTGACGCTAATCGGTTATTCGAACAATGACACGATCGTGGTCTTCGACCGGATTCGCGAAAATATCAAACTGCTGCGCCGGGACAAGCTGTCGGACATCGTTAACAAGAGCATCAATCAAACTTTGAGCCGAACGATCTTGACAGCGGGCCTAACTTTCCTTACCGTGCTTGCGCTGTTCCTTTTCGGCGGCGAAGTGCTGCGTGGGTTCAGTCTGGCGCTGGTGATCGGAATTCTGATCGGGACGTACTCCTCGATTGCGATTGCGGCGCCGATTCTGGTGGCCTACCAGGAATGGCGGACCGAGCGCGGACAGAAGCCAATTGCGATGCCCGTACGGACGGGGACTGGGCCGAATTCGCCGAAGCTGAAGGCGTAGGACGGGTTGGGCCGGTGGGCCCGATTTCGGGTGCAGGGCTGGCGGCCCAGAAGGCGGGGCCGGGTAGGGGGCGCGCCCCCAGGAAGCGGGGTTTTCGCCCTTGTGTATCGGCGAAAATAGCGTAAAATCATGGACCTGCCCGAAGAGGCAGGATTTAGAAAAAGCGGGAGCCAGAAGGGTAGAAGCGGTGTCTACACTGATGTAGGGTCTGGCGTAGGAGAGTCGCATGTTTGAAGACAGTATTCTCGACAATAGAATGCAGAAGAAGTCCGTGCTCACGACGTTCCTCTCGTATCTGCTGCAGATTTTTCTGGTAGGCATTCTCGTCCTGATTCCCCTCATCTATACTGACGCGCTGCCGAAGCAGCAGTTGATGACATTTCTGGTAGCCCCGCCTCCACCTCCACCTCCGCCTCCACCTCCAGCCGCCGCTCCCGTCCGGGTAGTGAAGGTGGCCAGCGAAATGGTGAACGGCGAACTGCGCACGCCGACCAAGATTCCGCAGAAAGTCCAGATGATTAAAGAAGAAGAGGCTCCGCCGGATCTGGGTGCGGGTGGCGTACCGGGAGGAGTTCCGGGCGGCATTCCGGGCGGATCGGCAGGCGGCGTGATCGGCGGCATCATCAGTTCGCAGCCGGTAGCCGTACCGAAGGTTGCGACACCGACACGCGTGCGGGTTTCGCAGGGCGTCTCGAGCGGCCTTCTGATTAAGAAGGTGAACCCGACCTATCCTCCCCTGGCACGGCAGGCGCGCATTCAGGGGCAGGTGGTGCTGCACGCTGAGATCAGCAAAGAAGGCACAATTCAGAACTTGCAGTTGATCAGCGGCCACGCCATGCTGGCGCCGGCGGCGATCGAGGCCGTGAAGCAATGGCGCTATAAGCCATACCTGCTCAATGGAGAGCCGGTGGCAGTAGAAACAGAAGTCATTGTGAATTTCAGCCTGTCGGGCGGTTAGACTCGGCGGGGAGACGGGACTAGCCCCGTCTCAGCACAGGTTTGTGGCGGTTAGTTCCTCCCGTTTTCGCCATGCCGCGAACAGGTAAGCTAAGCGGGTTGATTCCGAGGTTCTTTCCGTCCGCTGGATTTCTATTTCTAAAGGATGCAACGGTTGGATTGCGTTCGGGCCTCTAACGAGGCACGGGCGCCCGAAAGCCGGTTTGCAGTGGACTCCAGGCACACCTGGAGTGCTGGATAAATCCGGGTCGCCGCAAGCGGCACGGTAACGAGTTGGTACGCGGCGTAAGTGCGCACCAAAACGAGTTCAATTCAGAGAAGTTTCTGTCAAACAAGTTCTGAGGAGGAAAAGCAACTCATGGTTGTAAACCTAGCAGCAGTGGCATTCAGCAATCTGCATATTTTCGCCGCCTGGTTCTTAGAAGAAGGCCAGGTCGGTTGGGACCCGATTTCGCTCTGGAAACAGATGGGTGTCCTGGCGAAGTGCGTGGTTATCATTCTGTTCATCATGTCGGGATGGTCGATCGGCGTGATGATTGACCGTTGGATGGCGTTCAACGCCGCCCGCAACCAGTCTCGCTCGTTCGCACCGGCGGTAGCCGGCGCGCTGCGCGAGGGCAAGATCGACGAAGCAATCAAGGTTGCCGAGCGCAACAAGAAGAGCCATCTGGCTAAAGTGGTTACAGCAGGCTTGATGGAATTCAAGGCCCACCAGGACAGTCCGGGCGAGATTCCGGGTGAGACGATTGAAGCTTCGAAGCGCGCTCTGGAGCGCACCGAAGCGATCGTGCATGCGGAACTGAAGCGCGGACTTGGCGGTCTGGCGACCATCGGTTCCACGGCACCTTTCGTCGG
>Ga0326728_10005839_pt1 | contig 33930 bp, 27 predicted proteins | sample MB3enrmetagenome_FD_207602 | JGI IMG/M metagenome (GOLD analysis project Ga0326728, IMG submission 207602) | Lab enriched peat soil microbial communities from McLean, Ithaca, NY, United States - MB31MN | ecosystem: Environmental > Terrestrial > Soil > Wetlands > Peat | place: USA: New York...
CTTTATCATATATTGCTTTTTTCATTTTCAGCCTCTTTATGTGTGTTAGATATTACTGCTCAAATGAATTACAAAAATACAAATGGATCTTACTTAACTCTGAAAAGTAAACTTTTCTAACAAAATATTATATTTATGAATTTATCAGCATAGTTTTTATATTGTATTTAATTGTCAAATGCATAAAATTTATCAAAACTTCATCAAAAAACAATCTTTTAGCTTACAAGGCAGCCATACAAAAGAAATAACCTTTAGTTTGAATTTTGACACAAACCCCAAAAAGCTGTATTATAAGTTGTAAGTTCTCCCAAAGGTCAATACTTATCAGTGCACAAAATTATATTAGTATGAAAGAGTAACCAAAAACAGATAATTTTTCCGTAACCTATTAGTTTGGTCAAGCCTGTTGACTCTATCAGAAATTAAAAAATATTAGTATTTTTTTAGGAAAAATTAGATAAAAAATTACATAGAGCAGTGGTTAAGTACCTTTATTGCTTTTCTATGCAGTTGAAATTCCTCACCAACATGTTTTTATCGGCGAGGAATATCCAAAGCTGCGCGTTAAATAACAAATTTAGGAGAATTGTTTAGTTTTTGTATCTGTTGGCATTTACCTATTAAGAGAAACTCATATTTAATACTTTTCATTCTTTTTGTTATATTTAGTATTACGATGTTTAAAATTTGCAATAAATACTTGAAAGAAATATATCATTTAGAGATCGATGTTGTAAATGTCTCCAACAGACAGAATCAGGATTAATAACTTTAATGTAAAATATTTTTATTCATAGACTAGTTAGGATTTTGATAAACTCCCATATTTCGTAGTGCGCTTATAAATAGCATATAAATGACGAGTGAAAATCGAAATTATTGAGATCCTCTAAAGTTTCGAAATCTGCTTGTTGAACTTCAGATATAAATTTATTATCAAGTACCTATTTTATTCCCTTTGATCTAGGCCAACACGTTGTTTTTCTAAACTCTAAATACTTAATAATTAGTCTTATTTTTGATTCCAAATAAATCTTTTAAATTTATTCTTAATAAATTGAATTAAGTCTTTTGTTAACCAACTACAATAATAGCCATCATCTAAATATTGGCTTTGAAAGTACGTTCTTTCACTCCTATAATTATTCTGCGATTAAAATAGATTTTACTCCTTAACTATGTTTTCATTTAAGACTAAAATACCTTCTTTTTCAGCAATAAAACGTTGAGCTGTAGACTGGAAAATCTTATGCAACTTTAGCTAGACTCAAACCATTTTTTTAACTACTAATTAAGCATGAAGTCTCAACTACTAGTTTTTATTTCAGAAATTAATTGCTACCTCGCAAATATCATTCATAGTAAACATATCCAAGATCATGATTGAACTAATTTACTTATCCTATATAATCTAATATTGGATTATATTCCAACTTGGCTATATTTATGAATACCAGTACTAGAGCGAATTATACAGAATTTAGTGTTAATTTGAACAATAGGAAGTACTGAAACAATTGGGACTTATGCATTGAAGAGAAAACGAAAGCACCTATAGGCTCATCGTAAATTGTAATTTAGATGATTTTGGGTACAATGTTGCTTATCCCTCCTTTTCAATTGTTTAAATCCAAAATAATATAAAGAAGTGCGATGGATGTTGAAACAATCGGTTAGTAAAATAAAAACGACACTGACAATTTTGTTGGCAGTTTTTTTGTGTAGTATCACTGACAGCTGTTTCAGCAAGCATAGCTCACCTTGTTATTTGCATTCTCGTTTTGGCCATGGCCATTACTAAATAGTAACTAAAATGATATAAAACAGAATTTAGGTAGTGAGAACATACTTAGCTGACAGCAACTGGGTATGATTGCACTCCAGCTCTTGGTATAAATGAATTATTCAAGATAAAATATTTTCATTTGCACATATGATTCTTTTTCTGGTTGCACCTATTTTTAACTCGAATTTGACAGATCTATACATTTTATAATAGATAAATGAGCTTGCGTTTATCAACCAAGAAGATTTCAGTCTCAAAAATATTCCTTTTTTGAATATCTTCCTTTAAATATCCTTTTCCATTTTCGTATAGCTCATAACTTATAATAAGATACTATATTATTGAGTCAATTTTCCTTGCCAATGCAATAATTGTTTCAGTTTATCCATTTGATTTTTTTCTTTCGGTTAAATTAATTCCTTCAAAGGTAGGGTATAGAGATAGCAGAAGGTATTTGAGGACTTAAATCAACTAACTAATAGAGAACTACTGACATTTTTACTATCCTAAGAAATTTGCTCCTTTCTTATTCGCAGAATTTCTATAGGTAATTCTAGCATTTTGTTGACTCAAAGTTTGCAAAATCTTTCCTTTTCTCGCATTTCTAGTTCTTTTTGCTTTTTCAAAATTTCTTTTAATGTTGGTGGAAATGGACACATACTCGCAAGTTTTTTGTTTTCCATAATGTATAATAGGTTTTTTATTCTATTTTTACCCTTGTTTCAAAATATCGCTTTTATCTGATGGTTTGATCCTTTCTTCAGCGATACTGGTGATGTTTGAAGATGGATTTTCCATTTATGTTTGCGTAGAAGCGTGTAGAATAAGCACGAAAATTGGGGGTAATATAAATATTTTAATTAATTCTAAAAATTGAACCCACAAATTCTCAAGTTGGATCTCAAGTCCATGATTTAATAAAAATAGAGATGCATGTGTGTTTATTTTCGGACTAGGTGGAAAAAAGGTTGATTAGGAATGTATAGTAATTTTTGACTTAGCTAAAATATCTCCTCCACTTTTATCTAATTCATTTACCTCATATACTACAATGATATCATAACCTTTAATTTTCATCCCAGACATTCCTTAATAAAGCGTACAAACATATCAAATATGGATTTTTAGGAGGTGTATCATATTATTTTAGTTAAAAGGATCCCAGTTTATAAAAATACCTTATACTAGCATTCTTCGGTGAGATTCTTAGTTTAATCACATTCTTTATCATGTATGATAATTTAATAGCAAATCGTTTCTGTAAACTATGTTGCCCCTTCTTATAGACTGTTTAACTCAAAAAACTACGAAACCAACATTATCACATCCACTTCAACCTTTTTTTTCGTTAAGATACTTGATTTTCGTTAAGATACTTGCCTTCGATAACAATATTGAAAAAAATCTTTTTTGTGGGGTTCTTCATAGCATATAGTTTACTCCATGTCTAGTTATTCTTCAATGCTTGCTCCATCTGTTTTACCGGAACTATAATATCACCAAGCTACGCGCAGGAAGGAGATCTATGTCTTTTGTGCGATCTTAGCGAGAGAATGAAAAATATTACAAAAGATATTGGAGAAAAAGTATCATAAAGTAGCTCGATTAATAAAAGCCAGTTATAAATCCACAGTATAACCACACTAAAACAAATATAACAACCAACCCCACAAAAATCATTATACCCTCCCCACATTGATCACACAAACCGTTCCACTGTTTACGTAAATTCATTACCTATACCTCTTTAACATACGATAGTTTTAGATATGTAAAAAATAAGCTTATGCATCTAACAAATCTCATCGACAAGTACACTAAGAAAATATTATATTGATAATTAGGTACTCAACTAAAATTTTTAATTTTTAACCTATCTATGAATAATGTTTTCAGTATATATCAATAAACAATTTTTTATAAGATAATTACATAATTGCTACTTAACTACTCTAATATATATGTAAATAGGTTACTATATGTGAGTAAATATATATTAGAACTTATACTTCAGATACTTCGATTGATTTTACTAATTTATAAAGTATTCTTTTTTTTAAAAAAGTACTGCTTCAGCACACTATTTTCTGGAAAAAATGTTAAAAGTTAAAAAACACAAGATAAAATTTTAAATTGTGTAGAAAAAATGAAAAATAAATTTTTTTATGCATCATAAATTGAATACTTCTTTTAAATTTGTATATTGCAACTAACATCAGGCAAAGATATTACTTAATATAATTTTAGATCATTTTTTTCATACTCTCCTCCTCCCTGTATTCGATTCCTGATTTTACATACTCGGCAGCGTTTTTTGCTATGTTTTTGATTTCTTCATCTTCTGTTTCTCTCCTGACCTTCCCCGGAACTCCAATAATCAGGCTGCTTTCAGGAAATTTCTTCCCTTCAGAAATCAGTGTGTTTGCGCCGACTATGGAATTTTTTCCGATCTCCGCTCCATTTAAAACTGTAGAATTCATTCCTATTAGCACATTGTTCCCTATTTTGCACCCGTGAAGCACAGCTCCATGCCCAACACTAACATAATCCTCAATCTGAACCCCATTAATGGAGTCCACATGAATTACTACATTATCTTGGATGTTTGTTCGATTTCCAACCTTTATACCATTTCGATCTCCCCGAATCACGGCATTAAACCATACGCTTGAAAAATCTCCAATCTCAACATCGCCAATCACATCCGCAGAATCTGCAACAAAAGCGGTTTTTGAGATTTTCGGGCTTTTGCCTTTAAAATTTATTATCGTCGAGATACCTCCATCTTTCCAAAACGTTGTGTTTAAGTAACTTTTTTCTTGTCAGTGTTGTTCATATTGTTTTCCAGTTTTAGTCCTTAAATTAAGGTTTTGATGAAATTTAAATTTCAAAATTAAATTATTTTAGTAATAATATTACCTTATTATTATATAATCTAATGATGTATAAATATCTATTAACTCCATATTGTATATTTATCCACTGATAGATAATAAACAAAGACATTCGAACAAAGTAGAACATACAAAGTTTAACTACGACTTTTTATTACATCTATCATTTAAAAGTGGATGGTAAAACAAAACAATATGCGAACCTATTATTAATGACGTGCTTACAAAATCAGTCTATCTTATTGCCAAAAATTGAGATTTATCAAAGTCTTTTAGAAAGTCTATAATAGGACATCTGTTAAATTAGTTCAGTCTTAAGTTAGGGTGCATCTTACCACCTCTAAACTAATTAATTATCAAAATAATTCTTTTTAATAGAAATGTAAGAGATATTCGTTCTTCAGATTTAATGAATAATTCAAAGACACAACCAATAAATAGAAAGCATAAAAATTGGAACATGGAAGAAAACTTTCCAGGTACTAAAATACCATTCTTAGTACTTCCTTCCCAATCTTCTATAAAAAATAAGTTTTAGAAGGATAACAGAATTTATCTTTAAAACCAAAGAAAAATGAACCAAAAAAATCGGGCCAAATGAAGAAATTGGTGAGAAAGATTTGGACAGAATTCCTGCAAAATAAATTAAAGGTAAATTGGAATCCCTAAAATCAGCACAATCTATAGAAAAATGTTTGCTATTGAATCATTATACAGAATGATAAATGATATTTAACCAAGAACTTCATCTAAAAAAGCTAATATCAAGTATTTTTATGCGCTAATATTTTTACTGCTAAAAAACATACAGGTATGATTTCAGAAAAAACATTTTACGATCTTCAAAAAAAGACCTAAAATCATGGATGGCGATAAATTCAGATTTAATATATTTATGCCTCTAATTGATGAGTGGTTGAGAAGAAAGTTAGGGTTAAGATAGTACTGAAATGTTTGATGTAAATCTATGGAGAAAAACGTGGAGGAAAGATTTTAACAGAGTACTACAATGTCAATTGGATTTCGTTTTATACCACAAGTACGTAAATACTAATTGGATCATAAAGAATGGATGAATCTAAGAATGAGGATCTAAAAAACGCACTTTTGGATAGATGCGAAAGTATGGATATTCCCCTAGTCGGGGTTGCCAGTGTAGATCGATGGAAAACCCCTCCTTTTCTGCCATGGGTGCCCAAAGAATTCCATCCTCAATTTATATATCCTGAGGCAAAATCAGTGATAGTCATTGGATTGCCTATCTTTTTACCGGTTTTGGAGACATCTCCCTCAATATATTACCGGGAACTATACACTACGCTAAATACGCTATTAGATCAATATACATATCGTCTTGCTAACTTCTTAAACGATAACGGAAAAGCTTCTATATTCGTACCAAGAGATGGATATGGAAGCATCTAAATACTCGTGGAAAATCCAATTACATTTTTTCCCACAGGCATGCCGCTTTGCTCGCTGGTCTCGGAACGTTGGGGGTAAATAATATGATACTCACACCAGAGTATGGTCCTAGGGCACGTTTTGGTTTGATTCTATCCTCAGCTGATCTTCCTCCTGATCACATATTAGAAACGCAGCTCTGCAACCACTGTATGCGTTGTGTGAAAATGTGTCCATCAAATTCTATTAACAGAGAGGATTACCCAACGGGCCTAACAGATAAGAAAACCTGTTCCACCTATAGTGCTGAATTAAACAAGCATTATGTTTCACCCTGCGGTATATGCATCAAGGTCTGCCCAATAGGAGATGATAGGACACTATATCAGAGAAATAATGATGAAATATATGTGGATCAGGATCGTTTTGCCAGTTATCATAGATCCTGGAAGCATGTTAGGGCTTATGGCGGAAATGCTCTACCATGACTTTTAATATCCCAATAGAAAAACACATTTTTGAAAAGCATCTGGAATTCCATTCTCAAACGAAAATTAGTCCTGCTATTTCAAAAAGAACTAATCGCTTTAAAGGATTTACTCTTCTTCCATACCGAAAAAATAGGAAAAAATAGCAATTTATTGCTGCAAGTGCTCTAATAACCAATTATTAAGCCATTTATTCTAAAATTCTCCTTGGTCTACGGCAGATCCTCCCAAATTTAGTTCAGTCCAGCTTAAAAACCTATGGCCTAACCTGCACTAAATTTATGTAGGCTGATACCTTAGACGAAAATGACCTTAATACAACTTTGGCATTTTGGACAAACTCTCATTAAATGCAAAAAAAATGATATAATTCAGCATTAAGATCAATAAATCACATCACATAGCGAACAACAAAACAGGAATATTGAAAAGAATAAATATATTCCATACGATCTAAAACGAGCGAAATAGGAAAAATATATTAAAAATTTAGAATAGGTATCCAGAGATAGCTTAAAGCTTAAGTTCCTTAGCTATTTCTTGGAAAACCTTTCCTTTATCAGTTGTAATGAAAAGTCCATTTTCATGCCTTACAAGCTCTTTCTCGTTCAATACTTCCAGGTACTTCTTTGCAATATTAAAGTTTAAATTTACCTCATATACAATATGAGTTTTCTTTGCTCCATTCATTGTTACTCTTAAAATATCTACTGCAATTTCAGTCCTGCTTCTTCTCTTAATACTGACCCCCCCGAAGTTGGCTAAAAAGTAAGATTATAAAGAGCCCAGATACATTAAATATAACAATGTAGGCATTTTGATCTTAAGCTTATGTTCTAAATAGAATTAGTTTCCTTTCTATATAACAATGTCGTTATTGTATACAATAGTAAGTTACAATCTTACATAGACAAACACTTTGAATTATATATTACAATCTATCACAAAAAATGGATTGCATCAGAATAATATACTTAGAAAAAAATGTCAAAAATCAAAAAAGCTAAACAAGTTGGAGAAGTACTGATACCTAAGAACAAATATCTTATTATTTATCGGTTTCAAACCTAACTTTCTAGATTATATTAAATAGATTACTAATCCTACTTCAACGATTATATCCTAAAATCTATAGTAATAAATAATAAATGTTAGAAGGAATTATTCTCATAGAGTTATATTTAAGCTATACAATGTAATTAGATTGGTGAAGTATCAAATAATTTAAAAAATAGATTAATATATTTTAGATTTATTAAAGTTTATTAAAATCAAATGAACTTTGAAATGGGAGAGAATACAAGTGAAAAATACAAAAAAACTTTTTCCAATAGCCTTAGTTTTAGCGATATTACTTTTTGGATCTTTGATGACAATAGCAGCTGCTCAGTCTGCAGCTGGATGGGATTTCAATGGATTAGATATCAATATAAAACCCATTGCCGCTTTCTCTGCCGAGGTAACATCTGGAACAGCACCATTAACTGTGTTTTTCACCGATAAAAGCACAGGATCACCAGTTGCGTGGACTTGGAACTTTGGAGATGGGAGTGAGAATTCATATGAGCAGAATCCAACACACACATATACTACAGTAGGGAATTATAATGTTACAGTAACAGTTACAGGTGAATGGGGGGTCAGCGACACAGTAACAAAATTAAATTACATAACCGTTGTGGCTTCAAAAGCTCCAACTGCCATGAAAACTCCTCCAACTGCCATGAAAGCTCCTATTGCTGCGTTCTCTGCAAGTGTAACATCTGGAAAAAAGCCATTGAAAGTGTCATTCGTTGATAAAAGCGCTGAATCATCGATTTCACGAATTTGGAATTTTGGAGATGGAGCTACCTCATCATCCCGTAGCCCAACACACACATATTCTAAAGCAGGAAAATTCAAAGTGACTTTAACTATGAAAAAAACTGATGATATTAACATAGGTGAAACATCAAGATATATCACAGTGAGGTAAGTGGATATCTTAATTGCAAGACAATAAAAAAGCCAAGGTTGAAAATAATAGGGCTCTTTGCTCAAATCTAACAGGCGGGTATTTCATTTTATTACTTTGTAGTGAGGAGGTTCATGAGAATTACTCGTCATTTAGGCCTGGGATGAAGTAAATACTCGCATCTTTTTGTTTTCGCCTATCCCTCTTAATCATCACTTCTTTGTAATACAAATTTATTTTTGGCACCATAGTCAGAGGCAGTGCCACCTTCCTCCGATAAGAATGTGATACTAATTGGGATTAAACATCTTCGCAATGGCTGTTATTAGATAATTTATCTCAGAATATTTTCCTAAGTATCGATACATATCCGAGACTAAACAAATTAAAAAGTATTGTGGTCTCTTATAATTTTTCAGTCCATTTCCTTTTCATGACCATTGCTTCTCTTTTCCCATGCAACTACTTCGTGAATGAGGATTTCCATTTTATAGATCAATCTGTCAGTGTATTCAATATCATTAAGTCGATCTCTATTTCAAAAGCATTGAACAAACTTGCATGCTTTGGTATGCATTGGAATTCTACCTTGTCCAGAATCTGTCCTAGTTCCTTTTTTGGAGATCTAAATCAACTTTTTTCTGCTTTGCACTCTCACGCGTTAATATGCTTGCCGCCCTCATTCATAACGTATGCATAACCATAAGTTTCTGAGTTTCCTGGATTCATGAGAATAGTCATCCTTTAGTCTCTAAGCAGTTGTTTCGGTTTCTTGCCAAAACAGAAGATAGGTTTTTTTGATCGTAATTTTCTTTGTATATTTAAAGGATCTCATACCTCCTACTTCTGTATTTAATATCATTTGACCGAATACACCATAACCATCTCAATAATGGCTGAAATTTGTTTCTTTCAGAATAAGTATAATGCTCTCTTTGTTTTTGTGTCTCATATCTTTATTTTCCCCAGTTTTTTAGCAAGCATTGGAAGCGATCATCTCTTACTGTCATCTATAGAACTGGTGAATGCTAAAGCTATGATTACTACAAAATGTTTCTCGGTACCTTTTCCGGATTGACTGGATCTTGGTTTATCTTCAACAGTATTTTTGATATCTTTTTCAAAGTATTTTTTTCTTTGTTGTCAAACTAGTCTTCCTACAAGCACCTCATTTTTTGCCATCTCTATTCCCCTTTTTAAAGGTTTGCTAGTAATGGATATGTGCTATGATTAGTTCTCTTGCTCCTTTAGGTCCTTTTTTCAAAAAGTCCATCTAGTAATCTACCGAATCGTCTTCAAGTTTAATTTTTAGCATGAAGATATAAGGAAATTCAGAGTTTATTGAATAATAATTAAATTGTTGCGGCACTAGTGGCCTCAATACTCATTGGTATAAATGAAGGCTGGATAATAGATAGCAGGCGTTAATATAATTGGAGCAATGATCATAAAAAAGATTAAGCCCGCTTTCCATAGGCGTACACAAGAATGCCATCTATTTTTTCAATATGAAGGTAACTAAAAAATCAACCAAACTTTCAATGAATAATAGTTGTTAAACAGGTAAACAAATTATACATTTATGTATATTTGCAGAATGTCGGATTAAGGGGTACATAGCAGATTTTACCAAAAATTATCCATGCTGCCAGGGTAGTAATTCTACTGCTTATTTGAGCTTCTGTTTCTTCATCTTCCGATGTAAAGTTTTCAGTTATTGAGTTGTGCTTACATCTTCAGATGTTTTTTCAGCAGTTAAGTTATAATCAACTGTAGAATCAGTTATGCTTTGAGTAGTTACTTATTAGTAGTTACGTTATTTTTAATCATGTTTTCAGTAGTTACTTCTCCATTTGGAACTTCAGTTGTGACTGGGTTGTTAGATCCACTTTCAGTTGATAAATTTGTTGTAGCGTTTGTTGTATCTGTTGTATTATTAGTCACTGTCTTTTTGTTGGCACAGCCTGCTGCAAAGACGAAAGAGGCAACAAAAAACAGCATTGTTATAATCTTAAAAATTTTCTTCATCAATGGTACCTCTAAAGTTTGCCTCCCTTTTTATATCTAGTTCATATAAAATGGCGAGATTTTATATGAGATCTTAATGGATGACTAGCTAATAAGATTAAAATTTTCGGTTTTGGATTCTGCTAAGTTTTTGGAGGCTAAATCACTATGGGAGTTATAAGGGCTGTAGGAAAAAGAATCGTATTTAGATATAATTATTTGGATTATTTTCATGGACACGGAAGCTCCGAATCCGGGCAAGTATCACTATTTTTATCGTACTGCTATTCTATACTTGCTCGTCATACATGAGGTCCATTCTTCAGTGAATTTTGCTACTACAAATAATGAAAAGATCTTCTTACAGGTACATGCAGGCAAAGCTGAGCTTGTTTACAGATTCCGGCAGAGCTACCGTATTTAGTTAATGAATGCTGATAAAGTAATGTTCTCCTGATCTTCCACACCTTAACAGGTTATGCTCATGCTACAGGTCTACAAAGATGTTATCATCCCCAAACGTGAGGAAATGTGCAGTTTTCAGGCAAGTCTTGAGAATTGCACATACTTTTATTCCCCTAAGATCCGTACTTGAAAGTTTATCTTCATAAGGCTCAAGTGTTCTCAATTTCTTTCTGTACCAAGCCTCAGTTATTTTGCATAAATGATTTTGTGATTCCGGATAACAATCCACTAACATGATTGCCTATAAGTCCCTAATCTATCAATGTCTTTGAGGATCTCATATTCGTGAATTTGCTTCCATTGACACACAAAGATACCATCATTAAGTCTACATTCACTCGGATAGAAGCAAAGTTGAACCTCTATTCTGCCTATTATAGGTTGGTATTTATTTTTTACTGAATCAAGTAACTTTTTTGGATTTATGACTCCTTGCGGAGTTACTACCCATAAAGAGGGAGATAAGAATGTTTAAGGAATATAGCCTCGTGTACTTTCATACCAAATTTAAATGTAAAATCTGGAAAATAGCAATGATTTAGCAATAAATATAGCTACCAAAGCTGTATGATAAGTTAAAAGATTGCTGTTATTCCTGAGAAATGATCTCCCTCAAAGTAATTTAAAGAAAAAATTACATCGTGTTGAAGAAAGACTCCGTAGAATTAGTGATAGTAACCTATCAAGATCGCTTTTTTCGACTTTGCTAAGGATTTATTGAAAAGAGAACCCCCTGAAAATGTAGATAGGAACAGAATAATAAGAGGTAATGTTTACTCAACTTGTTTATATCTATTTAGCATTTCCAGACGATATATTTATAATATATCATCGGCATATAGTATCCGTAGAGGTGATATTGTGGACATATTATCACTAAATAGTATATATAGTATTGTTGTTCCCATTGCACCCGGTTTTTTATTTGCTGGCAGTATAATTGCATTAATAATTATTTTCAACAAACTATGTTTTATAAACGACCAGGTACCGATACCTAATATCGAAAAAAGACCCGCTGGAGTAGGGGACAAAAATTTGTCCTTAAGAAGTACAAAGGGCCTTAAAAAATAGATATTGGTACAAGTTGTTGTGGTCTGGATCATTGAAATATTCTGACTTGAAAATCCAGACCCTGTTTTGTCTTTTCGTTTTGGATTCTAATTCTGGCTTGTAGTTATCAGACCTGTGAGAATCTCCAGTTAGCTTTTAGAGGTTTATTGAAATCCTCTTTTGATAATTGATTGGACTCTTGCTTTGAGGAAAAAAGTTGAATTATCTTGGTTTTAAAAATCTTTGTTTAAATTGATCTGTGAATTGCCATCGAAAGCGCATTTGTGAATTTTGAAAACAATACTGTTAAGTTTCCTCAGATTGGAGAAATCGAAGTCGTTCTTCACAAAACATTTGAAGGAGAATTAAAAACCGCTACTTTTTCGAAGTCTTGCACAGGAAAGTACTGTATCAGCATTTTAGGGGGAGATGGAAAATAACTTCCAGTTAAACAAGCATTTTCTGAATCTACGACTATTGGTGTAGACGTTGGGATAACAGATTTTGTTGTTATGTCAACTGGAGAAATGGTTGAAAATCCTAAATATTCGAAAAACTCTTCAGATATATGATTTTTAACACAAACTCTCTTTTAAACTTTTTAGCGAGAACCAAGTAATAGCTTTTGAAACTCTGAATGTTAAAGGCATGATTACAGATCACCATTTAGCACAGTCTATAAGTGATTTGGCATGAAGTAGTTTTGTTATAAAATAGAATATAAATCAGAATAGTCAGGAAAAACCATTCTTATGATAAGTAAATTTTACCCATCCTCTAAGATCTGTCATTTTTGTGGATACCATAACTCTGAGCGAATACTAAAAGATAGATAATGGAAATGTCCTGATTGCAAAACAAAATATGATAGAGATATTGATTCTGCAATTAATATCAAAATATTCTCTTTTATTGACCAAAATCTAATTGGAATCTGACATCCTTGGAATGCGGGGGACGGGCTTAGACTTGTTCGCAAAAGAGAAATGAATAACCAAGAAGTCACTGAGTCTTCAGCTGAGTGGTAGCTCACCAGTTTAACCATGTAGATCCTATTTAATCAGAATATGAATTCTAATAATTTAAGATTTATGTCTTTTGATTTTAGATAGATAAATTGTTATAAAATAACGATAAATAGGTCTAAATATAATTAGATACTAGTATTAATACTCGAATTTTGATATATGTGTTTTACTAAAGAATATTAAATTTTATTGGAATAATTTTTATTCAAGAAGTATTCTTAAATTAACATATATTAAATTTATCTTAAGGTATTCCTATACATTGAAGAACATGGGAATTAAAAGTGACTTAAGTTGTGGGAAGATTATAGAACATGGGGGAATTTATTTAAGCTAGCATGTAAAAAATTTGCTTTAACTTTTTATGCATTTGCTTTGTGCTATTTTTGGAAATTAGATTTATAATTCACTTACAAGACTAAAATCTCAAAAATAGGGGAATAAAAATGGGGAAATATTTTAAAATAAAAAAATTAATAGGTTTTAACTCAAGTAAGTTTATCTTAGGTGGAACATTGGTTTTGTTTTTGGTAGTCAGCTCATCGATAGCAATTGCATATACAGGATTCTTGGAAGAAAACAAATCATTTGATATTAAGAAAAATATCTTAAGCCATACAGAGTTTTCTCCAAAGATTGAATCCGCACCAAAAAACCCTGAATTTATTAAATACCAAAAGAACATGATTTTTAATTCAGAGATATCGCGGGGGTTAATGGGTGGAAATATATTTGGTGATAATGGAAAGAGCGATGAAACGGGTGTTTTTTCATTAAAATCAGAAAGCTTTGTACCCGCACCTGTAACATCACCACTTGGTAGATTTAAAACAGGCCTTGTACCTGCGCCTGTTGACCTCCGTCATCTCAGCAACCATCATCAACACAGCAATCATCTTCATTACAGCTCTCGTTCCCATTCCAACAGTAGTTCCTTGGCAAATATATCTGTTCCGGCTTACTATGATCTACGGAGCCTAAAAAAAGTAAGTCAATCTATTAAAGACCAGGGTACTTCAGGAACTTGTTGGGCATTTGCAACTTATGAGGCTCTTCAATCATTTTTAATGCCGAGAGAAAACTGGGATTTTTCAGAAAATAATTTGAAAAATCTACTCTCTCCTGCTTATCCAGAAGGGTTTGATTACATTGAGGGGGGAAACATGTTTATGTCAACTGCCTATCTGGCTCGCTGGAGTGGACCAGTGAAAGAAAGCGATGATCCTTATAGTCCCTATTCGGATATGTCCCCTCACAATTTGCCCATACAAAAGCATGTACAAAATGTGTTTTTCTATTCGGATAGAAATGGACCTATGGACAACAATGAAATAAAATCGGCAGTCATGAACTATGGAGTAGTATATACCACCTTAAATTATGATCCCGCATTTTATTCCGCTACCACACATAGTTACTACTATAACGGGACCTTAGATAGTAACCATGCTGTGGATATTGTTGGCTGGGACGATTCTTTTGACAGAAATAGGTTTTCTACCCCTCCTCCAGGAAATGGAGCATTTATCGTAAAAAATTGTTGGGGAAAAGGTTTTGGTGAAAAAGGGTATTTCTATGTTTCCTACTATGACTCTGATATAGGAACCTCAAATGCGGTTTTCACGGCTGAAAATACTGATAATTATAAATACATCTACCAGTACGATCCCCTCGGATGGACTGATAACTATGGATATGGTAACCGCACGAGTTGGTGTGCAAACATCTTTACTGCAAAATCTAACGAAGTCCTCAAAGCGATAAGTTTCTACACAACAGATCTAAACTGCAAATATGAAATGTATATTTACACTAACTTGGGATCCAACCCTATTAGTCATGCTGGCCCGGTTCTTACCCAAAGTGGAATAATCTCTACCTCAGGCTATCACACTGTTCATTTGAATTCTGGAGTTCAGCTTAGTGAGGATAAAAAGTTCTCGGTAGTTCTGAAGCTCATAAATTCAGGATACAATTACCCGGTTGCGGTAGAAGCGCCGATCTCTGGCTACAGTAGTAAGGCAAAAGCAAATGCTGGGGAGAGTTTTATTAGTCCTGATGGAAATACTTGGACCGATATAACGACAGATCCAGATCACTCAAATACAAATGTGTGCATAAAAGCTTTCACTGACAAAGAAAACATGTCTTATGTTGTTGATTTTGTTGCAACCCAGACTTCGATGAATGCACCACTAAATGTTGTGTTCACTGATAAAAGTACAGGATCCCCAACTTCATGGTACTGGGACTTTGGAGACAGAACATACTCAACAATCCAAAATCCTGTTCATGTTTATAATAAAGCTGGGCAATACACTGTTATTCTAAAGGTAACTAATACAGCTGGGAGTAACACAGTGAAGAAAATAGTTAGGATTTATCAGAACTGACAGGTGATAATATGTCAAGAATTAGACCTGTGATAACAGTTTTAATAATATATTTAACTTTAGCGATGATTCCAATAGCTTTATGCGCTAAGATTAATACAGCAAGTCAACAGACTGTAATAACCGAAGATGACACAGGAAAGACCATATATCTTAAAAATGGGGATATTTTTTACCTGAGGCTTAAGGAAAATCCGAGCACTGGTTATTCCTGGCAACTCTCCCTAAGCAGGGGACTTAGCCTGTTAATGGACAAATATTATTCTCCGGATTATTCTAAAAAAGATGGAAGGTTTGCTGTTGGTGCTGTAGGGTTCCATTCGTGGGAAATAAAAGCAGTGAGTAGAGGTAGCCAGCAGATAAGGGGAATATACAAGAGATCTTGGGAAGAAGAGACAGGCAATGAGCAGATCTTCAAAATTAATGTTAAAATATTCTAACCTGTATTATATTATTCGTGATAGAGCTCATCACAAAACCAATTTTATCCCAAATTGTATTTCCAGAATTATTTTTATGATCATGAACTCGATTGATTACTCAAAATTCATGATTCAGAAAAGTAATTTAGAGTTTTGGGATCAGAGCATGAAATGCTATTAACAATAGCATTTACCGAATGCAGTAACGAGTTGATTAGTACATTAACTAGATTTTGGGAGATTTGAGGACTTCAACAGACAAAAATTTTGCGGATCAATATAGCATAGCTTGAAAATACAGTATCACTTCAATGGTTACAAACAAAAATGTAAGTAAAGCAGTAACGAAAAAAGATTTATTACAGCGTCCGAGAAATAAACATTTTAAATTTGGGAAAAAATAACCAAGATAGATGCTGAAGAATATTGAGGAGCTTTATTACTTATGGTTTGTGGAGGATCAATAATCCCCTGTTCTTTCGGTAATTAAGATGTGAACCTTCGAATCTCTTTGTTTCCGTTTAACCCTCTCAGTTGTCTACTTCTTTTTAAAATGATTTTTTTTGGAATCATGGTCAGAGATGGGGTCCCATTCATATGATCGAGATGTGATACGCATTGAATTAAGTAGCTTTGTCCATGGCTATGGTCCAGTCATCTATCACTTAGTGATGATGGTTAAGTACTGATCTATGTATTCTATGATGTGCGATTTGAAAAGAATTAAGCATCCCATCTTTTTCACTATTTGCACGTAGCAGGGCTGTAAAATCCATTAAATGGGAGGGGTAGAAGATCACGTTCAGTTATTCTGGAATTCAATTCAAATAAATTCCCATAAGAGGTAGTTAAATATTTCATATATGTTGTTGCATTATCTTTCTGCAACATTCAACTCCAATAGATATCTTGGGACTTATTTCAAAAAAATCTGAAAAAAAGTAAGCTTAGCAATAAGAAAGTAGGCCATACCAAAAAAAAACTCATCCATAAAGAACTTGAACATATGTAAAAAACCCAGAACCAGGCTAAAATAAACGAAAGAGCACTAAATATAAGAAACTTATTTTTATTTAAACTGAAGATACCCACATACATATTAATCAACATGCTACAAAAATATATAAAATTTATGGGAACATAACTAAAAACAGGACACAAAAAAACATATATATGGGACTTTAAAGATATATATCCCGATCAAATGAGAAAAACAGATCACTGTAGTTGTAACCTTGTTGTGGCTGTGTAAATTAAAGGATAAAGAACCAGTTATATTTGACAAAACGTTTGCAACATTACCTAAAAGAATAGTGTTGCAAACGTTTTGTCAAATAATAAATCTCAAAAAGTCACTAAACCAAATGATACAAATTCATTAGCATTGTCCTTATTAGGTAATGTTTATTGGTATTGATACAAACAGTTTCCAGCCCTTTTTCTCATATTTGGGCTCTAGTGGATCAGCGTATTATATTGACATAGAAACGTAGGCATACGCCACTTTGGAGATTATTGCATGAAAACATCACTCGTGCATTAATGGACGAATAAAAAAATTAGAAAAAACATTTTGTTCACTAATAAACAGAGATGACACACTAATAACGAATCTGTAGTGTTTGTGGATGAATTAAATCTCATATACATCATAGATATAATAATAGACATAATTAAAACTTCTAGATATTTATGACCTTATTTTTAAGTATGATATTTAGACTCTATATATAAAAAAACACATTGTTACCTATAAGTTGAAACCAATCTATATTGTACAGGTAACTATTACAAACAAATCTGCATTAAATATACTTAATATAAGGAGATATATAGTATGATAAATTTAGATTCAAAAATATTACCTAAAGCGGATAAGTTAACGCAGAAAAGACAGTTGAACCGATCTTAAAAACAGACACTTCTGCTAATTCTGCTAAGGCTATTTAAATACAACATTCATTACTTTTTATTCTTGATAACTCTCACTTTTTTTCACGTCTTCAGATTTAGGTTTTAAAGTAAAATATTTGTATATTCTCAAGTTCAACTTTCCATTACAATCTTTTGCTGTGTTTTGTATATCCATTCCAAATAATCTCTGCTTATTTAATTTAGTTACTTAAAACATTAAAGTATCACTTGCTGCATCAATAAGTATCCACCCACTCGGTGTACTACTCCATCATTGTACATTTCCAACTGGGATTTTTAAGAAATTCAACGATTGTGTTATCGTGTTGGTTACTAATGTTATTCCATATTAACAGTTTTGGTCTCTACATCCACGGGTTGCGAATCTACATCTACATGTTGGGCATCCATATCTAAAGCTAGGGTATCCACATCCACATATTTGGTCTCCACATTCACATCTTTGGTTGCCGCTATTCAAGTTGCCGTTATTGCTCCAGTTTCCAAAACCTAAATTATTGTTTCCATTATTGTTCCCATTAAAGGAACCACTATTTGCATTTCCATTACAGTTCCCGTTGAAACTTCCCTTATTAAAGCTATCTTTTCCATTCCAGCAATCAGCTGCACTTACTGTAGTCATCACGGATGCTATAAAAAAGACCAAAAATAAAATACTCAGTGTCCTTTTTATTCTGTTAAATATTTGTTTTCCCATTTAGAAACCCCCTCCAAACTTGTATGCAGTTAGATATTCGTTAAAATGGTTAGATTGTTAGCGAATACAATCGTAATATTGTTGATATTTTAATTCGCTTGCCAAGAGTAGATGAACTACATAAATACGATCATCAAATTTGAGAATCTAGCCCGAGTTTTAAAAGATAAGTATATTTATAAATTCAGAAGCTCCGGTATCTATTTAAATACATGTTATTAGATATTAATATTGATCTATTTAATGTCCCATAATATAATATATAGAGAAATATGTGTACTAATCTGTATTATAGTAGTCTATAAACAAAATAGCAGTATACTGAAAGTTCTGTAAAATCTGATGCGACTCTGTACCCTTTGTCTCCACCACAAATAACTCCTGTTTTTCAATGAAAGAAAAGGATGGAGAACAGTCATTTTCACAGAACTTTCAATACATTACGATTTATTTAGAATCGATAGCAAATTTTTCAAATGGCATTTTTCTTTTTTATGGGAACTGGGGGCACTCTTTAAGGAACTTAGAAGCTGATTTTAAAAATCTGGGTCATTCTCTCAATTTCCTCAAAGATGGAAAAGGAGATATTGTGGATAACTGTATAAGTGTAGCTCTTGAGGGCAACGATATCTATGCTGAAGTTATGCAGAGTGAAAATGGTACAGGTATGTTCTACTTGACACAGATGTGGGCCTCTAGTTGGGGGAAAATGAAAAAGGAATCTATCAATACTTCCGACTTTGATAAAGTTTCTTGAAAAATCCTTTGTATAAAAAAATGTATAAAAAAGTTGTCAAAATCAGTAATGAAATCTCTAAAGGGGAAGAATTCGACACAAATATCATAAATTTTCCCCTGACACCTGGATGCAAAGAACAATGTCTGCAGAAAACAGTATCAGATTCAAAAACCGTCGGATACATGCGACGAATGCGATGCAATTCGAATATAGGGCCACCGTTTAAGGACAACAAAAATGAAATAAGAGCCTAATCTGTTGATAAATTATATTTATTCGCCTCACATAATTTTGTTTATATTGGCAACGTGCCGATTTTTCTGTGAAATCACTAATATCAAAAAGTTATTGTAGAGAAAATTCAACACACTGCTAAATCAGGGAAAAGGTACGTTTCGTCATAAAATGTAGCTGTCAGCCCTTATCAGTCAGTTTTGGAAGACTTTAGAAGCTTGCATATGCAATAACCCAGGCAAATGCACCGTTTTTGCTATAAAACCTATACATCAACGATAGCAAATGCAGTTTGTGGTTTTGTATAGAAAAGAACATTTTTCAATAAAATTGTAGTAAAAATATATAAATTAAGTGAACCAATTTTTTCCTGTATAACACATAAAAAGACCTCATACAGTAAAGTCGAGACTGTTGATATGTGCATCGTCAACAGTATCTCCCTCTCCAATTCATTATGAATTTTGATGCAGACAATATCCTATTGAAGAGTTGAAGTATCATAGAGTCTAACCTGCCTGCATTTTAAACAAGCTAATAAGATTTTATTTGACATGAATTTTTTGAAAGCTAAACTGCACTGAAATCAAAGGCTCAGGCAAACGGATGTTTTGCCGAGTCTTTTTTGGCGAGTGCTTCTTCAACAGTTGGCCTGCTCTCTGTAGCACGTGCTATAGCTAGCTTTGTCGCCTCATAATTGTATTCGTAAACTTTTCCCTTATCTTTTGCATCCCACTCAATAAAGACTGAAGCTATAATGAAAATATCATCGGCTTGTTCTTGAGGGAGCAGGCCTGAGGATACAGAATCCATAACTGCTTTTGCGACCGCAGCTTGAGCTGGCCCAAACATCAGGGTAGCTTGTGTCACATTTTTTATCGTAACTTTATTTACGAGCAGAGTTACAGGCTTTGGCTGGACATTGGGTTCAAGAACTGCAAGAAGGGGGGTGTGCCCCTGTCTAGGCATTGCAAGTGAATTCATAAATGCTATCTCAACAGGTCCCCCTCTAGGTCCGATGACGATGTCTATGTGAGCAATTTCCGGACCGGAACCGATGAGAGCTTCTCCTATCATACTTTTCATAATATTTTTAACCAGATTCAACACCTCAACTCTATTTTGAAATATTAAACATAATACCCAGAATTTGTCGACCAGGGAATGACAGGTTTATTAACATGTTTTAATCGAAATATAAGTAACGACTATTGTGCTTACTACATACACATATAAATGAGTATATTATATCAAATGAACTTGTCTCAAAACTACCATCGACCAATTTCAATTAATATCCAAAATTGAAAAATAAGAATATTCACAGATTAATATTTTTTGAGTTTTCCGTAGTACTTATTATTTTGTCCTTCGTTGAAATTAATGGTAAGTTAACAGTTTTACTGACAAATATTCTGTTTCTTATTTTTCCATATCAGCAAAACTATAAGTCCTATTTTTTGTAGTGACAAAAAGCAGAGAAAATAGGTATACACAAATGATAATAGATGTATAAAAAAGGCCCATGTGTATTGCGGATAATAAAAACTTGAGAGTATGTGCATAGTCCCACCAACATTAAAAGAACTTATGAAAAAACAACAAGCACTAGAAATGCAAAAAAAGGAACGATTTTGTAAACTTTAGGTAGACCACTACAGAAAATATCTACCTAAGATGGTAATGTCATCCTAGTTAGTTGATACAGAACTAAATTTTTGTTATAAAGGAAAGAGATTATGCCTTTAAGAGAAGACTTGACACTATTTTGCAGGAATGCAAAACAAGATGCAAAAAAAATTATGGGAAATCAAAATCACATCCATTAAATTATTTAATTCTCATATTCATTTTCACAGCCGCATTAGTATCGTTAGTATAAATTCCTAAGTTACAAGTACTTGATATATATAATACTACAGAAAAGGCCAAGCAAAAGAATCAAGACCGTACTGCTTTAGCTCAAATATTTGGCGGCGTAGCTATGGGATTTAACTTTACTATACATGGCGAAGAATTACCATTTCAGAAGAAGCTCTAAAAATTATGGAACTATGCAATTAACTGCAAATCAGGCAACTGCATGAGCTCGATATCAAGAAAGATTTGTTGTGCTGGAACAAAATCTATTAATGATCCAAATGAAACAGAATTTTATTTTATTTTCATTGTGTGTATGTAACAGTATCCGTGGCTGTTTCAATCACAGAAACCGTTCCATCTCCATTCTTTACATCTACACTAGTTCCATCCTGTGTTACTGAAACCGCATAAGGATGGATTCCTACGGGCACCGTATCTATCACAGTGTTAATTGCAGTGTCAATTACAGAAACAGTATTGTCGCCGGTGTTTGCTACATACGCTCTTGTACCATCTGGACTGACTGCAACTGACTGCGGTTCACTCCCTACAGGTACAATAGCTATCACATTGTTAGTTACAGTATCGATTAGAGAGATAGTGTTGCTGTTTGGGTTTGCTACAAATTCTAGTTGGTTGGCAAAAAGTACGTCTAATGCGACTGGTATATAGGTCCAATCCCACACTATTGTAACAGGATTATATATCCACTCATAGTCCGAGTAGTAAATACCATTGTAGTAGTGGTCATGTTGTTGGTGTTGGTGTTGGTCATGCCAGTTGTTGAAGTTGTGTTTGCCTAAATGTAATCCCCCCGTATTCTTTCCGGCTGGCTGTGGTTTAGCTATATGTTTTCCGGTTGGTTGTAATCGACCTGTATTTTTTCTAGCAGGCTGTGGTTTATTTATATGTTTTCCGGTTGGTTGTAATCGACCTGTATTTTTTCTAGCAGGCTGTGGTTTATTTATATGCTTTCCGATTGGTTGTAATTGACCTGTGTTTTTTCTAGCAGGCTGCGGTTTAGCTATATGTTTGCCGGTTGGTTGTAATTGACCTGTTGGATGGTTTCCAATTTGGTGGTATCCACCTTGGTTTACACTTGGGTGATATCCACCTTGGTTTACACTTGGGTGATATCCACCTTGGTTTACACGTGGGTGATATCCACCTTGGTTTACACTTGGGTGATATCCACCTTGGTTTACACGTGGGTGATATCCACCTTGGTTTACACTTGGGTGATATCCACCTTGGTTTACACTTGGGTGATATCCACCTTGGTTTACACTTGGGTGATGTCCACCTTGGTTTACACTTGGATGGTATCCACCTTGGTTTTCGCTTGGATGACGTTTTATTTCATCTGTAGCGCTTACTGCCGTAGCTGTAACTGAAATTATTATAGAAAATACTACCAAAATAGCTAGTGTATTTTTTCTTCTTTTAAATTCTCTTTTATCCATTCCATAAACTCCAAATTTTGTTCTCAATTTGATACAATTTTAACCTGTTTTTTAGATGTGTTCTTCTTTTGACAAACATTGAAGATAAGTTAGATCAGTTTCAATGTTGGCTTTAAAACCAAATTTTTAAAAAAATTCAACCTTCAATTATGTCAAATAAAAGACTCGTTATCATACTAAGCAAAATTAATAAGAAGAAATATAAGTATGATTATTATCTTTATCTACTTAAAATAATATAAATATATTAGAACCAAAATTTCTTACTCTAAATATTCTAACTTCTCCGATCTAACGAAATATACTAATCTTGAAGCGCAGTTGGATTGGTTTAGCAAATACACCGTTTTTGGGACTAAATTTATGCATTTCCTAAGTTCCATACAAAATAAGAAAACATTAAAGGTCTGTTACTTAAGGAGCTTCTGGAACTTCTAGAGCACATAGAGCTCATAGAACATATGAAACTAATTAACCAAAACAACAGTTGTAAATAGAAAAATAAGAAATAATTATTTATTTAGTTAGTGAGATGATCGATTTGGATATGCATCGCTAAACTAGTACTGGTCATCGTCGGATTTCAATATCCATGTCCATCTACTTCATGTCCATCTTGCTCACTATCTTATTCATATCCATCTTACTCAGCTCCATCTTACTCATATCCTTATTATTCATGTCCATCTTATTCATGTTCATGTTCGACTCTTTAACCATAACCGGTTCTGAGTTTACTGCTATAGCTGTTAGTGATACTACAAAAAGGATTACAAGCAAAATGGCCAGTCCCCTTTTCATACTCGATGATTGTTTCAACATTTATTTCACTCCTTTAGTTTAGTTTAATTAGTTCCAGATGTTCCATGAGTCCATATGCTCTATGAGTTCCATAAGCTCCATAAGTTATTGATTAACAATTTTCATATTTAGACATACGGATAACTGGATGTTGGGAAGTGGGGTAAACCCATACACAGTTAATAGATCCGCATTTTGAATTAATACCTATAAATAGACAGACTTATAATGTTTTAATCAAGTTATAATGTTACTTATTAAAACATTCAAAGTGGATAGAAAAACTCTTCGAGAATCATGCTCGCGTGTGTTTTTAAATATAGGTCAACACTTTAAAACTTTTGATAACACTTTTTAGAAGCAAACTAAAGTAAATTTTTGCTTATGCTTTTTATAACTCCATCATTCCATCTAATATAGGAATATGCCAATATTCACCGATTTCCCAAGTAAATGCAAAAAAACTAGTAAGAAAGCATAGCAAAATTAGTCTATTTTCTTCATCCTTTTCTTTCATTACAAAACAAAATTTCTCGGTTTAACTGATGCGGAGTTTTTATGTCTAAACTTATGCATCTGTTAGGAGCACCCCAGCTGCACTTTATGATCATGATATCCTTGCACAATCAGAATGTTGCATGTTCTTAATGATCAATATCTTTCAGTGGCAAAAGGCTGTTTATTTATGGGAAAAGTAGAGAGACAAGATTTAAAAATCCGACACGAATAGAATCGTAACTCTAGAAAACAAATCACTATTAAAAAATAAATTGAGTATTTTATAAACAAATTAATCAAATAGTAGTTGAAATCTAGGAACAGATAATTTATCATTGAAATTAATTTATAAACTAAAAAAGGGTTTTTGATACAAATTCAGGAGAATAATTCTTTATGCAAATTAAGGGAATAGCATGTGATACTCTCAACTTTATACTCGAAACCAGCAAGTCCATGGCCCCAGAAGAGTTTGCCGGACTTTTGCAAGAAAAGGATGGTATCATCACTGAAGTGCTTATACTGCCGGGTACTGAATCAAGTGAACAAAATGCAGTTTTAAAGCTTTTCATGATGCCGAACGTTAAAGCTGCAGGCTCGATCCACAGCCACCCAGGTCCAAATCGCAAACCTTCACAAGCTGATCTACATCTTTTTTCAAAAACAGGAAATTGTCACATAATAGTGGGTTATCCTTATAATAGACAGAGTTGGACTTGTTATGACAAGGAAGGGAATATCAGAGAACTCCCGGTGCTTGATGCGAAGTTTGAAGACCTTGAAGGGATTAACTTCGACGGAGCTAACTTTAAAAGAGCGAACCTTGAAGGAACTGACTTTAAACAGGCTAGTCTTGAAGGCGCTGATCTTGAAGGAGCTAACCTTAAAAAAGCTATTTTTATAGAAGCTGACCTTAAAGGAGCTAGCCTTAAAGGAGCAAATCTTCAAGAAGCTAATTTTAAAAACGCTAACCTTAGAGAGTCTAGCCTTGAGAAGGCGAACTTTAAAGGAGTGAACTTTGAAGGGGCTAACCTCAAAGGAGCTCTCAATTTATCAATTGAACAGCTATCTGGAGTGAAAACACTGTATAAAACAAAATTAGACGAAGAGCTCCTCACACCATTAAAAAAGAAGTATCCTGCTCTGTTTGAAGAACCAAAATGAATTATTTTTATAATCATTAAATTATGAATAGACCCAGCTCTTGTAAATACATGGGTTTTGCTACAAAAGCTATGTATTCTTCAGATCACTCCAACGGCATTTCATGATCTGTATATTCCCCAAGATCAGAGAGTCACATGTTCACAAATGTCAATATTTTTTCAGGGCCATATGATTGTTTGGGTATGAACAAAGTAGTAAAAACATATATTTAAAAAGTTTTATATAAATATATGTGTAACTATATGTACTAAATAATTATTACAAAATATGGTCGCATAGATTTATTTTGTGTGCTCATATATGTTTTTATTATCAATATATTCATAGATATAAAACGTTAGTATCATTCGCATTTTTTCCTAATGAATTTATAAAGGAAAAATAATTCTATTATATATATATTGTATAATTATATTAACATCCTAGGTAATACATATGAGTCCCCATATATCTATTTTTAAGGGAGTATCATTATAAATATATATGTTAATATATATTTAGATATAAAATTTAAAATATGGGGTGAATAATTGTCAAAAAGGGGGTTAAATAAATGGTAAGTAAACATAAGTTGCATGCTATAGCCTTAGTGTCAATAGCTATGGTTTTAATGCTGGTGAATATCGTAAGTGCGGCTTCATTTTCATACATTGCGAACAGCAATGACAATACATTCTCTGTAATTGATACAGCAACAAATACTGTTGTAGCCACGGTGAATGTCGGAGTCACGCCGCAGGGAGTTGCAGTCAGTCTGGATGGAACAACAGTATATGTAGCGAACAACGGCGACAATATTGTCTCTGTAATTAATACTGCAACAAGTACGGTTGTAGCCACAGTGCCTGTAGGAAATGGACCTTCGAATGTTGTAGTTACCCCAGATGGAACTAGTGTAGATGTAACGAACGAAGATGGAACAGTTTCTGTGATTAACACAGCCACATATACTGTTACATAGACACGGTGAAAATGGGATAAGATTCTGTCGAATTCAGATAATTAATATATTTTATTCCAGCACAACAAATCTTTCTTGATATCGAGCTTAAGCAGTTGCCTGCTTTGCAGTCAATTGCATAGTTCTATAATTTTTAGAGTTTTTCTTTCCAATTGAGTAAGTCCCATCATATTTCTTTTGTAAAGATAGGTAGGTTCTTTTTTAATATTCCTGACTTTATTTAAACACATATCCATATTATATAGTTAAACAATCTTATTTTTACACAAACGTCTTAAATATATCCACTCTCTTGAAAATCAAAAACCCGTTTATTTTGGCACTTAGCCTATCATTCAGTAAAACTATCACAATAATGCTTAAAAGATGGGAATATTATGGAAATTAAATATAAAAATATTGTTATATTGATTAGTATGATTTTATTGTCAACGAATGCACTTGCAACAGCTCAGAATGTAAAATCTGCCGCACGGCCGTATTACATTGATCCCCAGCATAATTTGTGGCTCAAAGTCAACATGAACGGCAGGACACAATATTTCAATGTGTACAATACCCCTGGCTATTCTCCCAATGGAGATTTAGTCATGTGGGCATACGATAACTTTAGCTCAGGCAGCTTAAATACATCAAAGTGGATAGCTTATAAAGAAGGAAACAATAATTCAAAAGTAGAAGTACAGAATGGACATTTGATGTTGTCAGGTTCTGGAAACACATCTTCTGCGAATGTTGTGCTGAATAAGCCATTCACTAATGGCATTGAATTGGCAGTCAATGAAACACTAACCGAGGGCACTCATAACCCAGGCACATTCTCTGACGTTTCTTTTGGTTCCGGTGCAGTCGTAGGTGGGATTAGGGGAAAAGATTGGTGGCATACACATTTCAAAGTTGGTGGTGGCTCATTCCAAAGTCAAGGAATAGACAAAGCAATGATTTGGGTAAACTCAAACAGTTCGGATATTCAGATGCCAACCCCTGGGATCAGGTTAAATGATTTCGTCGAAGATAATGTTTCACATACAGTGGCATACAGTTATGATTCTTCTGGTAATGCAAATATGTACATGCTAAATGTAACTCAAAATCGTCTACCGTTATCAATACCTGACCCATACGGATATAATCAGTTCACTCATCCATCTATCTATTACAATGAAACTGGCGTATTTGGTCATAAATGGTGGATGTTTATTACACCATACGCATACTCGAGAGGTGAGCTTGAAAATGCATGTTTGTACTATTCTGATGATGGACTAGTTTGGCATGTACCACCAGGAGTGAAAAATCCTATTGGAACACCAATAGAATCCGAGTATGAAGCAAATGTCTATGGCCTTGATCCTTATGGTTCGAATCCATATGGTTCTGATTCACGTGGTTGTGATCCATATGGTTCTGATCCATATGGTTCTGATTCGCATATAATATACAATCCTAATACTGGAAAATTCATGTGCTACTATGTCATAGGGGATGTCGTTGGTAATGAAATCGTAGAAGATCCAAAGGTTAAGACGTATGATGGTATTACTGTTTCACCAGAAATAAATGTCAATGGTCATGGTGTATCACCAGCTCTATTGTATGATGAAGCTACGAGAACATTTTACATGTGGATTGTTGATATCGATCTTGTCCCGCATGTAATAAACAGATACACGTCCACTGATGGGATTCATTTTGGGAATAAGCAAGCAGTGGGTCTATCAAGTCAATACCACCCCTGGCATATTAATGTCATGAAGTATCCAGGAAAATCGATAATTTATGTATTACTTACAATGTATAGTAACAACGGATTCACCGGCGATCTACATATTGCAACTGCAAATAATTACACCGATAATTTTACAGTTCAAAACACATCACTTCTAAAACTCAAGGATTCATCATGTCCAACACATATGGATACTCTGTTATATCGTAGTGCAGGTGTATTTAATGATGACGGAAACATCTTGAAACTCTGGATTCCTGCGCAAGATGATAAAGGAGTTTGGACTGTTTTTTACACGCAAGCAACTAAGGAAAAAGGTGCATGGAAAGTTGGAACGTTTACAACTCCACGTGCACCGCTTATGACAACCAAAAACACACAATATCTCTACACACCAAAACAATGGATGATATCACAAGGCGATTCCCCAAAAAGCCATGGAGTAAAAAGATTAATCAATGAAGTTTGGGGGTATAAAATCGGGCACACACCAAAAATAAATGTAAAAAATATTGGAGCATACACTCAAATTGCGGTTGTACCAACCGATTTACAAAACGTGTCTGATTACCAGGTAATGATCCCTGCTAGTATGCTTAACATATCATCCCAGAGAGATTCTTTGGATGTAGAGCGTGCATAAGTGCAAAAAAGTGTTGCAGATAAGTCAGCTTAGTAAATCCCTATGAGAGCGATATCAGTAGGATTTACAAGGCTGTCCTTTATTAGACTATATCAAAGGCTGTTAAAAATTTCAAAATCATTCAGGTAAGAACATGCGTAGGTTTTAAATTAAAAATTGTGTATCCTAAAAGTCGATAAATTATGTTCATTGAAGTGACTATAAAGGATATCCATAATCATTTATAATTTACAGAACTTTCGATACACTGCCAGATCTATGTAATTATTTTTATTCCTTATTTTTCTGTTTACGATGGTTGTTTGAGCTATAATAGTTCCAACTGTTCCATGAGCTCCAGATGTTCTATGAGTTTCATATGCTCCATAGGTAACATATCTTTAGTATTTCCTTACTACTGATGGCATTTAGGAAATTCATAAGTTATAAGACAAAAACTTTGCATAACCTATAGAGCAAAATTGACAGAATTTTTGGTACACTGTCAAACAGCTTTGTTAGATGAGGTTTGATCCAACATTCTAATGTTTTGTATATAAATTATGCAACAAAATCACTCAATACCGAAAAAAACAAAGTTATTTATTTTGAAAAAAACAAATTGATTTATGTACCAATGGGATCCAAAATTTTATTCTTCTAATTCATCAGCTCAAAAAAATTGGGGATTTGAACTTCTTGCAAAATTGAATTTCAAAGGGAATGAAAGGGTTCTAGATGTTGGTTGTGGAGATGGAAAGCTTAGTGCTGAAGTAGCAAATATCTTACCTAAAGGCTCTGTTCTCGGGATCGATCTTTCTGAAGATATGATTTCCTTTGCCAGGAATAACTATTCTCAAGATAAGTTTCCAAACCTTACTTTTATGCAGATAAACGCAGGTGAACTTACTTTTAATTCTAAGTTCGATGTTGTTTTTTCCAATGCTGTTCTTCACTGGGTAAAGGCTCCTGAATACACTATAACATGTTTTTAGAAAAGTCTCACCCCTGGTGGAATATTTTTGGCTCAGTTTGGTGGAAAGGGAAATGCTGCAGAGATACTTAAAATTGCTGACTTTATGCTTGAAAGTGAGAAATGGAGCTTTTATTTCAGGAATTTTGCATTTCCATTTGGTTTTTATGGACCTAAAGAATATGATAAATGGCTCAAAGAAGCAGGTTTTTTAGTTAAGCGCCTAGAAATTATTTCAAAAGACATGGTCCTTGAAGGTGAAAAGGGACTTTTTGCTTGGATTGCTTCAACTTGGTATCTATATATACAACAGGTACCTAAAGAGTTGAACGAAGACTATATAAATGAAGTTATAGCTCATTTTATAAGTAATAATCCACCGGATGACAACGGATATGTCCATCTCCAGATGAAAAGATTAGAAATTGAAGCTTTTCCTGAAAAATGATCAGAGATCAGGGATCCAAAACTGTACAAATTTACAGATCAAATATATACTCTTTTCTTTGCCACAGATAAATAGGATTTCTCATTTTTACGAATGCATAGATTTTGTACCAAAACCTATGTATTTTTCCGATTTTCAACCGAAATTATAGTACGTTTTTACCGGATTCTACAGTAAACACACAGTTTTTATTAAAATATATGTTGTTTTAAAAAGCCAAAAACTTGCCATATTAATCTCGCGAAGGATCAAAAATGAATGAAAATTAAGTAATTATTTAACCTACAAATTGGATTTATTTAATCTATTCAAAGTAACTGCTTTATTGTACCAAGCTGCTGAATCCTGCGGGTTAATTTCAATTGCTTTATCATATACTTTTATGGCTTCATTGTACTTGCCTAAGCTGCTTAAAGTTAGTCCTTTATTGTTCCAAGCTATTGAATTCTGTGGGTTAATTTCAATTGCTTTGTCACATGCCTTTATGGCTTCATTGTACTTGCCTAAGAAGGTTAGAATAAGTCCTTTATTGGTCCAAGCCATTGAATTCCGCGAGTTAATCTCAATTGCTTTGTCATATGCTTTTATGGCTTCATCGGATTTATTTAACTTATACAGAGCATTTCCTTTATTGTTCCAAGCTATTGAATTTTGCGGGTTAATTTCAATTGCTTTGTCACATGCTTTTATGGCTTCATTGTACTTGCCTAAAATGGTTAGAATAAGTCCTTTATTGGTCCAACCATCTGAGTTATTCGGGTTAATTTCAATAGCGCTGTTATATGCTTTTATGGCTTCATCGGATTTATTTAGGTTAGTAAGAGCGTTTCCTTTATAGATCCAAGCATTTAAATCCTGCGGGTTAATTTCAATTGCTTTGTCATATGCTTTTATGGCTTCGTTGTACTTGCCTGAGGTGGTTAGAGTAAGTCCTTTATTGATCCAGGCATCTGAATCCTGCGGGTTAATTTCAATTACTTTTTCATATGCTTTTATGGCTTCATCGGACTTACCTAAGCTGCTTAAAGCATTTCCTTTATTGTTCCAAGCATTTAAATCCTGCGGATTAATTTCAATTGCTTTATCATATACTTTTATGGCGTCATCGGATTTGCCTAAGCTGCTTAGAGTGTTTCCTTTATTGTACCAATCTATTGAAGAATTATGCGGATTAATTTCAATTACTTTGTCATATGCTTTTATGGCTTCACCGGACTTACCTAAGCTTTGTAGAGTGTCTCCTTTCTTGTACCAATCTATTGAAGAATTCTGCGGGTTAATTTCGATTGCTTTGTCATAGGCTTTTATTGCTTCTTCATGCTTGTTTAACTTATCAAGAGCAAGTCCTTTCTTATACCAAGCTTCTGAATCCTGCGGGTTAATTTCAATTGCTTTGTCATACGCTTTTATTGCTTCATTGTACTTTTCTGAGCTCATTAGCTCGTTTCCTTTATGGAACCAAACATTTGTAGATTGCGCCGCGTTAGCGATACTCACTAGAATAAAAAACACCAGCAAAGTGATGCCTAAAGCCTTTATGAGAGTATTGCTTCTATTTGCTTTATCATATATCGCTTTTTTCATTTTCAGTCTCTCAATGTTTGTTTAGATATATATGGATGAAAAATAACTACAAAAACACAAATGAATAATACCCCACTCTACAAAGTAAACTTTTCTACTAGAAAAATATATTTACATATTAATTAAAAATACTTATTACATCACTTTTAGTTGTTAAACTTTTTAAAATTTTACTAATATTATCAGGACAACAACGTCATAACTTGCAAAATAGCTATTCTAAAAAAAATTAACCTCAATTTTTACACAAGCCAAAAAAGCTACAATGTAGGGTAGAAAATAGCCATCTAAAAATAATGATCCATAGTTTTTAAGGTAAAAACTATGGATCAGTGATAAGCAATATAAACATAATATTTGCCAGTAAAACTATTGGCTCTAAATCCTGTTTTTATGATGAAGTGAAATTATACAGAGTCAATCCGAATTTACAGATTTTTAGGCACATTGTCGTGAGAGGGGAGTTGGCTTTAAAAATTGAAAATCAGAAAATTGCCAGAAAATTATCCGACAGAAGTGATATGATCGTGAACTGATTTTCAGACGAGAATATAAGATATCATAAGAGCTTTTTTGTTGGCATAATTGTTGGCTCAGCATCCTTTGTTATATAGTGAATGAAAAGAATATAGAATCAATCCGATTTTACAAAACTTTCGGTACGCTATCATAAAAAATAAATAAAAATTAAATAACTATTCAACCTGCAAATTAGATTTATTCAATCGATTTAGATAAATTCCTTTATTATCTCATAAATCTGAATAATGTGGGTTGATTTCAATTGCTGTGTTATATGATGTTATTGATTTTGTCATATACTTTTATTGCTTCATCGGATTTATTTTTAAAATTTATCCAATAATTTAACATTGTTAATTTGCACATAAAAAAGGATATTATTTTTTAATTTTAAATCAATATTCTGATGTAAAAAATATATATAGTTGTGAATGATATTCTGTTTAATAAAAATAACTATGTCTAATCATTACATCGTCCTGTCTCTGATTTAAAAATCTATTTCAGAATCAGCAATCTAAAATTTTCAAGAACTTGTTTGCACTTAATAAACCTAATGGTTACCTAAAAAGTGAGATTTATAAAAATAGAATGTAAAAATTGAGATTAAAGTATTAAATAATTTTTAACCTGTAACAACGTATTAATTACTTAAATAATGTCCAATTTCATATAACTAAAGCCAGATGATGTATAAATATGGGAAAAAATTGCGTAAGTTTAACTAGATGAAATTCTTTACTAAGTTATTTGAAACTTGTAAAAAGCATGTTGATGGAAGCTCATTTGTGGTTCTGTAAACTTAGTTTTCAGTCTGCGATCAAAGTGATGCTGCCAGCAATCTTGAGTATGATTCTTTTATTGAGCATGATTCCTTTCGAAGCGCAGGCTTCAAGCAATCAAACTAAATTGAGCTGGTATACTGGCAATCCTGCAATGAATCACGCGTCAACTAGCTCAAACACTGCTAATTTAACAGTTACATCCATGCAGAATCCAGCTCTAACAATAGTAAAGTCAGCATCTCCAACAAATTATTCCACTGTAGGACAGACTATTACATACATTTACAATGTAACTAACTCTGGAGATGTGGATATCAAAGGACCTATCAACATTATAGACAGCCTCATAAATGGACCAATTTCGATACCAAACACTGATCTTGGCCCCGGGCAAAGCATCACAGGAACATCAAACTACTCAATAACACAAGCAGACATTAATTCTGGTTCTGTGACCATCTCAGTGTATGCAAAAATATTGATGATCGTTTAACAATAATATCGTTTCAAACAAGGATATTACAAAAGTAATAGCTACACAGCATCCCTCTGGTTGGTGTGATAACCGCAACTCTCGATTATGGTCCTGGTTTAGGTCTATCCAACCAATTGTAGAGGAATCAAAACAAGCTTTAATACTGCAGGTGGTAAAAAATAACAATAATGGGATTTGTCGATATCCAGGTGAAGAACCTGGATATTTGAAATAAATAAACCATCAAGTCAATTCATTTGAGCTGCCTTCGAATCTATCTGCACCTTGTTGAAGCTACTCCTCATCTAGATAAATAAGGGTCAATAAGATTATATTGGACTTCTACTTATGCACCAAAGCAGGCAGAAATGAAATTTTGAAACGAGCTCCTTTATTTTAGATCTTAAGTGCACATAATTTCGTGAGCTACCACTCAGCTGAAGACTCAGTGACTTCTTGGTTATTCATTTCTCTTTTGCGAACAAGTCTAAGCCCGTCCCCCGCATTCCAAGGATGTCAGATTCCAATTAGATTTTG
>Ga0326728_10005840_pt1 | contig 33930 bp, 25 predicted proteins | sample MB3enrmetagenome_FD_207602 | JGI IMG/M metagenome (GOLD analysis project Ga0326728, IMG submission 207602) | Lab enriched peat soil microbial communities from McLean, Ithaca, NY, United States - MB31MN | ecosystem: Environmental > Terrestrial > Soil > Wetlands > Peat | place: USA: New York...
CCGCCTGAAAACCCCGAAGCACCGGCGTATATAGTGTCCACTTGAAAACAAGTGGACACTTCGTCGCTCCCGCAAAGTCTTGCACGCGACCGGACTCCCCGCCAGATGGCAGCTTCGGACGCTTACAAAGAACGCTCGAAAAGGCCACGTTTTGCGCGATCACAATCTGCTTACTGGACAGTGATGACGACGTTTGTCGAGCTCGTCATCGTTGCGCTGACCGTGTCCGTTCCTGTCACCGTAAAGGTATAGCTCCCCACGGTAGTTGCCGGAGTTGAGGGGCTACTAGAGGGTGGCGCTGCGCTCGAGCCCCCGCCACTGACGCAGCCGATCGCCCCGGAGACGGCTATCACGCCAAGAACAAGCATCGATATCCAGCGGCGGCGGCGCGGGGGCAAGCCGAAGAACAGCACAACGGCCAGAACCGCGCCTTCGGGGCCGATCCCCCACAACTGCTGCCGGAACGGACGCACATGAGCAGAGGTTGAAGCCGCGGTTGTATACACGGTCAAGACTGAAGTCTTGCTTCCGCCGGCCATGATCGCAACGCTAGATGGGGTCATGATGCAGGTGGGAAGACTCTGGGCGCCCGCCGGAGAGTTGGTCAGCGCGCAGGTCAGATTGATTGTGCCGACGTATGCCGGGTTCGTCAGGAGGGTCACGACTACCATTGCGTTGGCTCCCGGAGATACCGGAGATGGATTGGAGATCGCGATGGCAAATGGGGAGACCGTGACGGATGTTGTCCCATTCGCAATGCCATACGTTCCGTCCCCCGAATAGGTCGCTGTCAAGGCATTGACACCAACGCTCAAAGTGCCTGGAGGGATAGCAAAGCTCGCTGTGCCGTTGGTGAGCGGCTGCTGTGCGCTGTAGGAGCCGCCGGCGAGGGTCACGGTTCCGGTTGGCGCTGCTTGCCCGTTGCCGGCTGTAACGGAGACCGCCACAGTCACGCCTTGCTGGCCGATTATGGTTGTGGCCGAAGGGGTCGCTGTGACGACCGGCCCCGGGCCCGCCACCGTCACAACGATCTGCGAAGAGATGGCTGGAGCATAGTTCGTATCGCCGCCATAAAACGCGGTCATGCTGTTCTGGCCGGCGGGCAGGCCGCTGGTAGCGTATGTAGTTGTCCCGTCGCCGTTCAGCGTGGATCTGCCCAGTTCGCCGGTGCCATCCATGAAGGCGACTGTGCCGGTAGGAGGAGAGGCGGTTCCCGTGAGCTGTGCCGTGAAGGTCACGGATTTGCCCGAGGGGACCGAGCCGGCGGACGACGCCAGGCTCACAGACGGCGAAGCCTGCTTTACCACCTGCAAATAGTCCCGTTGTTTCTGGCAGACGGCGCTCGATGGACAGAGCGCCGAAAGCCAGCCGAGAAGAAGTGCAAGGAGCGGAATGAAGCGTGTGCTCACCGGAAAGCCCCTTTAGGTGAAGTCGTGGCGACACCATCTCGAGCGCCGCCGCGACTTGCTTCTAGTTGTAGTTCCCGTCGCCGGAGTAAGTGACGACGATGGAATGCGCGCCCGCGGTGAATGCCGGAACGGTAACGCTGGCATTCCCCGAGCCATCCAGTGCCGGTGTTCCCAGGTTTGTGCTTCCATCCATGACCGTAACCGTGCCGGTTGGCTGGACGCCGACAGAAGAGGACACGTTAATGCTCAGCGTGACCGTATCTCCATAGACCGACGGATTCAGCGAGCTGCTGACCGTAGTGGTGACGACACTGCTGGAAGTCGCCTTGCTCACCACATGGGTGTCCGTGCCGGACGTGACAGAGGAGAAAGTAATATCGCCGCCATACTGTGCCGTCAGGCTATTCGAGCCGGCCCCGAGAGCGGTCGATCCAACCAAGGTGATGGTGGCTTTGCCCGTTCCGTCGACAGTGGCTGTTCCCAGCGATGTGACGCCGTTGAAGAATTGCACCGTCCCGGTGGGAATCCAGCCATTGCTATCGCTCTGATCCGACAATTGCGCGGTCAGGGTGACCGACGCGCCATAGACGCTGGAGCCCGATGGCAAATCGGTGAGCGCGATTCCGGGAGTTTCCTTGCTGGCCGAAAGGACCACGGCGTTCGATGTTGAACCGACGAAGTTGGCATCGCCACCGTACAGAACCGTAACGGTGTGACTGCCGGCCTGGAACTGGCTCCAGGACATTGTCACTGTGCCGGCTTGCCCGCCGCTTGGCCGGGGCGTCCCAATGGTCGAGACGTAGGGGCCGGGCTGCGCGGCCTGTTCAAACTGGGCTCCCCAGACGCTGATCGGCGTTGCAAAACTCGAAGAAGTGAGCGAGACGGAAAACCCGGTGCCGGAGTTGGCCGGAAACGTGTACGTCACCGAACACTGCTGCCAGGTCGAGGTGACCGAACACGGCGCGGAATCCGATGCCGCCACATACGGACTGTCCTGAACGATCAGGTTCAAGGTGGTCGGAGTCGAAGATTGCGCCCATATCGAGAAGGTCACCGGCAGCGTGGCATAGTTGGTCGAGCTCGGGACAGCGTAGAGCACGGTCGAAGTGCCGTCCGCGAAGGAGAGCGTTGTCGCGGTGTTGCTGCTTCCATCCGGGCCATTCGACGCAAGAGGCGTTATCGTTGGAGCGGTCCCGGACGTTGTCCAGCCCTGCGTGTTGTTCACCTGGGAATAGGGGAGCAGGTTGGCGCCCGCCCCCAGCGAGATCGTTTGCGCACTTCCCATTGCGGACCCGCCATCGTAGAACTGGACCGTTTCGGTAACCGGTGCGGGGGCGCCCGCGGTGTTCAGGACGTAGGCGAAGGAAATGGAGGCGCCGGAGCTGATACTCCCGGATGGGGTCGCGGTCAGAGTACCGATTGTGTTCCGCTGGTTGACCGTTTGCGTAAGGGTGCCTGTGGACTGCGAGAATGTGAGCATCGCGGAGCCCCCTCCCATCAATATTGCGAGGATGATGAGTTTTTTCATAGCTCCTGAGCCCTCCTTGGACTTTTGCCGTAGAGTCAAGTCCTGGTTATGACATTCCCTGAAAATGGCCGAGGGAGTGCCTAGTAGTAGTTATCGTCACCGTTGTACACCGCCGTGAGTGTGTGATTGGCCGCGGGTAACGTGGATGTGCTGAAAGTGGCCACACCGCCGCTGAGTGACACGGTGGCAAGGGCGACTTCCCCTTCCATGATGGTGGCTGTTCCGGTTGGAGTAATGCCGCTACCCGCAAGCGTGAAAGTCGCAGTTACACTGTCGCCGTAGGTGGACGGAGTTAGCGAAGAAGATCCGGTGATGACGACGGAGGCCTTGTTGACCGTCAGCGTGACGGACTGGATGACGGTGTTGTAGTCGGTGCTGTCGGCCGGTGTGAAGGTGACCCAAAGGGTCTGCGAGCCGGCGCCCAGTACGGTCCCGGCAGCCGGTGAGTAGACCAGGGTTCCAGCCAGGCCGCCGGAGCTGGCGTTGAGTTGCGTTGCGGTGAGGGCCGTTCCGTAATTGATGGCGGAGGGGGTTGCCCAGCTAACGATCGGGGTAGTCTTGTCGTTCACGATCAGTGTGACGGACCCGGTCGCGGAATTGTAGTCGGTGGTGTCGGTCGGCGTGAAGGTGACCGACAAGGTCTGCGAGCCTACGCCGAGCACCGTCCCGGCGAGCGGTGTGTAGACGAAGGAGCCGGCCACGCCGCCGGAGTCGGCGTCAAGCTCGGCTCCGCTGAGAGCGGTTCCGAATGAAATGGGCGATGGCGTTGCCCAGGCGATGGTGGGCGTGGCCTTGTTCACCATCTGAGTTATCCCAGTGGAGGTGACGGTGCTGTAATTTCCGTTGCCTGCCCATCCGGCGGTAATGGTGTGGGAACCAGCCGTCAGTGAACTTGTGGCGAACGCAGCGGTGGTCCCGCCAATTGTGCCCGTACCGAGGGAACTGCCTCCGGCATAAAACGTCACCATGCCGGTGGGACCGCTGGAGATGGTTGCGGTAAAGGTTACCGATCCGCCGTAGGTGGATGGCGTTCCGGAAGTGGCCACGCTCAGGGTGGGAGTGGCCTTGTTGACGGTCAACTGCACAGAGTCGCCGGCGGAGTTGTAGTCGGTGGTATCGGTGGGATTGAAGGTGACCGAAAGGGTCTGCGATCCCGCGCCCAGCACCGTTCCGGAGACCGGTGAATAGACGAAGCTGCCGGCTACGCCGCCGGAAGTGGCGTCAAGCTGGGTTGCGCTCAGCGCCGTGCCGTAGGTGATGGCCGAGGGGGTGGCCCAGGTGATGGTGAGCGTGGCCTTGTCGACCGTCAGCGTGACGCTCCCGTTGCCGGAGTTGTAGTCGGTGGTATCGGTGGGATTGAAGGTGACCGCAAGCGTCTGCGAACCGGCCCCCGGCACCGTTCCGGAGACCGGCGAGTAGACGAAGCTGCCCGCCACACCGCCGGAGCTGGCGTCGAGTTGCGTCGAGCTCAACGCCGTGCCGTAAGTGATGGCTGAGGGCGTGACCCATGCAATCAAGGGTGTAGCCTTGTTGACCGTCAGCGTCACGCTCCCGTTTGCCGTGTTGTAGTCGGTGGTGTCGGTGGGGGTGAAGGCGACTGAGAGCGTCTGAGATCCGGCGGTGAGGACTGTGCCGGAGGCCGGGGTATAAACCATGGTTCCGGCCAGGCCTCCGGATGTGGCGTCAAGCTGAGTTGCGTCCAGCGCCGTACCGTAGGTGATGGCCGAGGGGGTGGCCCAGGTGATGGTGGGCGTGGCCTTGTTCACAAGCTGAGTTATCCCAGTGGAGGTAACGGAGTTGTAATTGCTGCTGCCGGCCCATCCAGCGGTGATGGTGTGAGAGGCCGCCCCCAGGGAAGTTGTAGTCAACGTTGCGGTGGTTCCGCTGAGGTTTCCGGTGCCAATGGAGGCTCCGCCGTCATAAAACGTCACTGTGCCGCTGGGACCGCTGGAGATGGTTGCGGTAAAGGTCACCGATCCGCCATAGGTGGAGGGAGTTCCGGAGGTAGCCACGCTCAGGGTTGGAGTGGCCTTGTTGACGGTCAACTGCACAGAGTCGCCGGCGGTGTTGTAGTCGGTGGTATCGGTGGGGGTGAAGGTGACCGACAGGGTTTGCGACCCAGCGCCCAGCACCGTTCCGGAGAGCGGTGAATAGACGAGGCTGCCGGCTACGCCGCCGGAAGTAGCGTCAAGCTGGGTTGCGCTCAGCGCCGTGCCGTAGGTGATGGCCGAGGGGGTGGCCCAGGTGATGGTGGGCGTGGCCTTGTCGACCACCTGGCTAAGAGCCGAGGAGGTGCTGGTAATGAAATTGACTGTGCTGGGCGAGTAGACCGCCTGGACGCTATGAGTAACGGCCGTCAAGGTAGCGGTCGCGTAGGCGCCCGCGCCGCTCCCGTTGAGGGTTACGGCACTGCCCACATTACTGCCGTCAATGCTGAATTGCACCGTCCCCGTGGGCACATTCGATCCATGGGCCTGTACCACGGTAGCCGTGAAAGTCACCGATCCAAGGTAGGTGGAGGGGTTTGCCGACGAGGTCACCGTGGTGGTGGTAGCCACCCCGATCGCCGTCGCGGTCAAAGCGATGGTTTGCGTGGATCCAGCAACGTTTAGCGAGTTATCTGTCAGAACCACCGATCCGTCAACGATTCCCACCACAGTCGGCGCGAAGTCCACTGCGTAGGTGCATTCGTTTCCCGCGGTTAGCGTTTGGGCCGAACTGGCTGTCGTCAGTTCCGGACAAGTCGTTGCTTCATCCAGCTCAAAATAAATAGAGACGCTCGGGTTTGTGCCCGAAGCGGGCTTGGAGATTGTCAAGGAAGCGTTTCCAATATTGACTACGGTTGCCGTCAACGGATCGTCTGTCGCGTCCAGCAATCCGATGGATGTCGAGGTCGGGAAGGTCAACTGCGCCCCGCCCACGTTCACCTTGCGAACCACATTGTTGGCTGCGTCCGCAACAAAGAGGTTGCCGGTGCTGTCCAGAGCGATGTCGGTGGGGCCGTCCAACTCGGCGCTGGTGGCCGCGCCGCTGTCCCCGGTGTAGCCTGCCGTTCCGCTGCCTACGATCGTGGAGATGTTTCCGCTGGCAGCGTTCACCACCCGGATGCGATTGTTTTTTTGGTCGGCAATGTAGATGTTGCTCGCCGAATCGATGGCCAGGCCGCCCGGCTCATCGAGTTCGGCGCTGGTGGCGGCAGCGCCATCGCCCGAGTAGCCTGCCGTGTTGTCGCCCGCCACCGTCGAAATGTCCTCGGTTGAGACTGTCACCTTGCGGATTACATTGTTGCCGTAGTCGGCAATGTAGATGTTTCCGGAACTGTCCAGGGCGACGGCTGCCGGATTGTTCAGCTCGGCGCTGGTCGCGGCGCTGCCATTTCCGGTGTAGCCTGCTGTCCCATCGCCGGCCACCGTGGAAATGATTCCCGTCGACGCATTCACTTCCCGCACGCGGTTGTTGCCGCTGTCGGCGAAGTACCAGTTGCCAGAGCTGTCAAAGGCTATGTCGCTGGACGGGGCCTTGACCTCGGCGCTGGTGGCCAGGCCGCCATCTCCCAAATAGGCGCAAGTTCCATTTCCCGCCACCGTCGCGATATCCCCGGTGGCCACGGTTACCTTGCGGATGCGGCAGTTTGTCAGGTCGGCGATATAGATGTTGCCACCGCTGTCGATACCGACTCCGCTGGGCTGATCCAACTCGGCGCTGGTGGCGGCGGCGCCATCGCCCGAGTAGCCCGCGGTATGATCGCCCGCCACCGTGCCGATGTAGCCCGTTGAAGCTGTCACCTTGCGGATGACACTGTTGTTCAGGTCCGATATATAGATGTTGCCGGCGTTGTCGACGGCCACCGCGTTGGGATTGTTCAACGTGGCGCCGGTGGCGGCGGCGCCGTTGCCTGTGTACCCGGCCGTGCCGGTGCCCGCCGCCGTGGAGATGACTCCCGGCGACATGGCCGTCAGCGGTCCCGTGCCCGTGCCGCTGAGACCGAAACTAACGCTGCCGGCGCCGGTGACCGCCGTCAAAGGCACATTCCTCACTCCTGGATAGAAGGGCTTGAATGTGATGGGAACCGTGCAGATCGTACCAATGGGATTGGAGGTAGTTCCGTTCGTTGTGCAGCCGGTGACGGTCCCGACGGTGTACTCCTGTTTGCTGCCCTCGGATTCCTGTGCGGCGATGCTGCTGATGGTCTCGGCGGCTGTGGTCTCCAGAAAGAAATCCTGCACGGCGCTGCTGCTGCCGACCGCCGTGCTGGCGAAAACTGTGTCCTGCACCACCTTGCGCACTACGTCATTGGCGGTGTCGGCGATGAAGACGTTGTCCGCGCTGTCGACGCCCAAACCCTTCGGTTGATTGATTTCGGCGCTGATGGCGGCGCCGTCGTTGCCGGTGTAGGCCGCAGTTCCGTTCCCGGCCATGGTGTCGATGTCGTGAGTCCCGGCGTTCACCTTGCGGATGCGATTGTTCCCTGTGTCTGCAATGTATATGTTGCCGAAGCTATCGACGGCGACCCCATTCGGGCTGTTGAGTTCCGCGCTGGTGGCGGCGCTGCCATCGCCGCTGGAGCCCGAAGTTCCATCGCCCGCCACGGTGCCGATGTCTCCGCCCAGGGTGAACTTGCGGATCTTGTTGTTGATCTTATCCGCAACGTAGATGTTGCCGGAGCTGTCCACGGCGACGCCCGTGGGGGCATCCAGTTCCGCGCTGGTGGCGGCGGAACCGTCGCCAGTAGAGCCCGCGGTCCCGTTGCCCGCCACGGTGCTGATGTTTCCACCCACGGTGAACTTGCGGATCTTATTGTTAGCCTGGTCCGCAATGTAGATGTTATTGGAACTATCCACAGCGACGCCGATTGGGTTATCCAGTTTCGCGCTGGTGGCCGCGCTGCCATCACCGGTGGAGCCGACTTGCCCGTCCCCCGCCACAGTCGAGATGTCCCCGGTCGAGGCCGCTACCTTTCGGATCCGGGCGTTGCTGGTGTCCGCAACATAAAGGTTGCCGGAGCTGTCGAATGCGATGCTGTTGGGAGCGGACAACTGCGCGCTGGTGGCTAGACCGGTGTCCCCTGAGTACCCGCAACTGGTGCTGGTGCCCGCATAGATGCCGATGTCTCCAGTCGAGATCGTCACCTTGCGGATGACGCAATTTGAGCTGTCCGCTATGTAAATATTGCCTGAACTGTCGAAAGCGACCCCGGTTGGGTTGTCCAACTCGGCGCTCGTGGCTAGGCCGCCATTGCCGGACGAGCCGCTTGACCCACCGGTGCCCGCCACGGTGGTGATTTCGGGAACCAGTTGCATCTGCGCGCAGGCCGGCAGGGCCAGCAGAGCAGTCCACGCGAAAAGCAAATACCTCGCCGCGCCCAAGATTCCCGCGGGGCGAGTCTCTGCCCTGCAATAGCGAGCCGGCGCTGGCGGAAGGCTGTCCCGCGTCTTTGCCCCAACGCAGCTCTCCCCAGGACCTGCCAGGGATGTCCCCGACGGGACAGAGAGCGGATTCGGGGTTGGGCGCTTTATGCGCATCCTGTCGGTTCCACACGCTCCTTCAAGGCATCTAAGTTGAGCCGCGCCATGGTTACTTCGCTTCGAAACGAATTGGGACTGCCGGTGCGGAGTCCCGGCTTCGAGGCAAGCGGCTTGTCGATCGCGCCTCTGGCCGGACGCTCCAACCTTTCCCAGGCAACAGTGCCTAAAGCTGGTGAACTCGGTGGTTTATCCTCGCCGCTTACCCCGCGCCGAGCCCTCAGCCCGTGCGCACTCTTGATCCGAGAATGTCTTCCCTCCATCGGGAAGATCTCGAAACAACTGGCTGCCGATGTGCGAGCGGTCAGGATTTCCGCGGGCAAATGGAGCGGGAAGGCTGTTGTAGTTTCTGAGAGCACACCAATAAGCCTCCATAATGGATGCATCGGCGCAGATTCTAAAAGCCTTAACTAAATGTGCTTGGTTCGAAATCCCTCGCGGGAAATGCGTTGGGCGACGATCTTGAACAATGAACGCGAGCCTATCGCCCCAAAGGACTTGTGGCTCGCTAAGAAGGCAATCTGCCTTCAAATCACCCGGATGGCAGCTACACTCGGCGTGGCTTGCCTCCATGTCAAATCGGTCCCGTGATGCATCGACACCGGTCCGCTTCGCTCACGATGACAGAGAGGACGGAGCACAGTGCAATTGTGGCCGGGCGGGGTTTTGCTCGGCAGCCAGAGGGTACCCGGCCGCGCGGATTGTTCCTCAAAAAAGACGGATCGAACGATGTACCGGCTGAAGCCTGTACCTGCCGCCGGAGCGCGTTTCCCCTCGGCTGCTAAGGCCCCGACCTAGCGGTCGCGCCCTTTTCAGGTCGCGCAGAAGGGATTGCTGCGGGCGCGGAGGGTTTGCTACTATGAAGGGGCACATGAACCGCGCTTCCCTACGCCGCTCTTGTTGTCGCCTGCCGAAGATCTTCGACGGGTGTCCCTGCTAGTCTCCGATCTCCCTGCAATTCCGATTGAGAAGACGCACCCGCCGCTGAGAAGCCGGGTGCGTCTTGGTCTGCTCCGGCCTTCAGCATCTCCCTTCCACGCAAGCTAGCGCAACCCTTGCACGCAGAGAGGTCTCCATGCCGGCCGCCGCAAGCGACATCCTGTTTACCCCGACACAAACGAGTCCCGGCAACCGGCGCGGACTGGGCCATGCTTCTTCGGCGCCAACGAGTCCCGTGGACGCGCGTGGCTTGGGCGGCGCGCATTCGGAGAGCGATTTGGGCGTGGGTCCTGTTCCCGATGCAAGACCTCTGGTTCGCCGGGGCGGTGTGCCCGATGTGGGCGGGTTGGGCAGGCTGAGCCATTTGGAGCTTCTGGAGGCGGAGAGCATTCACATCCTGCGGGAGGTGGCCTCGGAATTTGAGCGGCCGGTGATGCTGTACTCGATCGGGAAGGATTCGTCGGTGATGTTGCGGCTGGCGCAGAAGGCGTTCTATCCGGGTCCGATTCCGTTTCCGCTGCTGCACGTGGACACGGGCTTCAAGTTCAAGGAGATGCTCGAATTCCGCGATGCGATGGCGCAGTCGGTGGGTGCGGAGCTGCTGGTGTGGCGCAATGAGGCAGCGATTGCGGCGGGGACGAATCCGGTGGCGCTGGACACCAAGCGCTGTTGCGGACTGCTGAAGACGCAGGCGCTGCTGGACGCGTTGAAGCACTACAACTTCGACGCGGCATTTGGGGGGGCGCGGCGGGATGAAGAGAAGTCGCGGGCCAAGGAACGGATCTACTCGTTCCGCGACGGGGCGGGGCAGTGGGACCCGAAAAACCAGCGGCCCGAGCTTTGGAACCTGTACAACGCGCGAATTCATCCGGGGGAGAGCATCCGCGTGTTTCCGCTGTCGAACTGGACGGAGATGGACGTGTGGCAATACATCCACCAGGAGAGCATCCCGATTGTGGATCTCTATTTTGCCAAGGCGCGCCCGATGGTTGTGCGGGGGGATGGGTTGATTCCGATCGAACAGGATTTTGTGGCGCGGATGGGGGAGCAGCCCCAGATGGTGAAGTCGCGGCTGCGCTCGCTGGGATGCAGCCCGTGCACCGGGGCCATACGCTCGGACGCGGAGACGGTTGGCCAGATTATTGCGGAGCTGGTTTCATTTCGCTCGTCGGAGCGCGCCAACCGCGCCATCGACCACGACCAGGAAGGGTCGATGGAACTGAAGAAGCGGGAGGGGTACTTCTAGGGAGTAGGGAGTGGGGACTGGGAGGAGCGGTCAATGTTCATCGAGATTGCAGGGAAGAATGCGGAGAGGTCGGGCTGATGACGGCGTTGGCGACGGTGGCGCGGTTTTCGATCGAGGAGTTTCTTGCACAGGAGCGGGGGAAGGACTTGCTGCGGTTTTCGACAGCGGGGAGCGTGGACGACGGGAAGTCGACGTTGATCGGGCGGCTGCTTTACGACACGCAGAGCGTGTACGAGGATCAGGTGCGCTCGATCGAAGGGAAGGGAACGACAGCGCCGGGGCAGATCGATTTCGCGCTGCTGACGGATGGATTGCGGGCGGAGCGGGAACAGGGGATCACGATCGATGTGGCGTACCGCTACTTTTCGACGGCGCGGCGCAAGTTCATCATCGCGGATACGCCGGGGCATGAGCAGTACACGCGCAACATGGCGACGGGGGCTTCGACGGCGGATGCGGCGGTGGTGCTGATCGATGCGAGCAAAGGGGTTCTGCCGCAGTCGCGGCGGCACGCGTATATCGCATCGCTGCTGAGGGTGCGCCACGTTGTGGTGGCCGTGAACAAGATGGACCTGATCGAGTACGACGAAGGTCGATTTCATGCGATCGAGCGGGATTTCAGCATGGCGCTGGAGCAGATCGCGGCGGACACGGGCAATCCTGTGGAGCGGGTTTTTGTGCCAGTGAGCGCGCTGAAGGGGGACAACGTGGTTCACGGGTCGAAGGCGATGCCGTGGTACGGGGGGCCGTCGCTGCTGGAGTTGCTGGAGCGGCTGCCATCGCAAGAGGACAGGCGCGGCGAGCCGTTTCGGTTTCCCGTGCAGCGGGTTCTAAGGCCGGACCGGAACTTTCGCGGCTTTGCCGGGCAGATTGCTTCAGGGACGGTTCGGCCCGGCGATCGAATTACGGTGCTGCCCTCTGGCATAAGCGCCGCAGTGGAGCGGATTGTGACCTGGGACGGGGATCTTGCCGAGGCGCATGCGCCGCTGAGCGTAACGCTGGTTCTGGATCGCGAGGTGGACATCAGCCGCGGCGATCTAATTGCGGCGGCGGAGGCGCCGGCGAAGGTGGCCAAGAGCGTGAAGACCGCGCTGGTTTGGATGGATCAGCGTCCGCTTGAACGCAATCGCCGGTATCTGGTGAAGCATACAAGCCAGACGGCGCCCGCGTTCGTTGAATCGATCGAGCATCGCGCCCATATTGGAACGCTCAGGCATGAAGCAGCCGAGACGCTGGAGATGAACGGGATCGGGGTGGTGACGCTGCGACTGCTGCGGCCGATGGCGCTCGACCAGTATGCGGAGAATCGCTCGACGGGCGCTTTCATTCTGATCGACCCGGAGAGCAATGCGACGGTGGCGGCGGGGATGGTGGTGTCGGCCTTGGGGCAGGACGCAAGCGGCGAGTCCGGGCCGGTGACTGCCGGCGAGAGGGCAGCGCGTTGGGGACATCGCGGGGGCGTTCTTCAATTGAGCGGCCCAGCCGAAGCGATCGACCGGATCGAGAGGTCGCTGTTTGCGCATGGAGTGATCACGGCGCGGATTGAAGCGGGGGATCAGACGCTTCGAGCAGATGCCGAGTTATTTGACTTGCTGGTCAAGTCGACGGCCCGATCCGGCTTTGTGGCATTGGCGATTACTTCGACTGACGGCGACATTCTGACCGCGCGGGTTGAGAACGAACAAGTCACCCTGAACGCATACGACTCGGACGAGGCGATTAAGCGCGTTCATGAACTACTGGAACGAGCCGGCATTCTTGCGCCTCGGGGAAACGCAGATTGGGAGATTTAGAGCAGAAAAGTGAAAGGGTCGGAACAGGAAAGGAAACAGGCAGTGAGTATCGCTGAAATCAATGCGCAGGTGGATGCCAAGCTGGACGCGGCGCGGGCGGCGCTTGCCGGCCAGATGACGGGCGCGCGGGATGTGTGCCTGACTTGCAGCTTTCAGGCAGAGGATGTGCTGCTGGCAAAGCTGGCAATCGAGTCGGATCCGCAGGTTCCGGTGCTGTTTCTGGATACGGGCTATCACTTTTGCGAGACCTATGCATACCGGGACCGGATTGCGCGCGAATGGCAGCTTAATCTCATCAACCTCCTGCCGGAAAAGACGGTTGCCGAGCAGGAGGCCGAGCACGGGCTGCTGTACGAATCGGCGCCCGACCGGTGTTGCAAACTGCGCAAGGTGGAGCCGCTATTCAAGGCGGTCGGGGCATATCGCGTATGGCTTACGGGCCTGCGAAAGGAGCAGGCGAGGAGCCGGGCGGCGCTGGAGGAGTCGGCGCTTTTCACGCTTCCAGGCGGAAAGCAGGTGCTGAAGCTTGCGCCACTGGCGGCATGGACGGCGCGGGATGTGTGGTACGCCTGCGAACGGATGTCGATTCCGCTGTTGGGGCTTTATGAGCGCGGGTTCACTTCGATCGGCTGCGAGCCGTGTACCTCGCTTCCACTGGACCCAAACGATCCGCGGTCGGGGCGCTGGGCCGGCCGCAAAGTGGAGTGCGGAATTCACATTGAAGCAGCGCCGACGGGGTAAGACGCGCGCAAAGAAACCGAGGGTTCATGCATTACTTGATCGGATTTGTCATAGCATTGTTCATTGCGCTGACCGGGGTGGGCGCGGGCACCATCACCGTGCCGGTATTGGTGCTTTTTCTCGGGGTACCCGCACCGGTCGCAGTCGGCATCGGGCTCACATTCTCGACGGCCGTCAAACTGATCCTTGTACCGTCTCAAATCGTCAGCCGCAACGTGGCCTGGCGCACTCTTGGCTTCATGCTTCTGGGAGGAGTACCGGGGGTTGTGGTGGGTTCGCTGTTCCTGAAACACCTTGTCAGTTCCGGCTCGCAGAACCTTTTGAATGCGTTGCTGGGCGCCATTCTGGTGAGCACGGCAAGCTGGCAGATTTTCTTTTCCTTCCGCCCGATGAAGCAGAATGCAGACTCGCGCGATCACAGCCCCTTGCTGGCATGGCTGATGTTGCCGGTGGGCGCGGAGGTCGGCTTTTCCTCGGCCGGTGCGGGAGCCCTGGGCAGCGCCGCGCTGCTGAGTCTAACTCCGTTGCTACCGGCGCAGGTGGTGGGTACGGATATTGCGTTCGGTTTCACCGTTTCGCTGATTGGCAGCGGAGCACATTGGTTTTCGCACGCATCCGATACGGGACTGCTGCTGCAACTGATTGCCGGAGGCGTGGCCGGAGCCATTGGCGGAACCATCCTCAGCACCCGTGTGCCGCGGCGGCCATTGCGCTTCGCGCTGTGGGTTTGGCTGCTGATTCTGGGGGGGCAGTTCCTCTTCAACAGCTATCAGGTATGGGCAAGCCCGCAAAAGGAAACGACGAGCCAGTCCCATGCGACACAACTGAGGTAGCCAAAGCTCCCTCTGTGCCATCAGTGGCTGTGACTAAACCGAGTTTCTCGTTTCCGGACGATCGCGGGGCTGCTGGTTGAGCGGCTTGGCCTCCTCGTGGGTGGGCCGTGCGGCGCTCCACTGAGTTGCCTGGGGCGAAGCTCGTTGCCGGGGGCGGAGTTCCGCAGTCTGGGTGAGCGAACCGAAAGCAACCGCTGTACCCGCCATGGTGCTGTAGAGAGGCGCCGGGCAAGCGGGGAGATGAAGGTCAAGCAACACAGAAGGCCCCCAGCCGAAGCTGAGGGCCTTTTGTCGTTGCGCTGAGTGCATTCCGAGGTCTCAAAAGCGAGACCCGGGGCACCCATTTTGTGTGGGATTAATACATGCCGTCCATGCCGCCGCCGTGGCCGCCGCCTGCGGGAGCGGTCTTGGGCTCGGGAATCTCGCAGACTAGAGCCTCGGTGGTGAGCAGGAGGCCGGCAATCGAGGCTGCGTTCAGCAGCGCCGTGCGGGCTACCTTGGTGGGATCGATGACGCCGGCCTTGACCAGGTCCTCGAAGACGTTTGTGAGGGCGTTGTAGCCATAATTCGGTTCCTTGGACTCGAGGACCTTGGCTACGATCACGGCGCCTTCTTCGCCGGCATTGGCGACGATCTGGCGCAGGGGCTCTTCGAGAGCGCGGCGCACGATCTGCGCGCCGATCTTCTCGTCGCCTTCCAGGGTCTTGATGAGCGTGTCGACCGCGGGGATGGCGCGAACCAGGGCCACGCCGCCTCCGGGGACGATGCCTTCCTCGACCGCGGCTCGAGTGGCGTGCAACGCGTCTTCGACGCGCGCCTTCTTCTCCTTGAGCTCGGTCTCGGTGGCAGCGCCGACCTTGATGATGGCAACGCCGCCGACCAGTTTGGCCAGCCGCTCCTGGAGCTTTTCCTTGTCGTAGTCGGAGGTGGTCTTTTCGATTTGGGAGCGGATCTCCTTGACGCGGCCTTCGATCTCGCTGGACTTGCCGGAGCCGTCGACGATGGTGGTGTTGTCCTTGTCGATGGTGATGCGCTTGGCCTTGCCCAGGTCCTCGATCTTGACGCCTTCGAGCTTGATGCCCAGGTCCTCGGTGATGGCCTTGCCGCCGGTGAGGATGGCAATGTCGCCCAGGATGGCCTTGCGGCGGTCGCCGAAGCCGGGGGCCTTGACGGCCGCCACATTGAGGGTGCCGCGCAGCTTGTTGACCACCAAAGTGGCCAGGGCTTCGCCTTCGACATCCTCGGCGATGATCAGGAGGGGCTTTCCGCCGCGGGCAACCTGCTCGAGCAGGGGCAGAAGGTCCTTCATGGCGCTGATCTTCTTCTCGTAGATCAGGACGTAGGGTTCTTCGAGGATGACTTCAAGCCGCTCGGCGTCGGTGACGAAGTAAGGACTCAAATAGCCGCGGTCGAACTGCATGCCATCGACTGTTTCCAGACCGGTGTGCATGGTCTTGGACTCTTCGATGGTGATGACGCCGTCCTTGCCGACAACCTTGACCGCTTCGGCGATGATGTCGCCGATCTCCTGGTCGCCGTTGGCGGAGATGGCGCCCACCTGGGCAACCGAACCTTCGTCGACGGGCTTGGAGAGCTGGCCCAGAGCGCCGCCCTCGGTCCACTTTCCATCCTTGTCGCGGGTGCCGATGATGACGGTGACGGCCTTCTCGATGCCGCGCTTGAGAGCAGTGGGGTTGGCGCCGGCGGCAACTGTCCTCACGCCTTCCTTGAAGATGCACTGGGCCAGAACGGTGGCCGTGGTGGTGCCGTCGCCGGCCACGTCGGAGGTCTTGGAGGCAACCTCGCGCACCAACTGCGCGCCCACGTTTTCCAGCGGGTCCTTGAGGTCGATTTCCTTGGCGACGGTCACGCCGTCCTTGGTGATGGTGGGGGAGCCGAACTTCTTCTCGATGACGACATTGCGGCCCTTGGGGCCGAGCGTCGCCTTGACGGCGTCCGCGAGGATGTTGACGCCGCGCAGGATCGCCTGACGGGAATCTTCACCGTGCAGAATTTGCTTTGCCATGTGTAACTCTCCTAAGTCAGCTTCTAGCTTTTAGCTTCTAGCTATTAGCCAGAGCTGTTAATTTGGGAAACCGATGCGAACGGTCGGCTAGAAGCTAGAGGCTAGCAGCTAGCGGCTAACAAGCGCTTACTTCTTGACGATGCCGAGGACTTCTTCTTCGCGCATGATCAGGAACTCCTCGCCGTCGAGCTTGATCTCGGTGCCGGAGTACTTGCCGAAGAGAATCTTGTCGCCAGCCTTTACGTCGAGCGGGAAGACCTTGCCTTCGTCGTTGGACTTGCCTTTGCCGACGGAGATGACCTCACCCTCCTGGGGCTTTTCCTTGGCGCTGTCGGGGATGATGATGCCGCCCCGGACGGTTTCTCCCTCTTCCAGGCGGCGGACGAGGATACGATCATGGAGCGGGGTGAATGTGGTTGCTACGGATGTCGATGCCATTGCTCTGCTTCTCCTTCACACGCAGCCAGGGTTGAGCCCTGACTGTGGGATTTGAGTGGTTTTTGACAATAAGTCTTGAAAGTCGCGGAATGCAACCCGAATGCCTGGGTTCCGGCTCGCTTCAGCAGTCCCGGCTACGGCGTGCTAGCACTCTCGCCTTCCAATTGCTAACGATAGGGGACTGGTGGCAGGTTGTCAAGGGGGTGGAGATTAGAATATGAGTCTATATCGCTCATAAAGTATGATTAGACAAGGACAGGATTTCGAGAGGCGGCCGTCAGTCAAAGGAAACTGAGGTTTCAGGGCGGCTGCTGCGGAAAGTCAATTCGCTTCGAGCGGACTTCTTGGCAGCACTCGGAAGAGGCTACAATGAGAGCTATGGATCGTCGATTTCTCCTTCATCTCAGCGTCTTGGCGGCCGGATTCGGCCTGATGGTCTCAACGGCTACCGCCAACGGTCAGGACACGGACAGGCGCGGTCGCAAGTACAAGGCTCCGCCGCCGACCGCGCGCATCGAGGTGACCATACTGCGCGATGTGAACGGCAAGCCGATCGAAAACGCGGCTGTGGTCTTTCACCCCATGGAGGGGGAGAAAGACAAAGGCAACATGGAGCTGAAGACCAACGAGGATGGCAAGACCGTCATCGACGTGCTGCCTATCGGCGACACCGTGCGGCTGCAGGTGATCGCCAAGGGTTTTCAGACCTATGGCGAGGACTACAAGATCGACAAGGCGGAGATGGCCATCGAGATCAAGATGAAGCGGCCGGGGGAGCAGTACTCGATCTACAAACCTCATGTACCAGGCGCGGAGTTGGGCGGCAAGGATTCTGATGCCGCCAAGGACGCGGCAAAGACGCCGGCGCCGGGCAAGCCTGCGGATTCCAGCAAGCAACCCGAGACGCAGCCAAGCTCGGGCCAGGCGCCGCCGAAATAGGGTGGGGACCGGCGGGTCTAGCTTTCTTGCGTCAGGCGTGGTGCAGCCGACAGCAGCGGCTGGGAAGGGAGGACTTCTCGCAAGGGCGAAAACCCGAGAGTCTTCCGGTTGCGATTTGGGCGCCACTGAGGTCGTGCGCAGACAGAGCCTTGGCCGCCATCGGTAAAGCGAAAGCCGGCGGCGGCGAGCGTTGCGGCCCCTTTGAGGGGTTGCCAGCCTTAATGCCTCCGGATCTCTCAAGGGCAGAATCGTTCTTTACGTTGTTGTCCCGACCGTCGGTCTGGCGCCCCACCGCGGGAAGATATTAACTGACTAGCGATGCCAACCCAACTGCTCAGCGGCAAATCGGCATTGGTGACCGGGGGCGCGCGGCGCATCGGCCGGGGGATTGCCTTGGCCCTGGCCGCGGCGGGGGCGGATGTGGCCATTACCTACCGGAACTCCGGGCGGGAGGCCGCGCAGACAGCAGGCGAGATTGAATTGCTTGGATGCCGGGCGCTGGCGGTGGAATGCGATGTGCGTTCCGAGGCGTCGGTGCGGCGGGCCATTGCCGCAACCACCGGCTGCTTTGGGCGGCTGGACCTGGTGGTGAACAACGCAGCCGTCTTCCCATCCGTTCCGCTGGAGCGGACCGGCCTCGAGGAGTGGGACGCGGTTTTCGAGACCAATGCGCGGGGACCGTTTCTGGTGGCTCGGGAGGGGCTAGCAGCGCTTCGCGCAGTTCAAGGACGGATTGTCAACATCGGCTCGCTGGGGGGTATTCATGCCTGGGCCGGGCATGGACCCTATTGTGCATCGAAAGCGGCGTTGCACATGCTCACGCAGGCCATGGCCAAGGCTTTTGCGCCGGAGGTGAGCGTCAACTGCGTTGCGCCGGGGTGGATTGAGTTCGATGAGGGTTCTGGAGGCGAGGCGGCGCGATTTGCGGCAAAGACACCGATGCGGCGGAACGGGACGGTGGACGATGTGGCCCAGGCGGTGCTGTTCTTTGCCACGGGACCGCGGTTTGTGACCGGACAGATTCTGGTGGTGGACGGAGGGTTGGGGCTGGGATAGAGCTTGACGTGGCTCGTTAGCGGGCGAAGAGGCGATCCCAGAAGCCTCTTGTTTGGGGCTGTGGAGTGTCTTTTTCCGCCGCGGCGGGGCTGGCCGGTTTTGAGCCGTTGCTGGCGCGGGCGGGTTTGGAAGGGCGGCCAGATTTGGGACTGCGGGCGCCGCGATTGGCATGGAAGTTCAGGGGGACAGACTCCCAGAGGCCCACGGGTTCGGGCTGCGCCGGCCATTTGGCTCCCTCGACCGCAGCCAGCGGATTGGTGACGCATAGGCGGCGCGCGGTCTCTTCGCCGGCCTTCTTGGCCACGTAGTCATAGGCCGTTTTCAGGTGCGGGGGACGCCACTCGGGGTGGTGCGCGTCGGTAGCGAGAAAGTGGATCCAGTGGCGCTCCAGCAGCTCATTGGAAAAGGCCTCCGCCGTTTTTCCAAAGCGCCCGTAGAGGGAGGCGGCGGTTACCTGGACGAGACACCCGGCGCGAATCCAATCGGCCAGCAGATCGGGCTGCCGGTGCAGGGCCGGATAGCGCTCGGGATGGGTGACGATCAGGGTATAGCCGGCCAACTGCAGCTTGAAGAGGAAGTCGTCCGCATAGGCAGGGATGCCGGAATTGGGAAACTCGATGAGCAGATAGCCTTTGCCTTCGATCGAGTAGCGCAAAGGGTGAGCCAGAGCGTCGAGGATGTTCTCGGCATTGAGGTGAAAGTCGCATCCGAGGCTCAATTGGACGACCCCGTCCAGCTGCTCGCGCAACTCGGACAGGCGCTCATGGATCAGCGCAGGCCGGTAGGGAAACTCATCGCTGGCATGGGGGGTGCAGACGATGTGCGCGACTCCCTCGCCGGCCGCTTCCCGCGCCATGGCCAGGGAGGTTTCGAGGTCGGGCGGCCCGTCGTCCACTCCGTAAATCAGATGATGATGAATGTCGATCAATGCGCACCGTCTTCCTGTTCAGGCAACCGGAGCATCAATGAGCCGCCAGAGCCTCGATCATGGAGGCAAAGATCTTCCAGCCATCGGCCGATCCCAGCAGCAAATCGCTTGACCGGTCCGGGTGAGGCATCATTCCTAAGACGTTTCTTTTCGCATTCAGGATGCCTGCGATGTTACTCAAAGAACCGTTGGGATTTGCGTGCCGGGCGATCTCTCCTCCGGGCGTGGCGTAACGAAAGGCGATCCGATCCTCGGCTTCGAGCCGGGCGAGCTCATCCTGGGTGCAGAAGTAATTTCCTTCCATGTGCCCGATGGGTATCTGGAGGATCTGGCCTTTCGTCAGGCACCGCGTAAAAGGACTATCGGCGGTTTCGACGCGGAGATGAACCTGTTTGCAGATGTATTTGAGGCCGGCGTTGCGCATCAGGGCGCCGGGAAGCAGGCCGGCCTCGGTGAGGATCTGGAATCCGTTGCAGATGCCCAGGACCAGGCCTCCGGCAGCGGCGAAGCGCTGAACCGCCTGCATGACGGGAGAAAAGCGGGCGATGGCGCCGGTGCGGAGGTAATCGCCGTAGGCAAATCCGCCGGGGACCAGGACGGCATCGACTCCCTGGAGGTCGTCGGAGTCATGCCAGAGAAAGACGACGGGCTGGCGGGCGACTTCGGCAATGACGTGGTATGTGTCGTGGTCGCAGTTGGAGCCGGGAAAAACCAGAACCCCGAATTTCATGAGTATAGGGTAGCAGTTTTCCAGGCTGCGGGGATGGCAGAGTCCTCGCCGCCTGGCTCATCGGAGGCGAGTCGCGGCCAGATCGTCGAAGACTTTATCGAGGCTGACCAATCCACCGGCCATGGAGCGCTTGACGAGCTTCGACAACCGCATTTTGGCCTCGTGCATGGTTGCTTCCACTGCCGTGCCTCCGATTCTTAACTAGGAAAGAACTAGCTAAGAATCGGGTGGGTCCGCAAGAACCGTAGCGCGCATCGGGTGGTGGGAGTCACGGGCAAATCTCTGTTGGAAGGCGCGGGTCAGCGAACGGCCGAGGTTTGCAACTCGCAACGGTTGCGGATGACGGCCAGGATTTGTTCCTGGATTGCTTTCATTACCGCATCGGTCCAACGGCCCGCGTAGGGGTTGAAATGGGTGGAGAGCCTCTCCCGGCTGCTCAGGTGGAGAAGAACCCCGTCCGGGCGCTGTTCCAGGCGGTATTCTCCGTCTAGAACATCGAAAAACGCGCCGCCGACGGTCACGTGCTCGTCGAGCGTCGCAGGCGGAATGGAATCCGTGTTGGCATGGATGGAAAAGCGCAGGTCCTGCTCCGGCTCCCATCGGTTGACGGTCTCGGTAAAGACAAGCCCACCGGTGAAACTTGCCTGGCGTACTCCGCCGATGCCTTCATGCGAGAGGGTTGCCGCCACGGGGTTGGGAAAGCCGATCCGGCCGACCCAGGAGCCGGGCAACTCGGTTGGCGCTATCGCCCGCACGCTCTTGATGTTGTTCCAGACGGTGCCAGCGGGAGCATGAATCAGGATCCCCGAGTTAACCGTTCGAATCTCATCCGGGGCGGGTATATGGGTCTCGACGATCAGCAGCAGCAAGGGCAGGGCAAAGGCGCTCAGGGTGCCCGGAGAACGGTGCTTGAATCTGCCCCAGAAGAGCCTTGCGGTGAACCCTCCCAACAGCGAGAAGAAGAGCATGATAGGCGCGGCGAAGATCAAGCAGATCCAACCCTCCCACTTCACCAGCAAGGAGACCAGCATGGTCACCAGGACAGAGGCCCAAGGAAGAAGAATCCACTTATGCCATCGGATGTCCGAGGGAGTTGAAGCCCGCAAGTAGCCATGGACGCCGAGGTAGCCCATGGCAAACGGGACGAAGACCAGGAAGGCGATGGTCATAATCCCTGCCGGTGAGTTCATGCCTCTATCGATGAACTTGAAGTCGATGAAGAGCCTGCAGATGCAGCCGAGCAAGGCCCCCGCGAGAACGCTGAGCAACCAGACCTTCCAGCGCGCCCAGATTTCAAAAATCCTGCTCATTTCGCCTCCGTGTACAGATAGAGCTTACCGCGGAAGTCTCCTCCCTCATACGCCGGTGGGAGTCTCGGGCAAACCGGTGCTGGAATGCGCGGGCCACCGGGAGGCCCAGGCGCGCGAGCACGTGGCGGGGGCGGGAGACGGCTTCCAGGTCGTACCAGACGCTGCCGGTTGCCGGGTTGAATTCGAGCAGGAACCGCTCTTCACCCTCTTCGACATGCTTTTCGGTTGTCGCATACAGAAAACCGAACCGGGTCGCGGTGTCAAAAGTCTCCACGATCCGGCTCAGATTCAGCGTCCAGCGACCCAGAGTTTTCACTTCCACGGCAACGATCTGTCCGAGGGCAATCAGGGACTCGGGATTGGCCACGCGGACCCAGCCGAGGTCAAAAGGGACCCATCGCTCGAAGGCTCGTTTGGCCGCCAGGAAAGCAGGCACTCCCTGGCCGAGCCGAGAACGCAAGCGGTCTTGTGCGAAGCCGAACGGGAGCCGGTCCATTGCATGTCCGCGGTCGAGCGACGAGAGACGGGGCGCACTTGAAGGCAGCCTGCCGGAGGCTTCGATTTGCTCCCTGATCGCGGCCGCAGTTGGTCTGGTCGGACTGAACACAATCTCAGTATCGCAGTGGCAATTCCAGCGAACGAGAAGTATTGCCGGAAATGCGCCATCGCCGCGCTGGCAGGCTGTGCTTCGGCAGCCGCTGCCGGTGATATACTCACAGGGTCTGGCGCGGGTCCGCGCCGGCAGTCTCGATTACTTTGAGGTTCTCATGTCCGGCCACTCGAAATGGGCCACCATCAAGCACAAGAAGGGCGCGCTGGATGCTAAGCGCGGCAAGATCTTCACCCGCATCATCAAGGAGCTCACCATCGCCGCCAAGGGCGGCGGAGACCCGGTTGGCAACCCGCGGCTGCGCACCGCGATTCTGGCGGCAAAAGCGGAGAACATGCCGCAGGAGAACATCAAGCGGGCCATTCAGCGGGGCACCGGCGAACTGGAGGGCGTGAATTACGAAGAGATCAAGTTCGAGGGTTACGGTCCGGGCGGGGTGGCGATCATTGTGGATGTGCTGACCGACAACCGCAACCGCGCGGTGAGCGAGATCCGGCACGCGTTCTCAAAGAACGGGGGGAATCTGGGCGAAGCCGGCTCGGTGCGGTTCATGTTTTCGAAGAAGGGGCTGATCGCCATCGAGAAATCCGCGGCCAGCGAAGAACAACTGCTGGACATCGTGCTGGAGCACGGCGGCGAAGACCTGAACGACGAGGGCGACACCTGGGAGATCGTCACCGAGCCGGGCGCGTACGAGGCGGTGGCCGGAGCAGTGAAGGCGGCGGGCATTCCCACGATGATGAGCGAGGTGACCATGGTGGCGTCCACTTATACCAAGCTCGAAGGCCATGCGGCGAGCCAGATGCTGAGGCTGCTTGAGGCTCTGGAAGACTGCGACGATACGCAGAACGTCTACTCGAACTTCGATATGGACGCCGAGCAGATGGAACAGGCGGCGGGCTAATTCAGGGACAGATGTCAGACAACAGGCCGCCCGGTTGTGGCGGCCTTTTTGCGGGAATCCTATTTTGCGATGGAAGGAAAGCGCATTGAGGCGAAGTGCGAGAGTTGTTCTGATTTTTTTGGCGGCGGGGACCCTGGCGGCAGAAACGATGCCAGGCTTGGCCGAAAGCCCGGTTGGCGCGGCTCCACCCAGTTCCGGCAGCGCCGATAACCCCGTAGCCCAGGTGCGGCAAGCAAAGAGCTGGGAGTACGGGCCATTCGTCAGCGCGGGCAGCGGGGCGGGCGACCGCTCGGACTTCAAGTTTCTCTCGCTCGGTTTCCAGTTGGGCAAGCCGATCAGCCGCGCGCTGCACGTTGGATTTCTGAGCGGGCAGTTCGAGTTCGGCGGCAACATCATGCCGCTCTGGCAGGCGTATACGCCGGCGCCTCACGGACAGGAGTACACCTGCGTTGAACCGAGCGGGCAAACTCAGAGTTGCACGGTGCCGGTGGGCGGCGGCGCCTACACCGGCGTGAGCGTGACCCCGGTGATCTTCCGCTGGAACTTTTTGACGCAGTCGCGGCGCTTTCAACCGTGGTTTCAGGGCGCGGGAGGGCTGATCTACACGACACACAAGTTTCCGCCTGACATTCTGGTCCCGCACGGCACGCCGGGCGGAACGAGTGTCTGGAACTTCTCGCCGCAGGGGGGGATTGGGTTTCATTACTTCCGGCGACCCAAGCGGTCGATAGACGTAGGAGTGAATGCCGTGCACATCTCCTCGGCTTCGCTGGGGGACCGGAATCCCGGCGTGAACGCAAGTGTTCAGGTTCAGGTGGGTTACACCTTTTGGAGGTGACCCGGATCCGCGGCGACGGATTCTGGGCGCTGGGGTTGGAGCGTCGATGAGCGGACCGGTAGTCGAGTGCGTTCCGAACTTTTCCGAAGGCAAGGATGCCGGGCGGGTCGAGGCGATCGTGGCTTCGATGCGCGTGGAGGGAGTACACCTGTTGGACTGGTCGATGGACGAGGACCACAACCGGTCTGTGGTGACCATCGCCGGAGAGCCTTCGGCGGTGGTGGAGGCCGCGGTGCGGGGCGCCGGCAAGGCCGCCGAGCTGATCGATCTGACCCGGCAGCAGGGGGTCCACCCGCGCATCGGCTCCGCCGACGTGATTCCCTTTGTGCCCATCTCCGGTATCAAGCTGGAACAGTGCGCTTTGCTGGCCCGCCAGGCGGGGCTGGAGATCTGGCGCCGCTACGGGGTGCCGGTGTATTTCTATGAGGCGGCGGCGGCGCGGCCGGATCGGGCCAATCTCGAAGAAGTGCGCCGCGGGCAATTCGAGGAACTGAGAGATGCGGCCCGCAAGGACCCGGCGCGGCGGCCCGACCTGGGCGGTCCAGACCTGCATCCGACAGCCGGCGCCTGCGCCGTGGGAGCGCGCAAGTTTCTGGTGGCCTACAACATCTATTTCGATTCCACGGACGTGGCGATGGTGCGAGCCATCGCCCGCGAGATTCGGGCCGCATCCGGTGGGCTGAAGGGGGTGAAGGCGCTGGGCCTTCTGGCGCATGGACGGGCGCAGTTGTCGATGAACATCACCGATTTCCAGGCCACGCCGATCTCCCAGGTTTATCGCGAGGTCACGCGCCTGGCGCTGCGTCACAAGGCGGCCCCGGTGGAGGGAGAGGTGATCGGCCTGATTCCCGAGGCTGCCTGTGAGCGGGAAAGCGATTGGATGCGTCAATTAAGTGGGTTTGCACCGGAGCGGAAGATCCTGGAGTACCGGCTGAAGGCGCCGCTCGCCTGGCCCGGCGACGGGCGGGCAGGGGCCTAACCGATCGAGTGGGTGGGTGATCGGGGCAGTTGCCAGATCGGCGCAGGAGCGCAGGCGGTTTTCGCGGCGCGATGCCGGAAGGGACCCGGATTTGCGGGTCGTTCCTCAAACTGGATTTGCAGAGCGTTGAGGTTGCGGAGGAGGGAAGCGTTGAAGTCATTTCGACAGGCTTGGATGGTTACGATGCTGCTTGCGGCGGCTGGACTGGCGCAGGCGGCGCAGTTGTCCACCGATGCCCGGGGGGCGATTCCGCACGATGTGCAGCAGTTGGTGGTGATCGATTATCGCGCCATGCAGAATTCGACCGCGGCAATGAATCTGCGCGACCGGGTGATGCCGCCGGAGCTGAAGCAATTCGACGAGGCGCTGGTCAAGTCGGGCCTCAACGACAACCATGACGTGGAGCAACTGGCGTTTGTGCTTTTCCGGCCCTCGGCAAAGAGTGAAGGACTGGCGACCGTGAGCATCGCGCAGGGCCAGTTCCCGGTGCAGGACATTGTGGCCAACTTCCGCAAGCAGAAGCTCAAGGGCATCCTGGTGCGGACCAACCGGATTTATCCGCTGACGAAGACCGGCATGGTTCTTTGCTTCGTCGATCCATCCACCATGGTTTTTGGCGACAAGGATTCGGTGGAAAAGGCGCTCGATGTGCGGGATGGGGTTTTGCCCAGCCTGCTGACCAACGCCCCGATGATGGACGCGATGAAATCCGTGGACTCCGAGCCACTGTGGAGCATTCTGGACGAGAAGGGCACGCAGACGATGATGCGCCAGGTGCTGGGTGAGGCGGGTTCGATCGCCGACTTCGAGACGGTGCGCAAGCGCATGCAGGCTTCCTGGTACTCGATGAACTTTCAGCACGGAGTGAAATTCGATCTCACCATCTCGACCGGCGACAGCTTCGCGGCAGCGACCGTCTCCTCGCTTTTGACGGCAGCGGTCATGGTTCGCAAGATGAGCGGCTCGGAGGCGGAAAAGCAGGCGCTGAGCGCCACTGCGATTGCTTCGGACGAAGGACGGCTTTCGATCCATTTTGCGACCAACGACCAGGAATTCGACGGCCTTTTGCACTCGGCGCTCTTCCAGAGCATGGTGCACTGAAGAGACATGCGCGACGGCAATGGCGGAGCGTGAGGACGGCCGCTGGGGCGGCTAGGTTTCCGTGAGCCTTGGCCGGAACGAGTCAGGCGCTTTGGCCCACGTTGTCCTGCAAAGGCTCGTGGGGCGGGAGTTTGTTCATCGCTTCCCCGGCAAGGTCGAAGCCGCACACCTGGTTGCGTCCGTTCCGTTTGGATGCGTAGAGAGCGTGGTCCGCCATCTCAATCAGCTCCTGACCGTGCTGTCCCATTCTGGGGACTGAGGTGGCGCACCCCACCGAGATGGTCATGATTCCGAAAGGATTGCCGCGGTGCGGAAGGCAGCGCGCGCGCAGGGCTTCACAGATGTCGTTGGCAACGTGCATCGCGCCCTCATTGCCGGTATGCGGCAGCACGATGGCAAACTCTTCTCCACCGAAGCGGGCCACCAGGTCGCCGGGCCGCGCCACCACATCCATGGCCGCCTCCGCAACCTGCCTGAGGCAACTGTCGCCGCGCAGGTGTCCATACATATCGTTGTACGACTTGAACAGGTCGACGTCGATCATCAACAAGGAGAGTGGCTCGCGTTCGCGCAGGGCACGACGCCACTCAGCGCTAAGGCACTGATCAAATCGACGCCGGTTGGCCAATCCCGTAAGAGCGTCGGTGATGGCGAGCGCCTCGACCGCATGGTAGGCGTCCTGGAGTTGCTGCTCGGCAAGCTTGTGCGCGGAGATGTCCCGGACGAGGTTCAGCACACCGGAGGGGATGCCTGTCTCCGGGTTGCGGACGACGCTTAGGCTGGCCTCCACCCAGATATACTCTCCGCTGCTTTTTCTGGCGCGGCACTCGATGAGTGCGCTCTCAGCGCCGGCACGCAGTTGTGCTAAAGCCGCCTCCACTTTCAACCGGTCCTCGCAATGGACGAATTCAAGACTCTTATGATTGGCCAACTCTTCCGCGGTCCAGCCGAAGATGCGGGCGGCGGCGGCGGAGACGTAGGTGCGCTGTCCGTCGAAGCCGGCGAAGATGATCGCGTCCCTGGAGTGCTCGGTCACCATGGCATGCAACGCGGCGATTCCCTGCAGCCGGCGTTCGGTCGAGTGCGCAGTCTGGAGCACCACGGCGACACTGAACAGTACCGACATTCCAGACGCCATGAACGCTTGGAGCAGGATGGAAGGCTCGAGGGAGGAAAAGGGATTTGACCGCGCGAACGGGCCCAGGCCGCGAGCGGTACACCAGCTTCCAACAACGGCCACCAAGAGGTTGCCCAGCGCCGCCCATCCAAAGCCCAGGCGAATCAGGAGCAGGAGCAGGAGCGGATAGACGAAAAGCACCGCCGGCGCCCTGGTTTGAGAGAATGCAGCCGCGGTGAGGGCGACCAAAAGAGCAAGGTAGACCCAATCCGCCGATGGGCGTGGCATTGTCTTCAGACGGGAGCGAAGGAGCGCCACACATGCCGGTGCGGCGACCGCGGCGCCCAGGCCATTGACCACCGCAAATTGGCTGAGGCTGGCCACCGGACGGCTATGAGCTTGGAGGGCCGCAATCAGGGCGAAGATCGCTCCGCCGGCCAGAGGGCCCGCCAGGACCGCATAAGCGGCGAAGCGGAGAAGATATGCGTGATCGGTAAAACGTGGAAGCGCAGTAAACCGGCCGCGCAGCAGCAGGGCGGCGAACAGGACTGCTGTCAGATGGAGCGCCGCCAGGAGAAGGTCTGTTTGCCACGGCGTGTTGACCAGCAAACCAGCGGCCCACTGGGCTGAAAAGCCGACCATCAGATACGGCGCCCACCGCCTCCGTGGAACCAGGAGCAGGTAGGCGAGCAACACGCCGTCGGCAAACGAGATGGTGTTGAAGCCGGGTTGGAAGCCAGCGAAAGCCGCAGCCAGCGCGACAGAGAAGAAGCACCCTCCGAGAGGCGCCGCAAACCCGATCTTCCGCAGCCAGAGAGCCCAGGGGCGGCTGGTGACAAATGCAGGGCTCCGGCGCACGTTCTCACCTCCAATCCTTGTTATCGGAAGGATTCCTGGTCAGAACAGCCGGAAGCGAGTGTCTGCTGTTGATTTCAGCGGCGTTAGAGGCAATCCATGCGTGCGGATCAAGGTTGGGGAGTCAATTCGGGATGAAACTCCGCTTTGCCGCCGGGCAGCAGCACAATCTCCAAGCGGCCCTCCTGACGCTCGGCGAGCGTGGGACCCTCAATCTGGGCCTGATGACCGTCGGCGGCCGTGAACTGCACCTTGAGCGGGCCGCTGCCGCGCATCTGGATGCGGTAGTGAAAGACAGCGCCCGCGGCCAGGCTGTCGGCTCCAAAGCTGGCGCTTGGATAGTCGACTTCGAGCAGTTGAATGGCCGCTCCGCTGCGGTTCTCGACGGTTGTATCGACATGATAGGAATGACACCCGGCGAGCGCGAGCAAGGCCGGGAGCAAGATTGCGGGGAGAACTCCTCGACGCATTGGCGGGCGATCTTTCTTCATTTCCGGCTCCCGTTTTCGCCCTCCGCATCTTGCGGTGAGGCCTGGGCGGCGACCCTTTTTTCCACGCGGTCCAAACGCTTGAGCAATTCCGGCAGCCGCTGAAAGACGGTGACTGCTCGCAGCCAGACGCGGTTGTCGAATCCGGGTGAACCGGAGATCGTCTTTCCCGGCGGCACGTCGTGGGAGACGGCCGACTGCGCGGTGAGGATGACGCCGTCGCCTACGGTGCAGTGGCCGGCAATCCCAACCTGGCCGGCGAGAATCACGTCGTTGCCGACCATCGAGGAGCCGGCTAGACCGGTCTGGGCGCAGAGAAGGGTGTTCCGGCCAACCCGCGAACCGTGGCCAACCTGGACAAGGTTATCTACTTTGGTCCCGTCGCCGATTTCCGTCGAGCCAACCGTGGCGCGGTCGATGCACGCGTTGGCCTGGACATCCACGCGGTCGCCGAGGCGAACCGGGCCGGATTGGGGAATCTTTTCCCAGTGGCCGGCCTCGTTTTTGGCGAACCCGAAGCCATCGGAGCCGACGATGGCGCCGTTTTCGAGAGTGACGTTGTCGCCGAGGATGCAGTTTTCGCGCACCACGGCATGGGCGTGGGCGAAGAAGTGGGTACCGGCCTGAACGCCGGGGTAGAGCACGACCTGCGGCAGCAGGGTGGCATGGGCTCCCAAACGGACTCCTGGGCCGATGACGACATAGGCGCCGATGTGCGAGGTTTCGCCAATCTCGGCGGTGGGGTCGATGACCGCGGTGGGATGAATGCCAGGGGTGTAGAAGGGGGGCTGGTAGAAAAGGGCCAAGGCGCGGGAAAAGGCCAGGTAGGGGTTGTTGAGGCGGAGGGTTGCGGCTGAAATCTCCTGAAAGCCGGGGTCGACCAGCACCGCGGCGGCGCGGGTTTTGCGCGCCAGGCCGGCATAGCGGGGGTTGGCCACGAAGGTCACCTCCGTGGGTCCGGCTTCCTCAATCCCTTTGACACCTGTGACTTCCAGTTCCGCGTCACCGCGGAGTTCGGCGCCCAGCCGGCTTGCCAATTCGCCTAGCTTCATCGTTGAGATTGTACCGGAATGAGTTGAGGGCCGGGGCTATCGGGGTTCCGGAGCGTCGGGAAACAGTTGGGGCTGCCGCTCGAGTTGTCTTGGCGAACGTGCGGCGGCCGGGCGGCTGCGGCCCGAGGCGCCGATCAGGCTGACAACTTCAAGGGTCTGGATGGACCCGCGGGGCAGATAGATGCGCTGGGTATTGGAGCGGGTGTCGGGCGGAGTGAGGAGCAGGCCGGCGCCCTCGACCAGGGAGCGGTCGTTGGCTGCCAGGCCCTCCAACTCTTCGCCGTCAGTGAGGGTCATCCGCAGCCACAAGCCGGCGGTGCGGGGGCGAATGGAGAAGCGCTTGTGCAAGAGCCGCTCCGGGCTTGCGGTATCAGCCGATGAGGAGGGGGCAGGGAAGTCGCGGACATAACAGACCCACTTGACCTGATCCCATTCGACGCGCAGCACCTTGCCGGTCAGATCGAGGATCTCGAGTTGCGGCGCATCCTGGCCGAAAGAGGCGCCGGCATAGCCTGCGTACCAGTCGCGGGAGAACTTGCGCACAATCACCGGTTTGCGAAGAGAGGCCATCGTTCTGGATTGTCGCACGGGTGGAAGAGTTCCGGGAGGGGAAAAAGTCGCAAATCCGGTGCAGGAATCTATAGCAAACCCGCTTGGATTGTGTTAATGTACTGCTTTGTTGTCTCCGCCGGTCGTGCTGTAAGGGTAACAGCATGAGTTACTTGGCAGCTGGTTACCGGTCCGGGGCGGGAGACGGCGGAAGCAGGGAAGCGAATGCCCGACTACATCTACCTTTTGGAGAACCGGCTCTCGAACGACCAGCGAAATGCACTGCGCCAGTTGCGCGAGGCAGCCCGTGACGCCGGGACGATCCTTTTTTTGACCGGCGATGCGGTCCGCGATCTGACCAGCGGCCACGCCGTCCGCGATCTTGAAGTGGCAGTTCATGGAAATGCGCTCAAACTGAAGAAAACAATCGAGAAACTGGGCGGCAAGGCGTGGGGCGAGGACGAGGCTTCACGCAGCCTTTACCTGTGTTTTCCGGGGACCGTGCGGGTGGACGTCATCAGCACCCACCGCGTGGAATACCCCAAACCGGGCAAGGGAGTCATTCATCCGGCTTCGATTCAGGAAGACCTGCGCCGCCGGGACTTTACCGTGAACGCCATGGCGATCTCACTCAACGAGGGATCGTATGGTCTATTGATGGACCCCTTGAACGGGGCCGCGGATATCGAGGCGCGTGCGTTGCGGCTGGTTTCAAATTATGGATTTCTTGAAGAGCCTTCACTGCTGATTCGCGCGACGCGCTACCACACCCGGCTGGGATGGGAGATGGACCCCAAGACCCAAGCGCGCTACGAAAACGCCAAGGGCGAGGGAGCGATCGAGTACCTGTCGGAAGGGTCGCGGAGCCGGGAGCTGGAGCAGATTGGCCACGAGGAAGATGGTCTAAAGGTGCTGCGAGCGCTGGAGGCCGAGGGTTGGATGAAGGTCCTTTTTCCGGCGTGGACTTCAGCCAAGGCGGACGAAGAGAAGCTCAAGGAGCTGCACGAGCTGGCTGTCGAGTTGCTCATGGAGGGAGTCCATGCGGATATGTCCGCCGCGCAGATGCGGTTGCTGACCGCGGGACTGACCTCAAGGGAACTGACGGCGCTGCAAAAGCACATGCTGCGCCCAGGGTTCGTGGAGGAGTGGAACAGCCTGGACGCGCTGGCGGCCGGATTCGCCAAGGTGCTGCTGGCCAAGGAGAATTCGACACCTTCGGCAAGCTTCAAGCTTTTTACGAGCTATGACCCGGAAGCGATTCTTTGGCTTGGATTTACAACCAGGGACGCGGCGGTCAAAGAGCACTTTAACCAGTTTCTGAAGGTGTGGCCGGAAGCCCGTCAGCGGATTCCGCACGCGCTGATGCAGGAGTTGCGCATTACCCATGAGCTGGTTTCTTATCCGGACATCGTGCGGGCAGTCTTCCTGGAACTGATTGACGGCCGGTTAACCACCCCGGAGGAGATTCGGGCGTTTCTGGAGCCGCATTCGCCTCCCGCACCGCCACCGCGGGAGACGATCAAGCGGCCGCGCGCCAAGCGGGGCGCCGAATCCAAACTGAAGGAGCATTCCTACGAAGACGACGAGGAGGCAGAAGACAGTCTGGATGAGGAAGAGGATCTGGACGATGTCGGAGGCGATGAAGAGGAGGTCGATCTGGGGCTGAGCTTGCCGAAGGTGGAGTTGGAGCCGGATCTTGCAGAGGAAGTCGATTTGGCGGAGGACGATCTGGAGGCGGAAGAGACCGAGCCTGTGCCCGTTCCGGTGAAACGCGCCGGGAAGGGGCCTGGCGCGCAGAAGGCGGACAAGGAAGCAGCGACGCAAGCGCCTGTGCCAGCGAGCGCTGAGAACCCGGCCGCCGCCAGACCGGCATCCATACCGGCCGGCCAAAAGGCGAAAGAAGCCGAGAAGCCTCAGGCGTCGCCCAAACCCAAAGGGGAAGCGAAACCCGCGCCCGCTGCCAGGCCTGCGGCGGTTTCTGCGAAGCCGCAAGAGATTTTGTCCAAGACACAGTCCACGCCTGCGGCTTCGCCCACCAAAACACCGGCGGTTCTCGCCGTCAACAAGGCCGCGCCGGCCCCGGTTGCGGCCAAAGGAAGCAAGGGAGGCAAACCTGTGTCCACACCGCCCGCTGCCGTGAAGTCTGCGGCCAAACCTCCAGCCAAGTCCGACGCGATCTCGGTGAAGCCTCCGGCGAGCGCTCCCGACGTTTCGGGAAAATCTCCGGCTAGCGCCAAGGCTCTTTCCGTCAAGCCTCCGGCCCTCTCTGTGAAGCCCCCCGCCGCCGCTCCGTCTTTTTCGGTGAAGCCTCCGGCCGTTCCGGCCAGACCCGCGGTTGGCGCGAAGGCCCTTTCGGTCAAGCCGCCGTCCAAGGCGCCAACGGCGAAGGTCGCGGCGGCAAAGGGAAAACCGGCGGCGAAGGCGGCCTCCAAAGCCGGCAAGAAACCGCCGCCGGCAAAGCCGTCGAAGCCCACGGGCAAGAAGGCAGCCGCGAAGGCAGGAAAGAGGCGGTAGGCGTTTTGCCGAATCCTTCGTGATATCTTCAGGAGATTGCGGAGGATTCGATGGTTCGTCCGCACTCGCGCGCCCTGCTGTTTTTCCTGCTCACCTTTCTCGCGATTGCCGCGGCACAACCGGCCCGAGCGGCTGGCGGGGCGGGCGCGCGAGCCGATGATCTGCCCGGCTACCGCTTTGAGACGGGCGGCTGGACCTATGTTCACCTCGAGGGCAGTCCGTCGCAGATCGGTTTCCAGTACGGGCAGTTGCTGGCGGCCGAGATTGAGGACCTGGCCGGGGTGATGCGGCTCGAAAGCACTCACGATACGAAAAGAAACTGGGAATTTTTCCGCCAGGCGAGCCGCAAGATGCTGTGGCCGCACATCGACCCCGAATACCGGCAGGAGCTGGAGGGGATTGCCAAGGGCGTCCGGTCCAAGGGAGTCAAGCTCGACGTCTGGGATATTGTGGCGTTGAACGGCGGCATCGAGCTGCCCCAGTACTACGTTCCCTGGCTGAACAAGCGGGAGCGCGCGGCCCACCGCCCTCGAATTGCCCCCGAGGGCCGGTGCTCGGCATTCATTGCCACGGGGAGCTACACCAAGGACGGCAGGATCGTGATTGCGCACAATAATTGGTCCAGCTACGCCGAAGGAGCGCGATGGACGGTGATCTTCGATATCCAGCCCGCACACGGGCATCGGATTCTGATGGATGGAGCGCCAGGGGTGATTACCAGCCAGGACGATTTTGGGGTGAACGATGCGGGGTTGATGATTACCGAGACCACGATTACTCAATTTGAGGGCTGGGACCCGGAAGGGAAGCCGGAGTTTGTCCGCTCGCGCAAGGCGCTTCAGTATGCGAGCTCAATCGACGAATATGTAGCGCTGATCAAGGACGGGAACAACGGTGGCTACGCCAACGACTGGCTGATCGGCGAGCGGCGAACCGGGGAGATTGCCTACCTGGAGCTGGGGTTGAAGAATACTCCATTGTGGCGGACCAAGGACGGGTATTTCGTGAGCACCAACTTTGCCCGCGATCCGCGGTTGATCCGGGACGAGACGGACCGGTTCGATGCGGGGAACCTGTCGAGTTCGATGGATGCGCGGCGGATTACGGCCGAGAAACAGATCGAGCAGGCCAAAGGGCAGATCGACCTGGAACTGGCCGAGCAGTTTCTTTCCGACCACGTGGACAGCTATACGGGCAAGGTGGACGCGGATGAGCGGTCGCTTTGCGGGCACATCGACAAGGATCCGCGGGGGGTTCCGGAGTGGGACCTGGGACCGTATTCGCCACATGGGGCGGTGACCGGGAAGGTGACCGACTCCGAGCTGACAGGGAAGATGTCGTTGATCGGCCACGCGGGGCGTAAGCGTCCGAAGCTGCCATCTGGCGGGGAGTCCGGTCGCGTGCAAGACTTTGCGGGAGCGACGAAGTGTCCACTTGTTTTCAAGTGGACACTATATACGCCGGTGCTTCGGGGTTTTCAGGCGG